>Ga0335070_10007672_pt1 | contig 12637 bp, 9 predicted proteins | sample Lox_Sample_13_FD_206722 | JGI IMG/M metagenome (GOLD analysis project Ga0335070, IMG submission 206722) | Soil microbial communities from Loxahatchee National Wildlife Refuge, Florida, United States - Lox_Sample_1.3 | ecosystem: Environmental > Terrestrial > Soil > Wetlands | place: USA: Florida...
GGCGAACGCTCTTGTGCGAGGAGCGCAGGGCGTAGGCCGAGACGACGAGGAAGACGACGACCGCGATGCTGTTCAGGAGGATCGCCTTCAGCGACGAGTCGACCGACGCGAAGAGCCCGAACGCGGCGCCCGTGTTGCGCACGTAGGTGAGGTCGAAGACGTCGGGGACGATCGTGCGCGACTGGTGGACCTCCATCGTCCGCGTGATCCAGCCCTTGGTCCACTGGTCGAGGAAGAGGATGGCGAGCGAAACCGCGAGATACGCGCCGCGGTAGAGCGTGGACTCCTTGACCGAGACGCTCATGCCGCCTTCCCTCCGACGACCGCCCGGCAGCGGTCGCAGAGCCCCGACGCCTCCGCCTCGGGGGTGATCTTCCAGCAGCGGTCGCACCGCCGCCCGCGGGCCTTGCGGAACGCGAGCTTCAGGCCCGGGTAGACGCGCGACTCGCGCCAGCCCTCGCCGGCGGGGCTCTCGCCCTCGACCGTCTCCGAGACGATGAAGAGGTCCGCGAGGCCCGATCCCGCCGTCCCGGTCGAGGCGCGGTCCGCGTCAAGGGCCGGGCTCGACGACAGCGCGATCGCGCCCTCGAGCGAGGATCCGATCACCTTGTCTCTGCGGGCCTCTTCCAGGATCACGGCGGCTTCCTCGCGCAATTGTGTCAGTCGTTCCCAGGCGGCGGCGGGCAGGGCTTCCGCCCCCGCCTCGTCCAGCGCTTCGAAACGCGCCAGGTGGACGGATTCTTCCTTCTTTCCGGGCAGCGCCGTCCAGATCTCGTCGGCCGTGAAGACGAGGACCGGGGCGGCGGCTGCGGCGATCGCCCGGGCGATCCGGTGCATCGTGGTCTGGGCCGACCGCCGCTCGGGGGAATTCGCCGCCGAGGCGTAGAGACGGTCCTTGACCACGTCGAGATAGAACGCCGACAGGGTCGTCGTGCACAGGTTGACGAGCGTGTGGTACACGACGTGAAACTCGTAGCGGTCGTAGGCTTCGCGAACGCGCTCCATCGCGATCCGTGCCTGCTCCAGGGCCCACGCGTCGAGGGGGAGCAACCGCGCCGCCGGGACCGCATCCGAGGCGGGGTCGAAGTCGTAGAGGTTCGAAATCAGGTAGCGCGCGGTGTTCCGGATCTTGCGGTACGCCTCGGCGCAGCGCGCCAGGATCTCCTCGGAGATCGGCGTGTCGTCGCGGTAGTCGAGCGAGAAGACCCAGAGGCGGAGGATGTCGGCGCCGTAGCGGCGGATGAGCTCGCCCGGCTCGACCACGTTGCCGAGAGACTTCGACATCTTGCGCCCCGACACGTCCTGGAAGAAGCCGTGCGTGATGACGGAGCGGTAGGGCGCGTCGCCGTAGAGCGCGACCGACGTCAGGAGCGAGGACTGGAACCAGCCCCGGTGCTGGTCGTGCCCTTCGAGGTACATGTCCGCGGGCGGGCCGTCGCCCCCGCGCAGGAGCTCCGGCCACTCGCCCGAGCGCAGCACGGCGACGTGCGAGACGCCGGAGTCGAACCAGACGTCCATGATGTCCGTCTCTTTGTCGAACGTGGCGAAGCCGCGCCGGTCGGCGCCGGGCGGCAGGAAGTCCTCGGCCGGTCGCGCGTACCAGGCGTCGCCGCCCTCCTTGCGGAAGATCTCGACGAGGTGCGCGAAGAACTTCCGCTGCTCCTCCGGCGAGTCCTTCCACGGGTAGACCTCGGCGCGCTCGCCGCCGCGCATCGCGTAGAGAACCGAGATGGGCGAGCCCCAGCGCCGCTGTCGCGAGACGACCCACTCGCGCCGGTTCTCGACCATCCCCGCGATCCGCGCCTCGCCCCAGGGCGGGATCCACGTCACCCGGCGGATCGCCTCGAGCGCGCCCGCGCGGACGTCGGTCCTCGGGTCGTCGAGGCGCACGAACCACTGGACCGTCGCGCGGAAGATGACGGGGTTCTTGCAGCGCCAGCAGTGCGGGTACTCGTGGCGGAAATCTGGGTCCGCGTGGACGAGCGCGCCGGCCGCGCGCAGGTCCTCGATGATCTCGGGATTTGCCTCGAGCACCTTCCTGCCCTTGTACTTCTCGACGGTCGTGAAGCGGCCGCCCTCGTCGACGGGGGAGAGAATCGGGAGTCCCTCGCGTCTGCCCGTCAGGAAGTCGTCCTCGCCGTGGCCGGGGGCGGTGTGGACGAGGCCGGTGCCGGCGTCCATCGTGACGTGGTCGCCGAGCACGATGCGGAAGCAGGCCGCCTGCTCTTCGGGCGTCAGCTCGCCCCGGCATTCGGCGGCGAGGGGATGGCGGTAACGGACGCCCGCCAGCGTCGTCCCCGGCAGGCGGCCGAGCGTCTTCGGGTCGGTCCAGCCGGCCGTCTTCGCGACGGTTTCGAGGAGCTTCTCGGCGACGACGTAGCGGCGCTTTCCGGCCTCGACGACGACGTAGGTCTCGTCCGGGTGGACGGCGATGGCGACGTTGGCCGGGATCGTCCACGGCGTGGTCGTCCACGCGAGGAGGGAGACGGGGGCCGTCGGGGCCCCGTCGAGCGCGAGCTCGGCCGGAAACGCGACGGTGATCGCCGGGTCGGCGCGCTCCTCGTACTCGAGCTCCGCTTCCGCGAGCGCGGTGCGGTCCGTGAAGCACCAGCGGACCGACTTCAGGTCGCGGAAAAGGAGGTCCTTCGCGTAGAACTCGCCGAAGGCGCGCGCGATGTCGGCCTCGTACGGGAAGCTCATCGTGAGGTACGGGCGCTTCCAGTTGCCGCCGACGCCCAGGCGGCGGAACTCCTCGCGCTGGATGTCGATGAAGCCCTGCGCGTACTCGCGGCAGGCCTTCCGGATGGCGACCGCGTCCATGTCGCGCTTCTTCGAGCCGAGCTGCTTGTCGACTTTCTGCTCGATCGGCAGGCCGTGGCAGTCCCACCCGGGCACGTATGGCGCGTCGAAGCCCATCATGGTCCGGCTGCGAACGACGCCGTCCTTCAGGATCTTGTTCATCGCGGTGCCGAGGTGGATGTGGCCGTTGGCGTACGGCGGACCGTCGTGGAAGATGAACTTGGGCTGCCCGGCCCGGGCCTTCCGGATCGAGGCTTCGAGGTCGATCCCGTCCCAGGCGGCGAGCCGTTCGGGTTCGCGCCTGGGCAGGTCCGCCTTCATCGGGAAGTCGGTCCGGGGAAGATTCAGGGTGCTCTTGTAGTCGGGCGCGTCGGTCATGAGACGGCGCAGTTTAGCCCAAGGGCGCGCCTTCGGCCCGCCCGGTCACCAGCGCCACCACCGCGGCCGCGACGTCGCGGCCGTGCGTGATCGAGACCTCGGCGAGGCGCACGCGGAGCGCGCGCGCCCGCTGTTCGGCGCGCCCGTGAAACGCGAGGCGGGGCTTGCCGCTCGGTTCGCGGCCGACCTCGATCTCGCGGAACGCGAGGCCGCGCCAGCCGAGCCCGAGCGCCTTCATCGCCGCCTCCTTGGCGGCAAAGCGCCCGGCGACGTGCTCGGCGAAGGCGCGGGGATGGCGGCGCGCGGTGCGGATCTCGCCCGGCCGGAAGACCCGCGCGAGGAAGCGATCGCCGTGGCGCTCGAGCACGCCCGCGACCCGGTCGATCTCGGTCAGGTCGAGACCGAGGAGCAGGCCGTCGGTCACGCGCCCTTCAGTCCGAAGAATCGCGCGATCTTCTCGCGCAGGGACTCCGGTTCCTTCGTCGCGCCGGCCTCGGCGGTGGCCATGCGGTCCGCGGTGTGGCGGCGGCGCTCGAGGATCACGGCGTCGAGCTTCTCGACGAGCGAGGGATTGGACTGGAGGATCGGGGCGAGCGTCTCCTTGTCGATCTCGACGAGCGTCACTTCCGACAGCGCGCGCACGGTCGCCAGGCGCGGCTCGCCCGTGAGCAGGCTGATCTCGCCGAACGCGGAGCCGGCCTCGAGGATCGCGACCTTGCGGCTCGCGCCGACGCCGCCGTGGACCGAGACCGCGGCGCGGCCCGCCGCGACCAGGAACATGGAGGAGGTCTGGTCGCCCTCACGGACGAGGACCTCGCCATCGGTGAAGCGCAGCAGGCGCGCGCCGAGGGCGAGGCGGTCGCGCTCCTGGCCGGACAGCGGCGCGAAGAGCGCCGTGTCCTCGATCGCCTGCCGCACGCGCCCGACCGTGTCCGCGGGACGGGGCGGGCCAAAGGCATACTGGTGCTGACGGACCAGCGGGTAGGCAAACGCGAACCCGTCGCGCTCGAGCCGGTACCAGACGCGCTCGCGGACGCGCGCGTCGATCTCGAGATAGCGGGCGTAGTCCTCGAGCCAGTAGCGCAGTTCGTAGACGACGGAGAAGTCGTGGAACGCCTGAAGGTAGGCGACCGGCGCCGGCAGCGGAGCCAGACCGGGCACTTCGCGCGCCGCGTTCTCGAGGGCCGCGCGGGCCCGCGCCGGCGAAGCGTCGTACTCGAGCCCGACGCGAAGGACGCGGGCCATCGGCAGGTGGCCGCGGCGGAACACCTCGAGGCGATCGCGGCTGGCGACGCTGTTCGGGATCAGGAGCGCGTTGCCCTCCATCGTGCGGACCTTGATGGCGCGCCAGGACAGCTGCTCCGCGAGCCCGATCGTGTCGCCGGTGCGGACCATGTCGCCGACCTGAATGGTCCGCTCGATCGCGAGCGCGATTCCCGAAAAGAGATTGCCGAGCGTCTCCTGAAGGGCGAGGCCGAGGACCGCCGTGATGATCGCGGAAGTCGTCAGCAGGGCGGGCAGGCTGAAGGACAGGATCACCTTGCACAGCAGACCGAGCAACAGGCCGAAGACGAGGAGGCTGACGAGCTGGCGCAGCAGCTCCGGCGCGGGCGCCACGCGGCGCAGCCGATAGCCGACGTCGAAGACCGCGAAGTCGAGCAGGCGCGTGACGAGGAAAATCGCCGCGAGCCCGATGGCGAACTCGCCGTAGTCCTTGGCGCCGCGGGCCTCCGTCATCGAGAAGCCGGCGCGCGAGAGCAACAGGACGACTCCCGCCACCACCACGACGAGCAGCAGCGCGGTCAGGACCCGGCGGAACCCGACGGCCGAGGAGTGCGCGGTCGGAGCGTTCATCGCGCGGCGATCCTCTCGGCGGCGCCTCGGGGGTCCGGACTCTCCTGGAAGAGGCGGATCGCGGCGATGCCCGCGAGGCGGCCGGCATAGGGCGCGAGCTCCGGGAGGCGCTCCTCCTCGACGCCGCCGATGGCGTAAACCTCTCCCGCACGCCCGTCGCGCGGGGGGAGCGCGGCGAGGATCTCGACGCCGAGCGGCGGCCCGTAGGCGCGCTTGGACGGCGTGTCGAAGATCGGTCCGAGGAAGACGAGGTCCGCGCCGTCCTCGAGCGCTCGCTCGGCCTCGGCGACGGCATGGGTCGAGACGCCGATCCGGAACCCCCGCGGGGTCTCGGAGCGGACGCGGGCGACCGGCAGGCCGTCGGAGGGCAGGTGAACCCCCGCGGCGCCGGCGGCGAGCGCGACGTCGTAGCGGCGATGGACGTAGAGGGGGACGGAGTCGCCGAGGCGCACTCGTGCCTGCCGCGCCCGGTCGAGCAGGGCGCGGTCTTCGCCGGGCGGTTCGCGCAGCACGACCGAGACGTCCCGTGCCCCGGCGAGGCGCTCGAGGATCCCGCCGAATCGCGCATCGCCGATCGCCGCGCGATCGGTGACGTAGACGGACTTCATTGGCCCTCGGGGCGCGCCTGCCGGGCCGCGTCGAGCTGCCGCGTCAGGTGGCGCAGGTCCGCGAACCCCGCCGCCAGGTGCACGAGGCCGAGGCCGGAGACGAAGCCCCGGAAGAAGCCGCTGCCGAAGAAACCGGGCAGGAGCGCGCGTCCCGTCCACGGCCGCAGCAGCAGATACACGCCGACCGTCGTGCAGTAGAAGACGAAGAGCGCGTTGCCGATCAACGAAAAAGCCCGGCGGCTCATCGCAGCCCGGGGCGCGCACGCGTCGTTCCGGAAGTCACGGGTGGCGGAATTGTCTCAAAAAAAAGACCGCGCCGTTTGGCGCGGTGTGAAGAGGAGGAAACCTCGGAAGAGCTTTGTGCGCTAGCGTCCCGGCGGCCGGTGACCGCCGCCGCCCGAAGACGGGGGCGGCGCGGCGTGAGGCGCCGGCGCCGCGTGCGACGGCGGCGCGGGAACCGGATGCGCCGACGGAGCAGCCTGACGGGGTGCCGGGGCGACGTCCCGCGGCACGGACGAGGGCGGGCCGCCGTCGTGCGTCGCGAAGTCGCCCGTCGGCGGGCGCCGGCCGTGCTCGCGGGGGACCGACGAACGCGCAGAACCGGAGTCGCCATTTTGCGAACCCGGGTACGGGGTCCGCCGGCCGGGAACCGAGCCCTCGATCACGCGGCGCGCCGGCGGCATCGACCCGTCGCGATGGCGCCAGTCGTCGGTGCGCGCCGTCGAGGCCGAGCGCTGCGCGTCGCGCGAGCGCGATCCGCCGCGGTCGGCGTCGACGTTGGCCGAGTCGGCGTAGGAGCGGCTGCCCGGGACCGGGTTCGGACGCGTGCGCCAGTGCTCGCGGCTCTCGCGGCCGGCGGTCGAGCTGCCCTCCGGAGCCTGCGGAGCGTTGTCGGCGGGGCGGTTCGAGGAAACGCCCACGTTCGGGCGCGAGCGCCACGACTGGACGGCGGGGTCGTTGCGGGAATCGGTCGTCGTCGCGGCCGGGCCGCGGTTGTTGAACCCCTCGGCACCGGAGGTGCCGCGCGTCGAGCCGCCGCTCCCGCCCCGCACGACGGTCCGCCCCGTCGCGGGATCCGTTTCGATTCGCGTCGAGGACTCGACCGACACCGCGCCCCGTCCGCGCTCCACCACCGGCGCGCCACGGGGGGCGATGTCGGCCGCGCCCGGGCCGCTCAGGCGGCCGCGCTCCGAGATCGCGACCCGGTCGCGCAGGGCGTCGACGCTCTCGCGAGGCAGCTCGCGCTGCCGCGCCAGGACCGGCTCGAGCCGGCGCTGCAGGTCGGGATCGGACGTGCGCTGGATGTTTCGCGGCGCGTTCTGCACGTAGTCGCGCAGCGAATCGCGCACGCTGGTCCCGTTGCGCGAGGCGAGGACGATCGGGCGCGACGAAACCGCGATCTGGCCGCCGAGTCGGTCGACGACCCGCGTGCCGGGGACGGCGTCCACGCGGCCGCGCGTCGTGCCGAAGCCGTTGGAGCCGGTGAAGTTCCAGCCGCGCATGTCGACGTGGCGCGTCGAGAAATTGCCGTTGAAGGCGAAGCAGATGTTGCTGCGGGGGTACGACCACTGCCGGTAGTACGTGTTCCACCAGGGCGAGTAGTAGCCGTACCAGCCGACGGGGCACCAGCCCACGTAGCCCGGCGCATAGCCCCAGTAGACCCAGGCCGGCGAGTAGACGTAGCCGGGAGCCCAGCACCAGCTGTTCCAGCCCGAGTCGAAGAACCAGTTGCCGTAGTGGAAGGGATACCAGCCCCACGGATCCCACGACCACCAGGACATGCCCGCCGGCGTGTAGTACCAGGAGCCGTTGGTGTACGGCGACCATCCCGCGGCCACGTTGGGCCGCCAGACGTAGGTCGAGTAGTTGGTGTTGTAGTCCCAGTCGCCGTAGCCGTCGAGCGAGGCGACGTCGCCCGAGTAATCCTCCCCGACGTACTGGCTGGACGCGTTCTGGGGCGCGTCGTAGGTCGCCGACAGCCTGTCCGCCGCCCAGACGTCGAACCGGTCGCGCGAGAAGCTGCCGCGCGCGATCTCGGGCTCTTCGTTGCCCTGGGACAGGAGGTAGTTGCCGGCGCGCACGGTGTAGGAGCCGGTCGGGCTCTTGACCTCGACGGAGCCCGCCCGCACGATGACGGCAGACCCGCGGCGAGGATCGGCGTTGACGCGCACGCGCGACCCCGCGTTGGCGTAGACGGTCACGTCCTCGGTGTCGACCCGCGGGACGGCTTTCTCGTCGGACCCGAGCGCCGAGAGAACGACCGAGCCTTCCTTCAGCGAGATCGCCGAAACCTCGTCGTCGGCGCCCTGCTGGTTCGACAGCGAGACGAGCTGGACCGACGTCCCGCCGCCGACATGGAGGACGTTGCCGTCGGCGAGCGCGATCTCGGCGCGCGACGGGTCGTCGGTGCGGATCTCGTCGCCCGCGGAGATCGGGAGGTTGCGCCGGGCCTCGACGGTGCCGTTCAAGGGAGAGATCACCGTCACCTCGCCCGAGACCTCACGCACGTAGGTGTAGGCGCTCCGCCGCGTCTGCCCCGAAGCCGCGGCCGCCGCCAGGGCGATCGAGGCGATTGCGATCAGGACGCGGTTGGGGGTCATCGTCGTCTCCGACACTGTGCGATAGCGAGGCCCGTGCCACCGGCACGGCTTGCCGATCGGCGAAGAATGTGCTTTAAATCAAGCACTTATGGCATGGCGCGAGGATCGGTTCGGCCCCGTTCTGTCATGCCGGGGAGACAGGCGTTGGAGAGGCGAGGACAGGCCGGACGCGGCCGGCCCGCTTTCGCGTCCCCGCGCGGCCGCCGGGGAAGCCCGGCGTTGATCCGCGACATCGTTCGATACGGCGATCCGCGCCTGCTCGCCGACAACGCCGAGGTGGACGCCGCGGCGGAGGACCTTTCCGGCCTGATCGCCGACATGGTCGCGACCTGCCACGCGGCGCCGGGCATCGGACTGGCGGCGCCGCAGATCGGCGTCAACAAGCGGGTCGCGATCATCGACCTCTCCGTCGGCGCCGATCCCGACGGCGTCCTCGTCCTGGTCAACCCGGTCGTCGTCGAGACCTCGGGGGAGCAGAAGGAGGAGGAGGGCTGCCTCTCGGTGCCCGACCTCGCCGAGAAGGTCGTGCGGCCGGCGCGCGTGCGGGTGCGCGCGGCGGACCTGACCGGGACCGTGCGGGAGATCGAGGGCACCGGGCTGCTCGCCCGCGCCCTCTGCCACGAGACCGACCACTTGAGCGGCACGCTCTTCGTCGACCGCCTGCGGGGCTTGAAGCGCGAGCTGACGTGGCGGAAGATCCGGCGCGCCGTCGCGAAGGGGCTCTGGTGAGCTTCCGCGTCTTCAACACGCTCGGCCGGAAGGTCGTGGAGCTCTCGCCGCGCGAGGCGGGCCACGTCCGCCTCTACACCTGCGGTCCAACGGTCTACAACGCCGTCCACATCGGGAACCTCCGGACGTTTCTCTGGGAGGACGTCCTGCGGCGCCACATGCGCGCGCGGGGCTGGCGCGTGACGCACGTCATGAATCTGACGGACGTCGACGACAAGACGATCCGGGGCGCCGCGCAGGCGGGCCAATCGCTGCGCGATTTCACGACGAGGTACGCCGACCTCTTCTTCCGTGACATCGACCGGCTCGGCTTCGAGCGCGCCGAGAAGTATCCGCGCGCGACGGACCACGTGCCGGAGATGCAGGCCATCACGACGAAGCTCCTGGAGAACGGGCACGCGTACGAGTCGGAGGGTTCCGTCTACTTTCGGATCGCCACCTTCCCGGACTACGGCAAGCTCTCGGGAATCGACCTCGAGCAGGCGCGGCGCGGCGAGCGCGTGGCCGACGACGAGTACGAGAAGGAGGACGTCAAGGACTTCGTCCTCTGGAAGGCCGCCAAGCCCGGTGAGCCCTCGTGGCCGTCCCCCTGGGGCGACGGGCGGCCGGGATGGCACATCGAGTGCTCGGCGATGAGCATGAAGTACCTGGGCGAGCACTTCGACGTCCACACGGGGGCCGTCGACAACATCTTTCCGCACCACGAGAACGAGATCGCCCAGAGCGAGGCGGCCACGGGACAGCCGTTCGTCGACGTGTGGCTTCACGCGGAGCACCTCATCGTGGACGGGGAAAAAATGTCGAAGTCCAAGGGCAATTTCTACACGCTGGACGACGTGCTGGCGCGCCGCGACGATCCGATCGCCGCGCGGTACCTGCTGCTGTCGGTTCCCTATCGCAAGAAGCTCAACTTCACGTGGGAAGCGCTGACCGGAGCGGCGGCCGCCGTCGACCGGATCAAGTCCGCCGTCGCGCGCCTCGACGACGCCGCGCGAAGCGGAGGCGCGAAGGCCGGCGCGTACCCCGCCGCGGAGCGCGCCGCGAAGTTCTCCTCCGAGTTTTCGGCCGCCCTGGACGACGACGTGAACACCGCCGAGGCGCTCGGCGTGCTCTTCACCTTCCTGCGCGACGTCAACGCCGCGCAGGTCGACGGCTCGCTCGACGCGCCCGGCGCGGCCGCCGCGGCCACCGCGATTCGCGGCGCCGACGCGGTGCTCGGCATCCTCCCGTCGAAGGACGACGTGCTTCCCGCGGAGATCGAGGCGCAGATCGCCGCGCGTCTCGACGCCCGCAAGCGCCGCGACTTCGCCGAGGCCGACCGCATTCGCAAGGCTCTCGACGCGAAAGGCATCCTCCTCGAGGACGGACCGACCGGGACGAGGTGGAAGCGGAAGTAGGTTTCAGCCGTGATGCTGGCACTCGTCGTCTTCCTCCGGGTGCTGCCGGCGCTCGCGGCGGACGAGAAAGTTCCCGGACCCGCGCTCTCGCGCCAGGCCTACGAGGCGCAGTATCCGAAGCAGGGAACGAGCGCGGCAGCGCTCGAGATCGTGGAGCTCGCCGGCAAGCTCGGCATCGACGCGTCGGTCGATTCGGGACCGGAGGCGCGCCCTTCGCCGGATACGACGACCGCCGCCGGCCGCGCGATCGGCGCGTGCTCGGCGTACGTGAACGCCCAGCTTCAGGACTCGAGCGACGCCGTCGCCGTGCCGCCGGCGGTCGTGGCGAGCTTTCTCGAGGAGCACGCCGCGGCGCTCGCGGGCATCGTCGCCGCGGCCTCCGGACGCCGGGAGATAGCGTGGGACATCGACGTGACCCTCGGCACGCGATCGCCCGTCCCCGCCTGGGCCGGCCTGACCCTCCTGCAGAGGGTCCTCGCCGCGCAGGTGCTGCTCGACCTGCGGCGGCAGGATTCGGCCGCGGCTCTCGCCGGCATCGAGGCGATCTGGCAGATCGCGCGGAGCGTCGCCGTTCGGCCCGAGCTGCTGTCCGAGCTGATGGCGATGAACCAGGCGCGGCTCGCCATCGGGTTGCTGCGGAAGGTACGCGGTCCGGCGTACGGCTGGGAGACGCGCCTGCGGGAGGGCGAGTTCCTCCAGGCGTTTCTGACGGCCTTCCAGAACGACGCGTGGCCCTCGGCGGATCACCCGGGAATGGCGGACAACGCCGAGGTGCTCGGTCGGATCTATCGCCGCTTCGCGGATGGACTGATGGCGAAGAGCCCCTGCGCCTGGACGCCGCCGGATCTGCAGCAGGCCTGGGACGTCGCGATCAGCGGCGAAACGGATCCCAGCGAAATCGAGATCGCGATCTCCTCGGACTCGATCATCCGGATGCTCCTGCGGGAATACCGACTGCTCCTGGACTCCGAGATGACGGCCCTGATTCTCGACGCGCGCGCCGAGCGCGCCGCCTCGCGCGAAGACGAATGGCCGGCGCGCCTGCCGGACCTGGAGTCGAGGGTCTGTCCCGGGCGGTTTTACCGGTACGAGCGCGCCGGCGGGATCACGCTCGCGTTCGTCGGCCCCGCCCCCGGCACCGCGGAATCCACGCTCAACCTGCCCTCGACCTTCCGCGGTGCGCCGCCGCCGACCCGGACGCCCACGCCGCCGCCGACGCGGACACCCGCCACCTTGACTCCGACGCCGACGCCGCGTACGCTCCGCGGGCGATGAGGGCAACGGAGCGTCCGGCCTCGACCTGGTGGTGGCGGGAGGAAAACCGGTAGGGCGCAGCCACGCTCTGCCGCACGGTTCGGGCGGGGCGCACCACGACGACGACGATCGGAACCCCCGGCCCGGACGGGCTCGGGGGTTTTTGATTTCATGGACCGAACGCTTCTGATCCCCGCGTACGTCGCGTCGATGGCGCCGAGGGACCTCGGCGACGCCCGCAGGCTGGCGTCGCAGGTGCCGCCGTGGGCCAACGCGCTCGAGTATCGCCTCGACCTCTCGGAGGAACGCATCGACCCGCGCGCGCTTCTCCCGATCGACTCGCGCCCGGCGATCGTGACCTACCGGACGCTCCGGGAAGGGGGGCGCTTCGAGGGGCCGGCCGATGCGTATCGGCGCGTCGTGACGGAGGCGTACGACGCCGGAGCGATCGTCGACGTCGAATTCTCGTCGGGTCTGCTCGCCTCGTCCACGGTCTTTCCGGAGCGCCGGCGCGTCGTCGTTTCCCGCCACTCTCCTTTTGGGCTTCCCGACGACTGGAAAGAGAGCATCGCGGCCATGAGGGCGACGGGAGCCAACGCCGTCAAGCTCGTGGCCGGCGCGGCGCACGTCGAAGCCTCCCTGCGCGTCGGCGACCTCCAGAAGGGTCTGGCCGACGGCGTCGTCGCGATCTTTCCGATGGGTCCGGCGAGCACGCCCGGGCGCGTGATCTCGGCCCATCACGGCGCCGCGCTGGTCTACGGCTCGATCGAACGGGAGACCGCGCCGGGACAGATCGCGATGCGCGACCTGCTCGAGGTCTACGACGTCGTCCGGCCGCAGCGCTTCGAGGCGCTCTTCGGGGTCGTCGCCGGGAGCACGGCGCGCTCCCTTTCCCCGCGCCTCCACAACACGCTCTTCCGGTCGCGCGGTCTCCCGTATCTGTATCTGCCTCTCCAGGTCGCCGACTTCGAGCGCGAGAAACCCCACGAAATCGCGTTCGACCCGCCCTTTCGAGGCT
>Ga0335070_10007673_pt1 | contig 12635 bp, 10 predicted proteins | sample Lox_Sample_13_FD_206722 | JGI IMG/M metagenome (GOLD analysis project Ga0335070, IMG submission 206722) | Soil microbial communities from Loxahatchee National Wildlife Refuge, Florida, United States - Lox_Sample_1.3 | ecosystem: Environmental > Terrestrial > Soil > Wetlands | place: USA...
CTCGGCCATAAAAAAATTTGATAAAGAAATTGAGCCTTACCACCGCTCCAAGGCCACGGTTGGATTTGCCCTGGACAAACCTCTACCCACATCTCTGATTAAAAAAATGGTCGCCTTCCGCGTCAAGGAACAGTTAGCCAAAGATAAGTAGCCAAGTCTGGACCTTTGAACTTGGATTTTTACAGGTTAAGACTGCTGAGTCTGTTAGTTCATTTTAAGGTGAAGCCGGCATCGACATAGATAACTTGGCCAGTCATAGCGTCATTTTTAGCCAAGAAAACAAATGCATCTGCGATTTCCTCAACCGTTACCCAACGCTTGAGGTAGGTCGATTCTATAAATCCCTTTATCATTTCTGGTGCCATGGTGTCATAGCTACGAGTCTTAACAAAACCTGGGCCAACAGCGTTAACCTGTATTTCCGGCGCGACCGTTTTAGCGAACGTCTTGGTAAAACTGTTCACTGCAGCTTTCATGGCTGCGTAAACTGGAGCTCGTCCTCCGCCTTCCCAGCCCCTAACCGAACTAGTGTTGAGTACCTTACCGTGGCCCTGTTTTTGCATAATGAGAGCGGCCTGTTGGGAGCACATGAAGACGCTAGTTATATCCGTATCTATCATCTCTTGAAAATCATCATAGCTGGCTTCCATGAACGGTCGCTTGTCGGTACCGATGGCTGCATTATTAATAAGAATATCTAAGGCACCAAATTTATCAACCACTGTCTTAAAGAGTCGTTTGACATCCGCTTCTTTGCTAACATCAGCTTGTACTAGCAAGCAATTCGGGGTAATTTCTTTAAGTTTCGCGAGTGTGTCCTCGCCCCCCTCCTTGTTTATATGGTAGTTAGCAACCACTTTGGCTCCTTCTTGCGCAAACCTTATAGCCACGGCCTGCCCGATTCCGCTCGACGAACCCGTTACCAGTACTACCTTATCTTTTAAGGTCATTGCTCTTTTACCTTGATTCCGAGTTCTTTGAGCTGTTTATCAGACAGAGGTTTAGGCGCTTTCATAACGGCCGTTTGGCCTTTACCGCTCATCGGGAAGGCCTGGACCTCGCGCAGGTAAGATTCGCCTGTCAGGTTCATTAAGTTTCGTTCAATGCCAAGGGCAATGCCGCCGTGCGGCGGTACGCCGTATTTAAAGGCTTCCAGCATGTGGCCGACACGTTCTTCCAGATCTTTTTCACTAAAGCCCATGACCTCGTAGACCGCCTTCAGGATTTCCGGCTGGTGGGCGCGGATACTGCCGCCGCCGGATTCATAGCCGTTGCAGACCAGGTCGTATTGCGTCGTCAGAATGTTTTCAATGTCTTGCTTTTTAAGCAGTTTTTCTACGTGCTCGGGCACCGGCATTGAAAACGGGTTGTGTGTAAAGGTCCATCCGCCCTCGTCGGTCTTTTCAAAAAACGGGAACTTATATACCCAGGCGTAGGCCAGAAGTTTAGGGTCTTTCTTTTCTTCCTCAGAACGCAGGTCAAACTTATCGGCGCCGAATTTATCCATGGCTTCGGCGTACGTAAAGCGCGGGAACGGTTTTTCTTTAACCTTATAGCCAAGCTTCTCAACAACCTGAATCATCATTTGCTCAACTGTGTTCATAACGTCTTCCTGCTCCACAAAGCTCATTTCAATATCTACCTGGCTGTGTTCAAAGCCGCGGTCGGCGCGCAGGTCCTCGTCGCGGACGGCGCGGGCAATTTGGAAGTAGCGCTCAAAACCGCCAATCATTAGAAGCTGTTTGTACTGCTGCGGCGACTGCGGCAAAGCATAAAAGTTGCCGGGATTTAAACGCGACGGCACCACAAAGTCGCGCGAGCCTTCGGGAGTTGATTCGGTTAGTAGCGGAGTTTCTATTTCCACAAAGCCGTCGTTGAATAGGAACTCGCGGCAATTTTGGACAAAGGCGCTGCGCAAGCGAATATTTTTAGCCATACGCTCACTCCGCAAATCCAGGTAGCGGTATTTCAGGCGAGTTTCTTCGCCCACTCCTGAGGTGTCGTCGGTAATTTCAAATGGCGGAGTTTCTGACTCATTCAATATCTCCAGCGTTTCGGCGCCAAGCTCTACGCTGCCGGTCGGCATTTCCGGGTTTATTTGGCCTTCATTACGCTTTTGAACAGTACCGGTTACAGCAACCACAAACTCACTGCGTAAGGAGTCGGCCATTTTGAAAAGCTCTTCGTCGCCCCCGCCCCAAAACACTACTTGAAGCAGCCCTGAGCGGTCACGGAGGTCTATAAAAATAAGTTTGCCGTGGTCGCGTCGGGCGTGCACCCAGCCTTTGACCAAAATTTTTTCGCCGACCTTGCTAAGCGCATCAGCCGCGTTTGTTCTTTCCATCTCTGTTATTCTACAACAGTTTCGGTTGTTTGTTCAGAGGTTTTGACGTGAGCATGGTCAGCATGGTCTTTTTTGGCTTCTAGCCCAGCCACTGCCCGAAGGTCGTCGTAGTGGTCAAACTCATCAACTATTTTTTCGCCCAAAATCTGCTCCAAGACGTCTTCAATGGTCAGCACCCCGACTACTTCTTCAAAATTATTAACAACTATAAACATGTGGTGGTGAGTTTTTATAAAGGCGCCCAGCGCGTCGCGCAGGCTTTGAACTTCGTTGATATAAAAAACTTTGCGGTCCATGAGCTCGCGCACTAAACTTTTGCCCTCGTAGCCAATCAACTCTTTTAGATAAAGTGTGCCGATAACCTGGGGGTTAGCCGCCCGGGTTGTGCCTTCGCGGACCACCGGAAAGCGTGAAAAACCGGTTTTATAAAGTTCGTCGGTTAGCATTGGGCCAATGGTTTCGGTATCGGCCACCAGTTTTACTTGTCTTAGCGGGGTCATAACCTCGCCGACTTTTTTATCACCGAAAGTTAGAGCGTTAAAAGCCATTTTTAGCTCGGACTCGGATATACGGTTATCGGCCTGATTGTTTTGGTCGTGCAAAAACTCCAGCAGGTCTTCTTTCTCATAAACTCCGCTCCGAGGCGTTGGTGTGCCTTTATGTCGGCCGCCGCCCAGCAGCGGACTAAGATAAGACATTATAAAGGCTATAGCCGGCGCAACCTTGGCCGCCCACCACCAGACCCAGGTGTCGTTGGTCTTGGGCGGTTGCCATATTTTTATACTCCAGCCGACTGCCAGCACAAAAACCAAAGCCACAAACCAAGAAGTGCCGCCGAGCAATATCAGTAAAATTCCGGCGCAGATTACGCCCTTGAGCCACAGCAGCACAGACAGCGAACGGCCGTAGGCGGCCATTTTGTAAATCGCAGCCGACTTTTTATCGTGGCCGCTTTTGGCCCGGCGCTTTAGCTCTTTGGGGGTAAAAACACCAAGGGCCTTATCAATAATTATGGAGTTAGCCAGGCCGACGAGCAAAATTATGTAAAGCACTAGCCTCATACCCTTTAAATGTATCATATCTGGGGTTTGTCAGAATTGCTCTTTACAGAAAACTTGCACAGGAGTAGATTAGGAAGCTGTTGTTTTTGTAAATAAATAGGTGCTTGCTCTTTTTTACGTTTGAGTACCTTGCTGGAGGTTTATTTTTAATGTCCGAAATCAAAATAGGAGAATACGAAGTGAACGATGTGCAACAGGAAAGCCCGGTAAAGATTATTTATAAAGGTACTTTGGGTGCCGGAAATATTGGTAGCTTTGGTCCAAACTCGGAACGCGAAGCCGCCCATATAGATGATTTCGGAGACGAAAAATATTTAATGCCTGTAAGCCCAGACTCTCACTGCATGGACGATCGTATTGAACTAGCGGGCATCAGATTGCCGGGCAACCGCACTGTAACCGAGATAAATGGCGACTACATGGATCCCGAGATTGAGCCGCGGCCAATTAGCCAAGCAATCCGCGATAAAGTTCAGGAGCTAGTGGCTACCGGCAACCCTGTTTATTTTCACGAAGGTTGTGCCGCTTTGGCGGTTACTGCGGACGGCACCGTTTTAAGATTCATTGGTGACAACAAAGAGACTATCGCGCACCTGGCAATGGACCGCTTAAGAATTTTGGGGCGCGACCATATCGAGCTAAATACACTTTTAAAAGCAGCCGAAACCGCCGGCAGGCGGGGGCGTGAAGCTTCGCTGTTTGACGCTTCTGCGCCTGAGCTGCTAGATATAGCTCGCCAAGCTGGCGCCGACATGGATGCCGTACCCGGCGAACATACTGCAGCTGGCGCCGGATGGTTAATGTCCAGGCACACCCACCACAACGGCATGTTCCGCGAGGATCATAAAACGGATGACGGAGAGCCTCAGGGTGTTCTGACAATCACGCCCGGTGCTTACTTAGAACAACTTAAAGAAGATGGTTTTGACGAGGAAGAAATAGACAAAAAAATAATGCAGGCAGTAATGATTTCTGTAGCCGTCCTAAAAATAGCCGAAAAAGACAACGCCCCAGATGTAATTGCCGGGCATACTTCGTGATAGACTAGTTCTAGAAACAAGTAGGAGGTTACATTGGATAAACGTTTTTTAGGAATCTTAGCAGCCATCGTCGTTATTTTTGTGGGCATCGTCGCAGTTTCTAAACATTCCGATCCTCAAACTTCCTCCAGCTCAAGTTCTACTCAGCCGACTCACCATGTTGAGGGCACCAGCGCCGCCAATGTGACCTTGATGGAGTATGGTGACTTTGAATGCCCAATTTGCGGATCCTACTACGAGCCCCTCAAGCAAGCCCAAGCGCAGTTTGGCAGTGTGGCCTATTTCCAATTTAGAAACCTGCCTCTAGTGTCTATCCACCCCAACGCCTTTGCCGGCGCCCGGGCCGCGGAAGCTGCAGCCCTACAAGGCAACAACCAGTTTTGGCGTATGCACGACCTTTTGTACCAAAACCAAACCGAGTGGGCCAACTCTAGCGACGTCGTGACAATTTTTAACCGCTATGCCTCAGAGCTGCAGTTAAACGTGGACAAATTTAAAAAGGACTACGCCAGCAGCCAGGTCAACGATTCTATCAATGCCGACTTAAACGCTTTCTCTAAGACTGGCCAAGATGAAGCCACGCCTACCTTTTTCCTAGACGGCAAATACATACCCAACACCGAGTTTACTAACCCCCAGACCGGCGCGCCAGACCCGGCTAAAATCGTTGCCGTAGTCAACGCCGAAGTCGCCAAAAAGTCTAAGACTCAGTAAGCTAAGTACTCCTGCCACTGTGGCCGACGAACTCGCACGGTAATTTTGTAGCCGCGCGAAGGCGTTGCCTTAATTTTTATAGGCATTTTTTCTCCCTTTTGAACTTTTTGTTTTGTCCGCTTTTTTTAAACGAGCCGCCTCTCAAAAAGCCTAACAATACTTTTATATTGTCAGACGCTGCCAGCTCTTGTCAATAAACCACAAACATATTGTGTAAGGCAGGCCAAAAGATATACCATAATGCTAATGGCAAAAAAGAAGCCCGAAAGGGATTTGTTGGAATCGATTGCCGGAGCTCCGGCGGCGGCTTTAGATAACACATTAACCAAAACCGGAGAGCTAGCGCACAACCTACCATCATCCAAGACGGCTCAAAAAACCAAGGCTTATTGGAATGTCTTAGGACCCGGTCTGACAACTGGCGCCGCTGATGATGACCCGTCCGGCATCGCTACCTATTCCCAAGCTGGCGCCCAGTTTGGCTTCCAGCTACTGTGGATGAGCATCATCACCTTTCCACTGATGTCTATCGTCCAGGAGATGTGTGCTCGCATTGGTCTGGTTACCGGCCGCGGGCTAGCCTGCAATATCAGAACCCATTTTTCCAAAAAAGTTCTATATACCTGTACGCTTCTGCTATTTGCGGCCAATGCTTTTAATATCGGAGCTGACCTTGGCGCTATGGCTAAAGGAGTTCAGCTGCTGGATAAGAGCCTCAACTTCAGCATGCTAGTCATTGGCTTTTCCATCCTTATGTTGCTGCTGCAAATTTTTATGCCCTATGCAAAGTACGCTCACTATCTTAAATGGCTGGCGCTGGTGCTACTAGCCTATATTGGGGCGGCCCTGCTGGCCCACATAAACTGGGGTACTGCGCTGCATCATACGATATCTCCCTCAATTCATTGGACTAAAGAACAGCTTCTGCTGATTTGCGCCATTTTGGGTACCACTATTTCACCCTACTTATTCTTTTGGCAAACGTCGCAAGAGGTGGAAACCGAGATTCTAGAGGGCAAAAAGACAATCGCCTCACGTCAAGGTTCTAGTAAAGCGGCCATCCATAGTATGCGTGTTGATGTTTGGAGCGGCATGCTGCTAAGTAACGTAGTGATGTTTTTTATAATTGCTGCTTGCGGAGCGACCCTTTATCCGCACGGCATTTCTCAAATTCACTCCGCAGCCGAAGCGGCCGAGGCGCTGCGGCCGTTCGCCGGAAATCTGACTTACTGGTTATTCGCAATTGGCATAGTTGGCACCGGGCTCCTGGCTATCCCGGTACTGGCCGGCTCTAGCAGTTACGCTATCAGCGAAGGCTTTCAGTGGAAAGAAGGGCTTAATCGTAATCTTAAGCAAGCTCATGCTTTTTACGGCACGATTATTATTTCAATGTTTGTGGGCCTGGCTATTAACTTTATTGGCCTTGATCCCATTAAGGCTCTTATCTACTCGGCTGTGGCTAACGGTATTGTGGCGCCAGTTATACTAACCACAATTGTCATCATAGCCAGCAATAAAAAAATTATGGGCGAATGGGTCAATAAGCCTGCCACTCGCATAGCTGGTTGGGGCGTAACCGCCATAATGGCGGCGGCCGGTTTAGCGGCTATCTACTCTATGTTTTAGCCTTTAGCATATTTGCAAGGTAAAATTAAAGCAATGACTCAATCAAACTTACGGCCTTCCTGCTTGAGCGCCGCGCAAGGCGCAGGCGAGCAACGCAGCGAGGCGTATCTAACATACGGCTCGCGAGTAGCGCAGCAGGCAACACAGCGCGGTGCCAAGAATGTTGGCAGTCTGCCCAGCTTCGCTGGGTGGCAGGCCGGCATGGCACGGAGGCCGTAGATGGATAGCGCATTCACGGGCCTGAGTTTAATTATCGTCATTGGCGCAATTGTAGCGCTGATTATGCGCTTGCTGCGTCAGCCGCTAATTATTGGCTACATTATTACCGGCATCATTGTCGGTCCGGCCGTACTGCATCTGGCAAAATCTCCAGACGTGTTGGCGCTGTTTTCGGACCTCGGCATTGCCCTGCTACTTTTCATAATCGGGCTCGGTCTAAATCCACAGACGCTGCGTGAAGTCAGCCGGACGGCTGGGATTGTAGGCGCTTTTCAGGTTGGAGCCATTACGGCGCTGGGCTGGGTGGTCGGTTCGGCCTTGGGACTGGATGGTACGAGTGCGGCCATTTTGGGCGCCAGCTTGGCCTTTTCCAGCACCATCATCATCTTAAAAATGCTTAGCGATAAGCACGAGCAGGCCAGGCTTTACGGTAAAATTGCCGTCAGTGTTTCGCTGGCCCAGGATTTAATTGCGATTGCGCTGGTCATTGTTACTTCGGCCGGTAGTGACAAAAATCTAGCCGTCGGCTCGGCCATCAGTCTGGCCATAAAGGGCGGCTTTTTAGCGCTGGCAATATACTGGGTTAGCGTCCGCCTGCTGCCGCGTTACCAAAAGTTAATCTCCGGCAGTCAGGAATTTTTATTTTTGTTTGCCATTGCCTGGGGACTGGGTACGGCCACTTTATTTCAAAAAATAGGCCTGTCTAGCGAAATTGGCGCGCTGCTGGCCGGAGTCTGTTTGGCGTCGCAGACCTACGCCCAAGAAATTACCGCCCGCCTGCGCCCGCTGCGTGATTTTTTCCTGATAGTCTTTTTTATCGCCCTGGGGGCCAACCTAAGCCTGGGGCACCTCGGTTCAATGCTCGGCATTGTTTTGGCGTCGGCTGTCATCGTCATAGTTGTTAAGCCTCTGGTAGCCATGGCGGTCCTGGGATTTTTGGGCTACACCAAACGCACTAACTTTAAGGCTTCAGTGGCGCTAGCTCAAGTTAGCGAGTTCTCCATCGTGCTGGTGCTGCTGGCACATAAGCGGGGTTTAATTGATAATAATTTGGTCACGGCGGTGACTTTTATTGCGTTACTTTCTATCGCCGTTTCAGCCTATTTAATAATATTCAGCGACCGGTTATTTGTCCGGCTTGAAAAATACTTGAATATTTTTGAAAGGCGCCACACCCACGGCGAGGCCGCCTCGCCGCCCACTTACGAGCTGGTACTGCTGGGCTATCAAAAGGGCGGCCACGAGTTTGTTAAGGTCTTTAAGCAGCTAAAAATGCCTTTTGTGGTTATAGACTATGACCCCGACGTCATAGACATGCTAGATACTCGTAAAATTCATCACATTTATGGCGATGCCACCGACATAGAACTGCTGGAAGAGGCCGGCGTGGCCAAAGCTAAGCTAATTGTTTCAACCATCACCGATTTTAACTCTGACACTTACCTGCTAGATTTTCTGAAGCGCAAAGACTCCGACGCCGTTGTCATTATGCAGGCTGACCACCCCAGGCAGGCCTCCAAACTTTATGAGCTGGGTGCCAGCTATGTAATTTTGCCGCACTTCATCGGCGGCGAGAAAATTGGCGCCTTTGTACGTAAATCCGGCTTAAGCAAAAGTAACTTCAAAAAATTCCGCGAAGCCCACATCAAACAGCTTAAGCGCCAGCATCATCTGGATAAGAGTGACGACGAGCACAAAAGACTCGGCCACGCCGTGGTTGATAGTTTAACGGCCCTGAGCCACTCCAAGTCCTGAATTGTTTATAGCCTTTAGGCCGCCTTGTTGATATTTTGATTGGCGGCGGCCTGTCTGGCCCTTTTCTGCCTCTGCTCAAATTCGGTCTCACGCTTGGTCTGTCTAAAGGACTCGGTTATAAGGTCAATAAACCCAACCACGCCATAAACTGTCTTGGGATTGTCGCCTTTATCAAAAATTTTCTGGCAGTTGCGACAGACACTGCACGGACCAACCTGCGTCTTTTGTGGTCGCGACGGACAGCGCTGCACAACGCATAATCCTTCCTTCCATTTCCAGTTTTTTCTATCCTCCTTAGCCTCAAGATATTGGCGCCTGGTCGCCGCGGAAACGTTGTTTTGAGATTCCGTCGTAAGGCCGTTGCCGCCGCAAACGGCTCCGGCCCTGGGGTCGCTTGCATCCAGAGCCTTTTGCAGATGCTGATAGCCGGCCTCGTCGTTGCCCGACGCCATAGCCATAGCGGCGTTTTCAAAATGGATAACGGCAGCCTGACCCCGGGCATCGTGAGCATACGACGGGTTCAAAACGCAAATCTCATTAACCAGTTCTTTACGACGGCGATTTATGGCACTCAGCTTATCTTCATAGCTTATTTGCCCGACCTGGTACTTGATGTTTATCTGCCGTTCGTAATCCGCCAATTTTTTAATTTGAACTTCGGCCTGGGCCTCACGATTGGCTGACACTTCCCTTAAGTCCCCGTACTCGGGAACATTGAGGCCCGGCTGCTGCCTGCTTTCGCCGTAGATTATTCCCGGGCCCGCTAGAGCATCAAGTGCCCTCTGAACATCAATAACACCGTTTGGAAACTGTCGTTTAGTGGCAATTATTTGGCTACTCAATACTCTCGTAGCGCCGCCGCCAATCATAAATCCGTTGGACATATAAAATTGCTCGGCGCTGCCGTCGTTACTATTGCTGCGAGAAACCTGCTCCAGCCTGCGGACACCATTTTCAAAACTGGTGGAGCGCACCATGCCTTTTGCGTTTAAGACGCCGTAACCCAGCCCAGAGGCAGCCCGTTCCGGCACTTCACTCGGAAAGTTTGAAATTGTCAGCACCATTGCGTCAGTGGGTAAAAGGCCAGCTTGAATATCGGCTGAAACTTTGTGGTTGATTAGTTCTTCTACAATTTCACTCAGCCTGCGCTCTTTTTCCCAATCCGGTAAACTGTTCACCCAGCCGTTTACTAGTCTGCGCAGCGTCCGCTGATTGGTTTCATCTACAGACTCTTCGGATTCAATAACCGACAGGTGGCCTTTGGCGGTCAGTTCTTCAAAAAGGCCGCTTCTGGCATTGACCTCCGGCTCGCGCTCCCACTGGTCGTGCTCAATCTGCTGACGATTTTCAATCAAACGCACCGCCTGCGCCTCAAGCTCTTGGCGATCATAAATCTCATTAGCCAAAATTGGCCTGACTATTTCTCGCTTGGCCTCTAGCCTCTCCAAAAAAATACCCCTTGCGCTCCGGCAGGGGTCTTAAGAAACTGATGTCTTAAAGTATTTCTCCTGCTCGGGAGCTTTTTTACTTGTTTTGCTGTATCGGACTTTAGATGAGACAAACCTACGGTCTTTCTCATCGGACCTGACGAAATAAATTCGTCTCCGCGAAGGCGGACCGGTCCTGCTCTTTTCCCTTCATCCGGGAGAGCAGACGCGATTCGCCGCAGGCGAATTCGGATTCATTCCGAAAGCGTCGATGAGAAACCGCGAAGGGGTTTCTCATTTTTTACCGTTGCGGCACAGTTCCGGTTTTTCACCGGATTCCAGCAACCCATTTGTTAATGTAGGTAAATATTAGCATAGGCCTTGCCCGCCGGGTGTAGTATTTTTTGTCGTAAGCACCTTGATTTTGATAGAATAACAGCGCCTTGGAAGAATACTCATGCCCGACAATTCCGCTAGACGAAGCGGGCAATTCTCTGGATATCGCTTCGTCTTTATACACCTGGGGCGGTGATTTGGTGGCCAAGCACGGCGACAGCCACATGAGTCTTGTGGACGAACCGACAGCTAGAGAAATTATAAATCAGCAGTGTGTTGAGCTACCCGCTCGGCCAGCATCGGTAGACGAGGTCTTTGCCTACAGCAGCGCCTTTATCGGCAAGCGAGAGTTCTCGGGTTTGGTTGAGGCCATCAAAGACCACCGCCTGGCCACCGGCCACCCGGTAATGAATGTCGTTAAGGGCCGATTAAGCGTCCGCAATAACGGAGTCTTATTGACCACCGACCATCAAAACATCATGGACCTTGCCATAGCCAAAAACGCCTATTATTGCGCTATCGGCGACAGCCAGTTAGCAAGCCAAAGCGGCATAATCGTAAACGAGGCAACAACGCTAATTGAGTACGACGGCCAGAGAATGACAGACATACTGCGTATGACGGGCAATGTCTACCTGAACCGACCAAGGAGCAAAAGTGCCGCAAAATATGGAATTACACCGGAAATCTCCGATGCCTTTAATATGAAAATGCTGCGGGCCATACTGCAGGATGTTCATGACCTAGACAGGGAGGGTAAAAGTATGATGATGGCGGCAGCAGTTACCGGCAGTACAGTTGTACCAACCGAGCGGGGCCTGGAAATCCCGGAGGTCCAGGATGCAACTATAAACTTAGTCTGCAAGTACTTTAGATTTATCGTACCAATGTCCTTTTATCTGCCAAACCGCGAGGCGGGTTTGCCGTGGTATAACTTGAGACCAATTGACGTAGCCATGCGCGATACTCATATTCACGAAACGGTTCAGGACATGGGCGGAGCACTGTCGGAAATGTCCGGCCTGCCGGTTTATTACATGGGGCAGCCGGCTAAACTGGGGCGGACCGTGGTTAGCAGCACCATAAGAAGATAATTTACTTGGCGTGAAAGGTAGTAAGAATTTCTCCGATGATGCCTAGGTCGGGGTCAATATCGTTGTCTTCGTACAAGAAAAAGTATTTATGGGTACCCGATTTATCACCCTTTAGGGTCAGCGTGTTGATGCCATCTGGTCCGCTGGTGCCAACCACTTGCAGACTTTGGCGACCATAGTCGCAGTAAAAACTTATGCCTTGCCACTTGCTCGGTGCAGCGACCGTCCCGGAACCGTTAATCTTAGTCTGGTTGGTGGTAGTAAAGTTGGCGCAGTTGCCAGAAACGCTGCCAATTGTCACAGAATCGCCATTGGCCGAAACCGGCAGCATGTAGTTATAGGCATAGTCGGCCGGAATCGTGTCTTGGTAGACCTCAAACCAGCGCCCGGCGTAGCGTTTGTCCTGGAACTGCCACTGCCAAGCCTGGTAACGATTATCCCAATTTTGGGCGGCAAGTTTCCACTTTCCGGGCAAAGACAGCTCAAAGTCAGTTTCTTGCACGTTGGTATTGGTAGCATTGGTTTTCACGGTAGAAACTAAAGGCGTCTTATCGCCCCTGGTGACGGCATCGTGATTGCCCCGTATTACAAATAGATAAAAGCCGCCGAACAGCACCACAAGAACTACACCAATTATTATGGCTAGCAAACGGTAGTTGGATTTATGTATTGGTTTTCCGTGTTCGTACATTTATGTGGTTATTATAGCCGCTGTTTGACGCTTAAGTGGTGCGTCCCATATAATCAATCTGTTCAAGAAGGCTGTATTCCGGGGTAGCTCAATGGTAGAGCATCTGACTGTTAATCAGAGGGTTGCCGGTTCGAGCCCGGCCTCCGGAGCCAGATTGATTAATTAAGTCCGCTGTAAACTAGCGCAATAAACATTGCGAATACAATCTCACTGACAATCCAAGAATTATTATTCATCCAGTCCCTTGCCTTTGGCAAGAATGCTTCTGCTCTTTTGCCAAGCAATACGATTAGGATTAGGGGTAGTGCTAGAAAGAGTAGGACAAGAA
>Ga0335070_10007675_pt1 | contig 12634 bp, 10 predicted proteins | sample Lox_Sample_13_FD_206722 | JGI IMG/M metagenome (GOLD analysis project Ga0335070, IMG submission 206722) | Soil microbial communities from Loxahatchee National Wildlife Refuge, Florida, United States - Lox_Sample_1.3 | ecosystem: Environmental > Terrestrial > Soil > Wetlands | place: USA...
ACGCAGGCCTCCATTCCCGTCCTTTTGGCCAAATTTTCTCATCCAACCCACTTTTTCGATCTGCTTCTATCGGTTCATACCCTCTTCTCTTCATTATCGGACTTGTTGCTGAATCCCTATAACAATCCCCCTGGAAACCCGCGCTATTAATGTAGTAAAATAGGTGAATATTATTAGAGGTCTGGTGACATAACGGATGGCGAATCTTGCGATAACAAAATTACCCGACCCGGTCCTGCGCCGCAAAGCGCATAAAGTGACCGAGTTTAATAAAGACTTACAGGTGTTGATCGAGAACATGATCGAAACGCTGCACAATGCCCCTGGAGTCGGTCTGGCCGCTCCGCAGGTTTCCGTCTTGGAGCGGGTGATCGTGGTGGAATTTGGGGACGAGGAAGATGAAGACGCTCCCAAGAAGCTGTATGTATTGGTCAACCCTGAGTTCATGAAAGTCTCCACCGAAAAAGTGATGGGTACCGAGGCCTGTTTGTCGATCCCAGGCCTGTGGGGCGATGTGGAACGCCATCAGGAAGTGGTGGTCAAGGGGCTGAACCGGGCAGGCAAGCCGATCAAGATCAAAGCCAGAGGGTGGCTGGCGCGGATATTCCAGCACGAGATCGATCACCTCGACGGCATTTTGTTCGTGGACAGGGCTAGCAAAGTCTGGAAGCCCCGCGAAGACGAGGAGACTGTCCTGGCTGATTAGCGGCATGTACTTAAACCACCTGTCTCTGACGAATTTTCGAGCTTTTTCCCGCCTGGACCTGGAAGTGCCCCGGCGGATTGTTTTGTTTGTGGGCGATAACGCGCAGGGAAAAACGACCCTGCTCGAGGCGATCTATTACCTGGCGGCGCTGACTTCTTTCCACGTGCACCACGACCGCCAGTTGATCAATTTCATCGCCGCTCGCGAGCCGCTGGCCGTGGCGCGGCTGGTCGCGGACTACCAGCGCGGTCCGACCACCCATCACCTCGAGGTCCGCCTGATCCAGGAAGCGACCGGGCTGAACGGTTCAGTGCGTGTCCGCAAGGAGGCCCTGCTGGATGGTGTGAAGCGTCCACTGAGCGAAGTAATCGGCCATTTCAACGCGGTGATCTTTCTCCCCCATATGTCGCGGATCATCGAGGAAGGCCCCGAAGAACGCCGGCGGTACCTCAACCTGGCCATCTCGCAGACCTCGCCGGCCTACACGGCAGCGCTGAGCGAATACTCCCAGGCGCTTACCCAGCGCAACGCGCTCCTCAAGCAGCTCAACGAGCGCGGCGGCGACCCGGACCAGTTGATTTACTGGGACGAGATCCTCGCTCGCCGCGGCGCGCAGATCATCCAGGCCCGGATCGTGGCTGTCCAGGAACTGGAGCGGCTGGCCATGCGCATTCACCACCGCCTGACCCAGGGCAATGAGGTGCTCCGCATGGTCTACCAGCCGGCGTTCGACCCGATCCCCCAGCCCGAAGGCCAGATGCTGCTGCGCCTGGAGTCGCCGGTCGACCGTTCTGGCCTCAGCCTGGAGCAGATCCGCCAGGGTTTTGCCCGCCGGCTGGTAGACGTGCGGTCTGAGGAGATCGCCCGTGGGATCACCACGGTCGGCCCGCACCGTGATGAGCTGCGTTTCTTGAGTAACGGCGTCGACCTGGGTGATTTTGGATCTCGCGGGCAGGTGCGCACCACACTGCTCTCTCTTAAGCTGGCTGAAGTTTCCTGGATGAAGGAAAAAACCGGCCAGTGGCCGGTGCTGCTCCTGGATGAGATCCTGGCCGAGCTGGACATCCAGCGCCGGGCAGATATGCTCCAGGCGCTGGCCGAAAGCGAGCAGGCCGTGCTGACCACCACCGACCTCAAGCTCTTCAACCCGGAATTTCTCCACCAGGTGAATATCTGGCGGGTCCAGGGTGGCACTGTCCGCAGGGTCGAGCAGGCAGAAAAAGACCCTAAAGATTTCTAAAACCTTTAGGGTTTGCCTCTTCGCCGCTACAACGGCATCTTAGACGGCACGCCCGTCCGCCGTGGGTACTGCGGCGGCGTTGCCGCGACCTTGTCCACAACGATTAGAAACCGGTCTTCAGCCACTCCGGGAAGGTTGACCGGGATCACCTGGCATAGCTGGCCGCCCAGCAACCGCATGGCTTTCTCTGAAGCGTGCGCCTCGGCGGGTCCGCTCTCCCCCTTCTGGGCCAGGGTGTGGCCCCCAACCCTGACCAGCGGGATCAGGTATTCCATCAAAACCGGCAGGCTGGCTACGGCGCGAGCCACGGCCCAATCAAAGCTCTCGCGATACGCTGCCTGCTGACCGATCTCTTCGGCCCGTCCCTGTACCAGGTCGACCCCGTCCAGGCGAAGTTTCCGGACGATGTGGCGGCAGAACTCCAGCTTTTTCCCTACCGATTCGACCAGGGTCAGCTCCATGGCCGGGATGGCGATCTTCAGCGCCAGGCCCGGGAACCCTGCACCCGTGCCCACGTCGATCAACCGGCTGGGCGGAGTGTCGCGCATGGCCAGCAGGCAGGTGAGCGAATCGAGGAAGTGCTTGGTGCGAATCCCTTCAGAATCGCGGATCGCCGTCAGGTTGAAGCGGGAATTCCATTCGACCAGCTCTTGCTCGTAGCAGCGAAAGGCATCCAGTTGGCGCTGGCTCAACTGGATGCCGACCAGGGATTGCGCTTCGCGGGCCAGTTTTTCCATGGGATAGATTATACCTGGGCGCAGTGCAGGAAGAAAGAGAACCTTGGTGGCGCGACTTGCAAAACTTCCTGTTCTCACTAAAATGGGAGAATATGAACATGGCAGCCGGGCATCGAGCGATCCTGTGTCTCTACTTGCTGGTATTTATGGCAGACCTTGCCATTGGTCAGCCGGTACGGGCCAGTGACCTGCCTGACCAGGCGCAGGTTTCGGGCGTGATCGGCCACGCCCAGCGCTATAATCTCTCCTGCGAATCCCGTTCTGCCGCGGATTGGGCCGCCTATTTCGGGGTATCCACCAGCGAAGACGAGATCCTCGCGCTGCTGCAGCGCACCGACAACCCGGATACCGGTTTTGTCGGCAGCCCCGGCGGAGTCTGGGGGAATATTCCGCCTCAGTCCTATGGAGTGCACGCCGCCCCCATCGCGGCTGCACTGCGCAAGGCCGGGGTCACCCAGGCGCGCACCCGGGTGGGATTTTCCTGGAATGCGGCTCGCGCCGAGATTGCCGCCGACCGTCCAATCATTGTCTGGATTATCGGGTCGATGTGGACGGTGAACCCCGAACGGTACACTGCTTCGAACGGAAAGACCACCACCGTCGCCCGCTTCGAACACACGATGATCCTGGTCGGATATTCGCCCACCACGGTTAACGTGATCGATGCCTATTCCGGTTGGAACTTGACCTACAGTCTGGACGGCTTCCTGGCTTCCTGGTCGGTGCTGGGGAACATGGCCGTGGTATGGAAGCCGGATGAGCCTCCGCCGCCGACCCCCACTCCCACGGAAGATCCCGGTCTGCACACCGTCCGAGCTGGTGAGACATTGTTGAAGCTGGCTCGACACTACGACCTGACCTGGCAGGAACTGGCCCAGGCCAACCAATTGGCCTACCCATACTTTATCTACCCTGGCCAGGTGCTTCATCTCCCCCAAAGCCAGTCAGCACCGACTCCTACCGCTAATCCACCAATGGCGACGCCCACCCAACCATCGCCCGCGCCAACCGAGAGCCCTCCCGATACGTATACCGTCCGAAAAGGCGAATACCTGATCCAGCTCGCCGGCCGCTTCGGCCTGGATTGGCGCAAATTAGTTGAGATTAACTCCATTCCCTACCCATATACCATTTACCCCGGGCAGGTCTTACGGTTGCAGTGAATCACATTACCAGACCCTGAGGGTTACTAAAACCCTTCTTATCGTCTCGCAAGCCACAATCTATGCAGGCTATTTCCCAAACTCTCTCATTAAATACGTCATGTGCTTCGCCCCCTTGAGGTATAAGTCCACCCTGATATTCTCATTCGGCGCGTGAGCCTGCGTGCCGGGGTATCCGATCCCGGCGGTAGCCACCGGCAGCCTGAGATACTCGAGAAACGGGTAGATCGGTCCGGAGCCGCCCGTCATGGGCACGATCTCCATCGGCTTGCCAAACGCCTCGCCGCCGGTGCGGATCACCATCTCAACAAATGGGTCGTCCGGATCCGTGCGCCCGGGCCTTTCCCCGCCCAGAAAATCGATGCGCACGTCGGAGAAGCCTTCGGCGTCGAGATGGGCGCGCAGCAGCCGGAGCACCTCTTCCGGCGTCTGGTTGGGGACCAGGCGGAAATCGATCTTTGCGCTGGCCCGCGCCGGAAGGACAGTCTTCGACCCGGGTCCCTGGTACCCCGAAGTGAGCCCGCAGATGGTGCAGGTTGGCTCGAACACCTCCGCCAGGCGCAGCTCGACACCGCCAGTCAACCCTCTGACGAAACCGTTCAGGTGATACCTTGACCGGTATTCGTCTGCCGTTTCCGGCAGGGCCTCCATTAACTGGCGGTCACGCGCGGATGGTGGGACGACCGTATCGTAAAAACCCGGGATGCGGATCCACTCATCCGGGCCTTTGAGCGTATTCAAAGCCCAGGTCAATCGCCAGGCCGCGTTCGGAAAAATGGCCCCTCCCAGGCCGGAGTGGACATCCTGGCTGGCGGTCTCGACGCTCAGCTCCACATAGCAGATCCCGCGCAAGCCGAGATACTCCTGCGGGCAATCCTTGTGGTCGACCGCGCCGAACTCCCAGACACAAGCGTCCGCCGCGAGCAGATCGCGGTGGTCGCGAACGAAATCGTGAAGGTGAGTGCTGCTGGTTTCTTCTTCCCCCTCGATGATGAACTTGACGTTGCAGGGAAGCTCGCCATCGTTGGTCAGAAGAGCGTCCAGGGCGAACAGGCGGCTGGTGATGTGACCCTTGTCATCGCTCACCCCCCGGGCAAACAGCTTGCCGTCGCGTAGAGCCGGCTCGAAGGGAGGCGTTTCCCAAAGCTCCAACGGCTCCGGCGGTTGGACGTCGTAGTGGTTATAGAAGAGGAGGGTCCGCTTTGAGCGGCCTTCTTTTTGCGCGTAGACGACGGGAGCGCCGCCGGTTGGAAGGATCTGGACGGAAAAGCCGCGCCAGGTGAACATCTCCGCGACCAGGTTGGCGCATTCGGTGATCCCCCAGTTCTGCGCACCAACGCTCGGCTGCGCGCAGAGGCGTGACAGCTCGGCGATGCTTTCGTCCAGGTGGTTTTCGAGGTACCGTTCGAGATCGACGTGCTCACTCATGCTCGCGTTCCGCGGGTGAAGTCTTTCTGAGCAGCGCCTCGATCCTGGCGATGACCATGTCCATCGCGACGGTGTTCATCCCTCCTTCCGGGATGATCACGTCCGCATAGCGTTTGGATGGCTCGACAAATTCCAGGTGCATCGGTCGGACGGTCGATAGATACTGGTGGATCACCGATTCGGTCGTGCGGCCCCGCTCGCTGATATCCCGCTGCAGCCGACGGATAAAGCGGATGTCTGCGTCTGTATCGACGAAGATTTTGACGTCGAATAAATCGCGCAGGCGGGGTTCGCCAAAAATCAAGATCCCTTCGACCAGGATCACTCGCCTGGGCTCGATGTGGCGAAACTGCCCGGTCCGCGAATGGGTTCTAAAATCGTAGATGGGCATTTCGATCGGCTTCCACTCGCGCAGGGTGATGATGTGCTGGATCAGCAGGTCCGTTTCGAGTGAATCCGGGTGGTCAAAATTGACTTCATTGCGCTGGTTCGTGGGCAGGTCTTCGAGGTCGCGGTAATAAGCGTCGTGCGGCAGGTAGACAATCCGGTCCGCACCGACGCGCTGCAGGATCACGTTGGCGACGGTGGTCTTTCCAGAACCAGAGCCGCCGGCCAGGCCGATAACCAGGGGAGTCTCATTGGGGACCATTCAGGAAATTATACCCGCTTTCAAATATGTATTGAACCAATTCTGCAACAATTCCTGGTCTGCATGCGTTTTATATTAGTAGTATGTATTATATTCGTAGTAAAATGAATCGTCGATTATCGGTAACAATTGAAAGCCTCGTAACGTGCAGAAGGAGCTGATTACGACTCTCGCATCTCAGACTTCGCGGCAGCCGGAGAGAATTTCGGGTCCATTGAATCCCCAGGAAGAATGGGGACAGGTTAATTCGCTGGTGGACCTGTCTTTCGATGTGCTCTTTCGCTATCGCTTCCATCCGCGGGCTGGATTTGAATGGCTGGGTGCTTCGATTTATTCCCTGACCGGATATCCAAAAGATGCTTTTCTCAACGATCCTGGACTGGTTTCCAGGATCGTTGATTCACAGGATCGGGTGGAACTGAAAAAACAGGTGGATCTGGCTCTCCAGACCGGGGGTGAGTTCCAGGCTGCTTTTCGCCTCCGCCGCGCGGATGGGGAAATCGCATGGGTTGAGGTGCGGGCGAGGCCATACCCGGGGGAAGACGGCGTCGTCGCCGGGCTGGAAGGTGCGGCCCGTGACTGCAGTGCCGAAAGAGCTGCCCACGACGCCCACCAGCATGAGGAGCGCTACCGGGCGTTTCTGGATCTCAGCGGCGATGGAATCTGGCGTATCGAGCTGGATCAACCGGTCCAGACTTCCGCCAGCCTTGCCGATCAGGTGAGCCTGATTATCCAGAGAGCCTATATCGCCGAGTGCAACGATGTCCTGGCCAGGATGTACACCCGTTCCGGGGCTGAGGAGCTCCAGGGGATCCGTCTGGCAGACCTGCTGGATATGGCCGACGCGTCCAACCTGCGCAACCTGACTGCCTTCGTCGAAAACCGGTACCGCCTGGTCGACCTGGAGGGCCGGGAGTTTGGTCTGGATGGAAAGCACAGAATCTACCTGTACAACCTCTCCGGCCTGGTCGAAAATGGCTGCCTCGTCCGCGCCTGGGGGACGGTTCACGACATAACCGAGCGTCGCCGCCGCGAAAAAATCCAGGCGGCCACCTATAAAATTTCTCAAGCTGCCAGCACCAGCGACCATTTGCCCGAACTGTACCGCTCGATCCATTCCGTCCTGGGCGAATTGATACCGGTGGACAACTTCTTTATCGCCTTATACGATTCGACCACCGGGATGCTCAGCTATCCGTATTACGTGGACCAATACGATGAGGTTCCCGATCCGGTTCCGCTGGACCGCAGTCTCACCGCCTACGTCTTGAGAACGGGTAAGCCCCTTCTCGCATCTCCAGAGGTCTTCGATGAGCTTCTGCGCACGGGGGAGGTTGAGGCTGTTGGAGCTCCCAGCATCGACTGGTTGGGTGTGCCGCTGGTAGGCCAAAAGGCCACCATCGGAATCCTGGCCCTCCAGAGCTACACCGAAGGAGTGCGATTTGGCGAGGAGGAAAAAGAGATTCTTCAGTTCGTCTCGACCCAGATTGCCCTGGTGATCGAGCGCAAGCGCGCTGAAGAAATCCTGCGCATGAGCGAAGCCAGCTATCGTGGGATTGTTGAGGATCAGACCGAGCTGATCTGCCGTTGGAAACCCAATGGGACCTTCACCTTCGTCAACGAGGCCTACGCCCGTTACCTGGGCCGCCCGCGTGAAAAACTGCTCACTGCAAATTTCATTCGCCTGATTCATCCCGACGACCAGGAAAAATTCTTGCGCAAAGCCCGCCAGGTAGTCCAGAACGGCCTGATCAAGCCTATAGAGATCCGCTCCAACCACCCAGATGGGCGGGTCCACTGGGAGCAGTGGACGAACCGGCCCCTGTGCGATCAAAATGGGCAGGTAATCGAGTTCCAATCGGTGGGTCGGGACGTGACCGAACGCAAACAGCGCGAGTTCGAGCTGGAAGCAATTGCCTCGGTCTCGGCGGCGCTGCGCTCCGCCGGGAACCGCTCCGAGATGATCCCAATCATCCTGGATCAGCTCGTAGATCTCCTTCACCTGGATGGGGTGATGCTTGGCCTGCTCGACCCCGCGGTGGACGAGATCATCTTCGAAATAGGCCGCGGAGTCTGGGCCGATTGGCAGAGCCAGCAGATCAGCTTCAAGGATGGGATCAGCGGCGAGGTGATGCGCAGCGGAATGCCGTTCTTCAGCAACCGCCTGGGGCAAGACCTGGGAGATGAAAGTGAATTTCTCCTGGACGGGTTGAAAGCAGGCGCTTGCATCCCATTGGCGGTCAATGAGCAATCGATCGGCATGCTCTGGATTGGAAAACGGACCCCCTTTGGCGAGCACGAACAGCGCCTGGCCGTCGCATTAGCCAATATTGCCGCCAGCGCAATCCACCGTACCACCCTCCTCGAGCAAACTGAGCTGCGCCTGCAACGCCTGACCGCAATCAGTGAGATCACCAACGCTATCTCGGCCAGCCTGGACGTGCGCATTGCCCTGACCACCCTGGTCGATCAGATCACCGTGCAGCTTGGGGTGGCTGCCGCCGACGTGCTCCTCCTGAATGTCCATACCCAGGAGCTCCAGTTTGCCGAAGGCCGCGGGTTTCAGTCTCCCTCTATCCGTACCATTCCCATGCGCATGGGACAGGGCTATGCCGGAAAGGCCGCTTTTGAGCGGCGCATCATCCATGTGACCGATCTGCTTGAAAACGAGGATACCTCTCAGCTTCGCGAGGCGTTCTTTAACACTGAAAGATTTATCGCCTACACCGCCGTTCCCCTGGTCGCAAAAGGCCAGGTCAAGGGTGTTTTAGAGCTGTTTTACCGAACCGCCCAGGACGTTGACCGAGAGTGGCTGGATTTTCTCCAGTCGATGGGCGCGCAGGTGGCGATTGCCCTTGACAACGCCGAGTTGTTCGACCGTCAGCAGCGCTCGACCGCCGAGCTGTTGCTTTCTTACGATGAAACCATCCGCAGTTGGGCGCAGGCGCTGGATCTGCGCGACCAGGAGACCGAAACCCACTCCGAGCGCGTTACCCGCCTGACAGTCGCCCTGGCGCGCATGATGGGCATTGGCGATTCCGATCTGGTTCATATCCGCCGCGGTGCGATCCTCCACGACATCGGCAAGATGGGCATCCCTGATCGGGTTCTGTTGAACCGGGGCACCCTCTCCCCTGAAGAATGGGAGATCATGCGCAAGCACCCCACCTATGCCCATGATTTTCTCATTCGCATCCCCTATCTGCGCCAGGCGCTGGACATTCCCTACTACCACCACGAAAAATGGGACGGAACCGGATATCCCCAGCGGCTTAAAGGCCAGCAGATCCCCCTCGCCGCGCGCATCTTCGCCGTGGTCGACGTGTGGGACGCGCTCTGCCACCAGCGCCCCTATCGCGACAAGTGGAGCCGCGAAGAAGCGCTGAACTACATCCGCTCCCAGGCTGGCCTGCACTTCGACCCCCAGGTCGTGGCGGTCTTCCTTCAGTTCATCCAGGAGCATGCCCCGCAAAAAACCGGCCCCCTGCGCTTTTTGGAAAACGGCTTCGATTAAGATTCATTCAGTGGTCCAGTTTGCTCGGTTGCCTTCAGGCTGCCAAATCCACTCCTTGAAATTGGGAGCCACACACAATCGCCCCTGGTATCACAGCGCACGCAGCTCCAACCCGAGCGCCAGGAGAGGCTGCACATCACCGCGCGAGCCAATCGTAGAAAGCAATACACGCATGGAACCTCTTTCTAATCTTAAGTATATTGTTTTTTAATCTTCTCTGTCCTATAATAATAGGGCAGGGAGTTCTGAGGAATTGGAAAGCTAGCTCCTGTTCAGAAGCCGGAGGAACGATTCGAAAGGAAAGGACCAAAGGCGGAAGATTTTGAGGCGATGACACCCCATTCATGATCGAAAGGATATTCTCGGAAGAGAAAAACCAAAGAAAACGAGTGGAGCCGAGCCAACAATAAATCTCATAAGAGAACCTGGTATTCTCAAATGGTGAAAACCTGATGAGAAAAACCAGAAAGCTCATTATGGAACAGACCAGTCCAGCGAGAAGGTTACTTGGGACCCCTGCAATATTATTTAACCATCCGAATATGGGGTATATCCGCGTGAGCCGGGCAATTACGTGTGATTCTTCAGGTTCCCCGGTTTTAGCAGCCCCACGAACGGCAAGTTGCGGTATTTTTCGTGGTAATCCAGGCCATACCCCACGATAAAACGGTCCGGTAAATCAAATCCTTTGTACTTTAAGGGGATATTGATTAGCCGGTTTTTTGATTTGTCAAACAGGACACACACTTCCAGGCCGGCGGGCTGGCGCTCGCGCAGGTTGCGCAGCAGATAGTTCAAAGTCAATCCTGTATCGATGACGTCTTCCACAAACAAGACTTGCCGGCCTTTGATCTCAGTTTCCAGGTCCTTTTCCAGGCGCACCAGCCCGTTCTGGCGAGATTCCGATGAATAGCTGGAAACTGCCAGGAAATCCACTTCCACGGGGATGGTGATTGCACGCAGCAAATCGGCCATGAAAAAGATCACGCCCTTGAGCACACCCACCACGAGCGGGTTCTGCCCGGCGTAATCCTGGCTGATCTGCTTTCCCATCGCCTGGATACGCTCCTGCAATTCCTGACTGGTGATGAGCACCTCTTTTATCTCAGCAGCCAGTTCCGTTCCACCCAACCCATCGAATCGATCAGCCGACTCTGGCATCATTTCGCCTCTTTACGTTGTGCGCCCGTGCCCTGGATCGCGCTGGCATCTTCATCCAATCCGTATTTCACCATCATGTTGCGCATCTCACGCCGCTTCAATAGCTTGACGTGTACGTCCGGGTACAGTTCTGCCATGAGCCGCATCCGGCGGTTTTTATAATGGGCCAGCTTAGGACGCAATGTCGTCAACTCGATAAATAAGTCCTGCTCGGGGAGGTAAAAATCAGGGGCAAAGGCTTCAACGACATGGCCCTGGTCGTCCCATTCCAGGGGAAATGTGCGCGGCTCATACTGCCATTCAATCCCATAAAAATCCAATATTTTTGCGAAAACTTCCTCGGCCGGGTGGGCAAACATGGGTCGATGTTTGGCGTTGGGTTTCAAATGTGCTTGCTCCTATGTTCAAACCGGTTGACCAGTAGGTGTTGGAACGACTGGCTGTTGTGCTGCCCGGCAGATGAGATCGACCGCATCGTCGGCTGTCAGGTGTTGGGTGTTAATCACCAGGTCATAGAGCGCTGGATCATCCCACTGCACACCGTAAAATCGCCTCAGGAAATGCTGACGATGCCGGTCACTGGCTTCAACCTGCGCCCTGGCGGCGCGAAGTGAGATGGAGAGTCGTGTAGCGATGCGCTCAGCTCGCAGCGCCAAAGGGGCGATCATCAGGACTCTTACCACATCATGAAATTCGCGTAGAATCACCTGGCTCCCTCTCCCCACAATGACGACGTTGCCCTTCTTCGCCAGCTCCATCACCACCACATGGATCGCTTGAATGTAAGCCTGGAGCGATTCAACGGTTGGCGCTACCCCCAGCAGATTGAGCTCATCGATTTCCGCCAGAGCCACGTCGGGTGCACCAGCGCGCATGGCTGCCTGATTGATGAGCTCGCGCCAGACGATGGTGTAATTTAAACGATCAGCTACGTGTTGGGCGGTAATGCTGCCCAGGCTGCCGTACTGGCGAGATATGGTAATTACGCACATTATGATCCTACCTCATAAAATGCCTTGGACTCATTATAGCATGCCTAAACCGTGCGCGACTTCCGCAACGCGAGATAAAGGTTCATTGGGATTTCCCGTGATGGATCCTCCCACGAAGATTCCGAAAGGACCGAGATAGATCCAACTCCATACTTGACAATTCACTTCTTAATTTGTACATTAAATAGGCCGATAGATGAGATGAGGATTAGCTGCGCAGTGGATCGATAGTGGGTTATATTACGCCTGCGCTATTTTCTCTCCTGAAACGCTCCCTCTTCCCAAATAATCTCAACCCTATCCTTATAGAAACTCGCCCGCAAAGGCGAGAACGTACCAGTTATTGCCGGTTCCCTTCAGGAGGTTCACATGCAAATCAAGAATTTGGGCTTGCGACGTTTTTCGCGCCTGGTCAGCTTTTGGACGCTGGCGGCGATGATGCTCTTCGTACAAACGTCGGTCGGGCTTCCCACGGTCAGCGCGGCGCCCGGCTCAGCAGCCGACGGCCCGGGAGGGCTGGCGTATTTCGACCTGGCTCGCAAGGACTGCGTGGGCACTGCCCGCAACACGGCCTCGAAAGTGTGGTTTACCGTGGCGGACGGCGTGCTTAGCGATACTTATTTTCCGACCATCGACAACACCAACGTGAAAACCTTGCAGTTCATCGTGACAGACGGCAGCACCTTCACCGACCTGCAAACCCGCGATATGGCCTACACAGTCAAATTGAAGGATGCAAATTCGCTTGACTGCCAGGTCACGGCGACTGCCCGGAGCGGCAAATACCGAATTGTTACCGACTATCTCACCGACCCCAGCCACAACACCGTGGTCTTGTACTCCCAATTTGTGCCCCAGGTTGGCAAGCTGTCCAAATATAAGCTCTACGCGCTCTACGACCCGATGATCAACGGCAATGGCGGGGGCGGTTCCGGGAACGGCGGCGGGGACAACGGCGTGATTGATACATCCACCGGCCGCCCCATCCCGGTGGCCTTCGATACCCTGACCGCCAGCCAGGCGATCAACCGGACCTACGCCACG
>Ga0335070_10007676_pt1 | contig 12634 bp, 11 predicted proteins | sample Lox_Sample_13_FD_206722 | JGI IMG/M metagenome (GOLD analysis project Ga0335070, IMG submission 206722) | Soil microbial communities from Loxahatchee National Wildlife Refuge, Florida, United States - Lox_Sample_1.3 | ecosystem: Environmental > Terrestrial > Soil > Wetlands | place: USA...
CCGGCTTGTCGATGGCGAGACGCAAGACGAGAACCGGGGTGCCGAGCAGCTCGAGCGGCCTATCCAGCGCCGGACTGTCGAACGTCAGCGAGCGCCCATCGTCGGCGCGCTGATCGACCGGCAGCTGGCCGGGATTGCCGTAGGGGCACCATTCGCCGGTGGTGATCCCGGTGATCTCCGGTGAACGATGCCGCAGGGGTCGACCCTCGGGCTGCGGCTGCTTGGAAAGCCCGCCTTCGCCGAGATACCAAGCCTGACATGCGTCGGGCGGCGGTGCTGCTGCCTCGCGTACCCAGCGGCCCTCGCGCGTTTCATAGTCGGAGGCCGGCGCCATCGAATCCTGAATGAAGGCGGAGAGCTTCGGCTCGCGCTCGATGCCGTTGTCGATGTCCTTGAGCCAACGGTCGAACCAGCGCAGCGATTCCTGCAGGAATCCGATCTGCGGGCCCGGCCGCGCATCATGCGGATAGGCGTGGGCCCAGGGGCCGATCATCGCCTTGGCGGGCGATTTCAAGTTCGCGAGCAGCCGCAGCACGCAATTGGTATAGGGATCGGCCCAGCCGCCGACCGTATAAACCGCGGCCGTGATGGCGCCGTAATCCTCGGCCACCGAGCCGTGACGCCAATAGGCGTCGCGCAGGGGATGGGCCATCCACTCGAACACCAGCGGCGGGCTGCCTTCGAGCCGCTCCATCCACATGGCGCGCCAGCGATCGCCGACGATCGCCGGATCGGGCGGCCGCGCATTGAAGGCGATCATGGTCGAGGCCCAGGAGAGATTCCCCAGCAAGAGGCCGCCGCCCATGTAATGGCAATCGTCGCCATAGCGGTCGTCGGTGGCGTGTACCGGGATGATCGCTTTCAAGGCCGGCGGCTGGCGCGCGGCCACCTGCAGCGAGTTGAACCCGCCCCAGGAATAGCCGGTCATGCCGACCTTGCCGTTGCACCAGGGCTGGGCCGCAAGCCAGGCGATCACCGCCAGCGCGTCGTCCTGCTCCTGCTTCAGATATTCGTCGAGCAGCACGCCGTCGGAATCGCCGCTGCCGCGCAGATCGACGCGGACCGCCGCATAGCCATGGCCGGCGAAATAGGCATGGCGCGGCGTGTCGCCGAGGAGCGTGCCGTCGCGGCGCCGGTAGGGGATATATTCGAGCACCGCCGGCACCGGCCTGGTTGCGGCCGAGCGCGGCAGCAGGATGCGGGCGGCGAGCTTCACGCCGTCCGGCATCGCGATCCAGACCGGATCGAGAACGTCGAAGGCTTCCGGCAGGCTCTCCCGAACATGCGGACCCCGCTTCATCCGACGCTCCTCCAGGACGGGATCGGACTCATCGATGGTCGCGCGGGATTTTCTGATCGAAGCTGCGGCTGAAGAAGCGCACGCCGCCGTCATAGGCGTCGATATCGGAATGGAAGATGAAATGGGTCTTGTCGGCACTCATGCGAATGCGCGTCTCCAGGCGCGCATCCCAGTCTTCGCGCCGGTAATGCATCTCGACCGACACGGTGCATCGCGCCGTCAGGGGGTCGTTGCGTGCGATCGTGAACTCCTTGACCTTGCCGTAATGGATCACGGTGCCGATATCGTCGATCCGCGCCAACCCGTCATCGCGGCTGTTGCGCACCAGGGTCTCGCTGCTGTCGGCGTCGAAGACGACATGCCGCTGCTCGCGACCCGGGTCATAGACCGTGCGTTTCAGCGCCGTCGCCTTCTCGACCGGCGCAAAGCCGGAATAGGCACGGGTCCTGTCGCCGGACAGCACGGGCAGCGCGATCCGGCTCTCGCCCGTGTGGAGGGTCAAGGTCGCCGCTTCCGGTGAGGGCCAGACCATCGGCCAATAGCAGCTCGAGACCGAGACGCGGATGTGCCGCCCGGCCGCGAAAAGATGGCCGCATTCGGTCAGAGGCACGGTCACGCGATAGCGCTTGCCGGGAACGAGAGCGCTCGGCTGCTCGTGGCTCTCGCTCTGCGAAAGGTTGAGCAAGCCGTACGCAATGCGGGTCGCCGCGCCGTCCGGCGCGACATCGCTGAGCCGGACCGCGACCAGCGCCTGCGGCTTGTCGGATTCGATCTCGAGCGCGACGGAAGCGGCACCCACAACCGCCAGCGGACGGCGCAGCGGCTCGGAATCGAAGGTCAAGGAGCCGGCATCGTCGAGACGCTGATCGAGCGGCATCTCGGGCGCCACCTTGCCCAGCCCGTAGGCGCACCATTCGCCGCCGGCAAGCCCGGTCGTCTCGGGCGAGCGGATCGTCAGGGTTTCGCCCGCGACGGGCTTCTCCGCAAGGCCATGGCGGTTGAGCGCCAATGTTTGCGTCGTGATCTCGGCCGCGGGCCAGCGATCGATCGCGATCCACCGGCCGGGGCGAAAATCATAATGTGATTGCGGCGCCACGCTGTCCTGCAGATAGAGCCGCAGCGTCGGGTCGCGCTCGACGCCGTTCTCCTTGCCCTTGAGCCAGCGATCCCACCAGCGCACCGCCTCCTGCAGAAAGCCGATGGCCGGGTCGGGCACGCCACGCTGCGGATAGAGATGACCCCAGGGCCCGACGATGCCCTTGCAAGGCACCTTCAGATTCTCTGCCAGGCGAAAGACGGCCGCGGTATAGCCGTCGGCCCAGCCGCTGATGCTTAAGACCGGACATTGGATCGCGGCGTAATCCTCGCAGACCGAGCCGTGCTTCCAGAACGCGTCGCGGCGCTGATGCTCGAGCCAGAGCGGCGGAAAGGGCCGCAATAGTTCGAGCCGCTGAAGCCATTGCTGCTTCCAGCCCGGCCCCACCATCTGCGGATCGGGCGGCAGGCCGGCATAGGCGAAGAAGGCACCGCCCCAATCCATATTGTCGGCCAAGAGGCAGCCGCCCATGAAATGCACATCGTCGTGATAGCGGTCGACGGTCGCGCAGAGCGCGATCACGGCCTTGAGCGCCGGCGGCTGGCGCGCCGCGACCTGGAGCCCGTTGAAGCCGCCCCAGGAGATGCCCATCATCCCGACCGCGCCGCTGCACCAAGGCTGCGCCGCCAACCAGGCGATGATCTCGACCGCGTCGTCCTGTTCCTGCTTCAGATATTCGTCCAGCAGCACCCCGTCGGAATCGCCGCTTCCGGCGATATCGACGCGGGCGCAAACATAGCCCTGGGCCGCGACCCAGGGATGCATCTCCTCGTCGCGGGGCCGCGTGCCGTCGCGCCGGCGATAGGGGATATATTCGAGGATCGCCGGCACGGGGTTGCGCTCGGCATCCTTCGGCATCCAGAGCCGCGCCGCGAGCCGTCGCTCGTCGGACATCGGAATCCAGGCGAGCTCGATCGACTGGATCTTGTCCAACACGTCGCGAATGATCGGCTCCGCACTCATGATCTTGCCCTCCGTGACTTGGCGGCGCGGCGGGCGCGTTTCGGCGAGGGAAGCTCGGCGGTGCATCCGGTCGGCAAGCGGCTCGCCAGATAGTCGCGGCAGAGCCGGCGAGCGCGGGCGGGCTGGACGCGCTTGGCGTCGATCGCATAGGCCCACCAGAATCCGTCGATCAATGCGGTCAGGCCGAGGAAGATATCTTCGGCCAGCGGCGCCGGCACCATCTGGCGCAACGCGAACATGATGTTCGATTCGAACCGGCGATTGAGGATGCGCTGGAGCCGGGCGAAGCGCGGGTTGCGTCGCACTTCGAGCCAGAAAGTGAGCCAGGCCACCATCGACTCCGGCGGGAAATGCCGGCGCGAGAAGCAGCCATCGATGATGGCGTGAAGGCGCGCCAGCGGCGTAGGTGCCGACGGCAGACGCGTCGCAATGTCGTCGCCCAGGTTGCGCAGAAGGCGGCGCATGGTCGCCTCGAGCAGCGCCTCCTTGCCGTCGAAATAGTGATTGACCAGCGCCGGCGACAAACCGGCCCTCTTGCCGATGGCGGCCAGCGTCGTGTCCTTTAGGCCGTCCTCGTAGATCGCCGTGATGGTCGCGTCGATCAGCTCGTCGCGACGGAAGCGGCGCCGGCTCACATGGCCCATCGGGAGCCCCCTGGGCTCGATGTTGCAGAGAACATCGAGTGTTTCGTTGTTTGATTGAACAATCTCGTATTTACGCTGTCAATCGGCTTGCGCCATAGTGAGCATGCGAATTTCGAGGCATGCCGGCGGCAGAGGATGAGCGATATTCCTGCAGAGACAATGCCATTACGCGGCGACTGGTCCTTTCCGACCGAGATCCGCTTCGGCAGCGGGCGCGTCTCCGAACTGGGCGCGCTCTGTGTCCGCTTCGGCATGCGCCGGCCCTTGATCGTGACCGATCGCGGGCTCGCGGCGGCGCCCCTGGCCGAGCGCGTATTGGAGGCGGCCGGAGGGCCCGGCATCGCACCAAAGCTCTTCGCCGGTCTGCAAGAGAACCCGACGGGCGTTAATGTCGAGGACGGCGTCGCGGCGTTCCAGGCCTGGAAGGCCGATGGGGTCATCGCACTGGGCGGCGGCAGCGGGCTCGATGGCGGCAAGACCATTGCGCTTCTCGCCGGTTGCGGCGGCCCGCCCTGGCGCTTCGCCTGGCCGGGTCATGAAAGGGCGCAGATCGAGCGCTCGCCGGTCCCCATCATCGCGATCCCGACCACCGCCGGCACCGGGGCCGAGGTCGAGCCCAGCGCCATCATCACCGACGAGCGCGGGCCCGTGAAGCGCGCGGTGCTGCATCCGGGTATGCTGCCCAGGGCTGTGGTCGCCGACCCGAGCCTCACGGTCTCCATGCCGCGCGGCCTCACCGCCGCCACCGGCATGGATGCGCTGAGCCACAATCTCGAGGCGCTCTGCGTCCAAAGCTTTCATCCGATGGCGGATGCGATCGCGGTCGCGGGAATCGCCATGATCGGGCGCTGGCTGCCGGTGGCGGTGGCGGAGCCGGCGAATCTCACGGCACGCGGCTACATGATGGCAGCGGCGATCATGGGCGCCACCGCCTTCGGCAAGGGGCTCGGCGCCATGCATGCCTTGAGCCATGCGATTGGCGCCCTCAAGGGCTATCACCACGGGCTCACCAACGCCGTACTGATGCCCTTCGTCCTGGCTTATAACCGCCCGGCGATCGAGCCCGCGATGGTGGCGCTGGCCGAGACCCTCCGGCTTCAGGGCGAGGCCTTTCCGGCCGTGCATCGTTGGATCCTCGATCTGCGCCGTAAGATCGGCATTCCAGAGACCGTCAGCCAACTGGGCCTGGCGCGCGCCGAGTTCGATCGCGTGGCCGAGCTGGCGGCGTCCGATATCTGCGCCGGCATGAACCCCGTTCCGGTCGATGCCGGCACGCTGCGATCCATTCTCGATGCGGCTGCGTGAAGATCACCCGGTGACCGTAATCCTGACAACGCCCGTAATTGAAGGAGACGATGCATGAGCGACGCTTCGCCAACATCCGCCGTCCGCCATATCGAGACGATGTGGATTCCGATGTCGGACGGCACCAGGCTCGCGGCGCGCGTCTGGATGCCGGAGGAGGCCGAGCGCAAGCCGCTCCCGGCCATCCTCGAATATATCCCCTATCGCCGGCGCGACGGCACGCGCGATTGGGACGATCTCTCCCATCCCTACCTCGCCGCGCATGGCTATGTCTGCGTGCGGCTCGATATCCGCGGCACCGGCGATTCCGAAGGCGTCATCCTCGGCGAATATTTGAAGCAGGAGCAGGATGACGCGGTGGACGCGATCGCCTGGCTCGCCAAACAGCCCTGGTGCAGCGGCAATGTCGGGATGATGGGCATCTCCTGGGGCGGCTTCAACTCGCTCCAGGTGGCCGCGCGTCGGCCGCCGGCCTTGAAGGCGATCATCACCTATTGCTCGACCGACGATCGCTATGCCGACGACATGCATTACATGGGCGGCGCGCACCTCACCGGGAATCTGGAGTGGGGCTCGAGCTATTTCTCACGAATGTGCTGCTCGCCCGATCCGCTGATCGTGGGCGAAGGCTGGCGCGAGATGTGGCTCCAGCGCCTCGAGGCGATGACGCCGGTGTTCGGCACCTGGCTCCGGCATCAGCGCCGCGACGAGTTCTGGAAACATGGCTCGGTGGCCGAGGATATCGGCCGGATCCAGGCCGCGGTCATGGCGGTGGGCGGCTGGGCCGACGGCTACACCAACACGGTCTTTCGCCTGCTCAAGAGTTTGAAGGCGCCGGCGCAAGGCATCGTCGGGCCGTGGGGCCATAAGTATGGCCATGTCGGCGTGCCGGGCCCCGCCATTGGCTATCTCACCGAATCGCTGCGCTGGTGGGATCACTGGCTCAAGGGCAAGGACACCGGGATCATGAAGGAGCCGCAGTTGCGCGCTTACATTCAAGATTCGGTGGCGCCAGCCAGCCACTACGAGGCGAGGCCGGGGCGCTGGGTGGCCGAGCCCTCCTGGCCGTCGGCGAACATCCAGCCCCAGACGCTGCATCTCAACGATGCAGGTTTGCGCCAGAACGGCGAGCTCGGGCGCGAAGCGGGCAAGCCCGCGACGCTCGCCATCGACTCGCCGCAGACGATGGGCAGCGCCGGCGGCGAATGGTGTCCCTATGGGCTGGGCGGGCTAGGGCCCGAGCTGCCGCTCGATCAGCGCAGCGACGATGCCCATTCGCTGGTGTTCGACGGCGAGCCGCTGGCGGCACCCCTGGAGATCCTGGGGGCGCCGGTCCTCGATCTCGAGCTCGCTTCCGACCAGCCGGTCGCGACCGCGGTGGTACGGCTCAACGACGTGGCGCCGGACGGACGCGTGACGCGCGTCACTTACGGCCTCCTCAACCTGACCCATCGCGACAGCCATGCGGACCCGAAGCCGCTCGAGCTCGGCCAGCCCTATCGCATCCGCATCCAGCTCAACGATGCCGGCCACCGCTTCGCCGCCGGCCATCGTGTGCGGGTTGCGATCTCGACCGCCTATTGGCCGATCCTTTGGCCGGCACCCAAGGCCTCGACGCTCACATTGACGGCGGGCAAATCCACCTTGTCGCTGCCCGTGCGCCAGCCGCAAGCCAGCGACGCCCAGGTTAAGTTCGGTCCGCCCGAGCCCTTGCCGATGAGCGACCGCACCATCTTGAGACCCGGCAATGTCTATCGCCATGTGACAATGGATGTGGCGAGCGGCGCGCAATTCATCGAGGTCTTACGCGACGATGGCCGCTCGATCCATAACGGCACCGGCGTGACGACCGAGCTGGTCAAGCATCTGCGCTACCGGATGCATCCCGACGATCCGGCCACGGCCTATGCCGAGGCGGATCACGATCTGACCAACCGTCATGACCAGGGCTGGGACACGCGCATCAAGAGCCATTGCGCCATCGCCTGCTCGCCCACGGAGTTCATCATCGAGGCCGATCTCCAGGCCTTCGAGGGCGAAGTCCGGATTTTCTCGCGAAGCTGGACCGAGCGGATAGCCAGAGATTTGATGTGACTTGAAAATCTTGAGTCGGAACCGAACTCGTGGATCCGCGTTGTTGATATCGAGAGCATCGTGCCCCCGCGACCGCTCTCTATTTCAGGTAGACGAGTGCCCGCGCCGTCCTTCCCCCTCCCTGCGGCGCGGGCCGCTGCCTGAGCGGGTTTATTCCCATCGCAGACCGGAACTTGGCGCAGCTTGGCCGGACGGCCGCGCACCGCAAGAGCAGCCGCCCTGCAATCGAGCTTCGGCGAGGCGGCGCGGCGCCGCTTCCTTCAGCAGCAAGTCCCGACGCTGGGCCGGCAACAGCCGCCCGCGCCCATGACGCAGCAGCAATCATAGCCGCAGCAGTCCGACAGGCAGGGATCGCATCCGCCACAGCCGCAACCGCCACCGCAGCCACAACCGCACCCACCGCCGCATCCGCAACCACAGCCGCCGCCGTGACCGCCGCCCCAGGCGGCCGGGGCATAGCCATAACCGGTGCCGGCGAGGCCCTGCAGCAGGCGAACGCTGCCGGCGAGGAGCTGGTTCACCACGTCGACGCCGAGGCCCATCGTCGAACCGACGCGTTCGCCGAAGCTACCGGTGCCAGGCGGCATCGTCGGCATGGCCGGCGACGGCATGGCGGGCATTCCCGGCATGCCGGGATAGGGCATGACGGAAGGCGGCAGCGCCCAGCCGGGCGCAGCCCCGCCGGGGCCCATTGGCATGACCCAGGGAATCGCCGCCGAGAAAGGAGACGGCGCCCCGCCGCCCGCTCCCGTGGCGGCCGCTCGGGCCCGGAAGCGGTCGAGCTCTTCCTGCGCTTTGGTCCTGCCGCGTGGCGCTGCTGCCGGCTTGGTTTCGCTGCGTTTGGTGCCTTTGGCCATGTGACGCCTCCCTCGAACGGTTGTCGGTTCAGCAGCTGAACACTTCGCACCAGCGCAAGCGCGCGGTCATGTTGACGACGAGGACGATGACGGTGGCGCCGGGCTTCGTCGTGATGATGCATTCCTTGACCTGGTAGCCGACACCGGCCTTCTCGGTCCTGGCCCAGGCAAGCAGCGTGCCGTCGCTGTCCTGAACCAGCACCGCGATCAGGGATTGCGCCGTCGGCGAGGTCGGCATGTATTCGACCGACAGATGGACGCAGCAGCCTCCGCCGATGAAGGCGTTGGCAAGCCCGACCTGGAGCGCCGCCGCGGTCGCATCGAGCGCCACGGTTTCGCGCCCGGCGACGTTGGCCGTCTGGAAACCGGCCATCTGCAGGTTCATCACGATCGGCGCGGTCGCATGCGTCTGCAACATCTGGGTGAAGGCACCCGTCTGGCGCAGATCGCCGATCTTCTGGTCGGCCTTGACCAGGAGCTCCTTCGATTCCTTGCGGCATTCCCGGCAGCCGCAGACGCATTTCGATTTCGGATGGCCGCAGCCATGACAGAAGCCCTGGCCCATATGTCCGGGATAGATCGGCGTGCCCGGCATCATGGGTCCGGGGTAACCCCCCGGAAAGCCCATCTGGCCGGTGTAACGCGAATGTGCGGGATGCATGGCCCGTCTCCTCTTGTCGGGTTTCGTCAGCAGCAGATCCGTTCGCACCAGCGCAGCCGCGCGACCGCGTCGGTCACCGAGATCGAGACCTTCGAGCCCGCAACGGCGGCGAGGAACGCATCCTCGACATGGTAGCCTTCGGCCAAGTCGGTCGCGGTCCAGGTCTGGGTCGTGCCGCCCGATTCGAGCTTGACCTCGACCGAAGGCGACGCGGCGCCCGTATCCACCAGATATTCGAGCGTCAGATGCGTGTCGCTATGGCCCCCGACGAAGCCCAGCTTGGGCGAGCCCGCCGGATCCACGTCGATTTCGCGCGGCACCAGCATCTCGTTGCAGGCCGGCTTGCAGTCGGCGGGCGCGCATGGCACCGGCACCGCGATGAACGCCACATAATAGGGACCGCCCCAAGGCTGGCAGCCGCCCGAATGCCATCCGATCGGTGAGCTATACATGTTGGTACCTCCTTCAGGACCCGCCGCCCTCGCCGGGCGGGGTCTGGTCTGCCGGTTTCGTGAGATCCTGGACCACCTTCAGACTGTCCTTGATCGCGTCGAATCCCGCTTTGATCGCCGTGTTGATCGCGTCGGCCAGCTTGTCCGGGACCTCGTTGTCGATGAGCGAGGTGGCGGTCCCGTGAACCAGCTTCCCGATCGAGTCCAAAATGGTTGCCATGCTGCCGATTCCTTTCTCAGGCCAGCGCCGTGATGGCGCCCTGCTGCTGCGAGAATGCCGGTGGCGTTCCGGCCGGTTGCGTCAGGCCCGGCGTTTCCGCCACGCCACGTTCGACCAGGCGGACCGCCTTGGTGGCGACCTCGATTCCCCAATCGAGATTGGTCAAGGGATCGCGCACCATCTCGATGCCGGCGGTGCCCAGGCTCCGCGCGGCGCCGCGCGCGATCCGCAAGGGGCCGAGCACGGCGCCGCCTTCGGCCGCGAACATCGCCCGCCACACGCGCGGATCCTTGGGAAAGGCGCGATAGAGCGCGCGCGGGGAGAGGCAGATGCTCTGCGAGAGGGCGCCGCTGAAGACCCCGCTGCAGAATTCCTGGAACTGCCGGTCGGCGTCGGTCAGGCGGCCGATCTGGGTCAAGGTGAAGAGACAGAAGTCGCGCAGATGCGGATTCTTGGCGATGGTGAGGAACAGCTCCGCCGTCTGCCAGTCGAAGCCGACATGCTCGCCCCATCGATCTTCATAGGCCCGCAGGCCTTCGCGCGAGCAATCGCCGGTCTCGAGCGCCGCCACCGCCGTCTCGGCCGCGAAGAAGGCGCTCTCCATCGCCTTGTGGATGCCGCCGCCATTGAGAGGATCGGCATGATTGGCGGCGTCGCCCACCAGCATGACCCGGTCGGCCAGGATCCGGTTGGGCTTGAAGAAGGCGGCCGATCCGCCCGAGGGCGGACCGCAGGCCGTGGCATGGCGCAGCATCGATCCCAGCTCGCGCTCGAGGAAGCGGCGGAAATCGTCGGCGAGCTTGCCGGGCATGCGGAAGTTCGGGTCCACCGCGTAGCCGAGGCCGACATTGGCGAAGCCCTTGTCGTCCACGAACAGCCAGCCATAGCCGGGGAAGTAGTCGCGGTCGAAATAGACCTTGATCTGCGCGCCCTCGCATTCGACGTCGCGGTAATAGGCGCGCAAGGAGAGCGCCATGGCGCCGGTCTTGAGCCGGTTGCCGATCGCACGCGACACCGTCGAGGAGACGCCGTCGGCGCCGATGACGATCCGGCCCTTATAGCTCCTGGCGCCTTCGCGCGTCTGACAGGCGAGCTCGACGCCGTCGCGTCCGACCTGCAGCTCGCGCAGGATGCGGCCGCCCTCGAAGCGCGCGCCCCTGGCGATCGCGTTGCGCAGCAGCGTGTCGTCGAAGCGCCGGCGATCGAGCAGGATCGCGAAATCGGGATAGGCGGTCCCGGCCGGAAAGCCGCCGGTCAGGAGATGGCGGCCGTTGATGAAGAGGTCGCAATCGCGGATGCAGGCCTCGGTCTGCGCCATCACCTCGTCGGCGCAGCCGAGCTGATCGAGCCAATAGATCGCCTGGGGTGTCAGACCATCGCCGCAGACCTTGTCGCGCGGAAACTCGGAACGATCGATCACCAGCACGTCCAGGCCCTCGCGCGCCAGGAAGGTCGCGGCGCTGCTGCCGCCGGGCCCGGCGCCCACCACCACCACGTCGTGAATGCGCTCTGTGCCGCTCATGCGATCGGTCCTGTCACGCGGACACCACCAGCCGGACCGGGATGCGCAGTTCGTCGTCGGAGGCGACCAGGATCCAGCCGAGATAGATATCGGGCGGCATTTCCGCCGGCACCGCGCCCTGCAGCACGAACTTCTCGAAATCGACCGGTGCGATGCTCCGTGTCGCGGGCTTGACCGCCAGGCTCTCCGCAGGCAGAGACGCGCCGGTCATTTCACCCTGAAACGCGTCGACGCGAAGTTCGACCTTTTTCGGCGCCACCAGCGAATCGTTGTTGATCGAGAAGGACACCTTGACCGTGCCGCCGGGCGTCAGCGGCAGGCGGTTGGTGATGTAGAAGGCGGGCGCCTCGGGCGGCGGTGCCTCGGGCGCCTCCGGCATCGGCGAGGGGGCGGCGCCCGCCGCATCGCGCTGCATCGCGGCCGCCATGCGCTCCAGCACCTGCTGCTGCGCGGCGCTGCCGATGCGATTGACGATGGTGACGCCGAGGCTGACCCCGGCTTCGGCGAGATCCAGACCCTTGGCCAGGATCAGGCCCACCTGATCGACCTTCTCGCGCAGATCGAGCCCGCCATCGGGCTTGGGCGGCGGTTTCTCCGCGGTCCGTTGACCGGCGCCTTCCGGTTCGCTTGTGGCGGCCATGGCTCGGCACCTCCCTGTCAGGAGTTCGTCGTCAGCAAGGATCGCCGCCCGGAAGCGGCGTGATGCAGCTATAGCGGTAGCGATGGATGACGGGACCCATCTGCGACGGCCGGGGCGGCCAGGGGCGATCCCAGATCATCCGATGGATCAGATGCCGCACGGCCGCGATATTCGCGGCACCGGCATAGAAGGCGGCCACCGGCAGCGCCGCCGCGCTTTCGCGAAGCGCCGCGGCGCGGCATTGCGGACAGGTGCAAGCGGTCGTCGTCATCGCCTAGTCTCCCGAGCTGACCGTGCCGCCGGTCGCATCGAAGGGGTTGCTCATGCCGGGGCTTGGCGTTCCTCCGGCCGTGAACTGGAAGCGTGGCGCGCCGGCATGCATCGTCGGCATGCGCCCGCCTGCGAACCGTCTCTGCGCGGCGGCGAGATGGGGCGGCGGGCCGCGCTCGGGACGCCGGGCTCCGTCGCGATGCGGCAGCGGCGGCCGGGGCGCCGCCATCTGCGAGACGGTGCAGCTCTCCGATATCTTGACCGGGATGCCGGGACTGCCGGCGGCGGCCACGTCGGTATAGCTGCGGTCGTCGCTCTTCGATTGCTCGCGCCGATGCTTATCCTTGGGCACGACCTTGGTGCAGCCATGCAGCTGCATCCGCAAGACCTCGAATCCGAAGAAGCGCGTATGCACGGTGTAGCTCGAGGATAGCTCCAGATTCTGCTGCAGCGCGATCGCGACCGGCGGGACCCGTTTGACATTCAAGTCGACCGCGGGAAGGCGGCTGAGCGAGAGATTGACGGTCGGGATGCTGGTGACGTTGAAGCGCTCCACATTGAGCGGATCGAGATTATGGACCCGGTCGATCCGCAAGGATTCGATCGACAG
>Ga0335070_10007677_pt1 | contig 12633 bp, 9 predicted proteins | sample Lox_Sample_13_FD_206722 | JGI IMG/M metagenome (GOLD analysis project Ga0335070, IMG submission 206722) | Soil microbial communities from Loxahatchee National Wildlife Refuge, Florida, United States - Lox_Sample_1.3 | ecosystem: Environmental > Terrestrial > Soil > Wetlands | place: USA: Florida...
CGCGCGTTCTGGTGGGTCTGGGTACTGGGTACTAGGGGTTCTTAGGCTTGGGGCGAGCGTACTGGTCCATCCTGGCGGTCCACTTCAAGAAGCGCAGCAACTCGGCTCGTTCCTTCCAGGCGAACATCCAGAATTCAAAGAAACCGACCTGGTTCATCTTCAGGCCGGTGTAGGTCTCGATGCGCCAGCGCAGGTAGGGACTGCGCCAGGGCGCGAGCCGGTGCCCGCGGGTGGCGTTCCAGAGGAAGCGGAGGATATAACGCATCAAAGAAGTACCCAGTACCTAGTACCCAGTACCCAGTGTGTGCATCGTGGATTGGAGGTTCCACCCGAGTATAGCGCGACGGCGGACCGCGCCTTCCCTGCTGATAGAATCGGCAGCGGACTATGGCCGATCCGCAAGCAGAAGACCACTACTTCGCGGCGCTGGACCTGTTCGCCGAAGGCAAGCACGACGAGGCCATCGCCGAATACCGCAAGTCCATTGCGATCGACCCCGCCTTTACCGACGCGCTCCACGGCCTGGCCCGCGCCTATCAGGACACCGGAAGACTCGATGAGGCCATCGCGATCGCCAAGAGGATCGCCGAGCTGGACCCGGGCGACATCCTGGCGCACACCTCGCTCTCCATCCTCTATCAGAAGAAGGGCATGATCCCGGAAGCGGAGGCGGAGGGGAACAAGGCCAGGGTCCTGGGGTGGAAGCAGCAACTCAAAGAGAAGAAGTAGCTGGTAGCTAGTAGTTGGTAGTTAGGGGAGCGACTGTAGGGTCGGTGGGCCTCCTGGTTCCCCCAGCTACCAGCTACTAACTACCAGCTACTTCCTTCACCATGACAGTCTCAGATGTCGTATTTCTTAAGCAGATGTCGGAAAGACCTATAGGAAAGCTTTAACATTTCCGCGGCCTTGGTCTGGACCCCGTTGGACTGCCGGAGGGCGCTGCTGATCATGGCACGCTCCATCTCGGCAACGTAGCGTTCCATGTCCACGCCTTCGCTGGGAAGGCTCCAGCCTGAGGGCAGATCTCCGGCCACCGCGGCGCGGGCCCGGGGACGCTCCTGCGGGATCTCGATGTTCAGTTCGTTTTCGCTCTCCAGGGCGACGGCGCGCTCGATGGTGTTCTCCAGTTGGCGCACGTTGCCGGGCCAGTCGTAATCCTGCAAGGACTGGAGGGAGTCCGCGCGGATGCTGGTGATGCTCTTCCCTGCCGCAGCCACGTACTTCTTGAGGAAATGATTGGCCAGGACGGGAATGTCCTCGCAGCGCTCGCGCAATGGCGGAACCTTGATGGGGATGACGCTGATGCGGTAGTAGAGGTCCTCGCGGAATTGTCCTTCGGCGACCTGGTGCTCCAGGTCCTTGTTGGTGGCGGCGATCAGGCGGACGTCGATGGGCACTTCCGCGGTGCCGCCGATGGGGCGCAGAGTACGTTCCTGGAGGACGCGCAGCAGCTTGACCTGCATGGCCAGCGACATCTCGCTGATCTCGTCCAGGAACAAGGTGCCTTCGTTGGCCACCTCGAAGAGCCCGCGCTTGTTCTGGGTGGCGCCGGTAAAGGCGCCCTTCACGTATCCGAACAGCTCGCTCTCCAGAAGGGTCTCGGGGAAGGCGCCGCAGTTGATGGAGACGAAGGGCTCCGACGCGCGCGGCGAGCAGGCATGGACGGCGCGCGCCACCAGCTCCTTGCCGGTGCCGCTCTCGCCCAAAACGACGACGGTGCTGGCGGTGGAGGAGACGGTGCGCACGGTCTCCTTCAGTTTCTCGATGGCCGGGCTGGCGCCGACGATGTTATCCAGCGAGTTGCGGACGGCGGCGTCGCGCTTGAGGGCGAAGTTCTGCCGCTGCAAGACCAGGGACTGCACCGCGCGCTCCACGGAGACGGAGACCTCGTCCATCAGGTGCGGCCCCTTCTGGATGTAATCGAAGGCGCCCACCTTGACCGCCTGGACGGCAGCCTCGTAGTCCTCGACGGCGGTGATGAGGATGACGGCGCTGTCGGGAGAGACGCGGCGGGCGTGGCGCAGCACCTCGATGCCGTCGGTCAGCGGCATCTTGATGTCGGTGATGACGACATCGAAGATGGCGGAATCGAGCTTGCGCTTGGCCTCCGCGCCCGAGTTGACGGTCTCGACCTTGTGACCGCCCTTCTTGAGAGCGATCTCCAGCATCCCGCAGATGTTGCGCATGTCGTCGCAGACCAGGACGCTAGCCACGGGTCACTCCTGCCGCGTCCTGCGCTCGCGCCGCCGGAACCGAGGCGCGCCTGAGCTCGAGCACGAACTCGGCCCCACCGCCCGGAGACGACTGGGCCGCGACCTTGCCATCGTGCGCCTGCACGATCTGATAGACGATGGCCAGCCCCAGGCCGGTGCCGCCGTCGAAGCCGGACTGGAAGGGCTCGAAAATCTTCTCGATCTCCTGGGAGCTGAGGCCGCGGCCGGTGTCCACGAAGGAGATGCGCCAGAACTCGCCGGCCTCCACCAGGGACACGGTGAGCCGGCCGCCGTCGGGCATGGCGCGGGCGGCGTTCTCGCAGATGTTCCAGAAGACCTGCTTCATGCGGTCGCCATCGGCCGCCGCGGGCGCTTCCGTCACGCTGAACCGCCGCTCCACGGTCACGGGAGCAGACCCGGACTGGTGTCGGTTCTCCAGCAGGGTGAGGGTGTCCTCCAGCAGCGGCACCAGGTCGAGGACGGCAAAGCGATAGCTCTTGTCGCGCGAGTAGATGAGGAAGTCGGAGATGATCTTGTTGAGGCGGTCGGATTCGCGAGTGACGATGCCGACCAGGGTCTGCTGCTCCTCGCTGAGCGGGGAGATGTCGGCCAGCACCTTGACCGAGCCGGCGATGGAAGCCAAGGGGTTGCGGATCTCGTGGGCGATGCCGGCGGCCATGCGTCCCACGGCCGAAAGGCGGTCGCGCATGCGCACCTCGCGCTCCAGGCGCCGGACCTCGGTCAGATCGGCGAAGGTGTAGACGTAGCCGAGCGTGCCGCGGTCCGGGACTTCGAGCGCCGATACGGTGATGGCGAAATGTTTCTCCGAGCCGACCGGCGTCACCGAGCGCACTTCCCCGCGGGTGGCGGTAGAGCCGACGGTGGGCAGGCGGTCGAGGAAGAGCTCGGCCACCGGCCGGGCGAAGACGTCGGAGGCGCGCCGCTCCAGCAGCTTCTGCCCGGGGGCGTTCAGCAGCGTGATGCGGCCCTCCAGGTCGGTGGTGATCAGGCCTCCGGTCATGGAGTTGATGATGTTCTCGTGCAGGGCCTGCAGGCTGATGAGGGCGCCGCTCTTGTCCGCCAGCTCGACGTCCACCTGCCGCAGCTTGGTGCTCAGGTTGCTGGAAAGGTAGGCGATGGCGGTGTAAGCGAACAGGTTGATGAAGATGGTGGCCTGCAGCGACTTCAGATCGGGGTGGGTGACCGAATACGAGTGGATCCGGTCGAAGTACGACAGCTCCAGCAGCGCGCCGAAAGCGATGAACGAGAGCGCTGCGGTCATGTAGGCCCAGGTCCGGGAAAGCAGGATGCTGGAAACGATGATGACCAGCGGGTACAGGAAGTTGAACGAGGTGTCGATGCCGCCGGTCACATAGATGATGGCGGTGGAAAAGACCAGGTCGGAGAAGATCTGGATCTTGGACTGCAGCCGGTAGTCACTCCACAGGCTGAGCAGCAGGACGAAGAAGACCGAGATCGTGTACCACAGCAGGATGCTGACGATGAAGAGGCCTTCGGGGACCGCCGTGGGGGTCAGGCGGGTGATGGCGAGCTCGATGCCCACCAGGAAGGTGATGATGATGATGCGGACCTTGACCAGCCATGCCAGCCAGGACCGTTCGTTGAATTCGGTACCCATCACTTGGTCGTCGGTCTAGGGTCGTTGGTCGCGCGGGCAAAAAGGCGGGCGACGGAGGAGTCGTGCGCCCGCCTTGGTAAGCACTAGCCGGCCAGCTTGCCGATCATGGCGAACAGCGGCATGTACAGCGAGATGACGATGCCGCCGACGGCCACGCCGAGGAACGCGATCATGATCGGTTCCAGCAGGGTCAACATGTCCTTGGTGGCGGCGTCCACCTCGTCCTCATAGAAGTCGGCGATCTTCTGCAGCATGTTGTCCATGGCGCCGGTGGCCTCGCCCACGCCGATCATCTGGGTCACCATGTTGGGGAAGACGCCGGACTCCTTCAGCGGATCGACGATGGTGCGGCCTTCTTCGATGGCCTTGCGCACCTTCATCAGCGCCTCCTCCAGGACCGCGTTGCCGGAGGTGCGGGCGGTGATGGACAGACCTTCCAGGATGGGGACGCCCGAAGTGATCAGGGTGCCCAGCGTCCGGGTGAAGCGCGCCACCGCGATCTTGCGCAACAGCATGCCCAGGACAGGGAGGTTGAGCATCATCTTGTCGAAGATATATCTCCCCCTCGGGTGCTTGCGCATCTGTTTGACGCCGAAGAACAGCCCGACCAGTCCGCCTAACATGACCCACCAGAAGTCGCCGACGAACTTGCTCAGGCCCATGGTGATGCGGGTGGGCAGCGGCAGGGCCACGCCCAAGCCGAGGAAGAGGTTGGCGAAGATGGGCACCACGAATTTCAGCAGCGCGCCCACCACCAGCACGGCGATGGAGATGACCGAGACGGGGTAGATCAGGGCCGACTTGACCGCCGCTTTCAGCTTGACCGCCTTTTCGACGTAGGCGGCCAGGCGCTGCAGGATGACGTCGAGAATACCGCCGGTCTCGCCGGCCTCGATCATGTTGGTGGTGAGGTCATCGAAGATCTTGGGATAGGCGCGCATGGCGTTGGCCAGGGTGGAGCCGCCCTCCACCGTCGTCCGCACGCCGGTCAGGCATTTCTGGAAGACCGGGTTCTCCTGGTTGGCGCCGAGGATCTCCAGGCACTGCACCAGCGGCAGACCGGCGTCGATCATGACGGAGAACTGGCGGAAGAAGATGGCGATGTCCTTGGTCGCGACCTTGCCGCCGCCGATGGTGGGCAGGGCGAATTCCTTGCCTTTCTCCTTGATGACCGGGTTCTGGATCCGCTCCCTGCGGAGATTGGCCGCCAGGACCTGCTTGTTCTCCGCTACCCGCTCGCCCGATACCTTGTTGCCGGCGGCGTCCTTGCCGCTGAATGTGAAAACTGGCATTGTCGACCTCCCCTCGCGCTACACCATGGTGTGGCGCATCCCCGGGCTAAAGCCCGGGACTACTTCTCCAACCTGCGTCACACTATCGTGTGGCGCACTCCGGGCTAAGCCCGGGACTACCTCAGTTGCGTCGCCCCATCGGGCGAAGCACCTACCTGCGCACTGCCGGGGCGGCGGCCGTTGCCGACTTGGTCAAACCCGCGCCCCGGTTGATCATCTCCTGCAGTTCGTCCTGCATGGACGAGCGCAGCATCGCCGTCTCCAGGGTGATCTGCTTCTGGAAATACAGCGTCGCCAGCGACTGGTTGAACGTCTGCATGCCGAACTTGTCCTGGCCCGACTGCATGGCGGAATAGATCTGGTGGATCTTGTCTTCACGGATCAGGTTGCGGACCGCGGCATTGGGAACCATGATCTCCATGGCCATGGCCCGGCCCTGCCCGCCCACCTTGGGCAGCAGCGCCTGGCAAAGGATGCCTTCCAGAACCAGCGAGAGCTGGGCCCGGATCTGCGACTGCTGGTGGGACGGAAAGACGTCGATCACACGGTTGATGGTGGAAGCAGCCGAGTTGGTGTGCAAGGTGCCGAAGGTGAGGTGGCCGGTCTCGGCGATCCGTAACGCGGCCTCGATGGTCTCCAGGTCGCGCATCTCGCCGATGAGCACTACGTCGGGATCCTCGCGCAGCGCGGCGCGCAGCGCCTCGGTGAAACCCTTGGTGTCGGCGTGCACCTCACGCTGGTTCACCAGGCAGCTCTTGTGCTGGTGCACGAACTCGATGGGGTCCTCGATGGTGATGATGTGGTCGTGCCGCTCGGTGTTGATCTTGTCGATCATGGCGGCCAAGGTGGTGGACTTGCCGGAGCCGGTCGGACCGGTCACCAGCACCAATCCGCGCGGCTTCTCGCACAGCTTGGCCACCACCGGCGGCAGCCCCAGCTGCTGGAACGACTTGATCTCGAAGGGAATGACGCGGAAGACGGCGCCCACCGCGCCCCGCTGGTTGAAGCAGTTGCCGCGGAAACGGGCCAGGCCTTTCAGCCCGAAGGAGAAGTCCAGCTCCAGGTTCTCCTCGAAGCGGTGCTTCTGGGCGTCGGTAAGCACGCTGTAAGCCAGCTGCTTGGTCTCCGGGGCGGTCAGCGGCGGCATCTCGAGCGGCGTTAAGTGTCCGTGGACGCGCACCTGCGGCGGCGAGTTGGTGGTCAGGTGCAGATCGCTGCCGTTCATCTCCAGCATCTTCTTCAGCAGATCGCTCAGCGTGACGGCCATATTGAGTTCTCAGTTCTCCGTTCTCAGTTCTCGGATCAATGCACGGTTTCGCGCGCGACCTCTTCCAGCGTGGTCTCGCCGTTCATCACCTTGATGAGCCCGCTCCGGCGCAGGGTGATCATGCCGCGCTCGATGGCTTTCTTCTTCAGCTCGACGGCCGAGGCGCCCACCAGGATCAGCTCGCGCAGCTCGTCGTCCACTTCCATGACCTCGTACAGGCCGCAACGGCCCTTGTAGCCGGTGTTGTTGCAGGTGGTGCAACCCTTGCCCTTTTTGGGTTTGACCGTCTTGGATTCCTCGGGTGTGTAGCCGGCCTCGATCAAGGTCTGGGGAGGGAGATCGAGGGCCTCGCCGCAGTCCTTGCACACGCGCCGCACCAGGCGCTGGGCCACGATCATGTGCACCGAGGTGGCGACTAGGAAGGGCTCGATGCCCATGTTCATCAGGCGGCTGATGGTTTCGGGCGCGCCGTTGGTGTGCAGGGTGGAGAGCACCAGGTGGCCGGTCAGCGCCGCCTTGATGGCGATCTCAGCGGTTTCAAAGTCGCGGATCTCTCCCACCAGGATGATGTTCGGGTCCTGCCGCAGGAACGAGCGCAACGCGGCGGCGAAGTTCAGGCCGATCTGCTCCTTCATCTGCACCTGGTTGACGCCCGCCAGCTGGAACTCGACCGGGTCCTCGGCGGTCATGATGTTGGTGTCGGGCGTGTTCAGACGAGAGATCGATGAGTACAGGGTATTGGTCTTGCCCGAGCCCGTGGGACCGGTCACCAGCACCATGCCGTAGGGCTTCAGAATCGCCTTCTCGAACTTGGTGAGCGACTCCTGCTCGAAACCCAGCTTGGTCATGTCGAGGCGCAGGTTCTCCTTGTCCAGCAGCCGGAGCACGATCTTTTCGCCCCACAGGGTGGGCAGGCAGCTGACGCGGTAGTCGAGCTGCTTCTTTTTGCCGCCCAACTGCATCTTGAGCATGATGCGGCCGTCCTGGGGCAGGCGCTTCTCGCTGATGTCCAGCTTGGACATGATCTTGATGCGCGAGGTGATGGCGTCCTTGAGCTTGACCGGCGGCGTCATGATGGTCTGCAGCATGCCGTCGATGCGGAAGCGGACCCGGTATTCCTTCTCGTAGGGCTCGATGTGGATGTCGCTGGCGCCGCGTTTCACCGCATCGGTGAGGATGAGGTTGACCAGTTTGACAATCGGGGCCTCGTCGGCAGCCTTCTCCAGCTGCTCCATCCCCATTTCTTCTTCTTCGGCCTGGAGTTCGACGTCGGCGTCGAATTCGGAAACCGACTGCATCACCTTTTCCAGGTCCTCTTCGTGGCTGGCCCCGTAAGCTTTCTCGATACCCTCCATGATGGCGGTCTCCGACGCCACCACCGGCTCGATGTTGAAACCGGTCATGAACTTGATATCGTCCATGGCGAACACGTTGGTGGGGTCCACCATGGCGATGGTGAGCGAGGCCCCGACCCGGCTCAATGGGAGGATCTGGTAGCGCTTGGCGGTCTCCTGAGGAATCAGCTTGACCACCGAGGGGTCGATCTCAAAATACGAGAGGTTGATGGCGGGAACGCCGTACTGCCGGGAGAGGAAGTTGGTCACGTCCTCGTCGGACAGGAAGCCCAGCTTGACCAGCACGGACCCCAACCGTTGGTTGGATTCCTTCTGAACTTTGAGCGCCTGTTCCAGCTGCTCAGGAGTGATGACCTTCTCTTTGACTAGAAGATCGCCGAGCCTTTGAGACATACCCCGGTTTCCTTATCGGTGCAACAGTCAGGTTTATGCCGCGCGCCCATTTTGCGCCGGAAAATGACTGGGGGATATAACAATTGCGAGTGGGCGCATCGTATGTTGGGTGACATAATTTGTCAATCCAGAATTGTTACCAAATTGGTAAAGCTCCTGGTGACAAGCCAGCAGCCTAACAGCAAGCCGGGCACAGATTGAGTATCTATCGGGTTTCCCTTGAAAATGACGGCCAAATCACCGGTCGGCCCTTCCCTCACCCTGTCAGGCCAAGAGCAGGCGAGACAAGGGTGGGCGATCCAGGCCGTCCGCCAGTACTTTCAAGCCCTCATGGCGCATTGGGGACCGCAGGATTGGTGGCCGGCCTACACCCGCTTGGAAGTGATCGTCGGGGCCTTCTTGACGCAGAACACCTCCTGGAAGAATGTCGAAGGGGCGCTGCGGAATCTCCGCCAGCACCGGCTGCTCAACCTGAACGGCCTGCGCAAGGCATCGACCCGCGAGCTCGAAGCCGCCGTGCGTCCAGCCGGATACTTTCGTCAAAAGGCCCAGCGGCTGAAGGATTTCGTGAGTTTCCTTGACACCGGCTACGGCGGTTCGCTGACCCGGATGTTCTCGCGACCCACGGCGGAACTGCGCACGGAATTACTGGGCTTGAATGGTGTAGGCCCCGAGACCGCCGACTCCATTCTGCTCTACGCCGGAGGACATCCCGTGTTCGTGGTGGACGCGTACACGCGTCGCGTCTTCGAACGACACGGCATCCTGACGGGAAAAGAAAAGTACGAGGGGGTCCGGGAATTGTTCGAGCGGGCCTTCGATGGTCAGCCTGCGGGCGATTGGTTGGCCGGGAACATCCCGCCAGTGTCGCCCTTGCAGGCCCGGCGGCGGCATAAGCTCACGCTCACGGAGGCGCCGGTGGAGGCCAGGATCTTCGATGAGTACCACGCGCTGCTGGTGCAGGTCGCCAAGCACCACTGCCTGAAGAAGGCAGCGCTGTGCGACGGCTGCCCGCTACAGCGATTCCTGCCATCCGGACCGGCGATGAAACGAACGTAACTCGTTTCCGGTTACCGGCCCGACCTGCTCCGTTCGCCTGAAGACTCAGGCGGCGCGAGTCCTTGACACGCTGACCGGAGGGCGGCAGACGCGGGACCGCGTCGAGAGCGGCGGCTCGGACTATAATGGTGCTCCCCTTTGAGGACCACGAGTACCAGCAGCCTCGAGGGCCGTCGCTAGTGTCTTCCACGATCCCAGGGTCCGCCTCCCGCCGGCGGGCGGTATTGATTCCGCTCGCCATCGGCATCGTCCTGCTGTTCGCCATCGTCTTCTCCCAGGCGGCCTTCAATCTCCCCTTCCTTCGCCCCAATACCTCGGAACAGACGCTGCTGCTGGTGGCCTTGTCGGCGGTGATCTTCCTGCTGCTGGTGGCGCTCAGTTTCGTGCTGGTCCGCAACCTGCTGAAGCTGGGAGCGGAGCGGCGAGGGGGGAAAGCCGGGTCGAAGTTCCAGACCCGGATGGTGGTGGGCGGGCTGGTGCTCTCCTTCACTCCCGTGCTGTTCATGTTCCTGTTCGCGTACGGGCTGATGAACCGCTCCATCGACAAGTGGTTCTCACGGCCGGTGGAGCAACTGCGCGAAGACTCGGGCGAAATCGCCCGCCTGCTGTCCAGCTACGCTGCCGAAAACGCAGCCGCGGAAGCGGAATCGATCGCCGTCCTGCCCGAGACCCGGCGGGCTTTCGAGAGTGGCAACTTCACCTCCGTGATGTCGGAGTTCCGCCAGAGAGCTACGACTTTGCAGAATGGTTTCGCATTGGCCCTGGTGGATGAAGACGCGGCGGCCAGCTACCACGCCCCGCTGCCCTGGGGCGTGCTGCGGCAAGACATCCTGCAGGTCCCGGCCAGCGATAAGCAGAAGCCGGTGCCCATCGCCGGGCGCTCCTACATGGTCGCCTCGCGGGCGGTGGGGCCCAACGGACGGATCGTGGTGGCCCTGCCGCTGCCCGAGCGGTTCATTTCTACTCTGGCGCAGATCGAGCATAACCAGCAGATGTATTTCGAACTGAGCCGGGAGCGCAAGCTGGTGCGCCGCACCTACATGGGCCTGCTCCTGGTGCTGACCGTGATGGTGTTGCTCGCGACTACATGGCTATCGCTGTTCCTGGCACGGCTGGTGACGCGGCCGGTGGCGGCGCTGGCCGAAGCCACCCAGGAGATTTCGCGGGGCCGCCTGGATTACCGGGTCGAGATCCCGGCTGCGGATGAGCTCGGGACGCTGGTGAGTTCCTTCAACCGAATGGCAGCGGAGCTGGAGACCAGCCGCAGCCAGATCGAAGCCTCCAGCCGGCAACTGGGAGAGGCGAACGTAGCCTTGGAGCAACGCCGCCGCCACATTGAGACCATCCTGGAGAGTATTCCCACCGGGGTGCTGTCGCTGGAGGCCGATCGCCGGGTCACGCACAGCAATGCTGCTTTCCAGCGGCTGTTCTCTCCCCCGTCCGGCAAGCGCAGCTTTGCCGCCGGGTCGGTGCTGCGCGAGCTGTTCGCCGAAGAGGTGGCCGCCGACCTGGAGCACATGATGCGCAAGGCCGACCGCATGGGCAGCGCCGCCAGCCAGATGGACATCGCCACCCCGCGCGGGCGGATCAGCGTGGCCGTCACCATCGCTTCCCTGCAGCACCGTGGACGACCGCAGGGCTACGTGGTCGTGTTCGAAGACCTCTCGGAGCTGCTCAAGGCGCAGAAACAGGCGGCGTGGCGGGAGGTGGCGCGGCGGGTGGCCCACGAGATCAAGAACCCGCTGACCCCGATCACCCTTTCCGCCGAGCGCATCCGGCGCCACCTGGAACGCGGCAGCGCGCCGCAGGACGCCTCGGCGGCCGTGATCGAGAGCTGCACCGAAACCATCACCGGCGCGGTGGAGACCGTGCGCAAGCTGGTGGATGAGTTCTCGACCCTGGCACGGTTCCCGGCCTCGCACCCGCAACCGGCCAACCTGAACCAGATCGTCGAAGACACGCTTTCGATGTTCAACGGGCGCCTCGACGACGTCCGCGTCGAGACCCACCTGGCCGCCGGCCTGCCGCAGGTGATGGCGGACAGCGAGGCGATGAAGCGTGCTTTGGCCAACTTGGTGGACAACGCCGCCGAAGCCGTCCAGGAATCGCTGGTGCGCGAGGTGCACATCTCGACCGCCCTATTGAGTTCACGGGAAGCGGTGGAAGTCGTGGTGGCCGACACCGGCCTCGGCGTCTCCCGCGAGATGAAAGAGAAGCTGTTCCTGCCGTATTTCTCCACCAAGCGGCGCGGCACCGGCCTCGGTCTGGCCATCGTCAGCCGCATCGTCGAAGACCACCATGGCTCGATCCGGGTGGAGGAAAATTCGCCCATGGGCTCGCGCTTCGTGGTCGAGCTGCCGGTGGCGGACCGCGAAACGGCCGCGGCCAATGCGTAGTCGGACCGCCAAATGCACAGCGTACTGATCGTGGATGACGAGCCCGGTATCCGGCACTCGCTCAAGGGCGTGCTGGAGGACGAAGGCTACAAGGTCTCGTCGGTGGACACCGGCGAAGCCTGCCTGGAAGCGCTGCGCAAGCGCGCCTTCGAAGTGGTGCTGCTCGACATCTGGCTGCCGGGGATGGACGGCCTCGACACCCTGCAGAAGATCAAGGAATCCGAAGACGCTCCCGAAGTCATCATGATATCCGGGCACGGCACCATCGAGACCGCGGTGCGCGCCACCAAGCTGGGAGCCTATGACTTCCTGGAAAAGCCACTTTCCTTGGAAAAGACCTTGATGCTGGTGAAGCACGCGGCCGAAGCCCGCCGCCTGCGCGTCGAGAACAAGGACCTGAAGAAGCAAGTCCAGAGCAAGGGCGAGATCGTGGGCGAGAGCGTGCCCATGAAGGCGCTGCGGCAGCAGATCGGCCTGATGGCGCCCACCAATGGGCGCGTGCTCATCTACGGCGAATCCGGCACCGGGAAGGAACTGGTGGCGAGCGCCATCCACGCCCAGAGCCTGCGCAAGGACGCGCTGTTCGTCGAGGTCAATTGCGCGGCCATCCCCGAGGACCTGATCGAAAGCGAGCTGTTCGGCCACCGCAAGGGCTCCTTCCCCGGCGCTGCCGTCGATAAAGAGGGCCGCTTCCTGAAGGCGGATGGCGGCACGCTGTTCCTCGATGAAGTCGGGGACATGAGCTTGAAGACGCAATCCAAGGTGCTGCGCACGCTCGAGGAGCAGAGATTCATGCCGGTCGGCAGCGACGAGCCCATCAGCGTGGACGCCCGGGTCATCGCCTCGACCAACAAAGACCTGGAAGAGGAGATCTCCAAGGGGAATTTCCGCGAGGACCTGTTCTACCGCCTGAACGTGATCCCCTTCTTCGTGCCCCCGCTGCGCGAGCGCAAGGAAGACATCCCGCTGCTGGCGCGGCATTTCCTGCGTGAGGTCTCGCTCACCTACAGCCGCCGCCC
>Ga0335070_10007680_pt1 | contig 12629 bp, 10 predicted proteins | sample Lox_Sample_13_FD_206722 | JGI IMG/M metagenome (GOLD analysis project Ga0335070, IMG submission 206722) | Soil microbial communities from Loxahatchee National Wildlife Refuge, Florida, United States - Lox_Sample_1.3 | ecosystem: Environmental > Terrestrial > Soil > Wetlands | place: USA...
GGGTGTGAACCTCACCTTCACGCTGCTGCAGGACCGTGCGATGGTCAAGGAGCCAAGCCGCTGGCAGGAATTCGTGCGCGAGGCCGCCAGTTGCTTCGGTGGCCTCGACCCGACCTTCCAGCTCGGGCACGCGGTGAACCGCAAGAAGTGGGGGATCTGGCACCCCGACGAGTACGTCCGGCTGCTCGAGGCAACCGCCGAGGTACGTGACGACTTCCCCACCTGCCGGTGGCTGGGCCCGCCGGTCATCGACTTCGAGTACTACTTCACGACCAACTATCTCCTCGGCAGACGTCCTTTCGACTTCGACGGCATCGCCGCATTGCTGTACGTGGACCGCCGAGGCTCCCCCGACGCGGTCCAGTACCGTCACTTCGACCTGCGCCGCAAGATCCTGCTTCTCCGCGCGGTGTTGGAGGCGTCTCCCCACGCCGATGTGCCGATTCACCTCACCGAGTTCAACTGGCCCCTCAAGGGGACGGGGAAACACTCGCCGGCCGGAGCCCACGTACAGACCGACGAGGCAACCCAGGCTCGCTACCTCGCGCTGTACTACCTGACTGCCGCGGCAACAGGGCACGTCGCGAGCGTTTTCTGGTGGCAACTCGTCGCGCGTGGCTACGGTCTCCTCGACGACGACGATGCCTGGACGGTGAGGCCTTCTTACCGCGCGTTCAGGGCGCTGCTGGCCCGCACCCGGGGGTGCGAGGTGAGCTTCCTGCCCGAAGCCCTGCGTCCTCTGCGGGGTTTCCTGCTGAACCGCGGGGACGGCTGCGCCGCCGTGCTCTATTCCTCCGAAGCGTCACGCCGCCTTGATCCCGCGCTGCCGGTGCAGGAGGTGGCAGGCCTCGTCGGTGACCCGGTCCAGCGCGAAGAAGCCGCCATCGGCTCGGATCCCCTCTTCGTCTCCTTTGGGCGTGCCACACCCGCCGAAGTGGTCGAGATCCTCGCGTCGAGCCCGGGCGTTCGGCCGGAGCGATCGTGAGCTCGGCCTCGAGCGAGGACGCGGGTCGCCCTGCCGGGCGGGAGCCCGAGAACCTTTTCGGCCCACTTTTCTCGCGGCTGCCGATTCTCTTCGCACTCGGCCTCGCGATCTCGCTGCTCATGGTGGCGCGCAGCCAGGTTTCCGGTGACCAGCTCAACGCGCTCGCACGAGGTTGGCTCTTCACGCACGGTGAGTGGATCCAGTTCGGGCTGACGACCTCGGCGAACGGCAAGGCCCCGGGAGGTCTCAGCGCCGCCCTCTCCGGCGTGGCCCTGCTCGCGTGGCGTGACTACCGGGCGCCGGCGCTGTTGATCCTCCTCTCCCACGTGGTCGGCTATCTGCTCCTCGACCGTACGTGGCGCCGCCTTTTGGGGGTGCGGGAGCGCCTCCTCTTCTGCGTGCTTTACTGGCTCAACCCCTGGCGTGTGTACCACTCCGCGTTCCTCTGGCCCGCAAACTGGCTGTTCTTCTTCGGCGCCGTTCAGTTCTGGGCCGTCTACAAGCAGCGTCGCCGACCAAGCTTCTGGGCCTCGCTGCTGCACGTACTGGCACTGGGCGCGTTCTTCCAACTCCACTCGTCGTTTTTCCTGCTGGCGCTTGCCGCGGTGGTACTGGCCCTGCGGGGGTGGTTCAGACCGAACTGGGCCGGGGTTGCGGTCGGGGCTGGCGCGAGCGCCCTCGCGCTCATCCCCTGGGTCGAGGCAGTGGCCGCCAACCCTTCCCTGCTCCCCGGCAGCAAAGGCTTCCTTTTTCGAGGGCTCATCTTCGTCTTCCCTCTCGTGCGCGGGGTCTTGTACTGGCTGCGCTATCCGTCACTCTCATTTGGCGGAGACATGACCACCTTCGACTTCACGCCGCTGCTCGGCGAGGTGGGCGGATGGCTCGGACTTCCGCTGAGCGCGGCGGCGATCGCCGTCGGGGTCGCCAGCGTGGCGGCTCCCGCGGTGGCCGCGGCGTGGATGTGGCGCCGCAACCGGCGCCGCTGGCGTCGGCCCCAGACGGAGATGAGCGACCGGACCTGGCTCCACGGCTACGTGGTCTGGACGTTCGTGGCGTCCATCGCGTCGTTCGCGCTCTCGCCCACCACGATCATGGCGTGGCAGAGTTTCTCGGTTCTCCACGCTGCGGTGCTGCCGCTCCTGCTGTGGGTCATCGTTCTGCTACGCAGCCGCCGCCGCGCGACGGTGCAGCGGCTCGCCCGCCTATGGCTCGGCGCGCTCGTCGTGCTGCTCGTATGCATGACCGTGGCCGCGCCGAGGTACCGTCGGGGTGGCCGCGACCCGGTCGGGATCGCGGTCCACCAGGACCATCCCATGTACCACGAGCTCGGCATCCTCGACCACTGCTCGGTCACGGTGGACCCGAAGAGCACCTGGATGCCAGACGTCTTCCGCTCGAACCCCGCCGAAGGTCGCTGACCTCCCGATGGCACGAATCGGTTTACCACTGCCACGGCGCGCGAACCCAAGCACCCGCAAGAGAAGGCAGACGGCGCCCTAGCGTCGGACGAAGAGATACTCGCGGATGCCGTGGCGCATCAGGACCGACTGAACGACCGCGAACCCGGTCATCAGGTGTTCGACCTCGGCAGGTGCAAGCAGTGGGCTTGACCGCACGGCAGGAGTCCGCGGCTGCAAGAGCAGCGTCTGCGCGTCCACGATCTTGAACACCAACGGCGCAGCGGACATCTCCCTCGAGGTCGAGACGAACGCGAGCACGAGCGCGTCCCGTCCGCAGACGTCCTCGAGGTAGACGGCGAGACGACCGCATTGCTCGCGAGTCAGGTAGTTCAGGAGGTCCCAGGCAAGCACCACATCGAAGGGCCCGGACGGAGGAGGGAGAAGCCTCCGGAACGCCGCCGCCGGGTTGACGGTCAGCAGGGCTCGCAGCTCCTGGGAGGCAAGTGCGTCGGGGAGATCCACGATCTGCAGCCGGCTCGAAAAGCGCGCGAAGAACTCGACGTTGGCCCCTGAGGCTCCGCCCAGGTCGAGAACGTGGTGCGGGACCTCACTCGAAAGGCGGGAGACGAGCACCTTGAGCGTGGGGGAGCGGTACAGAGGCGGCGCGGGCTCACGGGGGTCCGCAAACTCACGCCGCGGCCCGGCTGCCTGATCGGACCCACGCCGGAGACGCCAGGGCACCCGAGCTCTCCGGGCGGTGCTCTCAGCCGCCCCGCTCGGATTGTTTCTGTTCGCCGTGCTTCGGCTCGCCTGGCCGAGCCGGGGTACTACCTGCCATTCCGGTGCCCGAGGTCGAGACCGCTAGCGACGCGCCAGGCGGGTTGAGGGCGGGCCGAGAGGTGACCTTGCGATCCATGTCGATGCTGCCCTTGAAGATCGCCCCGTCCTCGATGGTGACTCGCGGAGCCGAGACATTGCCGTGCACCTTGCCGGACTTGCGGATCGCGATGTGCTCCTCGGCATGCAGGTCGCCCTCGACCTCGCCCTCGATCGTCACGCTGCGCCCGAAGACGTTGGCCTTGATGCGGCCGTTGGTGCCGACCGTGACGTTGTGTTGAGCGAGGTCCACCTTGCCCTCGACCCGTCCCTGAATCACGAGGTCTTCCTCACCCGTCACGTCTCCCTTGATCGTGATGGACGGACCGATGATCGCACGGTCGCCTGGACGTTCCGCAGCCATTGGACCTCCCTCGACGCGTGGAAACGATGCACCGGCCCCGGCCGGGATCTGGCCTTCCGAGGCACGCCCGGCGGTCGCCGGTACGTGCCGGGCGCCACGCTCGGGCTCCGCCTTCCTCCACACGGTGCCGCCTCCTCCAGCTATCTTTGAACCTAATGCGCCGTTTGTCCAGGCTTTAAACGTGAGCAGGACCACAATCTCTCCCGGGCATCTCGCTTAATGGTTCCGGGCTGCCGTCCACGTGGACTGCGGGAGCCACGCCGATGAAAGTGGAGCGCTCGGTCTCGCTGTGGCCCCGGCCCAAATTTCGACCAGTTGAGGAGTAGGTAGAATGGCGTGAGTCGCGGTGATCGAGAAGAAGCAGGGGAACCTGCGGCCTCTTCCGGCGTCCAAGGCGGCACACGCGCAGCGGCTGAGCGCTTACCGGGACGGAGCCGCGCAGGAGAGCGACATGAAGAGAAGGTGGGAGCGGCGTGTCTCGGCTTTTGCAGTACTGCTGATCTCCGGTGCGGCCTTCCTTGGCAAGGCAGGTGTCGCCGGCGCCGGGCAGACGCAAGGTGCTGCCGCACGACAACCCGCAACAATCGTGAGCGCGCCATCCCAGCCGGCCGAGGAGACGCTGCTGGGAACCCTACCGCCGGAGCTGCGCGATGCCGGCGCAGCGATCGTCCGCGAAAGCAACGAAGACCAAAAGGCCAGGTTGATCCGGAACCTGTTGCGGGCGGCGGACGGAACGTCGGGCGGGCGCCGTGTGGCGCCGCAAGCGAGAGATTTCGTCATTGCGCTGGTGGATGCGAAGCAGTGCCCCACGAAATCCGAACCGTGCATCCGTCCCATAGCGGCCACGCTCAAGGAGACCCCCGACCCTCTACTCAGAAAATCGCTGGAACGATGGGCCAGCTCGTACCCGGATCCTGAGGTGGCCGTCGCGGCGCTCAACGCCCTGATTGAGGTCGACAGCGAGGAGCTGTCGCGTCTGCTCCAGAAGAGGATCGACCTCGCGAAAGAGGGTCGCGATTCGGTAGCGCTGCGAACCTTGGGACGGTCTCAGGAACGCTTGGGGTCGAGTCGGTGGGGAATGGCGACCCTTCCCTCGTTCCTCTGGGATCCGCCGCCCGTCTTTTCCGCCAGACCCGAGTCTGGCCGTATCCGCGTGCTGGCGATCAGCGATTTCGGCACCGGCGACGAGGAGCAGAAGCTGTCGTTTGACACCATGCTCAAGTTCCATCGCGCCCAGCCGTTCGATTTCGGAATCACTCTCGGGGACAATTTCCAGGACGACGGGGCTCACAGTCCAGGCGATCCACGATGGCAGCAATACTGGGAGCAAGCTTACCCGCAGCTCGGTATTCCCTTCTATGTCTCGATGGGCAACCATGACTGGGGTTCGCCCGACGGTCCAGCGGCGGAGATTCTCTACTCGCAAAAGAGCGCCGCCTGGCGGTTGCCGGCTCCCTACTACACATTCACGGCTGGCCCTGTCCAGTTCTTCACAGTGAACACCGTTCTCATGTCGGAGGCACAGCTGTTGTGGCTGCGAGATGAGTTGGAGAAGAGCACGGCAAAGTGGAAGGTCGTCTACGGGCATCTTCAGGTGTACTCGGCGCTGCGCGGGGACAACGATGACCTCATCAGGCGCCTGCAGCCGATCCTGGAGGAGCACCACGTGGATTTGTACCTCTGCGGGCACGAACACCTGTTCCAACACCTCAGGCGGGGAGGCAACGTTCATTTCTTCGTCAACGGCGCGGCGGGCGGTGGGGCGCGATCTGTCGAAAAGCCGGGGTACGAGGGTCTCCTGTTCGTGGCAGAGAAGCAGCAGGGGTTTACGATCCTGGAGGCCGATGGCTCAAGCCTGACCGTGCGATTCATCGGCGAGGACGGCAGACAGCTCTACACCTATGCGCTTCAGAAGTAACCTCCATCGTAAGGATGGATGCTGAAGCAAACCCCCGGGGGGCGATACGGCCGGTCTCAAGGTGGGAAGCAAAGCGTCTCGTGGGGGCAGAGGGCGCGGACGACAAATCGTTGGGGGTCCGCGACCCGGTCGCTAGAGTTCGAGGGCGGCGACGTTCTTGAGGAGCTTCTCCAGGCGGGCTCGGATCTCATTGCGCTCCGCCTCGAGCTCAACGATTCGCTCCGTGAGATGGGCGGTGCCTTCGTCCCCGGCCTGCAGCTTCCGGTTCTCCTCCTCCAGGGCCGCGACGCGCGCCTGCAGCTCCTTGTATCCCGTGATCAGCTTTTCGACGCGTTCCTCGAGAGTGGCGAAGATATCCATGCGGCCTCCTACTGGAAGCTCACCGCAAGTGTACGGGCAAGCGTGTCCATGAGCGCGAAATGCGCGGCGTTGACCTCGTCCTGCGTGAGCGAGCGCTCGGGATGACGGTAGACCAGGCGCACGGTGGTCTTGACCTCGTCTGTGCCAACACCCTCGCCACGGTAGCGTACGACCGGGAAAACGGCCTCGAGCCACTCGGAGGCGGCGGCGCGCACTGCGGCGGCGAGCTCCGCGTACGAGAGGGACACATTGTGGCGGACCGTGAGGTCCGCCGTCACCGCCGGAAAGCGCGGCAGCGGCCGGAACGAAGGGACCCGGTCGGCGGCCGCCGCGCCAAGGTCCACCTCCGCCACCCAGAGCGGCGCCGGGAGGCCGAACGCCTCGGCTACAGGCTCGGCGAGCCGACCCCCGATCGCGACGACCCGACCCGCGGCAACGACCTCACCACCCTCTCCCGGCGCGAGCAGTGGTGCCGTCGAGGGACGCCACTCGGTACTCTCCACACCGAGCTGCGCCAGCACGTCCTCGACGAGACCCTTGAGGTCCAGGAAGTCGGTGTCCCGCACCGCGTCCCACGGCCCGGCCGTGCCCGCGAGTGCGAGGGCGAGGCGATCTTCCTCGACGACCTTCGAGCCACGGGCGAAGAAGACGCGACCGACCTCGCCGAGCAGCACGCGCGCGCCACCCCTGCGCAGGTTGCCTCCGGCGGCGTCCACGAGACCGGCCAGCAGCGAGCGCCGCAGCACCGCCAGGCGTGCGGAGAGCGGGTTCTCCACCTTGACGACGGCGCCACGGTCGCCGAGAGGGGAAGCGGCCGTCGCGCGCTCCAGCTCCGCGGACGAGAAGGTGTAGGTGAGGGCCTCCGCAGCCCCGACGGCCACCAGCGCGTCGCGGGCCCGCTCGGTCAGTGGCCAGCTGCCGAGTCGCTTGCCGGGGCTCACTGCGAACGAGGGCAGAACCGACGGGACGTTTTCGTACCCGAAGTGCCGGAGCACCTCCTCGTAAAGGTCCTCCGGAAGGTCCAGGTCCACGCGGTGATACGGTACCGTGCAGGTGACCGTGTCGCCCTCGACCCGGGGCGCGAGGTCGAGGGCGGTGAGGACGTTGACGACGAACTCGCGCGGGATCTCGCAGCCTGCGAACGCCGACAGCCGCCGCAGCGAGAACTCGATCGTGGGCGGCGCCGGCAGCGACGGCGCCGAGTCGAGCACCCCGGCCGCCACCTCGCCGCCGGCCAGACGGACGATCAACTCGGCGGCCAGATCCACGGCGGTGCGAGCCATCGCGCGATCGGCGCCGCGTTCGAAACGCTGCGAGGCCTCGGTCGAGAGACCGAGCCGCTTCGCGGTTCGGCGCACCGAAACAGGCGCGAAGTACGCGGACTCGATCAGCACGTCCCGGGTTGCAGGGCCGATTTCGGTGTTGGCGGCACCCATGATGCCCGCGATCGCCACAGCCCGCTTGGCGTCTGCGATCACCACGTCCTCGGGAGTCAGGGTGCGGTCCACACCGTCGAGGGTGGTGATTCCCTCACCGGCCCGGGCCCGGCGGACGCGGATCTCGGCACCCGAGAGCCGCGGGAGGTCGAACGCGTGGAGCGGGTGGCCAATGTCAAGCAGCACGTAGTTGGTCGCGTCCACGATGTTGTTGACGGGGCGGATGCCGCAGCGCTCGAGGCGCGCGGCCAGCCACGCCGGCGAAGGCCCCACCTTCACGCCGCGCACGACGCGCGCGCAGTACCTCGGGCAACCCGACTCGTCCTCGACCGTGAGCTTGGCCAGCTTTCCGACCGGCGTCGCGCCCTCGGGGACCTTGACCACGAGGGGCTTGAGGGAGCCGCAGCCAGCGGCGGCGGCCTCCCGGGCGAGGCCCCGGTGGTTCATCGCGTCAGGACGGTTGGTGGTGACATCCACATCCCACACAACGTCGTCGCCCGAAGGCTCCTGGAGCTCGACGTTCATGCCGGCGGCGGTGAGCCGTGCGGCCATCTCGGCGGCCGGTAGCGGTCCCTCGAGGTGCGTGATGAGCCAACCCAACGAAATTCTCATCGCCGCATCCCCTCGAACTGGCGCAGCAGCCGCTCGTCCCCCGAGAACTGCATCCGCAGGTCGGGGATCCCGAACTTGAGCATCGCGACGCGGTCGAGCCCGCAGCCGAACGCGAAGCCCGTGTAACGCGATGGGTCGAGTCCGCACGCGCTGAACACACGGGGATCGACCATTCCGGCGCCCAGGATCTCGATCCACCCAGAGCCCGTGCACACCTGGCATCCCTTGCCGCGGCAGAACACGCACGTGATGTCCACTTCGGCCGAGGGCTCGGTGAACGGGAAGAAGCTGGGCCGGAACCTGACGCCCATCCCCGGGTCGAACAGCACGTGCACGAAAGCCTCGAGCGTGGCCTTGAGGTGGCCGAAGGTGATTCCCTCGTCCACGACCAGACCCTCGACCTGGTGAAACATCGGCGCGTGTCGAAGATCGGAATCGCACCGGTACACGCGGCCCGGGATGATCACGCGGATCGGGGGCGGCGTGGTCTCCATCGAGCGAATCTGGACCGGCGAGGTGTGGGTCCGGAGAAGCAGGCCGCCCTCGAGGAAGAAGGTGTCCTGCGTGTCGCGGGCGGGGTGGTCGGGCGGGAAGTTGAGCGCCTCGAAGTTGTGCCAGTCGTCCTCGGCTTCCGGTCCGTCCGCCACCGAGTAGCCCATGCGAAGGAAGATCTCCTCGATCTCGCGCCGCACCAGCGTCACAGGGTGATAGGCGCCGATCGGGGGCAGGCGCCCCGGCAGGGTGACGTCCACCACCTCGCGCCGCGCGCCTGCTTCCTCGACGGCCTTCTGAGCCGCTCCGAGTCGCTCCTCGATGAGCTTCTTGAGCTCGTTGAGAGCCTTGCCGTACGCGGGTTTTTCGTCCCGCGGGAGCGACTTGAGCGCTTCCTCGAGGTCGCGGAGCAGGCCTGACCGCCTCCCGGCGAAGCGCACGCGGACGGCATCCACCTTGGCGGGATCGCTTCCCGCCTCGGCCAGCGCCGCGAGAAACTCCTGGCGCGCGCGCTCCAGGGTCTCGAGTGCCATCTACGCGGCCGGCTTGGCTTCGAGGCCCTTCTTCGCGGTCTTGACGAGCTCCGCGAAGCTCTCGCTGTCGCGAACCGCGAGGTCGGCGAGCACCTTGCGGTCGAGCTCGCACCCCGCCGCCTTGAGCCCGGCGATGAGCTGCGAGTACGACATCTCGAACTGCCGTGCAGCGGCGTTGATGCGGATGATCCACAGGCTCCGCATCGAGCGCTTGCGCTGCCGCCGATCCCGATACGCGAACTGGAGCGAGCGCTCGACTTGAAGCTTCGCGATACGGTAGGCGTTGTGCTTCGTCAGGTAGTAGCCCTTGGCGAGCTTGAGGACCTTCTTGCGGCGCTGTACCCGGTTGTGTCCACGCTTGACGCGCATGCCGGCCTCCTACTTCGCGTACGGGAGCATGCGCTCCACGTTCTTCGCGTCCGCCGACGATACGAGCGTCTCCTCCCGGAGGTGGCGCTTCCTCTTGGCGGCTTTCTTGGTCAGGATGTGGGAATGGAACGCTTGACGGCGCTTGAACTTCCCGGTTCCGGTCTTCTTGAACCGCTTCGCCGCCGCCCGCAACGTCTTGATCTTCGGCATCAATGCCTCCTCAAAAAGTGAGGCCGGGGCTCACGCCTCCGGCCATGCATTCAAAGCACGCTTCCGCACCGTGGTCGTCATCGTCGCGACGATCTCGTCCAGAGTCTTGGTGCCCAGATCGCCCCGATGCCTCACCCGCACACTCGCGCCACCCGACTCCGCCTCCCGCGCCCCCACCACGAGCAGCACCGGAACCTTCGCCAGCTCACCGTCGCGGATCTTGGCGCCCAGCTTCTCCGAGCGCTCGTCCAGCTCGGCCCTCAGCCCCGCCCTTCTCAGCCGGTCGCGCACGGCCCGGCCGGCGTCCATGAAGCGGTCGGACACCGGCAGCACGCGCGCGTGTTCGGGGGCGAGCCACAGCGGAAGGTCGCCGGCGAAGTGCTCGAGCATCACGCCGAAGAAGCGCTCGACGGAGCCCAGCACGGCGCGGTGGATGATCACAGGGCGCTGCTCGGTGCCCTCCTCGGCGACGTAGGTCAGGTCGAACCGGTTCGGGAGGTTGAAGTCGAGCTGGATCGTTCCGAGCTGCCACTCGCGGCCGATTGCATCTTGCACCACGAAGTCGATCTTGGGCCCGTAGAAGGCGCCCTCGCCGGGATTGAGTGTGTAGGCGACCCCACGCTCCTTCAGGCACTTTTCGAGCTGCGCCTCGGCGTTCCGCCACAGATCCACTTCGCCGATGGCCTTCTCCGGCCTCGTCGAGAGATAGATCGCGGGCTCCTGGAAGCCGAAGGTGCCGTAGACGCGGAACATCAGCTCGAACAGCGACGACACCTCCTGCCCGATCTGCGCCGGGGTGCAGAAGATGTGTGCATCGTCGATCACGAAGGTCCGCACCCGAGTCAGGCCCTGCACGACGCCCGAGCGCTCGTAGCGGTGCAGCCTGCCGAAGTCAGCCATACGCACCGGCAGGTCACGGTACGAGTGACTGCGCGTCGCGTAGATCAGGCATGCAGCGGGGCAGTTCATCGGCTTCATCGAGAACTCGCGCCCCTCGACGTCGGAGAAGAACATGTTCTCGAGGTAGTTCTCGTAGTGACCCGAGCGCTTCCACAGGTCCACGTCGAACAGCTGCGGGGTGATGACCTCCTCGTAGCCGAACTCCTGATAGAGCTCCCGCATGAGGGCGACCAGTTCGTTGTAGACGATCGCCCCGCGGGGGTGGAAGAAGGGCGAGGCAGGCGCCAGCGGCGAGAACGAGAAGAGATCCAGCTCCCTCCCGAGTCGCCGGTGATCGCGACGGCGTGCCTCCTCGATCTTGGCGAAATAGGCGTCCAGCTCCTCCTTGGTCGCGAAGGCCGTCCCGTAGATGCGCTGGAGCATCTCGTTGCGCTCGTCGCCCTTGAAGTAGGCGCCCGAGGTGTCGAGCAGCTTGAAGGCGCCGATCTGGTCGGTGCGCTGCACGTGCGGGCCGCGGCAGAGGTCCACGAAGTCGCCGTGGCGGAAGATCGTGATGTCCTCACCCTCGGGGATGTCCTCGAGGCGGATCAGCTTGATCTCTTCCTTGCGCTTGCGGAAGATCTCGGCCGCCTCCTTGCGGCTCACGACCCGGCGCTCGAATGGGCGGCCCTCCTTGACGATGCGGGCCATCTCCTGCTCGATGCGCTCCAGGTCCTCCGGGGTGAACGCGTGGTCGATGCGGAAGTCGTACTGGAACTTCTCCGAGTGGTCCTGCCGGCCGGCGTCGATGATCGTGCCGGGGAAGAGTCGCTCGACGGCGTCCGCCAGGACGTGCTCCGCCGAGTGGCGAATCACAACTCCTGCCTCGGGGTCACGCGCCGTCAGCACACGGAACTTCCCCGAGCGCCCGATCGGCGCGCGCAGGTCCACGACCTCACCATCCAGCTCGCCCGCCACCGCCGCAGCTGCCAGGCGCTCCCCCACCGAGCGCGCCACCTCCAGCGGTGTCGCCCCCAAGGGGAACTCCTTCACGCTGCCATCAGGCAGGGTCAGTTGGATGTCGTCTTTCCTCATCGCCGGTACCCTCGGTCCCCTTTCACCACTCCGATCGCCTCGCTCGCTGCCACACCCGATCGGCACACAACAAAAAAGCCGTCCTCGTAACGGGACGGCAGCCATCACGCTTCACGCCGGAGGCGTGGTAGGCGCGTGCGGGCTCGAACCGCAGACCTCATCCGTGTGAGGGATGCGCTCTACCAACTGAGCTACGCGCCTGTAGCGTACTCGCAAGCGGAGCCGACGTATGGTAGGCGCGAGCGGACTCGAACCGCTGACCTCTACCGTGTCAAGGTAGCGCTCTAACCAAACTGAGCTACGCGCCTGCTCCGCGGGCTGCCGGCGGGCGTCCCGGAGAGACACGATCTCCCTCGGACTCTTGTGGCCCGCCCTCGTCCCAAAATTCGCTTCCAAAGAGCACAAGCCCGGTCAAACCGGGACGGTCACTCTATCTCAACGCCCGCACTAGCGTCAAGCACGCGTGCGACTGGCCCTGGGGAATTGACACGAGTTCCGCGTCTTCCCGAAGTGGCCCCAGAAGGCTCTCGGCCATTGGCTATGGCTGCTCGAGTCGGCCCAGGTGGCCACACCCCGGGACCATTTCGAGACCACCTCCGGGAATCTGCTCCGCCAGCATCTGGGCCATGGCCACGAAGTCGGGAGCGGACCCCTCCACGATCACGTGTTGCAGATAGGCAAGGAAAAGGGAAGGCACTGAATGTGACAGACCAGGCAACCGCAAGCGACTTTTCTCTTGCCGTTGTCCCTTCTACCCTTTTCCTTGGCTGGGCCTCACCGTGCGGTCTCGAAGGTGAACGTCGTCGGGGACTCCGGCTCGTTGCCCGCCAGATCCTCTACCGCGTCCTTGGCCAGGGTCACGTGAAACGTGTCCCCAGCGGCAAGATTGGCCTGCGGCTCCCAGATCACCCACCAGTTCTGCGCGTCGTAGCTCACCTGGCCCGGTACCAGTCCGCTGGTCTCCCCGAGCACGCTCACACCCTCCGGCTTCACCTCTTGCGGCCGCAGAGGCTCCGAGAACGAGAAGATCAAGCGGGGGCGGCGCGCCGCCACCAGCGCGTCGTTGACAGGGAAGTGCGAGGTGACCGTAGGGGGCAACC
>Ga0335070_10007681_pt1 | contig 12628 bp, 10 predicted proteins | sample Lox_Sample_13_FD_206722 | JGI IMG/M metagenome (GOLD analysis project Ga0335070, IMG submission 206722) | Soil microbial communities from Loxahatchee National Wildlife Refuge, Florida, United States - Lox_Sample_1.3 | ecosystem: Environmental > Terrestrial > Soil > Wetlands | place: USA...
GCAGATTGAACCCACAGCCGTTCGTGCTGAGCCCTTCGACTTACCGTTCGTCCTGAGGCTCTCGAAGGATGAAAGGTTCGCTCAGGACAGGCTTGTCGAAGCATGAGCGGCTCGCAACGCACCCTTCGACAGGCTCAGGGTGAACGGTGACAAGAGTTGAATGGAAGAATATGTCTAATCAATGATGAACTCTTTAGTAAGTTATTGGGTCATGAGGTCAATAAGTCACTCGCCGTCGAAAATTAATCATGTGACTGAGAAGCGTTTATCATTTGAAATTTTAGGTCTGGGCGATGCATAAAGAAGTCTCCGATCATATCACCGATGCGCACCGTCAAGGGTTCCCGGATCTGGATTTTGGAATCGGGACAATCCAGTCGTGTACATACTTTGAGAAGAGCGAATCATTCAAACTTTTCAAAAGAGAGCTTCTCCGAAAGATGCGAAGAAAAACGAACCTTGCCTTGCTTGAAGAACGGATCAATCTCAGTAGGGATATCGCGGTCTATGTCTTCACCGCTCCGGGGATTCAGGAGGAACAAGTATCCAATGGATTACGGTTAGCCCTTGAAATCCTGGAAAAATTCGGTTACGGAAAGGATTCTTGGTCACAAATATATAAACCATAGCAAGGAGTTGTTAGCTCGGAGTTCGGAGAGAAAATAATTTCCCAAGGATCTTAGCTCCGAACTCATTACTCCGAACTGAGAACTCTAATTTAAGGAGGAGAACGAGATGCCAACCGTTCAGATCAGTTTACTTCCGGGGAGAACTCCTGAGAAGAAAGAGGAGCTCATCAAGAACGTCACCCAAGCCATTGCCGATACGCTTCAGATTTCAAAAGACCGAGTTCACATCCTCTTATATGAGATTCCCAAAGAGAATATAGCGCATGGCGGCGTCCCGCTTTCTAAATTATAAGAAAGGACACATCCCTTTAAAAACTTTAACGAAAATTGGGAAGCGCCGTGGACGGGAGCATATCCCGAAAGCTCTGAAAAACCGCCCTTCACCCGCCTAACGAATTGTCAAGAAGGATTACGCAAATTCTTCTTTGGTTTCAACGCCTTTCAAATCTAACGGGTGTAATCGTCCCATAACTCATGCCGGCGCCTTACCAAAAATTTCTGGTTTTTTCACAAATGATTCTGGAAAGGTTGACAACTGAAGATTTGATGATTATTTTAAAAAAAATTTTAGGAAGGGAGGTTTGTCTTTATGAAGGTGAGGCCACTTCACGATCGAGTGATTGTCCAGAGGCTCGAAGAGGAAGAGAAGACAAAAGGAGGAATTATTATCCCGGATACGGCCAAGGAGAAACCTATCGAGGGAAAGGTGATTGCTGTCGGGGCAGGAAAAATCAAGAAGGATGGGACAAAGCTTCCCCTTGAGGTCAAAAAAGGCGATCGGGTCCTCTATGCAAAGTATGGGGGGACCGAGGTAAAGATTGACGGTGAAGAATACCTTATGATGAAAGAGGATGATATCCTCGCCATCATTGAGTGATGCGGCAGAAAGGAGGAGTGTTCATGGCAAAAGAATTGAAATTTGATCAGGAGGCAAGAAATGCGATTTTGGAGGGTGTCAATATTCTGGCCGATGCAGTGAAGGTGACGTTAGGGCCCAAGGGCAGGAATGTGGTTCTTGAAAAATCCTTTGGGTCTCCTGTGGTCACAAAGGACGGTGTGACAGTTGCCAAGGAGATTGAGCTCGAAGATCATTTCCAGAATATGGGTGCCAAGATGGTGAAAGAGGTTGCCAGCAAAACCTCGGACACGGCCGGAGACGGAACCACGACCGCTACCCTGTTAGCGCAGGCGATCTATCGCGAGGGATACAAAGTGGTGGCCGCGGGAATCAACCCCATGGAGGTGAAGCGGGGGATCGATGCTGCCGTGGAAGAGGTGGTCAAGGAGTTAAAGAAACTATCCAAGCCGGTCAAGGAGCAAAAGGAGATTGCCCAGGTGGGTACGATCTCTGCCAATAATGATCGGACCATAGGCGATATCATCGCTGAAGCCATGAATAAGGTCGGGAAAGAGGGCGTGATCACAGTCGAGGAGGCTAAGGCGATCGAGACCACCCTTGAGGTCGTCGAAGGGATGCAATTCGATCGGGGATATATCTCCCCATACTTCGTAACGGATCCCGAAAAGATGGAGGCGGTGCTCGAGGACCCTCATATCCTCCTCTACGAAAAGAAGCTCTCCAATATGAAAGAGCTCCTTCCCATTCTTGAGCAGATCGCCAAGACAGGAAGCCCGTTGCTCATAATCTCCGAGGATGTGGAAGGGGAGGCCTTGGCCACTTTGGTCGTCAACAAACTTCGTGGGACTCTGAAATGTGCAGCGGTCAAGGCCCCTGGTTTTGGGGACCGGAGAAAGGCGATGCTCGAAGATATTGCCGTCCTGACCGGCGGCAATGCCATCATGGAGGACGTGGGAATTAAGCTCGAAAAGATGAAGCTGGATGACCTGGGAAGAGCAAAGAAGGTGGTCATCGATAAAGATAATACGACGATTGTTGAAGGAGCGGGGAAAGCTTCTGCCATCGAAGGTCGGATCAAACAGATTCGCGTACAGATTGACGAGACCACCTCCGATTACGACAGGGAGAAACTCCAGGAGCGATTGGCAAAACTTGCCGGAGGAGTTGCCGTGATCAAAGTGGGCGCAGCCACCGAGACAGAGATGAAAGAGAAGAAGGCACGCGTGGAGGACGCGCTCCATGCGACACGAGCCGCCGTGGAGGAAGGAATTGTTCCCGGCGGGGGGGTGGCCTATCTGCGTTGTTTGCCAGCTTTGAAGAAGATTAAAGTCGAAGGCGATCGGCAGACGGGTGTCGATATTATTACGAAAGCTCTTGAAGAGCCCATTCGTCAGATAGTGCAGAACGCTGGCCAAGAAGGATCTGTGGTAGCGGAGAAGGTAAAACAAGAAAAGGGCGCGTTCGGTTTCGATGCAGATAAGGAAGAATATACCGATATGATCGAGGCCGGCATCATCGATCCGACAAAGGTTGTGAGATTTGCCCTGCAGAATGCTGCGAGCGTCGCTTCTTTGCTGATCACGACGGAAGCCGTGATAGCCGAGAAGCCGAAGAAAGACCAAGCCGGTCCGCCTATGCCTCCGGCTTATTAAGAAAGATAGGGATGATACATCAGGGGGGCGGGCCTCAAGTCCGCCCCCTTACGACCAGCCTCCAACGAGGGGGTCATGAATCATGGCTTTACCCGAGGATCCTAAGGAAGCTCAAAAGGCCTTTCAATCCCTTCCCACCAAAGATCAATTGGACATGGTTTTGAAGACTCGCGGGAAAGAGCGGCTTCATTACTTATGCCTTTCAGAGAATCCAGAACAGTTGGTGCAACAACTTCCAGAGCTGGAGGTCTTTTTAACGGTTAAGGAAGTTGGAGAAAGGGATAGCCTTGAATTAATCTCCCTTACTACTCCGGAACAGTTCCAATATCTCCTCGACCTCGATTTCTGGAAAAAGGATCGATTGGATCCGGAAAAGGTTCTTCACTGGATGGACCTTCTGGTCGAAACAGGAGAGGAGAGGGTTACCCAATTTATTCAATCGACAGATTCTGAATTCATCGCCCTTCTTCTGAAAAAATTCCTTGAGGTCGTCACAATAGAAGGAGAAGCTCTCGGAACGCGGGATCGAGTTCCCCTTTTTACCTTGGATCAATATTACTACATCAATTTTAAGGGGAAAGGAGCGAGGGAGATTTTTCAGCCTTTTTTGGAGATCTTCTACCATATCGATCACAAAGGTTTTCGAAGAATGATGGAAGCCCTCCTGGTGGAGTTAGGATCAGAGCTCGAAGAGACGGGTTACCGTTTGAGAAATGCTCGATTGGCGGATTATGGGTTTCCCGATTTTGAGGAGGCTTTGGAGATTTATCGCTTTCTCAACCCCGATTCTCTGACGGTAGGGGAGGGGTCCCATCGGGTCAAGGGCCGAGAGGAAGCCGGCACAGGAGGTTCCGTTTTCTATCTTACTTTCCAAAATCAGGGCCCCTTTTTTTCTTCAGTCCTTTCGGACATCGATGATCCGAATGAGCAGGATCGATTGAAACAAGAGATAACCGGGCTCTGTAATAAGGCGATCGTGGCAGAAGCCATCGACCTTTCCAATATTGCCGCGATGGAGAGGACGGTAGAAAAAGTCTACCACTATCTAAATCTCGGGCTTCAATATTTAAGCCAGGAAGATAGGATCAAAGCGTCGCACCTCCTTCGATCTTTTCCCCTGCAGAGATTATTCCAGTACGGTGTGAGCACTACGATCCTTCTGAGAAGAAAAGCCGAATCCATTTTAAAAGGACCGTGGTTTTCAAACGATCAGGAAAATCTCGTCTTTTTGGACCCCCCTCATTTCGAAACATTCGAAGGGATTCTGAGGAAACGGCCTGCGCTTTATCGAAACTGGATTTATGAAGACTTTAAGACCCTTCAGGATTTGAAAGAGGCGGAAGGTTTTTTGGAATTCATTGAAGGAGTTGTCAATTTTTTAGGGGAGGAGTTAAAGGTCTATCCTCGTTATCTTAAAGAACTGGACTTGAGCAGCTGCTACCCCGAAGACTGGCGGGAAATAACGCTCTCCACGGTCTTTCTCACGGGTCTCGCAAATCAAGTTCTCAAAGGGGCTTTTCGATTTGAGGCCATTGAGCAGACACGGTTGGGAGATTTCCTCTATAGGGCCTTTGAAAGGGATGCGCAAGGAAAGGGGGCCATCAGGATGGAGGTCAAAGAGAGACTGCGAGAATGGTTGTCTTCGATCGAAAGCGGGGATTCAAGGCGACAACATCTTCTTGCCTTTCAGGACTTCTGTTTGGACCTTCTTGAGGAGGGGTATGGGAAGATAGCGCCGGAAGAAAAGGTGGACCCTCGGTTTGTGAAAGGGCTTCTGATCAGGAAATAACGTCAAAAATAACGTATGACCTTAGCTGTTAGATCGAAAGAATCATCGTGAAATCCCCCTGAATCCCTCTTTGTCAAAGAGGGAAATCTCTATCTCCTCCCCTTGACAAAGGGAGGTCGGGAGGGATTTTACAAAGGCTTGCTTACACTTCTTTTGGTCCACTTCTTCAACTATTCGTGCCTTAATCTCCCGCATTTGTTATGAAGCTTGTCATTTTCAGCTCTTCTAACTCGAGAGCGAGAAATTCCCAGAGTTGGGTCAACTCTCTCACTTGCTCTTTGACTTGTTTGTGGGTTTGAACAGTTTCGTAAGTCTCCTTCTGATTCAGGTAAAGTTTGGGGTCAGAGAGTCTTTGATTCAGGTCATCCAGTTTTTGGGTAGCTTCGTGTAAAGATTTTTCAACCTCTTGGAATTTCTTTTCAAGGCTGGAGAGTTGCCTCCTAAATTGATCCATCTCCTCGGCCCTTTTTCTCCTCTCCTCCTTGTCCCTGTAATTTGACTTCTTTTGTTCGGGTTTTTCCTTTTTCTCAACCTCAGCCTTAACCTTAACCTCTCTCTCTGCCTCTTCCGATTGGATCTGCTGTTTTTTATAAAGGTAATAATCGTAGTTCCCGGGATAGAGATGGGGAACTCCGTTATCGATTTCAATGACCTTATTGGCGATCTCATTGATCAGATGTCGGTCGTGTGTGATGAGACAGATCGTTCCTTGAAATTGTTTCAGCGCCATCTCCAGTACATTTCGAGAAGGGATATCAAGGTGGCTGGTCGGTTCATCAAGAAGAAGAAAATTGGCAGGCTTAAGGAGCATCTTCGCTAAAATAAGACGACTCTTCTCTCCGCCGCTCAACACAGAGACTTTCTTTTCGATCTCGTCCCCGGTGAAAAGGAAAGCACCTAGAAGGGTTCGAAGTTCGGTCTGACTTTCATCCGTGGCTACGGAGAGGAGTTCTTCGAAGACCGTATTTTCGGGGCGGAGGATATCAAACTGGTGCTGGGCAAAGTAGGTGCGGTTCACGTCCTTTCCTAAAATGACCTCGCCTTCTTCGAAATCGAGGACCCCGGCCAGGATCTTGAGAAGGGTCGATTTTCCCGCTCCGTTCGGACCCACCAAGGCCACTTTATCCCCTCGGTTGAGATTGAGATCAATCCCCTCGTAGACCAATGTTTGGCCATAACTCTTGTGAAGATTCTTGACTTCCACAACTTTGTGGCCGCTCCGTTTGGGTGCGGGAAAGTGGAATCGAATCTCCTTCTTTTTCTCGGGGAGTTCGATCCGCTCGATTTTCTCGAGCATCTTGATTCGACTTTGAACCTGGCTCGATTTGGTGTTCTTAGCCCGAAATCGCTCGATAAATCTTTCGGTCTGCTCAATTTTTCTCTGCTGAGTCTTAAAGGTAGCTTCGAGGATTTCCCTTCTCGCTTCTTTCTCCTCTAAGTAGCAGTCATAGTCACCGTAATAGAGGTCAATCTTCTGAGCCTCAATCTCTGCAATCCGGTCGATGAGATGGTTGAGAAAAACGCGATCGTGTGAGACGATGACCGTAGCACCGGGATAATTGACTAAGAATTCCTCCAGCCAGATGAGGGAAGTCAGATCCAAGTGATTGGTCGGCTCATCGAGAAGAAGAAGGTCGGGAGATTGTAAAAGGATCTTCGCCAGGGCAATTCGCATTAACCAACCCCCGCTCAGTTCATCGGTGCGTCGACCGAAATCGTTTTCCTTGAATCCCAATCCTTGAAGGATACGCTTTGCCTCGGCCTCCAGGCCATATCCTCCGAGAAGGGTATATCGCTCTTGGAGTTTTCCATACTCCTCTGCCAGTCGTTCTTGTCCGTTTGGATCCTCGATGGATGAAAGCTCTTCCTCCAGAATCTTCATTTTGTCCTGGAGGGAGGTGATATTTGACAAACTTTTTAAAACCTCATCCAGAACGGTATTCCCTCTAAAGGAGACTATTTCCTGGGGCAGATGCCCGATCTTCACCCCTTTGGCGATGAGGATCTCTCCCCCATCAATGGATTCCTCTCCTAAGATCATTCTGAAAAGGGTCGTTTTCCCGGAGCCATTGGGGCCGATGAGACCCACACGATCTCTCACTCCGATCTGGAGGGAGCAGTTCTTAAAAATGACCTTCGTTCCGAACTGTTTCTGAACATGATTGAAGGTGATCATACAATGGAAATGGAATAATGGAAGATTGGAATTATGGAAAGTTGGAATTATGGAAGGTTGGGCAGAGGAAATGTTGCTTCTTTCATGCAAAATTCGTCGTTATTTTGTATTGAGTTGCATTTTCAGTAATCCAGTATTCCATCATTCCAATATTCCAGATTTATATGTCGGTATCGTATTTATCAAAATTGTAGCCCGCTTTTTTGTAATTCTCCAGGGCGCGGGTCTTCAAATCCTCCCTCTTCGTCTTCTCAGCCTGTTTATCGGCAAGCTCAGCAGCATGACTCCACTTCCCCTCTTTTTCAAACTCCTTGATCTTCTTGTCTGCTTCCGTAAGGGGACTTCCCTTGATCACCACGGTTGGGGCAAAGATGACGCGACAAACGGGGCCCTGACAACGCGGACAGTGCGAGAGTGCGGGCTCACTCATTCTCTGGGTGACTTCGAAACCCGACCTGCAGTCATCGCAGCACACCTCTAAGTTGATGGCCCTGTATTCGTAGGTTGGCATAACGATTTACCTCTTTAAATTAATAATGTTTCTTCCGAAATTGTCAAGAGCCCAAGAGGAGGAAACATAAGAATGGAATTGAGAAAACAGGCCATCTTCGGCTGAATCCACCAGGGTTTTCCATTTAAATAAATTTTTGTCCTTTTGATAAAAGTCTCCTCTTTTTATTTTTCCTTCCAAAGGTTAGAAGGGCAGCACTCAATACGACGATCCAGAATAGCAAAAAGAAGAGGACGAGAAAAAGAATGGCGAGCAATCCAATAATAACCTTAGACATAGTTCCTCCTTTTTGGGGTTATTCGGAAAAATGAACAAGGTGGATAATACATAATCTACAAGAAAATACAGATTAAAATCAATAGAATAGATGCAGATTTAAAAATTTCAAAAAAAAGGATTCTATTGAAAAAATCCCAAATGAGTGTTAAAAAATTAACGACTTCAAAGGAGTGGGGTCTTCGATGAAGAAATTTAAAATCCATTTTCCTATCGATAAGTTAAAAAATCTTTATCGTATGGAAAACTTAAAAGAAGTTTATCATTTAATTAAAGCTTTTTGGTTAGATGTTTTTTTAAGTTTTGAAAGAGGAGCCCAGGAACACAACAAGGCAATAAAGACCTCTCTTATTATTTGCGTGATCGCATTCCTTATTATCTCTTTGGCCCTTCTTAGATTCACGGAAAGTTCAACCTTTTGTGGCCTCTGTCACCAGATGAATGTCTATATGGAATCATGGAGAACCTCCAGCCATAACCATGTGGTCTGTACGAAATGTCACTATGAGCCTGGATTATTAAATCATATGAAAGGGAAATGGGTGGACGGTCAGGTATCGCTGGCTTACTTTCTCTCCGGGAAAAGGCCGAGCACGCCTCACGCACAGATCAGCGATGCGAGCTGTCTTCAAAAAGGTTGCCACAAGACCGAAGACCTCCGGGGAGATATGATCTATAAAAATGTGGCCTTCTCCCACGGTAAACATTTAGGCGAATTAAGAAGGGGGATAAACCTTCGCTGTACATCATGCCACGGTCAGCTTGTGCAGGGGAAGCACCTCACTGTACACGATGTCAATTGCTTCATCTGTCACTATTACAAGGCTGGTCCAAAGGGGGAGGAAGAGTGTATTTCGTGTCCCATAGGGGGTTGTACTTCCTGTCATGTGGAACCTAAGGGGGACATCCGGGTCAAGGGATGGAACTTCAACCACCGAAAGTATATCGCCAGAGGAGTAGCCTGTGAAAAATGCCATCTCAGTATTGTTCAGGGTGATGGCCATGTCCCAGAGGGGAAATGTGTGGAATGCCATAATGAGCCTGTCTTACTGAGTACGAAGTATACCTCCCAATTTATGCATAAGAAGCATGTCACGGATCATAAAATCGAGTGCTCAAGCTGCCATACTCCTCTTCGGCATGAGATCGGACAGATTACCACCATTACGCATACTCCATCCAATTGCGACAGGTGCCACAGCAAGGAAATGCATTTAGGGCCAAGAGAGATGTACCGCGGAGCCGGAGGGATTGGTGTTCCGGATTCCCCTAGCCTTATGTTTACGACCAACGTTGACTGTATTGCCTGCCATCGAAAGGCTGAGGGAGGCCAGGCTGCACTCCATACAAGTCAGTATGCCGAAAGAGCAATCGGCGAGGCCTGTGTGGGCTGCCACGGAGATGGATTTGATGAGACATTGAAACGTTGGAAAGCCCTCCTTTCAACAGCAGAAAATGAGAGTAATCAGAAGATTTTTAATGTCCAGAAGATTTTATTTGAATTTGAAAAAACAAATGGTGCCACACCAGCCTTTAGGAAGGCTCAGACCCTCCTCAACGAAGCTCGGCACAATTACAGCTTTGTCCTTTTGGGCAAGGGTGTTCACAATATCGAATATGCTTTCAAACTTCTTAATGCAGCGAATAATAAGACCGAACAGGCGCTGGCAGCCATCGATAAAAATTATAAACCCCAGGAATTCCAAACCCACGTGACCTGCACCACTCTCTGTCATATTGGAATAGAGAAACGGACAGTCCCTTTTAACGATATCGAATTTTCCCATGAAACGCATAGCCTCGGCAAAGGGATGAAGTGTTCGAGTTGTCACGCTCCCCGTGAAAACCACGGCAAAACCTTTATGAAGAATTGTGTGGAGTGCCATCACGGGAAAGAGGTGAAGAAAGTTAAATGCGAGGATTGTCATATTTCCGTCAAGAAACTCGTCCGGGGAAAGGGAGGCATGGGCGTCACGGACAGGCCGAGCAATAAGTTGGATGTGGTCGAATGCATTGATTGCCATCGCGGTGTCCCTGCAAAAAAGAAAGATACATTCGATGTGATTGAGAAACGTTGTATCGAATGTCATGACCAGAGTTACGGAGAGATGGCCATTCGTTGGAAGGCGACCTCTGATGACTTGTTGAAGAAGTTGGCTCCCAAGTTGGCTCAAGTTAAGGAAGAGATCAATCGGATTGAACGCCAGGGAGGCCATACTTTTGTTTACAGGAAGTTGTACGGGGAGGCAGAGTTTAATTATAATTTGGCAAAGAATGGAAAAGGAGTTCACAATTTAGAGTATACAGAGGAGTTATTAGAATTTGCTAATCGTAGACTTGATGAAGCGATTAAACTGGTGTCCCAGAAGAAGAAAGAAATAGCTCAAGGAAGGATGTAAGTTAAGATGATGGTCAAAAAATGGGTGGCCAACCAATACAAACTAATACAAATATATGCTTGACAAAATAATAAGAATTTAATATTTTTTTCGCAAAATTTGTGAAAGGAGTCACAAAATTGAAGTATCAAAAAATCCCCGAGGCCACTATCAGGAGATTGTCGAGGTATTCAAGGTGCTTAGAAGAAATGGAGGAAAAGGGAGAGAAGGTAGTTTCCTCTGCCCTGCTGGCTAATAAATGCATTGTCAATGCGGCTCAGGTAAGGAAGGATTTGGCCTATTTCGGTGAGTTTGGGATTCGAGGGGTGGGTTATTATGTGAAAGACTTACTTAATAATATCAAGAAAATATTGGGATCGAACAAGGAATGGAGGATGGCCCTCATAGGAGTCGGAAATTTAGGTTCATCCCTCTTGGCTTATAAGGATTTCCTTAAACAGAATTATGCAATTGTTGCTGCCTTTGATATTGACCCTCCAAGAGTAATTGGACGAGTCTCAGAAAAGCTGGGCAAGCCAGTCGAGGTCTTTCATGTGGATCGAATTAAGGATGTTGCGAAAGAAAGGAAGATAGATATTGGACTCATCACAACCCCTCCTTCAGAAGCACAGAGCGTTGCTGATATATTGGTGGAGGCAGGGGTGAGAGGAATTCTTAACTTTGCGCCAGCGCAGATCACAGTGCCCGAGGGTTTTGTGGTGAAGGATGTCTTTTTTACCACGATCTTAGACAATTTGGCCTACCTTTTATCAAACTGAAAAACCTCCGTCCGGTTAAAGTGTGAACATCAGGGAATATGATTGACTCGCCCCTTAAAACTACCTATATTGGATAAGGATGGTTCCATGTATCCTCTGGAGAGCATCGGAGGAAAGTATGCAAAAAAGAGAATTCTTGTCCCCCTCCATTGTAACTAAACTTCCCGGGCCTGAAGCCAAGAAGGTCTTAAGGAAGGATCAAAAATTTGTCTCTCAATCCTACACCCGTGCTTATCCTCTTGTTGTGAAAAGGGCAAGGGGGATGTGGGTGGAGGACCAAGACGGTAATCGATTCCTCGACTTTACCTCCGGGATTGCGGTCTGCAATACCGGTCATTGTCATCCACGAGTGGTGGAAGCGATTCATCGCCAGGCAGAGGAACTGATCCATATGTCTGGCAGCGATTTTTACTACAGTCTCCAATCAAGCCTTGCTTCCAGGCTCTCAGAAATAACTCCTGGGTCAAGAGAGAAGAGGGTATTCTTCGGCAATTCAGGGGCTGAAGCCATTGAGGCAGCCCTCAAACTGGCACGTTATCATACGAAGCGGCCACAAATCTTGGCTTTCCTGGGGGCTTTCCATGGACGGACCATGGGGGCACTCTCTTTAACAGCCAGTAAGGCGATTCATGAAAAAGGGTTCTCTCCGCTTGTCCCCGGGGTGACCCATGTTCCTTACGCGTATTGTTACCGCTGTCCTTTTCATCATCGTCCATATGCCGGTTGTAGCGCTGCCTGTGTGGATTGGATCCGCGAAGACCTCTTTAAAAGGAGTATCCCTCCAGAGGAGGTGGCCGCCATATTCGTTGAACCGATTCAGGGCGAAGGTGGTTATGTGGTTCCCCCGCCAGAATTTCATCAGAAGCTTTATGAGCTGGCAAAAGCATTTGGAATCCTCTTTGTGGACGATGAGGTTCAGAGTGGGATGGGAAGGACAGGAAAGATGATGGCTATTGAACATTGGGGTGTCGTTCCTGATATCATCGCTTTGGCAAAGGGAATTGCTTCAGGGATGCCCCTGGGAGCTACCGTCTCACAGAGTGAGGTGATGGACTGGGTTCCAGGATCTCATGCCAGTACTTTCGGCGGAAATCCGATTAGCTGCCGAGCTGCGCTGACCACTATTGACCTGCTTGAGGGAGGACTTATTGAGAATGCGGCGCGCGTAGGGGCTCACATCATGGATAAGCTGTGGGAACTCCAAAGGCAATTTCATCTGATCGGTGATGTGAGAGGAAAGGGTTTGATGATCGGGGTGGAACTGGTCAAAGACCGTGAGACGAAGGAAAAGGCGATTGAAGAAAGGGGAAAGATCATCCGGGCGTGTTTTGAAAAGGGCCTTCTTATTCTGGGGGCAGGGGAAAACGTGATTCGCTTCAGCCCTCCTCTTATCATCACCAAGAGAGAAGCGGATACGGGTCTTACCATCTTTGAGGAGGTTTTGAAGAAGGTGGAGGGGACATTAAAGAATCGTATCGCCGTCCGGAAAACAAAATGAGTAGGGGAATGAGTTTCAACCAGATTTCAAATTCTTAATCAATTCGTCACAGGTCATCAGGTAGGCGAAGCCGAAGCCCAA
>Ga0335070_10007682_pt1 | contig 12627 bp, 14 predicted proteins | sample Lox_Sample_13_FD_206722 | JGI IMG/M metagenome (GOLD analysis project Ga0335070, IMG submission 206722) | Soil microbial communities from Loxahatchee National Wildlife Refuge, Florida, United States - Lox_Sample_1.3 | ecosystem: Environmental > Terrestrial > Soil > Wetlands | place: USA...
AATCCGCTTCGTCCATATCCACACAGAACGGTCAGCTCGGCAGTTAAGTGTCCATTTATTCGTAAGTGGACACTTATGCCCACACTATAGTCTGCCCCCTTACCGCGGTACTGGCCGGACGCTTACGATATACCCGGCGCAATTTGCATTGCTTCTTAACAATGGGAAGTTTCGAGCTTTGAATGTAGATCCATATATGTTCGGGATTCGACTTTACCGGAGCGGTGAAGCTGCCCGCATACGTTTTGCCGGCGTCAAGCACGATTGTGTCGCCGGGCTGGAAGTCCTTCAGCGCCTTTTGAGATTCGTCAGCAGTCTGGGGATGCAATGTCGTGCTGGCGGATCCCACCGTGTATCGATGTGGACGCGCGGAAGCTCGGCCGTAGGTGCCTGAGCGCTTGCCGAAGCCCTGACTGCAAGCACCGCGACCAGACAACCAATCTCCAGATAGCAGCGACTGCCATTTTCTGGCCTGTGCTCATATCTTCATTCCGCGATCCGGCCTGCCCTTCGTCGCACCGCAGCATCAAGTGAGCGCACCCTAGGCCACGTAGGAAGAGACAGGCTCGGGAGCCGTGACCGGTTCCTGCAGACTCTCAAACCAAAGCTCGAGCATGAGCAGGGCGTACATCTGGTGGTGATTGCCGCGGCGGCCGCTCTCGTGCTCCTCGACAATGTATCGTACGAAGTCAGGCGAAACGATGCCGCGCTCCAGGAAATTCTTGCCGAGGAGAGTGTCGTGCACGAGCGAACGAAGGGGCCCGCGGAACCACTGGTCGAGCGGCACCCCAAACCCCATCTTGCCTCGCGTGAGCAACTCAGCAGGCAGGCGGTCTCCAAGAGCATCGAGGAGAATTCGCTTGCCCTTTCCATCCTGGGTCTTCCAGGCAGTGGGGATACGCGTGGCGAATTCGCAGAATTCATGGTCGAGCATCGGGCACCTGACTTCTAGAGAAGCTGCCATCGATGCCCGATCAACCTTTGTCAGAAAGTCGCCTGTCAGCAGGTTGGTCGCTTCGAAGTACATTAGCCTCGACAGAATGTCCTGGTTGCCCGCATCGAAGTTGTCCGGCAGGATCTGCTCGAGATATGCTGCATCCTCCGGCAGCATCCAGTCTTGCTTGAGCATGCGTTTGCGCAGGAAATAGGGTGTGTAGTTGCTGTTGAAGTAACGATCGAGCTGAGTCGGCGAACCCAGCATGCGGAGTCTATTTTTTCCGAACGCGGAGTAAGGCAGGCTGTTGGCGGTCCATGAGATGAGCTGACGCAGCGGTGGCGGAATGCTCTCCACGTACGCGTAGCGCTGCATGTTACGCACGATGTCGTATCCCGCAAAAAACTCGTCTCCGCCGTCGCCGCTGAGTGCAACCTTCACGTGCTTCACAGCAAAGTCCGATACGATGAATGTTGGAATGGCCGAAGAATCAGCGAATGGCTCGTCGTAATGCCGTACCAATTTCTGGATCAGCTCGACCGAATTTGGCCGTACAACAATATCGTGATGTTCCGTGTTGTACTTCTTCGACACAAGACGGGCATAGTAGAGCTCGTTATACGCCGCCTCTTCGAACCCGATCGAAAATGTCTTCACAGGCGCCTTGGATTGCAGTGCCATCGATGCAACCACTAGGCTCGAATCGATTCCTCCGCTGAGAAAGGCCCCCAGCGGCACGTCGGCAATCATACGAATGCGCACCGCCTCATCGAACATCTCGCGGATCTTTGCGCACGTTTGCTCCCGGTCCAATCCCGTACAGTTCTCAGGACTGAAGGGTGGAAGCCGCCAATACCGCCCTTGCTTCACTGTGCCACCGACTGACGACTCAATCCAGCAACCTGGCATCAGCTTGTGGATGCTGCGAAATGGCGTGTAAGGATCAGCTATGTATCCAAACTGGAAGTAAAGCCGCAGCGCCGCCTGATCGAGATCGGGCCGCACGCCCGCAGCTCGGAGACACTTCAATTCACTACCAAAGAAAAACCCTTGTGCCGTGTCAGCGTAATATAGCGGTTTCTTTCCAAACCTGTCGCGCGCCAACAAAATGCAGCGCTTTCTGGAATCCCATATGCAAAACGCAAACATGCCCCGCAGCAAGGCCAGGCCTTCCGTTCCCATTTCTTCGTACAAGTGAACGAGGGTCTCTGTATCGCTGTTGGTGCGGAACCGATGTCCACGTGAAATCAAGTCTTGCCGCAGTTCTTGGTAGTTGTAAATCTCTCCGTTGAAGACCACCCATATCGACCCGTCTTCGTTGGAAATCGGCTGGTGACCGGTACTCAAGTCGATGATGCTAAGGCGGCGCATGCCAATGCCGCACGGGCCGTCGGTGTAGATACCCTCATCGTCTGGGCCGCGGTGTCGGATGACGTCGGTCATGGTACGCACAGCCTCCGGCGTGGCCTGACCGTTGCGCAGCAAGAATCCCGCAATCCCACACATGGTCCTTCAATCCTACCATTCGGTAGCCTCGGTTCACTTCTTCCGCCGATTGCCAATGGTATCTAACGGGAACGGTGCACGGTGCACATGCGATAATCGACACTCAAACGGGTTTCGTACCGACGGGGAGAAGTCATCCTCGATTCATCGGTTGGGAGTGCCCCGCAGTCATGAGCCAGCACGCGACGGAAGTCGCCACCGGACGGCGTTTCGAATTCGGCAAGAATTGGGCGTGGTTCCTCGAAACGCTCAACGACAAGAAGATCGGCGAGGCGGTCAGTTCACTGCGCGATATGCTCGAAACCGACAACCTTCAAGGGCAATCTTTTCTCGATATTGGTTCGGGCAGCGGCCTCTTCAGTCTGGCGGCACGTAAATTGGGCGCCCGTGTCCACTCCTTCGACTACGATCCTAACTCGGTCGGTTGCACCCAGGCGCTGCGGGATCGCTATTTCCCAGACGACGAACAATGGACGATCGAACCAGGATCGGCGCTCGACTCCGAATATGTGAAGTCGCTGGGAAAATTCGACGTAGTTTATTCCTGGGGTGTGCTTCACCACACCGGTGACATGTGGACTGCGCTGGCCAACGCCGCTCTACCGGTCGCCCCGCACGGCAAATTGTTCATTGCAATCTATAACGACCAGGGCACCACCAGCCGTCGATGGACCAAAGCGAAAAGTTTGTACAACCGACTCCCCAAGGGCCTGCGCTTCCTCGTCGTGTGGCCGTCATTTTGGGTACTGAACTGGCGCAACCTCGTGAAAGACACGCTGAAATTCCAGCCCCTGAAATCGATCCGTTCCTACGGTACAGGCACCCGGGGGATGTCGTTCTGGCAAGATTTGATTGATTGGGTTGGAGGCTATCCATTTGAGGTTGCAACGCCGCAGCAGATTTTCGATTTCTATCGTCATCACGGGTTCGCACTTGTTCGACTGACTACCTGTGGAGGCAGTTTGGGCTGCAACGAATTCGTGTTCGTGAAATCGAAGTAGCAGCGCGTTGGCGCTCTCTCCTACTGGCTACGACAAACTCCGTGTACCGGTTGCCCTAGCCGACAAAGGCTCGCTCCAGGTCCCAAATCCACCGTTCCGAGTCCTCGCTCGCCGGGATTCTCCTGAGGCTCAGTATGTCGTCGCCACGTCGCACAGATCCCGGCGTTGTCAAAACCGCAGACTGAAACCCAGCCTCCCGAGTAATTTCCTTGGTGTCCGGCGTCCATTGCGGATTCAACGCGGGATGCGGATAGCAGAAATGTTTGGCTGGCGAACCGACCATGGCCTCAAGCGCCTCCTTGCATCCGAAGATTTCTGCTTTTGCCTCAGCTGCAGAAACGTGCGCGAGATTGGGGTGGGTCAACGAATGTCCGCCGATTGTGTGCCCTGCGTTCTTCAATGCTCGGACCTGGTCCCAATTCATCATCAATCGGCTGCGCGCATCGATCGCTTGGACTTCCAGTGTTGCTTCGACTTCTTCAACCATCCGTTGCTGCGCTGAGCCACTCAAGGCTGCGCCAATATCCCACGCCGCTTCCATAGCGGCCGATTTTCCATCCCGATCGTGCAAATTAAACTTGAAGTTGGCGTTCGGCTGCTTCCATTCGCCATGCATCGTGGAATTGAAGGCGTAGGCCAAACGGCAGTACCACGGGGGCGTGCCGCTATCCACCGCACCCACGAGAACGTAGAACGTGGCCGGAATCCCATAGCGAGTGAGTATCGGTAGAGCAGTTTCGAAATTGTCAGCAAACCCGTCGTCAAACGTCACTACTACCGACCGTCGGGGAATTGGCAGCCCCTCGGACACGAAGCTGACTACCTGGTCAAGGGTCACAACGTTGAATCGTCTCGCGAGGGTGGCCATTTGCCGTTCAAAACTCGCCCTTGATTGCGATATTCGTATGGTTGCCGCAGTCTGGCGAGGGTCTTCGACAACCGAGTGATACATCAGGATTACTGCACTTTGCGGGGCCAGCAGAGCTGCAGCGCGAAGTGCGCCTGTTTCTGAAATCGCCGCCTTGACCCACTTCTTGGAATTGTCTCGAAGCCAGCTCACATTATTCCGGTAACTTGTATCATTTCAGCGGAGTTTAGCGACAATCATACGCGAAGCATCGCGTACGGGCGTGCCCCATTTTCGCTGCATGCCACCAACCTCGGAAAGTCTTTTGCGTGGCCATTTAGCAATCTGAAAAAACGTATAGCCGGCCTTTGCGCGATAGCCGAAATGTTAATCTTAGTCATCTTTATGGCTCTAAAGTGTTTAGCGGCGATGCCACTAAATAGATGTTGTAAACTGACAATGTTTGGCGACTTGGATCGGGAATGTAAGGCACGACTATCCCTGTATCGATTCGCTAACTGCCATTTGTAGCCGGATCTGTGACAGTTGTGAGCCGGGGTCGGCGAAACAGTAGGTTTTTTGGCACGTTTCGCCTTCACGAAGTGGCGGTTTGAATTAAGGCTGACTTCAGGCAATGGCTCTTACGTTCGCGGCAGGCAATAGGGCAAACAGAGAATGGCCGACCAAGTGGATGGTTCTCGGTCAGCGATTGGCACACGCAACACGCGGTCGATGAAGAACCGGTCCAAGACACCGTTGCCGTCCGTTACCCAAGCTCCAACGGGCAGCGCGACACATCTATTCCACAGCGGATCGGTCGGTCTTGTCGACGATCTCCCCTCCTCGGGGACGCGGAAAACCTGCGTGACGCCGCACCGAAAGGAAGCGCAATATTGAGAGAACTCGTTCAGGCAGACTCGGCAGACCAAAAGAAATCTCAAGCAGGGGTGCGAGTTCCTCGAGTCAGCGTGATTGTCCCTTGCTACAACACCGCTCGATTCGTCGCTGACACCCTACGATCCGTCTTTGCTCAGACCTACCGCGACTTTGAAGTTGTTCTCGTCAATGACGGCTCACCCGACACACCCGAACTTGAAAAGGCCATCGCCCCCTGGCGCGACAAGATTACTTACCTGCACACCAAAAACTGCGGGTTGGCCGGCGCGCGCAACAACGGTATTCGTGCGGCCAAAGGCGAATTGATTGCGCTGCTGGACTCGGACGACATGTGGGAACCGAATTATCTTGAAGTGCAGGTGCGCGAGTTGGATGCAGATCCGACCGCCGACATCGTGTACCCCAGAGTGCTGAACTTTGGCGAAAAGTCGGCTAGTCACAAGTGGAGCCCGATGTCGCATGGAGAGGTCACTTTTTCGCGTCTTGTGAATCAAGAAATAACCGTAGCTGTTTCCGTTTTGGCGCGGCGGGCCGCACTTGAGCGCGCAGGTCTGTTCGACGACAGCTTGAGAAGCTGTGAAGACTTCGACATGTGGCTGCGTTGCGTTAAATCTGGCATCCGCATTGCCTATCACAATCAGGTGCTCGTGCGGTACCGGGTACGAAATGACAGCCTGTCGGCCGACCCAGTTTGGATGTTAGATCATGGTGGACGCGTACTGCGAAAAATGCGGACATCCGTCACAATGACCGAAGACGAAAGACGAATTCTGGAATCTGCCATTGAGCAGTTCGATGGGAACAAGTTGTTTCACGAAGGAAAGCGCGCATTTCTTGCAGGAGATTCAGCACTCGCCATTGATCGGTTGCAGAAGTCCAACAGCTACCTTAACAGCCCGCGGATCAGGCTGATCATCTTCGCAATCCGGACGATGCCACGCCTGTGTCGTGCGGCTTATCTCTGGAAGTACCGCTAGCGCCTGAAGATTTTCACTAGAGGCCACAAGTTGCGTACCAAACCCTTGGTTGCGCTTCATCTTTGTTGCCCAGTCGGCCGCTGACTATGCCACTTTCAGTAAAGCCAGGCCGCAGAAAAGGGGAACTCGCTCTTCGCCAAATCGCGCTGCGCTCGTCGTGTACAGCAGCCTTTCCCAACATGTGCGGCAAACGAGCGTTAGTGAGTCCAACCGCGAGTCTTCGCCAAAACTGCTGCGTCCCGTATCTTAACGGCTTCATCTCCACCGACCTCTCGCTATACGTGCTTACGTTTACCACGATGCACCTCCTTGATAAGATTCCTGGAAAGGACAATCAACTACCAAAGTGAAATCCTCTCTACGTCCAACCACTATTGAAGATTTGAACGCCGTGCGCCAATTCCTTCGGCGGGTATTCAATACCCGCGATGATGCTCCTTTCATCAATCCATCCGTGATGCATTGGAAGTACTGGGATGCCCGCGGCGACTGGGACGGCCCACGAGCATACGTCCTGGAGCGCGACGGTGCGATTGTCGCCCATGCCGGCATCTACCCGGTCTGCTTCGAGTCTGGGCAAGTCAACGGCATCGAGATGATTGACTGGGCTTCCGCGAACGACGCTCCGGGCGCCGGGCTCGTCCTCATGCGAAAGCTGGCGGCAATGTTCGATTTTATTTATTCGATCGGCGGGTCCGATATGGCCCACAAGATCCTCCCGGCCGCCGGCTTTGTGGAATTCGCCAGGCAATGGAGAGGCGCTCGCCCTCTGCAGCCGTGGCCTCTCGTCATGGAGCATCAATACCGGAATTGGAAGCTCGCGCCACGCCTCGTCAGAAACACGTATTGGGCCGTCTACCCTCGAACCAACAACCGCTTTGCAAGCGATTGGCAATTTGAGGAAATCAGCCCCAGTGAGATTGGTTCAACGAAAGATTACGAAAATGTGACGAGTACCCGGTTCAGCCCCCGTCCTTCAGATTTTTTTTGCTATCTGCTGCGTTGTCCGGTAATGAAGATGCGGATTTATCGCCTCACGCGCAACCTCAAACCCGCCGGGCACTTTGCAATTGGCGTTGTGAGGGGCCAAGCTCGATTAGCCGGAGTCTGGCTCCATGATCCCAATCAAACCGCGTGGCAGGCGGCATTCTCGCTGGCGCATGCAGCATCGCTTCACTTGGAAGGTGTACGAGAATTCATTGCCGCGGGCACGGCCGGCACCAGCGAGCAGGGAGCCGTCAGTGCGGGCTTGCGCATTCGTACGCACACTCCGGTATATCTGCTGAACAAAGGTGGAAATGCCAGGTTAAATGGCGAGTTCCAGTTTCAACTAGCAGACGACGACGCCTTGTTTATGGATCTCGGCGGGCCCAACTACTGGACTTGAAGGGCGCGCGCCAGCGCTTCAAAAGAAGTGGCGTCTTCAAACTCCTCAAGATCAATCTCTCGCTCAAACTCCTCGGCAATGAGGTTCAGCAGCGTCAACTGAGCGATGGAGTCCCATTCCTTAACGGTCTCCGCGTTGGCGGTGGCATACTGGCTGGGATCCAGCTTCGGAAAGGCCAGCGCAAAACAGCGGCCGAGTTTCTCTCTTACGTCATCCATTTGTCATTCACCTTGTGAAATAACTGGGGGCACTGCCGGTCAAAATCCTCGGCGCCTAGTCTCAGTTCACCGTCTTTGAGTTCGACTCCGTGGGAAAAACTGGCGAAAAACGACTGCAATGGGCCATTTCGATCCGTTGCCTTGAATCGAAATCGAATCTCTGGCGCACCAGTTTTGGCAAATAGCTGACGGATCGACTGGAACTCGATCTGCCGCGAAAACGCCCTACAACTCATCACCCAGATATCCACATGGCAAGTATCCTTCGTGTAGTATCCGCCGAGGACTGCAATTCTTCCCAACGGACCAAATCGGTCTTCATATGCCACGGTTAACAGAAACCCATCAGGCCGCTGCGAAATCGCGTTCCACTCCGCATCGGTGTACCGTAAGCCATTGAGATTGAACTGGTTGGTCTTGTTCACCAATTCGAACGCACGGGCGTCCGAACTAGCCGCCTCCAGCGTCATAACGGCCCCGAGCCGGGCTAGAAAATCCGCCGTTGGCTCGCCGGCAATCTCAGCCGGACGTTCCGCCGTATTTCGAATGCTCTGCAGGCGAATGCGGTCTTCCTCGAGGACTCTTTTTTTGCCAAACCGCTCGCGTATTTGCCCCAGCAGAGCAACAACTGCAGCTGGATCATCGCTGGGAAACCGCAAACACTCGAGCCCGGGAAACTGCTCGCCGACCTCTGCGAGTTCCATCGGGCTGTCGTCCACAAGAACAACGCTGTCAGCGCCGATATTCCACACCTTCAGAATTCGGCTGACGGCCTCTGACTTGGGTCCCCAACTGGCCTCAACTGGGAAGATCTTCGACGGTTCCACTAAAAGGTCGGAGCGCTTGAGCGCCTCCTCCACCAATGTCGGATCGTTCTTTGAGGCGATCGCGACGAGCACTCCCGACTCCGCCAGCGAACTCAACAGTTGTTGATAAAGCGCATGGACCTGCGACTTCCCTTCCAGCGACCAGGAAACAGCGTCTGTCCCGACATCGCCAAGAATGCCTTTCCACAGGGTCTGGTCGAGGTCGGTGATCAACCCCTTCTTCGGCGGAAGTGGAAACAGGCATTGCACGCTCTGGTGCGCCAGAACTTCGGCGTGCTTCAGCGTATACGGAAATCCCGCATGTAGTTCCATTTTCACATCGTGCCGGCTTTCCGCGGGAGACAGCAGTGATAGTGAGCCACTACTGAGCACGGTGATTGCCGGATACTGCGCAACCTGCTGCAGCAACATTGTCACAGCGACGTTAAGGTGCAATTCGAAGTCCCCGGATTGCGTCGGCGGAAGAATTGACAGCGGGGGGAGGGCTAAGGCCGGCCCGGCTACAGCCACAGGCATTACGGCTGCAAGGCGCGCAAGTCCGTCTTTCAGCCGCTCTCGCCGCTCATCAACTTGGACCAGGATATCGTTCAACGTCTCGGCCCGCCAACCTGCCGAAGCGCGCAGCCCAAGCCTGGAATCCAGATCACTCCACTCGACCACTGCGATGGCACCGTCTCCACCCGTTTCCCGCGCTCGCTGCAGGTTGCCTTCCAGGTCTCCATAAAGTCCCGTTGCAACGTTAACCCGGACTCCGGAAGATCGCTGGATCAGATACGCCTTCAGAAAAGTTTCCACGTGCAACGGCGAGAAACCGCACACGAGATGTACGGTCCTCTGCGCGTCTCCCTCAGCCTGGCCGATGACTTGTAACGCTTCGCTCAGTCGCATATGCAGATTCGCGACTTCATCTTTTTTTGTTTCTTTACCATACCTAAGTTTGCCATGGAACTGCCGCAACGAGTTTGTGGTTGACAGTCGGACGCAGGGAATCCGATCACCGGGTCAGCAGCCAGTCACATTTGTGCAATGTTCCATTTCAGGAAATCGGAGCACTCACTGATGCAAAACTGTCGCCGCCTTCATCATGCTGCATTTGAATCGTTGGTAAAATACGATTATTTTCATGCGGTTTGCAAGTAACTGAAAAGCCCCTATGACACATCATTGGGCATAATTTCATGAGAATTTTCATTCTGCCTAGCTCGGTTCACTGCCTCAATCTCGGCGACGTCGCAATGATGCAAGTGACCTATCGGCGTCTCAGCGAGTTTTGGCCCGACAGCGAAATTCATATCCTGAATAATGCTCCCGATCTACTCAAACTGTACTGCCCGAAAGCAAAGCCAGTGCCCACGTTGGGCCAGTCTGCCTACTACACCACTCCTTCGTATCTAACTCGTATGGCAATCCGCTTCGCCAGGCCCGTGTTATCAGAGTTTGATGTGATCTGGCGTCACGGCTTGCCTGCGCTCGCAGAGACCGTCGTCAGGGCTCGCAACGGAGAGAAGACCGCATCAAGTGTCCGCAGTTTCTTGGAACTCGTTCGGGGTTGCGACCTGGTGGTGGCAAGCGGTGCCGGGCAGATTACCACCGCCTTCAGCGGGGCCTGCACTCCCTTACTCAATACACTCGAACTAGCGCAGAACGATGGTGTTCGCACTGCCATCATGGGACAAGGCATTGGTCCGATTGACGAACCCTGCCTCCGTGCTCGCGCTGCAAAGGTCCTTCCAAAAGTCGACCTGATTTGTGTTCGTGAAACACTGACCGGTCCTCCATTGCTGAAGTCCCTGGGCGTTTCTCGTGACCGCATAGTGGTCACTGGCGACGACGCGATCGAAACGGTGTATCAAAACAGGCAGAATGCTCTGGGGCAATGCATCGGAGTCAACCTGCGTGTGTCCTGGTATTCGGACATCCCGGGAGATTGGACTGCCGCACTGCGTCATCCCTTGCAGGAAGCTGCTCGCGAGGTTTGCGCCCCTCTGATCTCCGTCCCTATTTCGCGCCACCCCGAAGAGGACGATTCCGGAGTATGCGTGCGCCTATTCTACGGCTATCCGTCAGTGGCGGAGCCGATAAACGACCTGAAGCTTGTCGAAGGCATGGTGAGGGAAGTTGGGCGGTGCCGTGTGATGCTGACGACCAGCTACCATGGCGGCGTCTTTGCCCTGGCTCAGGGTATTCCCGTTGTAGCCTGGCTAAAGTCCAAGTACTTCGCTGCAAAGCTGTATGGACTGGCCAACCAGTTCGGCGTTGGATGCGATGTCATTACGCTCGAGGAAGCGGACTGGGCGGCACGCCTAAAATCAGCGATCCTGTCCGCATGGGACTCGGCGGAAGTTGTGCGTCCGCATCTGCTCGCCGCGGCGAGCGCCCAATTGGCGGCAAGTCAGAACGCATACGAGCGGCTGCGGACGATCATCGCCCCAACGATTTCCCGGGAACTAGCATACGCTGATCGATAATTGAGATGCCGGGAATCGGGCTCGACTGCCGCAGTGCGCCCAGGCGCATTCACTCCATTGCTTCGCTGTACAGAAAGTCTTTGCCCCAGTTGGTCGGGTGTCCGGCCTCACGCAGCGCCGTGGCGAGTTGCGCCCAATGACGCACGCCGTGCAGCAGCGCATGAAGGACTAGTTTGCGTTTGCTGGCACGAACGACACCGGCAGTTCGAGTAGGGAACTCTAGCACCACCGCGAGATCGGAATCCGTCACCGTGGCGAGATATTCGTGGAATAGCGCGTGCGCCCGTTCACCGATACCAAACAACTCGGCAATGCTTCCCGTGGATAGCGTCTGGTAATCGGTAACGACCAGGCCCTGCAGCCGCTCAGCGTAACGCAATTCCACCGCGAAAATATGCAGCAAGAACTCGCGGACATCCTTTGCCAGTGCGATGCTCAATGGAACGTCGAGGACAGCGGAAGGCTGCTCATCAAACCATTTGTGCCACTTTGCTGTTTCGCCTTCGTTCGCCTCCAGCAACTCTGCGAATGAGATCTGCGCCTTCGTCGCGCTCATTACTTATGGCTCTCTTTCAGCTTCTTCGATTTCACCTCCACCCCCGTGGCCAGCTTCTCCTTGTGTGACTCGAGCTTTTTAGCCACATCGGCATCGTGCAACCCAATCATTTGCGCCGCTAGAATGCCCGCATTCGTCGCACCCGGCTTGCCAATGGCAACCGTCGCAACCGGAATTCCCGCAGGCATCTGTACCATTGCCAGCAGCGAATCGAGTCCCAATAGTGCGGTAGACGGGATTGGAACAGCGATAACCGGCAGCGTTGTCTCCGCCGCAATCACGCCCGCCAGGTGCGCGGCTCCACCCGCACCAGCGATGACCACTTCGACTCCTCGGGCTTTCAACCCACGCGAGTACTCACTGGTGCGCGCCGGCGAACGGTGTGCCGACGTGATATCTATCTCGTAGGGAATCCCGAAATCATCCAGCGCTTTCGCAGCCTCGTTCATGATGTCGAGGTCCGAGTCGCTTCCCATCACGATGGAAACAAGAGGGGAGTTTTTGTTCATCTGTTCCCTTTGACTTCTGTTAAAGGTCGTTTCATGTCGATCGAGAGCCAGGGCGCCTCGAAATCTATCTTAGCCGTGATACGCGCAGCACACATTGGCACCCGCGCGGCAGCATCAATCTGCCCGAATGCCATCTCGGCCCTATTCCACCACGACTCTCGTTCCGCGCTGCGCGGGCGTCGAGAGGTGCTCTATGCGCTCGTCAATCACCGTACGGATCGCTTTCAGAAACTCGATCCGTGAACTCTTCAGGTGCTCTCTGACAGCTGGCGATATTCCCAGGAGATCCCGCACCTGATCGATTGCCTCACGGCACAGGCAGCGCTCGTACACGACTCGCCCGCCTTCGTCTTTTCGGTTAGCCCGTGGGTTTTTCATTTCGCCTCCTTCATCTCGACAGTGAGAACTTGGCTCTCAAGTTTGGCCCGTGCAGGCAGCAGGGCTGCCATGGAGCGCGGCAATCCGATATGACGGCGAAACGTCCCGATTTCCACCACCAA
>Ga0335070_10007683_pt1 | contig 12627 bp, 13 predicted proteins | sample Lox_Sample_13_FD_206722 | JGI IMG/M metagenome (GOLD analysis project Ga0335070, IMG submission 206722) | Soil microbial communities from Loxahatchee National Wildlife Refuge, Florida, United States - Lox_Sample_1.3 | ecosystem: Environmental > Terrestrial > Soil > Wetlands | place: USA...
ATATATCATCCTTCGCGAATCGCGGAATTTCTGGCAGAGGCAGCCGCCCTCAAGCTGTCGCCGCTGCGCCTGCGCATGGTCCACGGCAATGCCGCCGCCGAAGCACGCATGTTCCTGATCGAAATGGTGAAGGGAAGAAAAGGGGAACTGAAGTTTTTGCCGCCGCTTTTCGTTTACGGGGAAGACGGGGAATACAGCGAAGAGATGAAAAGGATTTTCGATGGAGTTTCTTAGTATGGCTTTCTTGGGAACCTGGAAGAAGCAGCCTCACGCAAAGCCGCAAAGACCGCAAGGAAATTCTAAAACTTATACCAAGTTGCAATCAAACAATTTCAAAACATGTCATGTCGAACGAAAAGAGACATCTTTGATAAACGTGTCCAAGATTTCTCGCTGGAGCTCGAAATGACAATAAATTGAATGCGACTTGGTATTAAAGCCGTCGCGACTTAACCGGTTCGGTGAACGATCTTTCTGGATAACATTTATGATTTTGCTTGGCGTTCCCCGCGTCTCTGCTAGAAACTGTCTCATTTAGGTTTTTTGTTTGAAAGGTGCCTGGCCATCAGGCTCGCAAACGCCTGGCGAAGCTCCTCATCGTCGAGGGAGGACGTCTCATCGGTTATTCGCTCCCGCTCTTCGGGCGTAAGCGGCCTCGATACCTTTTTCTGCGGTGTGGGCTCCCGGTGAGGCCGCTCTGGTCTTCCCGCCCGCAGATAAATCTCCCTGACCAATTCCTCGCCTACCGCCGCGTTGATCTTGTCGATCAGCCCCTTTTTCAGGAAATTGAGCTGCTGCATCCATGGCGCATTTGATACGGCGACCGTAAGGACGCCATCGCGAAAGCCCGCCGGACGGGCCTTGGCGGCGATCTGAACGCCCACGGCGGCGTCCCAGACCACCCATATTTTACCTTCCATGAGCCGCTTTTCCAAAGGCTTGCCGCGAAATATCTCGTCCAGGAGACCGGCAACGGCTGATGGTTGGGACCTTTTCCTTCTTTTTTCACTCATCCTTTTTTACCCTGCCGTACAACCTGCCGCCCAAAAGCTGGCCCGCGACCGCACCCGCCAGCGTCAGCGGGATTAATTTCCAGCTGAACCCGGCCTTGATCCGGACGTATATGATTGCTGGAATGGAGATGTGGACGTAAAAATACCAGCCGAAAGTGAATTTTTCATAGTTCCGGCGCAGATACCCCAGAGGCATGTTGACTAAAAATGCAAACATTATGACCAGTGTTAACGAAACCAGGTGGCCGTTCATTTATTACCTCACGAAAGCATACTATGGACATACGGCTGCTTTGTCAACAGCCATATTTCTTGAAAAATCGGCCGCGGCGTGTAAGAATACATGAGATTTCCCGAAAGGCCGGAGAGGTATTTGAATGGTAAAAGACGGTGATTTGGTTGCAATTTTCAACAATATCCATCGGGTCATGAAGGCGGAGAAACTTCTCAAGGAAAAGCGCCTGAACATGCTCCTGATCCCGGCGCCGCGGGCGCTCAAGTCCGACTGCGGTCTGGCCATAAGGTATGAAGAAGCCGACAGGACTCTCATAGAAGAGACTTTGCGCGATGCCGGCCTCGCCGCGGAAGAGATATACCGGAAAAAAGGCGAGGAATTCATAAGAATTGACAATCCCGGCGGGTGAATCCGGGATTTCATCGAAGAAAGGAAATTTTCCATGAAAACGATTGACTGCAGGAACATGGCTTGCCCGATGCCGGTGGTAATGGTCAAAAGGGCGCTGGAGGAATCACCCGGGGAAGAACTCAAGGTGCTGCTGGATGACGGGCCTCCGCGTGAAAACGTGACCCGTTTTGCCGTCAACAGGGGTTTCACCATCGAGGAAACTCCCCTTGACAGCGGCTATGCGATCCTCATATCCGGGAGCGCCGGCGAAACGCTCGCCATAAAGAAGGTTAAATCAGGCGATTCGGTGATGCTGATCGCCTCCGACAGGCTGGGCGACGGGCCGGACGAACTGGGAAGGCTCCTGATGAAAAATTTCATCAATACCCTCACCGAAGTGTCCGAAACTCCCGACCTGATGCTGTTCGTCAACACCGGCGTGTTCCTGACCACCGAAGGCTCCGACGTGCTGGAGGCGCTGGAAAAGCTCGGCAACAAAGGGGTGGAAATAGCGTCCTGCGGGGTTTGCCTGGACTTCTTTCACCGCCGCGAAAAGCTGAAGGCCGGGTCGATTACCAACATGTTCATCATTGCCGAGAGCCTGCTCAAGGCGGGGTCGGCGATACGGCTGTAGCGGCAATGCCGTTGTCTACAGTTCGGGTTTCTTTTGCGATGGGGCAGCCCCCCGCTTCTTTTTGTTTTCCATCACCAGGGCAACCAGGCCGGCACGGGTTATGATGAGCAGCAGGCAAAGCAGCAGGGCCGATGTGGATTGCGCTTTGAGCAGGAGAATCAAACATGCCGATACACAAATGACATATATGACAAGGCGAATGATCAGTGACCTGTTTTCTAGATCCACGACTCCCCCGGTTTTGCGTTCATGATTGGTGTTCCTGCAGGCGGATGCTTTCCCGACGGACTCCTTCGACGGAAACACCGGCTTGCGCTGATTTCAAGATAAATAAATATATCATGACAAATTTCAATCTCAATAAATTTATCTATAACTCAGCAGTATAAATTGGTATCAAAGCAAGGAGGAGCCATGAAAAAAGTCATCGTTTTTGCCATATTGCTGTTGATGTCGGTGGTTTCCCTATTCAGCCGCGCATTGGCGGATTCCGGAGCGGAAAAAACCGCCATTTCAGCCGCGCATGCCTGGCTGGCCGTCATTGACGAGGGCCGGTACGGCGAGAGCTGGCAGGAGGCTTCGAAATATTTCCAGGGCGCCGTCAGCCGCGACAACTGGCAGGCCTCACTGGAGGGCGTGCGCAAACCCTTGGGCAGGCTGGTGTCCCGCAGGGCGATATCTTCCAAACGGATGCGGGAATTGCCCGGAGCGCCGGATGCACAGTATATCGTGATCCGATTCCGGACTTCATTCGAAGACAAGAAGTCGGCGCTTGAAACGGTGACTTTCATGCTTGAAAAGGACGGCAAGTGGAGGGCGGCAGGGTATTTCATCCGGTGACGGGGTTCTGTGATACCAAGTTGCGTTCAATTCATTGTCATTTCGAGCTTCAGCGAGAAATCTCGAACACGTTTATCAAAGATGTCACTCTTCGTTCGATATGACATGTTTTGAATTGTTTGATTGCAGCTTGGTATGAAACATAATTGGCGTCCCGGCGGAAAGAAAATGCCTGGATGGGGTTGGTGCTTTCAGGGAGACGACAGTTTACGGGAGTATATTCACCTCGGTGCCCACCGAAATCGTCCTCGCCAGCTCGAGCCCCTGTTCGTTGTACATGGCGAAGCAGCCGCCCGTCACCCGTTTGCCGACGCGCCAGGAATAGTTGGCCCCGTGGATGCGGTATATGGAGCCTTTCCTGGTTTTGTGCGAGAGGGTGATCTTGAATTTCCCCATGTAGTTGAGAGGATGCCCGGGCGGGACGGCCCTGGGGAGTTCTATGCCGCGCTCGCGAAAAACCTGTCGCGAGTAGGGGGTAGGATACCACCAGGGATCGAAGTATATGCCTGTCACCTTGCCGAGCCCGACGGGATACGTGTCGAGCCCCCTGACCGCCGTCCCGACCGGATAAGTCCGAATCAGCACCAGCCCATTATCACCGTGTTTTTCATAAAGCCGCAGCGTGTTCTGGCTGATACTTATTTCTATGTAGTATCCGGCTTCCGTTGAAATCGTCGCGGATTCCCCGGCTCCGGCCGCGCAGCACGGTCGGATTGCCGCAAAAGCAGGCATCAGGATGACCAGCATCAATAAAATCAGCCATTGACCGTTTGCAATTCCGCTTTTTCCGATCACCGTATCCTCGCCGTTTTTTACCTTCAATATTAATTCTGATTGTTACCAATCTTCCGCTGCTATCAAGAACTCCCTCCCTTTCAAGGTGTATAGACCGGAGTGGGGATGGGTTTCTCGGCATCAAAGCACCCCATCCCCCTCCTGCCTCCCCCTTGAAGGGTGAGGAATATTTGTTAACGGGAGATTAGTGCTATTTAGATTATTAATTATCCCGGTGGTTAATGAATATGTCAACGTGACAACTGGGAGCGGAATGTTGAGACTCCGACCGCTGCGCACCAGCCCGCCACCCCGCAGATGGCCATGGTGGCGGCCATCGGCACGGCGGTCCCGCTGTGGAGCATTCCCACTAGCGCTCCGGCTATTGCTCCGAGCGTATACTGTATCGTTCCCAGGAGCGCCGACGCGCTTCCAGCCGTTTGCCTGAAGGGCGCCAGAGCGAGCGCCGTCACATTGGGATAGAGAAGGCCGGTCATGCACAGACAAATGAATATGAGTATTACCTGGACGGGAAAGCCGCCTGCTCCGAAAATCACCGATACCGTGAGCAAGACGGCCGAGGCCGCGTTGACGGTGAAAGCCATGTTCAAAATCCGCCGGGCGCTGAAGCGCCGCAGGAGCCGGCGGTTGACCTGGGAGGCGCATATAAGCCCGCAGCCGTTGACGCCGAAGAAGATGCCGAAGTGCTGGGGCGACACCCCGTGCAGCTCGATGAAAAAGAATGGAACGCCTGAAATATAGGAGAAGTTTATTCCCGCGACACACCCCAATGCGATGGCGTAACGGATATAGCCGCGGTCGCGGAGAAAGCTTCCGTAAATGGCGGACATCTCCGTGAAGCCGCGCCTGACACGACGTTCCACCGGCAGCGATTCAGGCAGATACACCATCGACGCGCAGAGGGAAACAAGTCCGAAGACGCCCAGGAAACCGAATATGCCGCGCCATCCCGTGATCAGAAGAATCTGTCCCCCCGCGAGAGGAGCCAGGATCGGCGCGGCCCCCATGACCAGCATGAGCAGGGAAAACATCCTCGCCGCTTCGACGGTGTCGTAAAGGTCGCGCACCACGGCACGCGATATGACCATGCCCGCCCCGCCGCCGACCGCCATTACCATGCGCCAGAACAGGAGGCCTTCTCCCGTGTGAACGCAGGCGCAGCCGATCGCCGACAGGATATAAATCGCCAGACCGATCAGGAGCGGGATACGCCTTCCCCACCTGTCGGCCAATGGCCCGTAAAACAGCTGCCCCGCGGCGGACCCGAACAGGAAGGCGGAGATGGAGAGCTGCACCGTCCCGAGCGGTATGCCGAGATCCCGCGCGATCTGCGGGAAGGCGGGCAGATACATGTCGATGGACATTGCGCTGAAGGCGGTCAGCGCGCCGAGCACAAACACCAGCCGTGACAGTTGCAGCCGGGTCATGTCGGCCGGCCGGATAACCGGCGAGGTGGTAGTCATTTCCATACAAACTGCTTTCTTCGGCTTTGAAATTAGTTGCTAAATACAACCATAAAAATCAAATAATCATTTTTGAAGGTTAAGGCTGGCACGACGGAGAACATCACGGCAGACCTCCAGACGAGCCTCGTCGATTCCTTGCTGGGCTTCCTCCAGGATTTCCCGGACCAGTTCCGTGGCTTTGTCCATCAGCTCTTTCCCTTTGTCCGTCAGGAATACGAGGCGTTCCCGGGCGTCACCCGGGCTTGGCAGGCGGATGATGATGCCGCGCGATTCGAGTCCCGCGGCGAGGCGCGCCATGGTGGTCTTGTCCTTCGCCGTCTTGTCGGCAAGGGCGCCCTGGGGGAGGCCGTTCCGATCCCACAGCTGGACGAGTAACGAGTACTGTTCGGCGGTTATGGGAAGTTCGTTCCGCGAGAGCGCAGCATTAATGTGCCGCAGCATGAGCCGGGAAAAGCGGCCCGCCAGGTGCCCCAGCGATTTGTTGAGGATGTAGCCTGATGCGGTGTGTTTCATAATGTTGTATTATACAACTGAATTAATACTGGTGTCAACCGGAACAGCATTAAGGATTTATGAGGTTTTTATCCAGAACAGGCTAAATACCCGTCAGAATGCGATTTGGTGATAAGATGAAAAGAATTTCCTCTTTGACAGAAATAATTAGTGGATATATATTCCGGCGTGAAACTGATAAATAACCCGGATAATACCGCCGGCTTTTCGCCTCCGCTCGTTTGTAGAACCAAATCATAATCAGGAAAGGCGGACAAGTATGAAATCTTTAAATCGGTCTCTTTTGATTGTATTTATGCTGTTTTCCTGTGTCGGGTGCGACCAGCTGACAAAAAATATTGCCCGTCACAGCCTGGCAAATTCAGAACCGATAGTCTTCTTAAATAATTTCATTCGTTTGCAATATATCGAAAATCCGGGTGCATTTCTGAGCCTTGGGGCCGGTTCTTCAGAAAATATCAGGTTCTGGATTTTCACCCTTTTGACCGGGATTTTCCTGGCAGGAATGCTCGTTTACCTTCTGCTCTCACAGATTCATTCCAGTGTCAAAATCATTTCACTTTCGCTCGTGGCCGGAGGCGGCATTGGAAACCTGATCGACCGCGTTTTCAACGAAGGCCGTGTAATAGATTTTATGAATATGGGCATAGGCTCCCTGCGCACCGGCATCTTTAATGTCGCTGATGTCGCGCTTTCTGTTGGTGTTGCCTGGTTTCTGGTCATCTCGTTAAAAGACTCGAAGAAGAAGATGACCCTCCGGCCGGAAGAAAGAGAAGAAACGCCAGGCCTTTGAGCCACGCAGCCTCATGACAAACTTTTCGCTCTTCACGAACATTCCCCACTGCCGTTCCTTTAATCGCAGTTAAGACAAGATATTGAAATCCACAAACCTGTTCTTTGGCTCGTTGACTCAGCACCGACATTATGATTTACGGAACCAGACAAGGCGCGTGAATTAAAGTTGTGCAATTTTGCAGTTTATGGGGAGGGGCGTAATGAATTCAGTGCATGGCGGAATATTTCAAAAGTCGCCTTTGCTATATTTGTGCTGGCAGCGGCGCTTTTTCCGGTGATATCGTTTCAAAAAAGCGACCAGGGACTTAACTTGACAAAAGTTGCCGCAATTTAAACACGCTGTTCTTTAACAAGGCGCGGTGTGTTTTCCTTCCAGTATCCGCAAACCGCGCAGGTGACGCCCCGCGCGATACTGCTCTGCGTTACGGTCTGGTAACGGTATAAACCGATTTTCGCGCGACATTTCGGACAAAACATGACTCGCTCCTTGGATCGCAGTTGACGGACAAAAATTGCCGTCTTGGCCACTGCGTTTTTTATTCCTTCATTCGGATATTTTATATACACGCCATTTTTTTAGGAATTGTTACAAGATGGAAAATATTGTCCAACTTTCCCGGAATTGAAATTCAGCGGAAAAGCCCGCCCAGCCCAAGAATCCTGCCAAAGTCCCAGATATTCATAAAAAAGGCGTCAAAGCGGAGCCTTCTGACCTGTTCTTCCTCCCTCTCCCAGAAAAACAGGGTACTCACCGGGTAAAGATAGCCGAAACCATAAGCAGTGAGGCTCTTCCTTCGCCGGGCGAGATTCTCGACGGGATAACGATAGAGTTTTTCCTGCCGGCGCACCAGTTCCAGCGCTTCCTGCCTTGTTGCGGCCGCTTGCGCCAGCAGTTCGCGTGACTTTTCCTTTTCGCGTGGACCCGTGCCCATGGCCGCCGCCAGCGCAAGTATGGTGAGGCGCCTGTGCCTGGCCCGCAGAACGGTAACCTTCAGTCCCCTTGTCAGCTCGCCAAACAGCACAAGTCGTCCCGCCATATCCGAAAGAGGCGGATGGCCGGTCATTTCTTCATCAAGACCGCCTATGATCCTTTCCATTCCGTTCGCATAATCAGCCAGATCCCCGCAAACCCGGTTCAGCTCCTCGAATCCGGTCTCCCCACCAGACTTCAGCAAGGTCCGAAGGGATATCTCCGGAACTGGCTGGAAAGGCCTGTTAAACGGCCAAAACAGCTCGGCGAAGGGAGGAAGCGCCGACATGTACTTCAACAGGCCGCGTTCTTTCAGGAACAGATTCTGCAGTTCCAGCACCTGTTTCCACAGACTATTCATCGATGACCCGGGAAACAGCACGTACAAAGAATCGAACGGTTCCGGGTCGGCTGAGCCGCGGTTTTCGACGCGGCGCCAGGACCAGCGGGCTATGCTCCAGTCGAACAGCCAGTAACCCCATTCCCAGCCCGAGCTGAAGGTAATGTGACCGGGCATGCCGATTTCTTCCATCGCCTCCATGTCCTGCCGGCGGACATCCAGATAAGGGAGGAGAAAAAGCGGCACGGAGTTGTCAAAAGTTATCCAGTAAGACGATTCAGGCCAGAACCAGCTTTCCCTGCGAGTGTTCTCCGCCATTGCCCGCTCCAGCATGAAGCGCAGGTTCCGGTTGCCGTAAACGGGGGCTTCCGGCTCGCTCACCGAATAGCACATGACGGTATGGATCATGACGCCGGGTTCGTTCCATGACCGGTTGAGATTCCTTTCCGGCAGGTCATCATCCGGTTCCGCGACAGTAGAAGCCTCTCCGCGGATCTCCTTCCCGCCACGAATCACATGGGTTGAAAGGAAGACCGCGGTCTTGTATTCATCCGCGATCCGACGGACGAGATACGCCGCGGTCGACGGCAGATACCGCGAAAGGTCCGGAAGATGCTCCCCCAGGAGCGGGTCGACTGTCACGAAGTCCCATTTGACCTGGAACAACCAGTCGAGAGCGCGGTCGATCTGTTTCCTGTACGAAGGAAAGGGCCGCAGGAGGCGTATCGCCTGGAAAGCCCGCTGCTGGAGCATGGAGATGGAAATCTGAATACCGGCCAGGATTCCTCTCTGATGGGCATATTCCACGATTTTGCCGGCATGTGCTGTCCAGCGGGCGCTGTCCACGCCGCGCACGAGATAAAACTGCACGACATTCTGACGGTTCCTCGCCAGCCAGTCCAGGTATTCTTTCACCGCTGCAAGCGCTCCGGGGTGGTCGGGGTCGAACAGCTGCTCCGCAAGTTCGGTGGGATGGAGGGTATGCAGGTGAAATCCCTTTTTCTCGAAACGGGGAATGCCCTCCATGACGAAGCTGTCCGGAAGCGGCCAGGAAACATGCTTCGGCAGGATTGTCCCCCTGGGATGATAGAAAAGGTAGCCGAGCTTGTCCTGCAAAAGCCCGTAAAGCGCGCAACTCACACCCTCGAACGAAGCGGCCTCCAAATGAAGGACGACCAGGCCCTGATGACGTGAGGATATCCATTTGTAGGAGTGATCCGGATATTGCAGGAAACGGCGAACCGGTTCATCACTGGTGGAAGGTATTTTTTGCATGGAGGATTCGGTAATATGGGGAAGAACAATTTGAACGGAAGCGGCGGATCCGTTCATGGTGATTGCGCTCCCCGGGAATCCGCTTTGCAGCAGAAGCACGAAATCATTCAGTGCATTTTCAGAGATGGAATTTGCAAGAAGCTCTGGTGGGGCAATTATGTCAATCGTCAATAATTGGCCGCCTTGCCATGGCCATGGAGAATCGTACTGTATGTTTCACCGGGGTCGAGCTCGCCCTGCTCGGCGAATTCCCTGGCCCGGGCACCCATTGCCGCAAGCGCTTCACCGTCCAGGAGAAAAAAGCGCATCGCGTCCGTCAGGGAATCCTTGTCGTCGGACTTGACGACGATGCCGGTCACCCCGTCACGCATCAGTTCCTTCGGCCCGCCCTCATCGGAAACGATGACCGGAAGGCCGGACGCCTGGGCCTCCAGGACCACGTTGCCGAAGGTGTCGGTGGTGCTGGGAAAGACGAATACGTCCGAAGACGCGTATCCGCGGGACAGGTCGTCTCCTTCGAGAAATCCGGCGAAAGTTGCCGGCAGGCCGCGCAGTTTTTCCTCCAGCTCTTTCCTGTAGGGTCCGTCACCGATGATCACAAGCTGGGCGCCGAACCCTGATTCCTGAAGCTCCCTGAACGCATCGGCAAGAAGCCCCAGGTTCTTCTCGCGCGACACCCTGCCCACATACAGGAACCTGGTTCCCTCTCCGACGCCGAAGCCACTCCAGAAGCCCTCATCGCCCATAGCCGGTGTGAATCGCCGCGTGTCTACCCAACGCGGCAGCGGCCGGGTCTTCTCCGCGGGGAGGCCGTGCCGGATAAGCTGCTTCATGGTGCTTGACGACGGAACCATTACCTCTTCCAGCTGGTTGTAGAACCAGATCATGTACTGCCAGGCCGCCTGCTCCATGAGCTCATCGGAGGTCAGGCTTTTCACGTACTGCGGGATATCGGTATGGTAGGTCCCGGAAATGGGGATGTCCATGAGCTTGGCGATGAACAGGGCGATGATGCCGATGGTGCCCGGCGTGCTGACATGAATGCGGGTGAATCCTTCCCGCTCGAAATAGTCTATGACATCAAGCAGCGGCGGAAATGAGAGCTTCAGCTCGGGGTACTCCGGGAGGACGAAGTCGCCGACCGAACTGAAATTCATCACCCCGTTTTCGAATGCGGTCTTGCGGTGCGACGATGTGATCACCTTCAGTTCCACGCCCCTGTTTTTCGCCGTTTCCACCAGTCGCCTGATTGTTATGGCAACTCCGTTTATTTCGTGGAGCGTGTCGGTGAAAAGGGCGATCTTTTCTTTATTCTCGCCGGGAGTCGTAACGTTGAACCGTCCGTCCAGCTCCCGTATCAGGTCCTTGCCCCGGTGCTGATGGTGAAAGGCCAGGTAATAGGGCGAAGCCAGCAGGTGGACCAGTCCGATGGTGGAGAAGGAGTTCACCAGGTCGAAGAAGCCTTTTTCATATGATATCCTGGTAAGCCGTTCCGTGTAGATGTAGATTATCCGGTTGGCGAGGTAGCTGGTTACGGCAAAGATCCTGCGGTTCCTGTCTTCGGGGCCGATGCCGGCCAGAAATTCCCTGTCGTTCAGAAGCCGCCTCGCCTCCTTGTCCAGCACCGCCTCGAAACTTCTGCCTTCGTAACTGCCGGAAAACTCCGGAAGGTTTTTCCTGATGAAGAACCTGATCTTGTCGCGGATCGACAGTCTCTCGTTGCCCGCGTCGAAATAATTGTTGAGCAGCACCTTGATAAACGGGGTGGGACCCGCCTTGCGCGAGTTGAACCTGCTCCGGTAGAAACTGTGAGCTATACCGTACAGGCTGTGTGCGAGGGTGAGAGGATCTCCATCCTCCCCCGCCGCCAGGGACATGCCTTCGGAGACCGAATCCAGGAATTCCCCGGGTGTCTTCCCCTTCGGCACGACCGTATGCGACCTGGCGATGAAAAAGCCGCTGTGGTCGTCGGAACCGCCGACTTTCGCCTTGCGCCAGGGGTGCTCACCGACCGGCTCCAGGTTGTGCCTGTCCGCCAGGCGGTCGATTATTTCCGGGGTCAGCCCGTCCACTACCCTTTCCATGAAGCGGTTGAAGCGCGGTGCCCTCGATCCGTTCCTCACCTCGAAGACCTGGAACAGCAGGATCAGCTTTTCGATGTGGTCGGCGGTGAGTTTTTCGTTCTGGGCGTAAAGGGGATGGGCGATGAAATGGACGATTTTGTTTCGGCTCAGGTAGGAAACCAGCTCGTAGATGTTTTTCCGAAGCCGCATCACGTTTTGGAAGACCGGCTCGGATATGTCGAGGATGACCACATGGACCTTGCATCCGTCCTCGGGGAAATAGGCCGTCGCTTCCATGCTGATGAACGCGCCCGGAAGATGGGCGATTTCGAGCGCCCCGCTGATCGTGTTGTGGTCGGTGATGGTGACGAAGTCCATGCCGGCTTTTTTCGCGGCTTTGTAAATGAAATCCGGCGAGGTAAAGCTCTCCGGGCAGTTGAACTTGCGCAACGCCCAGTAGGTGGGCTTGTTGGAAAAGCTGGAATGTACGTGAAGGTCTGCCTTTAGTAGTTTCATGGCTTTCATGATACAGGGTGAAAATTGCATCTTGATGAAGAATTTGTAAATTCCGCGTTAAACCTTTTGCCGGATGATTCCCGTGGTATTTGAGGCGGGGAAACTGCTTCCGCGCCGTTTGCCGACAGGAGGCGCCGCTCCGGCCGGTCATCGCGGACGTCCTCCCTGCGCGCGCAACCCTTTTCGACGAAAAAACCCGCCAGCAAATAGCAGATGCAATACGCCGGAACCGCCGCGAGGAGGCCGGTTGCGACGGAACCCACCAGAAAAGGCTCCGCGCAGGCCTTCATAAATTGCCAGTCGACGGATTTGACGGTCAGGGGCGCGGACGGAACGCCCAGCGCCAGGCATCCAAGTTTATAGCTGACGCCGATTATCGGAACCGCGGTAACCGGATTCTGTATCCACAAGCCGGCCATGCACGCCGGTTTGTGGATGCGGAAGACCAGAGCGACTCCCAGGGCGGCAAGTGTCTGAAGTCCGTACAGAGGGGTACAGCCGATAAAAACGCCGACGGCAAGCCCCGCGGCAATCTGCCCCGGACGGCAGTCCCGGGCAAAAACGTCCTTGACCCGCTGCTTCCATTTCTCGATTTTCAACAATTGAACTCCCCTGGATATTGAGGCTGTTTCCCCCCAGCCTTTCCCCGCTTCCCCTCTTCAGCCTTCAGCCCTCAACCCCCGGCGCCGCTCAAAATCACACCCTGTCTTCATGCAGGAAAAACTCAACCCGGGAAAACGTCGTGGTGCTGATGCCGGCAAATACGACCATAATCAGCCATA
>Ga0335070_10007685_pt1 | contig 12625 bp, 9 predicted proteins | sample Lox_Sample_13_FD_206722 | JGI IMG/M metagenome (GOLD analysis project Ga0335070, IMG submission 206722) | Soil microbial communities from Loxahatchee National Wildlife Refuge, Florida, United States - Lox_Sample_1.3 | ecosystem: Environmental > Terrestrial > Soil > Wetlands | place: USA: Florida...
GGCCGCGGGTGTTCCAGATCGTCGTAGAGGTGAAGGCTGAATAAAGTGCAGCCAGCCCCACCGCTGCCAGGATAGCGATGTGGGCAAGGTTGGTGTGCCGCTCCGGTACCGGTGGCAGCAGGACGAATTTAATAGCCGCGGCGACCGCCAGAGCCAGATACGGATAGATGACGTACAAATGACCATAATTAGGCACCAACAACCAGTAGAACCAGTACGCGTGGACGTAGAAGACGAGAAAGAGGACAAAGTAGAGTGTGTGAGAAAAGCGGGTCTTGAGCGCGTAGGCTAACAGCCCGTAAGCGGCAGTTAACCCGAGCAGGATGAAAGCGACGAGGGTAGCTGTTGCGGGAAATCCCCAGACCCCATCCAGGAAGCCCGACATGTATGGGTTTCCGGCGACAAGCTTGCCTAGCGACACGAAAAGGACAGGCAACACCACTAAGGTGGCCACGAGCAACCCAAACTCTATGCGACGGTGGCTGGCGTGGCCGAACACCAGGCGTACGACCAAGATCCCCGCCAAGGCTGCAAGCACGAAGGCGCCTAGAAACCGATCCAGGAACACATTGGCTAGGGCGAAACCGAAGGCCAGGCCGATCCATATTGGGCGGTTCTGAGTGAAGTAGCGGTAGGCGAACAGGATAACGATTATGTCCAGAAAATGGCGCACGGGTGTGTAACCCAACCCGGTAAAAAGGGTGATGTAGCCGAGTCCCTTGATGGATCCGAATGCTACCAAGAGTACCAGCGCCACAAGCCGCACGTCCCGCAAAATGTAAAAGAGGACCGCGGCAAAGAGGGCATAGTATAAGAGGTAAGAAGCAAACATCAGGTGCAAGAAGGCTTCATAGGTCACGCCTCCGGCCAGGTCAAGCAGGCCTTTGAGGATGATGAAGTTGGTACCGTACAAGGCCACGATTTCGCCTGACGGGCGCCCCAAAGCCAGCTCCTTGATGGGGTTGAGAAACTGGAAGTGGTGGTGAAACGTCAGCTCTAGGTCATGGATCGCCTGAACCAACTCGAAGAGGTTCTTCCTCAGAAAATCAACGTGCTCCGGATTCCGACGGGTGCCGCGCTCGAACAAGTCGTGGTAAATGCGCTGGTTGCGCAGGTAGGCACCCTCGATCCGGGGCCAGAAGTCTTCCGCGTAGAGGCTTCGGAGGTCGCCATAGTCATCCTTACTCATCGGCCCGACAAAACAGAGAAGCCCACTAGGGTAATGGAAATACCAATTCTGCTTGTGGACTTCCACGAAATCCTCCAGGCGCTCAGTGCGCGGCAGGTCGATGCAATTCCCCTCCAAGCACGGAGGATCCTCGCCCCTATGTAATCGAGGATCATAACGGAAGTGATTGCCCCAGAGTCTCTCGCTGTTGATGTAGCGCAGGTTGTCCACCGCGCGGGGTGGAGTGTCGTTATTTGACGGAACGAAGGTCTGGGAAGGAACGTCGAGGTATTCGTTGAGGATGAAAGGCTTGCTCAGCGCCAGCGGCCCTATTAGGGCCACGAACTCGACGGTCGCAGCAGCGCCCACAGCCGCGGCGAAGAAGGTTCCGAGGCGGTTCGCCCGCTGGGGAGTGGTCAAAATGATCCGGTAGTAAGGGAGGCCAACCAGTATGCCCCAAGCGCCGACTAACAAAATGGTTGAGATCAGCGATGCTCTCTCCGCCTCGACGTGCAGCAGAGTGTAAACCAGAAAAATATCAGCCACGAAAATCCAGGGGAAAGCCCTGGGAGATAGATGCCGTTGTCGTTCCACGTTGCGGGTCAAGATGATGCCGAGCAGAAAGAGCGCCAGGATCAAAAAGCTGCACAGGAGAAACGCCGCGAATTCATATCTGTGGGTGGGGAAGTAGTAGGGCTGGATCCAGGGGAAAAAGCGATGCTGGTCTGATGCCACGCGGGTTGGATTAGCGTGATAGTACTTCGCCAAGACACCGGTGAGGGAAGAGTAGATACCGGGAACGCCGAGACTGATGATGAAGCAGTGCAACCCCAGCAGGAGGCGCAGCTGGACCGAGGCATGTTGTTCCCGAAAGGACGGGAAACAGCCCAGAAGCCTCTCTCTGAGCCGGGTGAGTATATCCATTCGTGTCGCTGTCTTGTCAGTTTGTTCTTCCGGCCTATCGCGCATGGGGTACGCCGTAAACGACAGTTTCGTAAGTGGTTTGGGTGTAGTGCCGTAGATAGAACGTGTATGCTGGATTAATGCGGGCGATAAGGCGTGGCAGAGCCCAGATGTCGCCGACATTGTGATAGGCGGCGACCGCCAAAAGTGGGGCGTCTGCACGGATGTGATGGGAGGCACCGACGAGGGCCCGCGCCTCTTCTCCTTCCACATCCAGCTTCAGGAAGGTGATCGGTTCTGCCACGACATTATCCACCGTGTCCACCCGCACCTGGGTACCCGCTGCCTCCCCCAGGCGACCATCGGTCATGCCGGTCTTGCAGAAATGGACCGTGCCGGGCCGGTCAGATAGACCACACCGATGCACCGAGACCGTGGGATGTACTTGAAGGTTCATGGCCGCCCGGGCGGCAAGTTCCGAATCGAGCTCGAACAGGTGGATAGCCTGTGAGGGCCCACCATTTCGCTGGATAAACGTCAAGGCGGTATCGCCATCAAAGGCGCCGCCGTCCACGAATACGTGGTGTGGGTTGGGGGTGAAGAAGGCCGGATCGAACCACTGCGGCATCCCTTTCTGCCGCAGAGTCGCCAGTATTCGCAGATCGAAACTCTGGCGGTAGCCAATGATGGCGTTCAGGCACTCACGGGAAAGGGCATCGCCGAGGGATAGGTAAAGGCCCATGTAGGAAATTCGGCGGCGCCTCAAGTCATCGGCAAATTCCTTCTCCGGCTGCCCAGGGGAGCACGCCGCGAAGAAAAATTCCGAGAGATTCTGCACGTAGCAAAAGCCGAGTGTCTCCAGCTGTGCGGCGATTTCGGAGGAATAATTGCCCGAGGCCAAGATAACCGAGTCCTGGTGCGGATCGAGCCAGCCGGGCGCGACAATCGGCAGATCGTTCAGGCGCTGTCCTTGCTTGCTGGGATCATTGTCAACGAAACCATGAACAGGGAGACCTATGGGTGCGCACGCGGATTGGACCTGGCGGCCGATGGTACCGGCCCCGAAGATCCAGACGCCGTTACGGCGGCGTGCCTGTTCGCCGAAACGTGTGTTGCGCTCCACGATGGGGAAACGCCAAATCTCTGGCCCCTCCAGGAAAAGCCGGAGTATATAGCGGGGCAACGCAGCGGACGCTCCGCACAAAGGGCCCAGCGCGGAGGCGTCTGCGATCTCTAAATGGTTAGCCGCCTCCAGCAGTGGCGAAGGCTCAGCGCACAGCAAGACCGGGATGGCACCTTCCATCGCCGAGAAGACGGTAAGTACCTCCCGCCTATCAGTGAGTGCCAGCACCGGCATGCCAGCCGCTATGTAGCTACGAGCAGTGGAGGCTAAATCGTCTAACCGGGTGCACAAGTTCCCGCGTTCTTTCAGCAGCTCTCCGGCACCTGTGCCCCCGGCGACGGGCCAGCCTTGTTGACCGGCCCAACTGACGAGAGGAAAGAGAGCTCTCGCTGGTGCCCCGGTCCCGTCGCCATCGAGCCAAAGTACCAAGCCCAGGCCTTGCCGGTACAGGCCTTTCTCTTTGGTAGCCGCCGTGGCGAGCTGGTTGTCCATCGCCAGATTGCTCCGTGAGCCTCAATCGAAGTTGATCCGCTCCTTCTCGATCACCAGCGGCCGGTGTTTGACGAGCTCGAAGATAAGGCCCACGTATTCCCCGACCAAACCGAGGCAGAGTAGTTGAATGGAGGCGAAGAAAAACGTCCCGATAAGAATGGGGGCCATACCAATCGATAAGGACCTCCAAAAGACCAGCTTGACGATGAAATAACCTACAGCCGCCACCAAGCTCAGGCATGCCACCACAAATCCGATGATCGTCATCAGACGCAACGGAGCTTTGGAATAGCTAGTAAGGCCAAGCAGGGCCAACTCCAGCAAGTCGAAGAAGCTGTGCCGCGATTTTCCGTGCTTGCGCGGTGGCTGATGATACTCCACCAATGCCTTTTCGAAACCGATCTCGGAGACAAGACCTCGAAGATACGGACTCGGATCATCCAACGCCTTCAAGATCTCAATGATGTGACGGTCGAGAAGGCCAAAACCAATGAAGTGCTTTACCTGCTCCACGTTGGAGAGGCGGGTGATGACCCGGTAAAAGGTATTTCGGGTCCATCGTGACAAGCGGCCTTCCTCCATCCCGGTGCGCACTCCCAGCACCATCTTGTAGCCCTCTTCCCACTTGCGCACGAATTCCGGGATGACCTCCGGCGGAGTTTGCAGATCGGCCACTACCGGGATGACTGCGTCGCCGCTCATCTGCAACATGCCGTAGTAGGGGGAACGACTAAGGCCGAAGTTGCGTGAATTGACGATTATCCTTACCTTCTTGTCGGCTGCGGCTATGTTCTTAAGAATATCGACGGTCTTGTCCGTGGACGCGTTGTCGATAAAGATGTGTTCATAGTCGTATTGGGAGAGCCGGGATTCGAATACCTCCTTGATCCGCTCGTAGCATTCCCGAATACCCGCTTCTTCGTTGTAACAGGGAGTCATAATCGAGAGTCTCTTACGCACGCTTCTCTCCTTAGCACGGGTGGGTGAAACGCTTGAGGGAGCTGTCGATAAAGTCGTAAGTGAGGACGTCATCCAGCGGCAGCGGACTCTCTTTGGTGATCCATACCCGGTCGCCATTGAGTCGTTCGAAGATCTGGCGCCTCAGGATCTCCGGTGGGGCCGTGGAACGGGCGAGGCTGGCCCGAATGTGGTCGGTGAGTCCGCAAGTTTCGTAGGTTCGCTCCCACCAAACGATCACGTCATCGAGCCGCTCCAAAACCAAGTCGGGCCGCGCCTCCCTCAATCTTTTCATCAGCAACTCTTCCCGGTCGGTGATGACCGCGCGGTATTGCTCGTAAGCAGCCCGGAAGAAGACAAATAAGGTCTCCGAATGGGTGAGCTCCGTGTGCTCCAGGAGGGCCCCGGCAGCCTCGTGAATGTTTCCCGTCCGGATGTTGGAAATAGCCATGCCCCCGAGGGTGGCGGCATAGAGAAGCTGGAGTAAGGTGGACTCGTCGCGCTTGTTCCAGTACACGAAACGGTCCAAGGCGTCCAAGATGCGAACCATGCCATCTAGGGACAGCATGTCGCCGAACCAGGAACGTTCCATCCGGCACAGAAAGGACTCGAGATAGTGGACGAACGCATCGAACGCCGAACTGACAAGGGTCGCCAGCGGAATAGCGGAGAGAAAGACGGCATCGAGTAAGATCCAGTCGGCGATGAGCCGCCAACTTTTTCCATGCACCTTGCGGCGAGTGCGTGAATCGTATGCAACATAGTAGCGGCTCGCCTCGGCTCCCGTGCCGGCAGTCGTGGGCAAACTCACGAACAGAGGCTTAACAGCGCCTTCTTGTACCGGCATGCCACGTCGAACTCCCATGCCTACGCCGTCATAAGTGCCATACAGGAAATGGGCGAGGACCGCCTTGGCGCTGTCGATGGTACTGCCGCCCCCCAAAGCAATCATCACATCGGGGGCTGAGCCAAGTGCCTCCACCGCCCGGTCAATCTGGTCGGTCATGGGCATGCTGGAAACGAGGCGCTCTATAGCGAGATGATCCCTGTAACGCTGCCGCAGCTCATGAGTAAAGTCGTGATTGGCAAAGTACGCGTCCACAAAGATAGCGATGCGCCCCTGCCGCGCCACTAACTCAAATAGGCGCTTTCGGCAGTGCTGTCCCCATAACAACTTGCCAGGGAAGTGGAATCGCTTAATCTCCGAAGTGTTAAAAAGGGTTTCGATATTCAAATGGTCCATCTCCGTTCGATGATGATCTCTGACAAGTAAGATGTCGCTCTCAAGAAATCTCCACCTCATTCCACGAGGAGGGTACCATCATGGCACTTTAGCCATTTTGTCCAGTTGGCTTATCGAGATGAGACGGTCGTCCACATAGTAATCCCCCGCCGGCTTGCCGAAATGAATCTCATGGTACTTCAGGCCCCAAAGCCGTAGCTGCTCTTCCGTGACTTTCCGCCAATCGATTCCTGTCGTCGAGCCTCGGGCGGTGAACATAATGATCCGATGACCAGCGTGGTATAGGCGGTTTATGATGTCGATGTTATGCCCCAGTGGTTCCGCACGACGGTAATCATTATTCGACGCCAGGCTGGCCACCACGCCATCGATGTCAATGACGAAGACCTTCCCCTTGTTGCCAGCGGACACCCCCTGCTGGCGGGCATGCTCTTCTCCATGGTCTGGGACCAGGGCGGGGGTTGCCATTCGCGTTCGGTACCAATCGGCAGTGCTACGCACGGCTTCCTGCAAGTCCGTCCAGACATCCAGTTGCAGTTCTCGCCGGGCCCGCGTCACATTGGGAATATACTGGGAGCGGAAACCGTCTTCTTGGATCTGGCTACTGATCCAGAATCCCGGGGCATTCGGCACCGTTTGAGCTACCGTTTGCGCCAGTTGGCCAATGGTGATAGGTCGATCGGATCCCACATTATAGGCCCTTCCAGGCTGGCCTTTTACCAGAATCCGTAGCAGCCACGCCACCAAGTCCCCAACGTAGAGATAGGAGCGCACCGGGGTACCGTCGCCTTTGACGTGGATAGTCTCGCCGCGCACGGCGTTCCTGATGAAGTTGCCGATCGCGAAGTGACCCTCCATGGGCATGCCCGGCCCAACGAAGGCGAAGCATCTCGCGATCTTGGTTTCTAAACCAAATTGATGATAATACAAGGTGCAGAGCTGTTCCGCGACACGTTTGCTCTGACCGTAGTTTGAGCGCCAGTCGCATGTGTCGCAGGCGCCGAGGTAGTCCTCGGGAATCGCTTTCAACTCTGGCGGCTGGGAGCCGTAGATTGCGCCCGAACTGGTAAACAGGACTTTGCGGACGCCCTGCTGTTGGGCGAAGTCCAGGACTCGCCGCATCCCGTCGACAATCGTATCCATGAGCAGCAACGGGTTGGCGTCAGCTGCCTGGGTGGTGTCGGTGGCGGCATGGATAAGATGGGTAAACCGGCCCTTGGGGAAGTTAAAATATCGCACGTCGCCCGCCACGAGTCCCAACGCCGGGTCGGAGGTGAGCTCGGGAGCTAGATGGATGAAGCGCTCCGGGGCGCGAGTGAGCACCGTCACTCGCAAGTTCAACCGCAGTATCCAGCGGGCTCGCAACAACACAGCCAGCAACCACTGGCCAAAAAAGCCGGAGCCGCCGGTGACAAAGACGCTCGCGCCGTCCAACTCAGCCCAAACGTCGCCAGCGTGTTGGATGGCTGCGTCTAAATCGACGACCTCAAAACCATTCAAGTTTTTTTCCACTGTCTACCCAATTCCCGTAACCTGCATGATGCACGAGGCGCCGTCGCGAGAGCGTGGAGATGGTCGTGCCACCGGGCAACCACAGGGACTCGGAACTGAGGCGTACTTGTTCAATACGTCGCAAGGTAGGAGACCCGAGGACGCCCTGAAGGACGGCCAGAGCCGCGGTCGCAGGAGGTGGCGCGTGCATAACGCAGGTTAAACCTCCAACTTCTCCGAGGCTGGATCTAAGGGGATTAACATGTTCTCACGCAAGTCCTTGCGCGAGAGCAACGGCCACATGTCCTCCAAAGGCATGGACTTCATCGATCCATCGGCCTGTGGTATCGCCGCCACTTTGGGCCATAAAGCCTCATCGGTCTTGAGCATTACCTCGCAGATACAAGGACCTGGATGTTCCAGAGCTTCCCGGATCTTTGCACACAACTGGGAGGCGTCCTCTATGCGCAAGGCCGAGATGCCGTAGGCATCTGCCAAGCGCTGAACATCCGGGAACCAAAGCTTCGCCTCAGGCCCCGTACCAACGTACCGGCCATCAAAATAGTTTCGTTGCGTGGTTCGGATGGATGCATAGCCTTGGTTGTTCATGATGAAGGATGTCATCGGCAATCCGAGTCCTCGTAATGTCGCCAGTTCCTGCAAGTTCAGCTGCAAGCTACCATCGCTCTCAACTAACACCGTGCGTTTACGATCAGCGGCTAGGCAGGCACCGATTGCTGCAGGAATCCCATAGCCCATGGCGCCGAGCCCAGAGGTCAAGAATACCCGTTGCCCTCTCTTGTGGCGGAAAGCGGTATAAAAGGCTTCCACTCCTAGGCCGGAGCTCCCGGTCACGATCAGCGTATCTTCGTGGATTTCGTCGCTCAAAGCGTCCACGAAATGGAAGTGGCTGATCTCGCCATCGTTCGGAAAAGGTTTACCATCCATCACGGGAAAGCGCTGCTTCCAGCGTTCGCAGCGCCCTAACCACGCGGACCGGTCCAGCCTGTGGATATCATGAGCGCGGGACAGCAAGCCTTGGATAAAGACCCCAGCATCGGCCTGTATCGCCAATTCCGGCGCCCGGGGAAACTTCGTCAGTTCATTGAGATCCACGTCCACCAACACTTTGATGGCCGCGCGCGCGAAGCCGTTGTAATTATAAGCGGTTATAACATTGTCCAGCCTACAGCCAATGGCGAGCAGCAGGTCACAGTTCTGCACCGCGAAGTTCGCACCACGCAAGGCGACGACACCCGGTTTTCCCACAAAAAGGCAATGGTCGTGGGGGATCAGATCCATGGCGTTCCAGGTGGCCACCACGGGAATATTAAGGACCTCCACGAGGTGGCGAAAAGCTTGGGCAGCGCCTGCCAAGCGGATCCCGTGACCGGCGAGGATGAGCGGGCGTTGCGCTTCATTCATCAAGACCACGGTTCTCTCAATCTGCTCGGCGATGCGCACCTGGTCGCCGATAGGTGCCAGCTCAGTGTTATAGCCTTCCAATGAATCAGGATCGATCTGCGCCCCTTGCACGTCGAGCGGGATGTCCAACCAAACGGGCCCCTGCCGCCCATGGCGTGCCAAAGTCAGCGCTTTCTCAAGATGCAGACGGATAGCCTCCGGCCTCTCCACGGTAGCGGCGTATTTGGTGACGGGCCTTATCAGGCTGACGATGTCTACTTCTTGCACACCCATCTGTCGCACGCCTTTCCCATGCAGGAGGTCGGCGCGCTTGACCTGGCCAGAAATGACAAGCATGGGGACCGATTCGATCCAGGCACCAACCACCCCAGTGATTGCGTTAGTGCCGCCCGGACCGGTGGTCACCAACGCCACTCCCAGGTTCTCATTCACGCGCGAGTAGGCCTCCGCCGCAATGGCACACGCCTGCTCATGGTGGGTAGGGATGTAATCCAAGTACGGATTAAGTCCCAAGGCGTCAACCAGATGCATGGCGCCACCGCCCGGCAACACAAAAACGTGTTTCACTCCCTGCCGGACGAGGCAATCCATCACATAGTCCGCTACTCTCACCTTCGACCTCCGCGGGTTCACGATAACCAATAGGTGATCAAGGTCTTACGCATTGGGTTAGCGCAGATATTCGTATCGGTGTAATACGAGTCCTCCTTGCAATGTGTGGTTGAGATCTCCTCAAAAACGGTACCTCCGGCGCTGTACATCTTGTGTCTCACCCCTCTACCCACCGTAATCACGTCACCACGCCCGAGCACTTTCTCCCGACCGTCAAGGAATATCTTCATGTCACCATATAAAATGTGGAACGTCTCCTCTTTCTTCTCGTGATATTGCTCTGGATGAGTCTGGCCTGCCAACATCACAAGCAGCTTCTTGCAGTATTCGCGGTTGACCACAGTGATCATTACCAGGCCGTACTCGTCAAATTTTTCCAAGCCATAGTGATGCGAGATCTCGAGATCGGCGGCGCCCGGTATAACGACGTTACCACGCTCAAGAAGGGCTTTCACACTTTGGACCACTTCGTACACCTTCTGCCGAGTGTGTTTGTGTTCCGTATTCTCAACCGTCAGCGGGGCATTGGCCCTGATATCCCGCGTGGCGACAAATCGAGTGTACTTGGACCAATCATTCGCGCAGACCTGGCCTTCCTGCGGCGGAAATGCCAAGAAGATATCGTTATTCGAAATAAAATCCCCTGCCCTTATGGCCTTCTTGGCGAAAACACCACGGCGAAGGGAGGCCAAACTACCGAGCTCGGCGCTGGTGGGAACCCGACGCTGCGCGGTCGGGCCGCAGACGCTGAACGCGTCTTCTGCAGATCTTAGCCAAGCCTCTACTTGTTTCGAGGTCGCCGAGTAGTCATTGAGGGGCCAATCCTTGGTCGGTACACCCACGTGCTTCTCGAACACGGAGGCCCCTTTAGCAACAGCGATCTTGATCGCATCGATGTTGTCGGGCTTCTCATGGGTCGAGTATCCGATTTTTATCTTGGGATAACGTGTCCGCAAAAGATCGATCTGATTGAGCGACAGGTCTGCGTCTTGAGTCGGATATTCGGCGACGCAGTGCATGAGAGTTAAATCTTTGCTACGGTGCTCGAAGAAACTCACGACATTATCGATTTCCTCAAGTGGCGCAGCCGCTGCCGAAGCAATGATAGCCTTATTCGCGAGAACGATGCGTTCCAAAAGTGGCCAGTCACTGAAGGAACAGCTTGCTACCTTTACGATGTCGACCCCGTGCTTTTCGATCTTGTCAACCGAAGGTTCATCAAACGGTGTGCAGACGACAATGAACCCGCATTCCTTGATTTCATTTACGAGCTGAATCAGCTCTTCTTCTCTAAGAGATGTTTCCATGAAACGTTTCACGTATTTGATATCAAGACGTTTCTTGAAGTCATGATGAATGAACGTGTCAAGATCGCGATACTGGAGTTTAAACGCGAAGCGGAAGGAATGAAACGACTCGACGACCTTCCTATATTCTCTCACGATTCGTAGTCCATGCTGCAGACTGCCCATATGATTGTTGGCCATTTCGAATACGAATAGAGGTAATTCCATGCGCCCCTCCCTTCTAAGTGATCTTCCGCCGGAACCTCGTCATCCCCGGGAAATCACCTTCTGCTAAGCTTGCTCTCCGCGGCCGCATCTCCGCCGCCGCGAATAATTTGCGAACACACCCTCAAGACAGCGACTCACCCATTATGGCGCAGAGCTACATCGATGACAGTCGACACCGTTGCGGCGAGGCGGCGTTGGCCTCCGACCAATTGCAGATTGCCCCGCACCTGCTGCCGACCATTGATAAGGTTCCGAAGATCGAGCTGGGAGCTATCAGTGGCGTTGACGCCGAAGCTCTCAAGGTAACCCGCTATATCTGGCGAAAAAATCCCTGGCACCCCACCGCCCGGCAGCAAACGCGACTCATGGCTCTTCCCGAAAAAACCTCGGGATCGTCAAGGCATACCCGCTCAAGGAGTTTTTCACCCGACCCTGGCATCATAGGCGCAGCACCGGAGCAGCCAACCCCCTCAAGCCCTGGTTCTCCCGGCGAACCTCTACCGCTATCGAAGCGCCGCGACAGTCTGCTGGCATGTCCAGGCGCCATCACAACGGAGTCCTTCACCATCTTTGACGTCACCATCGATAACCGCTCGGGCGACGCAATGAACAATATCGCCAAGGTCATCAATCACACAGCTGGCGGTTATCACCGCGAGACCGTCTTCCGCCTTCTTATGATCTACGGACTCGGGAAGCTGGAACTGCAGAAATAACGGCATATGCTAACGAGAAGTCATTATATAACTAGCCAACATTTCCATCCGATCACGCTCTATTTCGTTCACCGAAACAAATTATATTTAATAATGCAATATATCGCCCGCAAGCCGTCTCTCCAGCCAATCTTTTTTCCATCCCTGTAGGACCTGCCATGGTAAGAAATACCGACTTCATAGATACGGCAAGCCATCTTTGCAACTTTTGCTGTCAATTCCGGCTCGATTCCGAAACGATTCTCTTCAATCGTTATGGCTTGAATGATCTCTCGCCGAAATGCCTTATAGCAGGTCTCCATGTCCGTGAGATTTATATCCGAAAGCATGTTCGACAAAGCGGTAAGTACCCAGTTTCCCGCCGCGTGCCAGTAATGAACCACCCGGCGGGGCTCACACCTCATGAATCGTGACCCGTAAACAACATCCGCTTTTCCCTCCACAAATGGTTCCATGAGCAAGGGATATTCCATTGGATCGTATTCCAGGTCAGCGTCCTGAATCATAACGACGTCGCCCGTGGCTTCGGCGATCCCCGTGCGGAGCGCCGCTCCCTTCCCCTCATTGCGCGCATGATAAATTATCTTGGTAACAAGGGGGGCTACGCTCCGCACTAGAACATCCCTGGTCCCGTCTGTCGAACAATCGTCGACGACGATAATTTCTTTATTCTCGTAAGGCGACGACCGGACCGCACCGACAATTTCCTCAATGGTCTCTTTCTCATTATAACAAGGGATAATCACGCTCAGCTTTAACTTCCTTCCACTCCGCCCTTCACCGGTGCCGCCTCCGATATCATCTCTCACAATACACTCCGCCTCCCACCCAACACGCTCCTCATCACCGGCCCGTTCAACTCAATCCTGTTTACCAACCTCGCCCCTCCAATCGACGATTTCGCCCGCTTCCATTCCTCCTCCAAAATCCACGTTCCCCCGCAAAACCAAAGCTCGCCCTTCCATCCACCGAAACAAACAG
>Ga0335070_10007686_pt1 | contig 12623 bp, 8 predicted proteins | sample Lox_Sample_13_FD_206722 | JGI IMG/M metagenome (GOLD analysis project Ga0335070, IMG submission 206722) | Soil microbial communities from Loxahatchee National Wildlife Refuge, Florida, United States - Lox_Sample_1.3 | ecosystem: Environmental > Terrestrial > Soil > Wetlands | place: USA: Florida...
TTTACTTCTCTAATCTGGGCCGATGGGACCTGTGGAATCCGGATGAGCCCCGTTACGCACAAATTGCCAGGGAGATGGTGGACCGGGGCGATTGGATTCTCATGCATCTCAATGGAGGCGTCTATGGCGACAAGCCTCCGCTCTTTTTCTGGCTGATTGCTCTTTCCTCCTACTTGTGGCAAGGCTTCACTTCCTTTTCCGCGAGATTTCCCTCAGCCCTCTTCGGGACACTGACCGTTCTCCTCACTTTCTTCCTGGGGGAAAGACTCTATTCATCCCGAACGGGATTCTTCTCCGGCCTCATCCTGGCGACAAGCATTCATTTTGTCTACCTCTCCAATCGCGCCAATATTGATGTCACGCTCACCTTTTTTACAACCGCTTCGTTTCTCTGCTTTTTTCTCTGGTATCAAGAGGGTAGGGAGGAGGGAATCCGTCGCAGCCGGACGGTGCGGAACATTTTCATTTTTGGATTTTATACCAGCATGGCCCTGGCGACTTTAACCAAGGGACCGATTGGATTGGTCCTTCCCTGTTTGGCAAGCTTGATCTATCTGCTTCTGCAGAAAGATTATAGAGAAATGAAACGGATGAAGCTGCTTCCGGGGATTCTTTTATTTCTGGCGATCGTCCTGGCATGGTATCTCCCCGCCGTCTCTCTGGGCGGGAGAGCTTACGTCGAGGAAAATCTTTTTAGGCATACTACCCAGGCTTATACAACGGGATGGACTCATCCTAGCCCTCTCTATTACTATCTCTATATTTTCCCGATGAGCTATATGCCCTGGACCCTCTTTTTGCCCGCGGCAATTACCTATGGCTGTTCTAAAACGACGATCGGGAAGAGAAAAGAGTTCCTTTTCCTCTCTGTGTGGTGTCTGGTCATCTTCGTATTTTTTTCGCTATCCCAATCAAAAAGGGCCCTTTACCTCTTACCTCTTTTTCCGGCTGCCTCGCTCATGGTTGGGAAATTCTGGAGCGATTTCATCTCGGGCCCACTGGGTTCGTTGAAGCGCGGATGGATTTTCGCTCCTCTCTGTGGATTGATTGGGTTTGGCCTGATCGCGGGAGTGGCTGTTCCGTGCGTGGTCTCGATAAAGTTAGCCCCCTACCGGCTTTATAGTTTCCCGATTGCTCTCCTCTTGGTCGGGTGCAGCCTGTCCATGTGGGTCTTTTGTCGCTTAAAGAATTACAGGGCGATCCTGTTCCTCCTCGTCGGAATGATGGTTGCAGGATATTTCTACACGTTTAGGGTTATTTTCCCTCTCGCCAATCCACGGATGTCGGCTCGCTTCATTTCTGAAGAAGTTACATCTCGGATTCAACCGGGTGACAGATTAGCGATTTATGGGGGGATTGGAAATGATCCTTATAATTATTTTACAGGGGTCGTACCCATTATGACAATATACAGTAGAGACGCTTTACTTGATTTCATGAGATCTTCAGGAAGAGTATTCTGCCTTCTCCAGTTTAGTGATTTTTCCCAACTGTTCGGCGGGGTAGGAGGACCGGAGGTCCAATTGATCGCACGGCGCCAAGTGAGAAGAGATGATGTGGTTTTGATTTCCAATAACCCCCCTTCATCCTCCCTTAACTTAAGGGGGGAATAGAGGAGGGTTAAGGGGAGGTAACCCACAAAAAAATGGTTGTCACAGAGAGAAGGATGTCTGCATCAGGCCGATGGTGTTTTACCCGCAGCATTAACTGTGTTAAAATACAAATGCTTTTTAGCTAAACACAGGAGATGTGAAGGCCTTTGGTTCGACTGAATGTGTCCCTTGTCGGGGCGGGAAGAACAAGAAATGGTATCGGCGAGTATATAGGTAAGTATTTCCATAAGCATGGCGCAAGAGTAAACTCCGTACTGGCGACGACGGAAAAGACGGGCGTTCAGGCGTCTTCTGCTCTGAGGAAATATGGAATAGAAGCCCATCCCTATGCCAGTTTCGAGGAAATGGTGAGGGGCGGAAAGCCAGATGCGGTGGTGATTGCTTCGCCTTCTTTAACCCACTATGAATATCTGTTAAAGTGTCTGGACTCCGGACTCCATATCTTCTGCGAAAAGCCTTTCGTCTGGGACGATCACAAGGATTTTCAAAAGAGGGCTGAAGATATTTTCGAGAAGGCCCGAGAAAAAAAAATAACGATTGCCATGAATTCTCAATGGCCTTTTTCCGTCGATGCCTACGAGAAAATTTGCGGAGAGATCAGGATTAGAGAGACCAATCGTTTTTCGATGCGGATGTCACCTTTTTCTCCGGGAAGAGTGATGCTCCCGGAATCCGTTCCGCATCCCCTCAGTATTCTTTACTGCCGGTTAGGGCCCGGGGAGATAAAGGATTTGAATTTTGAATCGGATGGAGAAGAGGAAATGAACATCCGGTTTACCTACGTGGTTGGAACGCGTGCCTGTGATGTGTTAATAAGGTTGGTACACCAAAAGACTCCACCCCGTGAGTTTTCTTACGGATTCAACGACAGGATTGTTTTTCGAAGTTTGGACTTGAAAAATTATGAAATCTACTTTCATTACGGGGATAAGAAATTGAGGATTGCGGACCCCCTTGAACTCTCCGTCAAGAACTTTATGGAGGCCGTTGAAAAGGGAACCGAGCCCTTCATCGGGCCCCCGCATATTCTCCATAATATGTCACTGCTGAAAGTAGTTTATGAGGGCTTTGGTGAATTTGAAAAGAGAGCATCATGGAAAAACTATTAGAAAGAGAGCATGACTTTAGCTCTAAATTGAGACAAGATGCCACTCTTCAAAGGCTGAAAGACTATGTCCAGTGGCAGAGAGATTGCAAGATCGATGCCCCGGGTCGAGGGCTGCCGATTTTCAGCCCGATCTCCATCAATTTAGACTTGACCTCTGCCTGCAATTTCTCATGCCCTTTCTGTGTCGATTCAAGGTTGATCAATGCCGGAAAAACCCTGGCGCTGGAGGACGTGAAAGAGACGATCCACACACTCCATTCCCATGGTTTGCTCTCGGTGATCTTGATCGGAGGGGGAGAGCCCACGCTTCATAAAGATTTCGGAGAGATCGTTAGTTACATCAAGAGCAAAAGATTACAAATTGGAATCGTGACGAACGGTTCGAGGCTGGAGAAGATCGAAGCGATCGTCGGGGAACTCAAGGAGAAAGATTGGATCAGGATTTCCATCGATGCGGCAGGGGAAGAGGTCTTTAGGGCGCTGCACGTGCCCAAGACGCGAGTGAGGCTAAGGGGGATATTAGAAAAAGCGAAAAAGGTGAAAAAGAGAAACCCCCTGGTTTCGCTGGGATATTCGTTTGTGGTCGTCTGGAAGGGCGTGGAGATTAACGGAAAGAGACTCTGCCCCAACCTCGATGAAATAAAAAGATCGGTGGAACTGGCGAGGGAATTCTCGTTTGATTATGTTTCTTTCAAACCCTGCCTGGTCCGGTGGAATGAATCTCAGAGGGAGACATTACTGAAAAACGTCGGGAAAACGAAGGAAGAGGAGATTATTGATCGAATTAAGCTCCATCTTCAAGAAGCAAGACAAGTGGCGGGGGATCGAGTGAAGATTCTTGAAAGCTCCAACCTGAAGGCCATGTTGAATCGTGAGACCGACCAGATCAAGAGGCAGCCCGCGAGATGCCACATGCAATTCTTCAGGACCGTGGTCACGCCCTTCGGAATCTTTCACTGTCCTGCGTTTCGGGGCGTAGAAGAGGCCAAGGTTGGAAAGCCGGATGGGTACCTCTCGGAAACAAAATTCAAGAAAAGTCTCGAGCGCGCTGCCAGATCGATCCTGACCTTTGATGCCAAAGAGGAATGTAAAGATGTTGGATGTTTTTACAATCGCACCAACTGGTGGTTAGAAGAGTTCATTCATTCCAAAGAAGATGTCCATGACCTTGAAAAAGTTGAGAATGATAACTTCTTCCTTTAGATTCACATTTAGAGAAATTAAAATAAGGCTCATCCGGCTTTCGGATGGGTGGCCCCCTCTTGTAAGCCCCTCTTATAACCCCTCTCTATTCCCCCCTTAAGTTAAGGGGGGATGAAGGGGGGTTAAGGGAAGGGAATACCGGGTAGATATTGCCAGCAATGAAGATCCTCCACCTTTTCAGCAATTGGAAGTGGACAGGGCCTGCCGATCCGACCTTGAACCTCTGTAAGGGACTGGAAAAGCGGGGGCACGACGTTATCTTTGCCTATCGAAAGCCTCCTCTTCCAGTCGAGGATAGTGTTGAGAAAAGAGTCCACCAGGCAGGAGCGAAGGCCACCGATCGATTTCGACTGGACCATTCGGTGAAGTTTTATCATCCCTCCTTTCTACCGACCCATCTTCGTGACATTTCAGCCCTCGCCCGATATCTTCGTCAGGAAAAATTCGATATTCTCAATGTCCACCACTCCCACGGCCATCTCTTAGGCGGGATCGCTGCGAAGAGGTCAGGCCTACCTGTCATCGTTATTCGCACGGACCATAAGCGAGACCCTTTGAAGCCAGGTTTGGGCAATCGGCTTCTTATCTCTCAGTTCACGGACGGCATGATCACTTTTTCTGAGAGAGCGAGGAGAGAGGATGCAGAACATTTCGGACTTCCTCTTGAGAGGGTCCAGAAGATCTCGCCGGCCCTGGATCTCAGCCGGTATGACCCAAAAAGAAAATTTAAAGAGATGAAGGCTCTCTTGGGAATTGGGCCGGAGGATATTGTCATCGGGATGATCGCCCGATTTCAAAAATACAGAAGGACGGCTGTCTTCTTGGAGGCCGTGAAAAAGATTGCCGGAGAATTTCCAAACGTGAAGATCCTCTTGGTCGGCCGGTCGAGTCAGATGGAGCACAGCGTGATCCAGCCTATGATACAGCTCGGCGTCGAAAAGTGGGTTGTTCTCGGGGGGTATCGGACCAATGACTATCTCGACACCTTGGCCTGCATGGATCTCTTCGTCTTTTTAATGGCGGGCTCCGATGGAACAGCCAGGGCCTTGAGAGAGGCCATGGCCATGGGCAAACCGGTCATCGTGGCCAATCGAGGGATGCTCCCGGAGCTGGTCGAGGATGGCATTTCAGGTTTGGTGGTGAACGATACCCCGGAGGGCTTGGCGAATGCGGCCCTTCAGCTGCTTCGTCATCCGGAAATGAGGGAGTCGTTGGGGAAGGCGGCTTATCAGAAGGCCCATCAGGATTTTCAGTTGGATCGGCAGGTGGAGGCTGTTGAAGGATTTTATCAGCAGATGATCAAGCTGGGGAAGCGGAAGTAGCTGCCGTTAGAAATGGCAAAGGATCTAATTTGTATTGTCTGAAAAGTATTTATTTGTCATTCCGGGCATGACCCGGAATCCAGTATTGCTGAACCGGATTCCCCCGGAGTTACCCCGCACTTGATACGGGGCGGGAATGACGGCCTCGGAAAAACTCTTTCCTGCTCTCAAGAGCGAGATTTTCCAATACGGTAGATGGAGACTACGATTCTTAAAAGAGTATCAAAAGGTGAAATGAGGGGCTGGTTGAGGGAAGAAATATTGGACAGTCTTCCCGTCGATTTTTTTGACGATCCTATACCTTCCGTCCAGGGGATGGGAAGGAAGGTGGTCAAGGAATCGGCCTGGAGGTGGGCGGCTATTTTTTGCCTTCCGAATGGGGTGAGGGTTTTTTTGAAAAGGGACAAGGCAAAGGGTTGGGCGGAGTACATGAAATATCTTGTCCTCCCCTCCAAAGGACAGAAGGAATTTTTCATCGCTTCCCGATTAGAAAGGAGGGGACTCAAGATCCCTAAACCCCTGGGCTGGATGGAGAGGCTCCGGAGAGGCTTGGTGAGGGAGAGCTATTACCTTTCGGAGGCGACTGGAACGGGGGTTTCGTTCATCGAGGAGATGGCGAAAGCAAAGGAACCTCGTTCGATCGTTGAATTAGCGATAACCGTAAGGGCGTTTCAAGATGCAGGACTATTTCATCAGGATCTTCATGGAGGAAACTTTTTGTGGGATGGCGAGTCGTTGTTTCTCACGGACCTACATCGTACGAAGATCATGAAATCCCTTTCCCTGAATCGGAGGTTGTGGAATCTGGCTCATCTCTTTCATTCTTTAAGGACGATGTGGGGGGAAAGAGAACAACTCCAATTCCTGGATCAATATTTCGGCGGGATCTCCGATGGAATCGAGAAAAGGGAGATTCTATTCGAGAGAATTTATCCCTCCATGGATCGCCTCCTGAAGAGGCAGTGGCGGAGCAGAACAAAGCGGTGCCTGAAGGAAAGCACCGAGTTTACGGTCGAAAAGGCGAGAGGGGCCCGCTATTTTCACAGGCGGGATTTCTCTATGGATCGTCTGAAAAGGATGTTGGATGAGCATCGGGACCTGGTGAGAGAGAGATCCTCCTGCCTCGTCAAAAATTCTCCGGAAGTGCTCGTTTCTATCTTGAAGGATAAAGGAGAGCAGATAGGCTTAAAACAATTTTGCTATCCTCATTTCTGGGGGTGGGTGAAAGAATATTTTCGTCGTCCGAAAGGGCTCAAGGCCTGGGTGGCCGCCAATGGCCTGCGGGCGAGAGGTATCCCGACGCTTAAGCCTCTGGCCCTGGTGGAAAGGAAAGGCTGGATAGGATTGAAGGAGAGTTTTCTATTCATGGAAGCTTCGGCCAGCGATTTAGAGATGGATCGATATGTATTAAAGGGGTTTGAAGGCTTAAAGAGAAAGAGATTTTTTATTAGGAACTTTGCCCGTTGGCTTGAAGGTCTTCATAGAATGAGCGTATACCATAAGGATATGAAAACGTGTAATATCCTTGTGTCGGAAAAAGGAGAGGAATGGGATTTTCATCTCCTCGATTTTGAGGATATCCGGATGGACGAGACGGTGGACCGGAAAAAATTGTTCAGAAATTTTCTCCAGCTCAACACGTCCACCCCAAGAGTCATGACAAAGGTTGATCGCTTCAGATTTTTTAGGGAATATCTCCTCCTCAATCCCATCGTAAAAGACGAGAAGGCCTTTCTTCGAGGGTTGATGGATGAAAGTCGCCGCAGAGGGTTGGTCTACGTCTCCCCCCAGGGAGTGGTCACTGAAAGGTTGGAATAAATAGAATGGACCAGCAGTTTTCGAAAATTGCCGCGCAGCCATGGCCTCAGGTCGCCTTGCTCCTGGGACTCTGCTTCGTCATTTATTTTGTCAACCTCGGTCAATGGGATCTCTGGAGCCCGGATGAACCCCGTTACGCTGAGGTTTCAAGAGAGATGGTGAATCGGGGAGATTGGATCCTCATGCATCGCAACGGGCACCTCTACACCGATAAGCCTCCTCTCTTCTTCTGGGCCATTGCCGTTTCATCCTTCGTGTGGCAAGGGTTCTCCCCATTTTCGGTGAGGTTCCCTTCTGCCCTCTTCGGGACCTTGACCGTGTTGCTCACTTTTTTCATTGGGAAGAAGCTCTATTCCTCACGCACGGGGTTTCTCTCCGGACTCATCCTGGCGACGGTTTATGAATTTGCCTATCTTTCCACGCGGGGCAATATCGATGTGACCCTCACTTTCTTTACCACGGCATCAGTATTCTGTTTTCTCCAATGGTATGGATACGGTCGGGAGGAAGGGGTTCGTCCGAGGGGTCTGAAAGGTCTGTCTGTTTATGGCTTTTACATCAGTATGGGATTGGCGACCTTAGCCAAGGGACCGGTCGGCTTCATCCTTCCTCTCTTAGTCAGTTTAATCTATCTGGTCATTCAAAAGGACTGGAGAGGAATCAGGCGGATGAAGCTCCTTCCGGGGATGCTTCTCTTTATCATTGTTGTTCTTGCCTGGTATCTTCCTGCTGTCACCAGGGGAGGGAATGTCTATCTTCGAGAAACTCTCTTCAAGCACACCGTGGATGCTTATGCGAAAGGGTGGACCCATGTCCGCCCCTTTTATTACTATCTCTACAACTTCCCTGCTGATTTTCTGCCTTGGTTCATCTTTCTGCCCGGAGCGATTGTTTACGGCTTTTTCAAGGAGGCCATGGGGAAAAGAAGGGAGTTCCTTTTTCTCTTTATATGGTTTGCCGTCATCTTCATGTTTTTTTCTATCTCCAAGGGGAAGAGGGGCCTTTACCTTTTGCCTCTCTACCCGGCGGCCTCCCTGATGGTGGGGAAGTTTTGGGAGGATGTGATTTTTACATCGATGGATCGTTTCAGGCGTGAATGGATTTCTATTCCGCTTTACGGGTTGATGGCACTGACCCTTGTCGGGGGTCTTGCCGCCCCATGGGTGGTTTCGGCAAGGTTTCCCGCCTACTTTCTTTATAGCCTTCCCGTAGCCTTTCTTTTGGTTGGAGGAAGCCTTGCCCTCTTTTTTTCGTATCGCTTCAAACGTCATGGGATCGTTTTTTTCGTCATTGTTGGGATGATGGCCGGAGGGTTTTTCTATACATTGAGGGTCGCATTTCCCCTGGTGAACCCTTACAAGTCAGCCCGCTTCGTTTGTCAGGAGATTACTTCACGGATTCAACCCGGGGAAAAATTAGCCATCTATGGGGATTTTGAACCGGGCCCTTTTAATTTTTATACGGCGATTGTTCCCATCCCGGTGTTGAATGAGAAAGAGGACCTTTTAAATTTTTTGAGGTCTTCGGAAAGAGTGTTCTGTCTGCTTAAATCCAGAGATTTCTTGAAATTTCAACTTATGGAAGACAAGCCGGAGGTTCAATTGATTGCTCGACGCGGGGTGGGAGGAGATAGTTTTGTCGTAATCTCCAACCGATGAGGTTCCTCGTCATAGCCTGTCGCCCTGCCCCCTGCCTACCGGCAGGCAGGCGGTCCCGCACTATTAATTAATAGACCGAGGGCGGGGCCGGCTGGCATTCCTCTGCGAGGAGAGTTTCTCGCCGTCGGACTTATTCAGGAAGAGAGGATATTATGGGCAACAAAAAGGTATCTTGGCAAAGGAAGGTCCGAAGGATTCCACTTTTCGTCGGAGCCTTCTTATTGGTGATCTTTGCGAGACCCCAATTCTCCGGGATCTTGATTGGGATGGTATTGATCTTTTTGGGGGAGGGCATCCGCATCTGGGCAGCGGGTCACCTTCAAAAGAACGAGGTTCTGACGGTGACAGGCCCTTACGCTTATGTCAAGAATCCTCTCTACATCGGTTCGATTTTGATTACAGCAGGCTTTTGCATTATGGCCGACAATATTTATTTCTTGGCGGCGGCCTTCTTTATGTTTTGCTTTCATTACATTCCTTACAAAAAGAGGGTAGAAGGGGATCGATTGAGAAAGATTTTTGGAAATCAATTTGAGGACTATGATGAGAAGGTTCCAGAATACCTACCCCGATGGACTCCCTATTCGGAGAAAAAAGTTTCGTGGCAATTCAAATGCTTTATCGAGAACAGCGAAGAGGGAATCCTCCTCATCATCCTCGCCGGAATTTTGCTGGTCCTCAGCCGTCCCTATTGGAACCTCTTCTTTTAATTTCCCCCTCACCCTCCCCCTCTCCCCTTGGGGGAGAGGGAAGGGGTGAGGGGTATGCTTAGAGAGGGTAAGTGGAACGGGAAGATCTTAAAGGATCAGTTGTTGTTGTCAAGGGGAGGGGCGGGAAACCCGATTTGAATCAGGTAGAGGTGGCGGGTCGATCCCTGATGGTAAAGGACGTCCGGGGAAAACATTTTTTTTTGCGGTGGACATTAGGACTTTGGTTGATCGACAAGGAATGGAAGATCTATTCCCAGCTTACAGGCATAAAAGGCATTCCCCAGCTTGTGGAGCGGATTGACCGCTTTGCTTTTGGCATGGAGTTTATTCCGGGGAAGCCTATCCAGAGGGAGGAGCCCCTTCCTTCTTCTTTTTTCTCTGATTTAGAACAGGTGCTCAGGGGAGTTCATGCCAGAGGAGTAGTTCACATGGATTTAAGGCACAAGGGGAACATCCTTGTCTCTGAAAAGGGAGAACCTTTCCTCATCGATTTCAACAGCAGTTTTGCTTTTAAGGGAAAAGGATTCCTCCGGCGTTTTCTTTTTCCTCTCCTCAGGTGGGTAGACTATGGGGGATTGCTGAAATTGAAAAAGAGGATCGCCCCTGCTTTGTTGACCTCTGAAGAGCTGGCTTTCCTGAAACGCTTTGAGCGCCTCCGAAAACTCTGGATCTTCAATTGATGTTGTTAGGCATTTCGCTTATCTGCCTTCAGTTCAATCACTCGGGCCAGCGGAGGCCGTGACCCATTCTTTGGATCTCGCTGTTGGTCCTTGAGCGATCTTTGTCTTACCCAACTTGCGGTTGGGCGACAACCAACCACAGCGATAACCACAACACCGTTTCGACGATACGGTTAGAATTCCATAAGGCACGCCCCCACCCGTCATAAACCGAAACGGTTGAGGACACCCCGCGCGAGTCGGCGAGAACGCCGGCCCTACCCGGATCAAACCTTCTGGGTGACGTGGCGAAAGAGTTGTTTTTGTTTGAGGGCCATCTGCCGGGCTTCTTTTTTTGTCCCCTCATGCTCGTAGCCGATCAAGTGCAGGATGCCGTGGACCATCAGAAGGATCACCATCTCCATTCCGTCGAGGCCGAAACGGTTCGATTGGCGCTTGGCCGTCTCGACGGAAATCACCAGGTCGCCGAGGAGATGAGGATGGAGGGTTGAAAATTCTCCCTCTCGCATGGGAAAGGCCAGGACATTCGTCGGCTTGTCGCGGCGGAGATATCGCTGGTTGAACGCCTGGATCTGGAGATCATTAACAAAGAGGAGGCTCAGTTCAGCCTCAAGGAGCCCCAACTCCGTCAATAGTCTTTGGGCCGCCCTTCTTATCCTTTTTAAGTCTAAGGGGATATGTTTTTGCCGATTTCGAATCCAGATCTTCATCGTTCCTCTTCTTCGTTGACTCCGGGCCTGTTGAAGCGGGATAGTCGATTCTCTGGTGAAAGATGGCGGTTAGGATCCGGTCAAAACTTTCTTGGATTTTTTGAAGGTCCTTCAGAGTCAACTCACACTCTTCCATCTGTCCATCCAAGAAAATGTTGTTCGTCACCCGTTGGACGAGGCTTTTGATGCGAGAAGGTGTGGGATCGGCCAAGGCGCGAGAGGCGGCTTCTACCGAATCGGCCAGCATGACAATCCCCGCCTCTTTGGTCTGGGGTTTGGGGCCGGGGTAACGAAAATCCTTTTCATCGATCGATTCCATCTCGGGATTCTCTTTTTCCTTGGCTTTCTGGTAGAAGAAGGAGATCAGGCTGGTCCCGTGGTGTTGTTGGATGATGCGGCCGATTCGTTCTCCCAGACGATTCTCACGAGCCATCTCTACCCCGTCCTTCACATGGGAAATGAGGATGAGGCTCGACATCGTGGGCGTGAGATGATTGTGTTTATTATCTTCCCCTCCTACGTTTTCGATGAAGTAGAGGGGTTTTTTCAATTTTCCAATATCATGGTAATACGCGCTGACCCTTGTCAATAGAGGATTGGCGGCGATGGATTTGGCGGCGGCTTCCACCAGAGTCCCGACGATGATACTGTGGTGATAGGTGCCAGGGGCCTGAAGAATCAAGTCCTTGAGAACGGGGTGGTCCATGTTGGCCAATTCGAGCAGTTTGATATCGGTCGTGTAGCCGAAGACACCTTCCACGATGGGAGCGATTCCCAGGACGAGGACCGAAGCCAAGGATCCCCCCAGAAAACCCATCAGCAGATCGGAGAGAACCGTCATCCTGAAAGGATTCCCGGAAAGCAGGTTGTAAGCAATGATCATTAGGACGTTGATCCCTCCCACGGTGATTCCGGCCTTGATAAGAATGCTCCTCTGCTCGCATCGTGCCACCTTATGGGCACCGATCAGACTCCCCACAACGGTGAAGATGAAATAGAACAGTTGATTCCCCACCAGGGCGGCCGAGAAGTAACCGGTCAGCAGGGTAAAGGCGATCGCCACCTCTGAGTTCAGGACGATCCGGACAAGCATGGCGCCCGTGGCGATGGGAAAGAGATAAAGGTAAGAAGAAGAAGGGATGGAGAAAAATTCTCCTCCCAGCACATCCGTGCTCAGCTGGAAAAGTTTAAGGAAGGCAATGATCCCAAGCAGACTGGTCGAGCAGAAGAGGAGGTCTTTCTGGGAAAGGGAGATCTTGCGGATATTTTGCGTGGAGAATTGGTAGAGGCTCGCCAAGATAAGAAACGTCAGAAGGCTCATGCCAATCAGGATGGCCAGGAGGTGGGTCCTCTCCTGTGCCTTCCGCAGGGCGTTAATTTTTAAGAGATGCTCCTGTTGTACCCGGTCCCCGTCTCTCAGGATGACTTCTCCCCGTTTGACTTGAAGGTAAACGGGATTGATCTTTTCTTTTGCACTTGTTTTTCTCTGTTCGGTCTCATTTTTATTGAAGGTGAGGTCGGGCCTCAGAAAGTGATCGGCGATCTTTATGACAACGGAGGATGATTCTTTCCCTAAAGCTGGGGCGCGGGAAGTTGCCGGAACGCGGATCTCGGCCTTTGCCTCCTTCATATCTAAAAAGTTAAAAGGAGGGTAGTTTTTCCTCTCCTCACGGGTCTGGATATTTCGGATGGCGATTCCTTTCTCAGCCTCTGAATCGAGAAGTTCCTTGTCGTTGACAATCCCTTTTTTCAGGATGGGGGCAATCAGTTTCAAAACGGCCTCGCCGACGGCGGGGTTAAA
>Ga0335070_10007687_pt1 | contig 12623 bp, 8 predicted proteins | sample Lox_Sample_13_FD_206722 | JGI IMG/M metagenome (GOLD analysis project Ga0335070, IMG submission 206722) | Soil microbial communities from Loxahatchee National Wildlife Refuge, Florida, United States - Lox_Sample_1.3 | ecosystem: Environmental > Terrestrial > Soil > Wetlands | place: USA: Florida...
AGAGCGACGAGTGCGCATCCGGAGGTACATGAACTTTGGATTGCAGGCGAATTGCAGAGGTAAGAGCGCAGATTGCAGAAGTGAAACCAAGAGACGCGATTACTGACCGTTATCTTTGTCGACCTTGCTGGCAACTTTGACGCCGCTCAGGCCACTTACATATTTCGAAACTCCGCGATAGAGGGCTTCGGCGATGCGCTGGCGGTGCTCGGCGGTTTCGAGCTTGCGTTCATCGGTGGGGTTGGAGACGAAGGAAATCTCGGCGAGAATCGAGGGCATATTGGCGCCGATCAGCACGATGAAGGGCGCCTTCTTCACGCCGCGATTGCGGACGCCGGAGTTGCGCAGCGACAGCCCGCTGTAGAGCGAATCCTGCACGTCGCTGGCAAATTCGTGAGACTCTTCGATCTTCTCTTTCAGCGCAATTTTCTTTACCAGGTCCTGCAGCTCGTGGATCGACTTTTCCGAGACCGCATTTTCACGGGCGGCGACTTCGAGCGCGTCGGCGGAAGAGGTGAAATTCAGGTAATAGGTCTCGACGCCGCGCGCGTCGGAGTCGTGACTGGAATTGGCATGGATGGAGATGAAGAGATCGGCGCGCTCGCGATTGGCGATGGCGGTGCGGGTTTCGAGCGGGATGAAGGTGTCGTCCTGGCGGGTGTAGATAACCTCGGCGCCGAGCCTGGTTTCAAGCTGGCGGCCGAGGCGCTTGGCGACGTCGAGGACGAGATCTTTTTCGAGCAAACCGTTCGGACCGATGGTGCCGGTGTCGTGGCCTCCGTGGCCGGGATCGATGACGATCTTGCCGATCTTAAGGCCAAGCGCGCGGATGAGAGAGCGATCGCCGGCGGCGGTGGGACGGGCTACATGGATCTGGGAAACGGTATCGTCGGCCGATTTCTTTTTGCGCGAGTTCTTCGATTTTGAAGAACGCGAAGCCGCCTTGAGGGGCGCGGTATCTGCGGTGGTGTCGCCTTGGCTGGCGGCGATTTTGGCGCGCTGCGCCGGCGTCACTTCGGGACGCAGTTTCTCGGGTTCGAGCGACGCTACGGTGGTGGGAGCCTCGTCATCGGCCTCGACGATCGTCTTGGGAATCTTTTTGCCGGTTCCCGGGACTGCGACCTTGGTCTTCACCACGCCGATTCCGCTGACGGGCTTCGAAGGATCGGCGGCCGTGGGCGGAAGATCGGCATCGGCCGAAGCCGGAGGGGCATCGGCGGTTTTGGTTTTCTTGAAATGGACGGGGGACTGGATCTCGACTTTCGAGTCGGTGCCTGAGTCCGCGGCCGGCTTGGAATCGCGGTCGAGGTCGGTAGGCGGATCGCGCAGCTCGTCGTCGGGGTCCGAAGGGGCATCAGCCTGGGCGACTGGCGGCTCAGCGGCGCGCGCTTTCGCCATCAGCGCGGCGCGGCTTTGCTTGCCGTGGATGTCGATGATCAGCCGGTAAGGATTGGGCAACTGGAAGACTTCGTAGTTGGCCAAGTCGTCGACTTCGAGCACGACACGGGTGCGTCCGGGCTGAAACTCGGCGACGCGGATCTTCTTCAGGAAGCCGTCGTCAACATCGAAAGTCTTGCCGACGAGGGTGGAGGCGAGCCTGGTATCACGCAGGTCGAAAAAGATGCGATCGGGATGCGAGATGCGCTGCGAGTCGTATTTGACTTCGGCCTCGATATCGATGGCGACGCGCGTGTAATCGGGCGTGGACCAGTGGCGAAGTCCGGTGACACGCGGAAGTTTGCTGCGGCGCGGTTCGGAAGACGCTGCCTCGGCCCGGTCATCGGAATCGTCATCTTTCGCGCTCTTGTCCGAAATGTCTTTGTTACTTTTGCCCGAATTGCGCGCATTCTGACGGGGCTTGCGAGCTTGCTCGCGCTCCGCCTTCTCGGCAGCGTCGGCGTCGGAATCGAGTTCCTTGATGGCGGCGCGGGCGTCGTCAGCGAGGCGGTTACGCGGATATTTGTGAAGAAAAGTTTCGAAGGTGGCGCGGGCTTCCTCGGGATCGTCGAGATCGTCCTTGTAGATTTCCCCGACAGTGAAGAGCGCGTCGAAGCGGTACTTGCTACCGGGATATTCCTTACGGAGGAAGCGGTACTGCTCGATGGCATTGCGAAGAATCTTGTTGTCGTTGAACTGGCGGCCCATCTCGACCATGAGTTCGGCGGTCGCGACCACGCTGGGATCGGCCTTGGACGAGGTCGGGCATCCGAAATAAACCAAACGATAGGAGTTGATGACGCGCTGATACTCGCGGCGAGTGCGCTCGGCCGCGGGACGTCCGTTGAGAGCTTCGCGACTGCGCTCGGCTTTGGCAAACTGCTGGCGCGCCCATGCGTCGTTGTGACGGACGCGGGCAGTGGCGGGCACAACCGGCAAGAGAACGAGGAAAAGGGCGAGGCCGAAGCGCCGCGCGAGGCGCTTCCGAGATAGGGTCGTGGAAGCGTGAATCCTGGAAACCTGGGTCTTCAACTTGCGATTCCGTCACCGCTTTCCGGCACTACCACATGCAGGAAGCGATGCTATTCGGTGTTGCTGATATAGAGCACGCCGCGCGCGTCGCGCTGCACACGAACCGGGTCACGCACCGGATTCCCAATAATATGCGAACCCGGATCTCCTCCTCCGAAGTACAGGTCGGTAATCCTGCGAACATAGTTGCGGGTCTCCGCAAAGCGCGGAACGCCGGCGCTTCGCGCCACCGCTCCGCTGCCCGCGTTGTAGGCGGCCAGGCTGAGACGGATGTCCCCCCCATAGCTTTCCAGCAGTCTCTTTAGATGCCGAACTCCGGCATCGACGTTCTGCTCGGGATCAAAAGGATTGGAAACATTGAGAGAACGGGCGGTTGAAGGCATTAACTGCATGAGCCCCATGGCCCCTTTGCGGGAGACAGCATTGGGGTTGAAATTGGATTCCACCTTGACGACCGAGCGGACCAGATTGGCGTCGACGTTGTGGCGGGCAGCGGCCTGAACGATGGCGGCGTCGATCTCCTGCTCGGTGAAAACGCGGCTGCGGTTGAGGCGAAGTTGGGAACCACCGTCGAGATAGGTATTGACCTCCGAAGCTGCGGAGCGGGCGGCACGAATGGCAGCCCCACTGGTGGGTACGGGCTTCCAGCGGTGCTCGGTGGAGCTCCAGTAAACAAGGCCATTCGCGCGTGGAGCGGTGGCCGCAGTGGCGGAAGTGGGCGAGGCTTCGTCGTTGACGTAGATCTTGCGCCCAGAGTCGTCGGTGGTGGTGGTGATCGGGGCAGATTGAGCCCACAGAGATGTGGGAAGGGAGATCGCGGCCAAAGCAGCCATCAGGGCGATTTTCAGGCTTCTACGCATACGGGTCCGAAAAGGTCGAAGACACACCACTACCTATCGACCTACCTACCCGAAAACCTGACGGAGAATCGTACAGCCAGAGTAGGTCGATTATAGGGGGCGGCGGTGGAGGGGGCAATCTATCGTAAGGTCGCTGAACCACTGGAGTAATCGAGGTAAGTTACTGAAGAGAGGGGGATTGTAATGATCGGGTTGCAGGTTTCAGAGGGGGGGAGATTGCAGAGGAAAATAGCTCTCAGCTGTCAGTTGTCAGGAAACCAGCAACAGAAGACAACGTTGATCGCACATGGTGGCGGTGAGAATTCACTGAGGCGGCGGGGGCGATCGAGGGAGCAGGGACCCTTCGACTTCGTAAAACGGTTCGCAAGCAACCATTCCAGCTTCGGAGCCGGGGGAGCTGTCGCGACGCGGTTTGTGGCGCTTCCGAAATCGGACCTCTACAATCCTTGTGTGAATTCGACAGCACTGAAGAAATTGTTCGGACAAGTACAGAAGGGGAAGATCTCGGCGGATGAGGCGGTCGAGCGGCTGCGCCACCTTCCGTTTGAGGATCTGGGTTTTGCGAAGGTGGATCATCACCGGGCGTTGCGGGTGGGGATGCCGGAGGTGATTCTCGGGCAGGGAAAATCTCCGCGGCAGGTGGCGGAGATCTTTGCGCGGCTGGCAGAACACGGCGGGAACGTGCTGGCGACCCGAGCGAACGAGGAACAATTCGCGGCGGTGGCGGCGAAGGTGGAGGATGCGGAGTATCGTCCGCTGGCGAGGGCGATTGTGCTGAAGCGCGACCGGAAGAAGTATGGGAAAGGTGCAATCGCGGTGGTATCAGCGGGGACGAGCGATATCCCAGTCGCGGAAGAAGCGGTGGTCACGGCGGAAGTCATGGGGAACACGGTCCAGCACATCTATGACGTGGGGGTGGCGGGGATTCACCGTCTGCTGGCGCACCGGGATGCGCTCGGAAAGGCGCGGGTCATTGTTGTGTGCGCGGGGATGGAGGGCGCGCTGCCGAGCGTGGTGGGGGGACTGGTGGGAGTGCCGGTGATCGCGGTGCCAACGAGCGTGGGGTATGGCGCGTCGTTCGAGGGGCTGGCGGCGCTGCTGGGAATGATGAATTCGTGCGCCTCGAACGTGAGCGTGGTGAACATCGACAACGGTTTCGGCGCGGGATACGTGGCATCGCTGATCAACCGGAGATAGGAAGTCCAGAAGGCCGGGCTGTTTCCAAACAAAAGTCCCAATTCAAGTTAGCGATGGAACCTGCCGATAAGGAGAAGGGTCTTCCTGCGTCCAAGGCGGGGCAGGCCGGGCACTCGTATATGAAAGTTATCCGCAGAAGAGAGCTTGCGAAGGAAGCAAGCTACCGCGACGTACTGCGGCGGGCAGCACTGCATGTATCGCAGGTATTAAGCGCGGGCTCGGTGGACGAGGCCATTCCGACAATTCTGGCCACCATTGGAGGCGCATACGATGTAGACCGGGTGCTGGTGATTGAAGATCGTATGGAAGGCGAAACGCACACCGCAGCGCTGTGTTATGCGTGGCAGCGGGAATCAGCGCCGGCGCTAGAGAAGGATTTCTTTTCCCAATATCCATCGAACTCCAAAGGAGTGGCCGAATGGACGCGACCGATCCGGGAAGGCAAGCCAGTGACTGCGATGTACCGCAACGTCAGGGGCGCGGTTGCGGACCTTTTTCGAATGATGGGTGTGCGCTCGATGCTGCTCGTGCCGATCACGGTGGGTGGAAGCGTATGGGGATGCGTGGGGATAGACTCGTGCCGGACCGAGCGGCATTGGACGCGGGTTGAGATCGAACTGGTGGAGATACTCGCCAACCTGATCGGAATCACGATCCTGCGCGACCGATACATCAAGCGGTTGCGGAACAGCGAAGAACAATTCCGGACGGTGGCGGAGACGGCACACGACGCGATCATCCTGGCGGACTCGCGCGGGCTGGTGCGGTTCTGGAATCCGGCGGCGCAGAGGATCCTGGGATATACGTCGGAGGAAATGGTGGGGCAGCACGTTCACGATCGAATTGTTCCAGAGCAGTACCGGAAGTTGATGTCCGACACATGGGAAGCTTTTGCAGCCACCGGAATAGGGAAAGGGGTGGGGACAACCCGGGAACTGTCGGCGATCCGGAAAGATGGGGTCGAAATTCCGGTGGAATTGGCACTGGCGGCGATGCAGGTGGATGGAGAGTGGTGCGCGGTGGGAGTGCTGCGCGACATCAGCGCGAGAAAACAGACGGAGCAGCGCATCGCATGGCTGGCGCGGACGGATGTGTTGACGGAATTGCCGAACCGCAAGGTGTTTGTGGATGAGTTGCAGGAAGCGATCGAACGGTCGCGCCGGAGCGAAAAGAGCTTCGCGGTCTACTACCTGGACCTGGACCACTTCAAAGATGTGAACGACACGCTGGGACATCCCGCGGGAGACCTGCTTTTAAAACAGGTGGCGGGGCGGCTGAAAAGCGCGATCCGGGAAACCGACAAGGTGGCGCGCTTCGGAGGCGATGAGTTTGCGATTCTGGCGACGGAATTCAGCGATCCGACGGACGCGGGAATCGTGGCGACGAAGATCATTTCAGCGATGAAGCGCCCATTCCGGATCAACGGAGCGGAAGTCCACAGCGGGGCGACGATTGGAATCGCCTGCTACGCGCCGGGCGACGAGGACGCCGAGACACTGCTGGCGCATGCGGATGTGGCGCTGTACCGGGCGAAGTCGGAGGGCCGTGGAACGTTCCGGTTCTTTACGGACGCGATGCACAACGATGTGCGGGAGCGGGTGACGATGCTGGGTGAATTGCGGGAGGCGATCGCACGGCAGGAACTGTTCCTGGTTTACCAGCCGCAGGTGGATATCGAGAGCCGGGCGATCGTGGGGCTGGAAGCGCTGGTGCGCTGGCGGCATCCGCAACGCGGGGTGATTTACCCGGCGGAATTCATCGGGGCGGCGGAGAACAGCGGCCTGATACTCACGCTGGGCGAATGGGTGCTGTTCGAGGTGTGCCGGCAGGCCCGGCGCTGGAAAGAGACGGGGATTGCGCTTCCAATCATCGCCGTGAATGTCTCGCCAACACAGTTCAAAGCGCCGTCGGAACTAAGCGCTGAGATTGCGGCCACGCTGCAGGCCTCGGGCATCCAGCCGAAGATGCTCGAAGTGGAATTGACGGAGACGGCGATGATCCAGGCATCGAGGTACAACAGCCGCGTCCTGCAGGAATTGCGAGCCCAAGGCTTGCGGGTGGCGATCGACGACTTCGGGACCGGGTATTCGTGCCTGGACTACCTGCGGCGCTATCCGGTGTCGCGAATCAAGATCGCGCAGACATTCGTCGCCGAGATCGCGCATGACGCGGGGAGCGCAGCGATCACGCGGGCGACCATCGGCCTGGCGCGCGAACTGAGCATGAGCGTAATTGCGGAGGGCGTGGAAACGGAAGAGCAGGTGGCGCTTCTGAAAAAGTGGGGATGCAAAGAGGCGCAGGGATTTTACTTTTCAAAGCCATTGTCGAGCGAGGACGCGTGCGAGTTGCTTCGAATCGGCAGGGTGGCCGCGCGAAATTACGCCGCGGTGTAAGAGAGCGCGCCGGACCCCACGAGATTCCATGAGTGTGGCAAAGTAGAAGAGCCATGCTCACCTCGCAAGACCCGCGGCTGGCCGGCCGGGTGGCGTTCCAATATCCGAATTTTGTGGCGTACACGAGCGCGCGCTCGTTCATCGTGCTGTCGCTGGAGATGGTATCGGTGGCGGTGGGATGGCAGGTGTATGACATCACGCACCGAGCGCTCGACCTGGGCTACGTCGGGCTGGCGCAGTTTCTGCCGGGATTCGTGCTGTTCCTTTTTGCCGGGCATGCGGCGGACCTGGTGGACCGCCGCAAACTGTTGATGTGGTGCTACGCCGCGTACGGAATCTGCGCGGTTTTTCTGCTGGCGATCAGCTGGGGAGCGCCGCGCTCGGTGCACCTCATCTACGTCGTGCTGGTTGTGCTGGGCGGGATTCGCGCGTTCAGCTTTCCGGCAAGCCGGGCGTTGCTGCCGCTGCTGGTCCCGGAAGAACATTTCGCAAATGCAGTGGCGTGGAACTCGAGCACATTCCAGGTGGCAACGATTGCGGGACCGTCGCTGGGCGGAATTGCGTACGCGGTCTCGAAAGGACCGCACGCGGTGTACGGGCTGGCAGTGGCGGTTTCGGCCGTGTCGGTGGTGATGATGATGCGCATCCGGCCGCTGATGGATGCGAAGCTGTCGAAGCAGCCGATCAGCCTGCGCACGGTGCTCGCGGGGTTCCGGTTTATCAGGGACAAGAGAGTCGTGCTGGGATCGATCTCGCTGGACATGTTTGCTGTTCTGCTGGGTGGAGCGGTGGCGCTGCTGCCGGTGTACGCGAAAGAAATCCTGCAGACCGGGCCGTGGGGCCTAGGCTTGCTGCGCAGCGCGCCGGGAGTGGGAGCTGCGTTGATGGCGATCGTGGTGGCGCACCGGCCGATCAAGCGGCACGCGGGCGTGACGATGCTCATGTTTGTGGCGGGCTTCGGCGTGTTCACCATTTTGTTTGGCCTCTCCAAGAGCCTGATCGTGTCGCTGATTGCGCTGTTTCTGACGGGGGCGTGCGACATGGTGAGCGTGATCATCCGGGCAACGCTGGTGCAGATTGCGACTCCGGACGAGATGCGCGGTCGGGTGAATGCAGTGGACATGCTGTTCATCGGGGTGTCGAACGAGTTGGGAGAGTTCGAGTCGGGGCTGACGGCGCAGTGGTTCGGGACGGTACCAGCTGTTGTGATCGGCGGAGTGGGAACGCTGGTGATCATCGCACTGTGGGCGTGGCTGTTTCCGGAGTTGAGGAAGGCAGACCAGTTAACGGCGGCAGAACTGGTGGAGGCGGGAACGACGGTGGAGGAAGCTTGAGAAATGTCAGAGGGTGGAGCGGGTGGGGGTCCTTCGACTTGCCGTTGCTGACGCTCCGGCGTCGCTCAGGATGACAAAGAGGCTGGGAGCGTGGAGCTGGCGACCGACCGAGCGGTCGTCGATCCTGCTGCTACAATTTTTGGTTCGCCGTCGGGTGAGCTGCGATACAGAAGACGCAACGAGCTGCGTCTCTACGTGGAATCATCCGACAAATTAGAAGGCATCCAGAAGCATCGAAGAGATGAAGGGACCTTATGCCGGACACTTTGCAACTCGCGAATCCCGCGCCGCTGACCCATCTGACGGAAGATGAAATTCTATTCCGCGACAACATCCGGCGGTTTGCCGAGGAGAAGATCCGTCCGCTGGTAAAGGAGATGGACGAGAAGGGCCAGTTCGATCACACGCTGCTCGAACAGTTCTTTCAGCTTGGGTTGATGGGGATCGAGATCCCAGAGCAGTACGACGGAGGAGGGGGAAAATTCTTCGAAGCGATCCTGGCGGTCGAGGAATTTTCGCGGGTGGACGCGTCGGCGGGCGTGGTGGTCGATGTGCAGAACACGCTGGTGGCGAACGCGCTGCTGAAGTGGGCGAACGAGGATCAGAAGAGACGATACCTGCCGAAGCTGGCGAATGACACGGTCGGCGCGTACGCGTTGAGCGAGGCGGGGTCGGGCTCGGACGCGTTCGCGCTTCAGACGCGCGCCGAGTCCAGAGGCAACGACCACGTCTTGAACGGACGCAAGATGTGGATCACGAACGGAAAAGAGGCGGGGCTGTTCATCCTGTTCGCCACGGTGGACGCGTCGAAGGGGTACAAGGGGATCACGGCATTCCTGATCGAGAAGAATTTTCCGGGATTCACGGTGGGAAAGAAAGAAGACAAGCTGGGGATCCGGGCGTCGTCGACGTGCGAACTGATCCTCGAAGATTGCCGCGTGCCGGCGGAGAACGTGCTGGGCGAAGTCGGGAAGGGTTACAAGATCGCGATCGAAACGCTCAACGAGGGGCGCATCGGAATTGGCGCGCAGATGCTGGGCGTGGCCCAGGGCGCGTGGGAATACGCGATGAAATATGCGCAGGAACGGAAACAGTTTGGTAAGGCGATTGGGGAGTTTCAGGGGATCCAGTTTCAGATTGCGCAGATGGCGACGGAGATCGAGGCGGCGCGGTTGATGGTATATAACGCGGCGCGTATGAAAGACGCGGGAATGGATTTCGTGAAAGAAGCCGCGATGACGAAGTTATTCGCGTCGCAGGTGGCGGAACGCGTGACGTCGCTAGCGATCGAGATTTTTGGAGGGTACGGGTTTACGAAGGACTATCCGGTGGAGAAGTATTGGCGCGATTCGAAGATCGGGAAGATCTACGAGGGAACGTCGAATATGCAGCTGGCGACGATCGCGAAGCTGGTGCAGAAATAGGTGAGAGGTTAGAGGTCGGCTTGCAGAGGCGAAAGACCTCAATCCACGCCCACAGGAATGCACTTGAGGAATTGCGGCCCGGTGGCCGAACATTTCCGCAACTGGAACCCGACCTCTGCAATCTCACTTCTTAAGGTGCGGCAGGACGGCGTCGCCGAAAAGCTTAGCCTGGCCGGTACGATCGTCACCCCAGATTTCGAGCATGATGTGGGTGCATCCGGCGGCCCGGTACTCTTCAAGTTTCGCGATACATTCTTCGGGTGTGCCGGCAATCGGGCAAACTTTGCGGAGCAGTTCGTCGGTGACGGCAGCAGCAGCGGCGCGGCGGCCTCCTTTTTCCATGGCATCGGCGACGGGCTGAATTTCGTCGAATGTGATGCCAGCAGACTCGAGAAGAACGTCGGCTGAGCCCTTGATGTTCTGCACCTTGTTTGCAAGATACATGGCGGCTTGTTCGCGGGCTCCGTCTTTTCCCTTCCTCGAGTCGCGCCCGATGCTGCCAACGATCACGCAGCCAAGGATCAGGCTCGACGGGTCGCGACCGGCTTTCGCGGCAGCCTCCTCCATGTTCTTTTTCGAATAGCGCACGAATGCGGGCGTTGTGATCGAGGCCGTGAGGAGGCCGTCGCCGAGCGAGCCTCCAAGCCTCTGCATGGCGGGGCCGGTGCCCGCGATGTAGACGGGAGGAATCTTGCGCGAGATGTGCGCGTCGGATTTGAGTGGCGGCACGCTGGCGGCGAAGACTTTGCCCTGGTACTCGAAGGCGTCGCCTTTGAGCACGCCGCGAATGATCTCGATGCTCTCGCGCATCACGGTGGCGGGGCCGACCTTTTCGCCTTCTCCTTCGCCAATTTCCTTCATGAAAATTTTGGAGGCGCCGAGGCCCAGCAGGAAGCGGTCGCCGGCGAGGTCCTGCATGACGCGGGCTTCCATGGCGATCTGGACGGGATGGCGTGTGTAGGGAGAGATGATGCCCCAGCCGAGTTGAATGCGCCTGGTCTGCGCGGCGATAACGGCGAGGATCGCGGTGGAGGAGCGCGCCTCAAAGGAATGCTTGCGCCACCACGGGTAGGCTTCGGCGATCCAGAAGGTGTCGAAGCCGGCGTCCTCACAAGCCTTGGCCATGGCCAAGGTTTCGTGGACGGGCTCCATGCTGAGTTGAAGGACTCCGATGTTGAAAGGGACAGGCATTGATAGTTTCTCGTTTCCTTGTTTCCAGTCTCGTGGTTTCAATCCGGATCGGACCATGAGTGTTCCAATCCTTTGATCAGTTCCCAAATTGCCTTATTGAGGGGCGTGGGAACGCGGGTCTGCTCGCCCCATTTGACGATGGCTCCATTCATGAAATCGACTTCAGTCTGGCGCCTGGCCATCACGTCTTGCAGCATGGAGGCGCGGTGCTTGCCCGGAGCGTTCGCTCCTTTCTGAACGAGCGCGCGCGGATCTGCGTGCAGTTCGATGCCGAGCGCGCGGGCAACCGTTTCGCCTTCCGCGATCAGGTCGTTGAAGAGCTGACCGGTTGGGGCGAAGCGAGTGGCGGCGCCATGATGCAGCAGGGTAAGCGCGCCGACAGGATTAGTGGCGGCGTTGAAGATCAGCTTGGTCCACTGCGCGCCGCGAGCGTCTTTGAGGGCGATGGTGTTCATGCCGGAACGCGTGATGAGGCCCGCGAGCTCTTCCACCTTCGACATGGAGGTGTGCGCGGGCTCGAAGGGGCCGATCCATGTATCGCCCTTGATGTCGAAGCCAACGTGGCCGGGGGCAATGAGATGTCCGGCGGGAAACGTGGTGCCACGGATTACATATTTCACGTGTTCAGCGATGAGCTCTTCGTTTCCCACGCCGTTCTGGACCGAGCAGACTGCGCTTTGATCGTCGAAGGCGCGGGCCACCTGAACGATCGCCTTGTGCGTGTGGATGGCCTTGGTGGCAACAATACCGTAGTCGCAGCGTGGAAGTTCGTCGGCGTCGGAGGTGGCGCGCAGACGCGCAGTGAAATCGGCGGCGCCGGAGAGGCGAAGGCCATTTTTATTGATGGCGTCGACGTGCTCTTTCCAGACATCGTAGGCCCAGACTTCGGCCTCGCCCTTCTGAGCGAGGTGAGCAGCGAAGAGGCTGCCGACCGCGCCACATCCGATGATGCAAATCTTGAGCAAGCAATGAACTCCCAGTTTGAAATTCTGAGGTCAGAGGTCAAAGGTCAGATTGAAGAGGTGAAGCTCCGCCTCGCCAGCCTTGCTTCTGCGCTCTGACCTCTTACTTCTAACTTCGCGTCACCGACTCACGCGTCTCCTGTCCATTAAAAAACTTCCACGGCACATCGGCGAGGCATTCGCCTTCGGTTTTTCCGATGCGGTAGGTGTCTTGCGTGTAGAGACAGACCTTGCCGTCCTGATCGACGACTTGAGGATGCAGCGAGAAGATCATGTTCTCTTCGAGCGGGACCTCGGTTTTTTCGCCGATCGCCGGGTACTCGATCATGGTGGTACCGATGCTGTGGCCGGAAAGGTGTCCGAGGGCGAAGCCGTGCCGGGCAAAGCTTTCAGCGACAGCGCGGTGCACGTTGGAAGCGAGTTCGCCGGCGCGCATGAGTTTGCGGGCGGACTCCATGGCGTGCGGATAAGCGTCGGCCATCTTCTGCGTGGTCGCGCTGGGCTTGCCCTGAATCAGGGCGCGCGAAAATTCAACCCAGTAGCCGCCCGCGCCGGTGACTTCGAGCGAGTAAAGAAGAAGATCGTCGGCGGCGACTTTGCGATGGCTGGGGACCTTGAAGAAGGCGTTGGCTTCTCCATGCTCGCCGGAGAGGAGGATGTTCATCATGCGGGGGCCGGCACCACGCGCGAAAAAGCGCTCGACGGCGGGCGCCATGATTTCGGCTTCGGTCTTGCCGGGCCGGTACGCGGCGACCAGCGCCCAGAAGCCGTCGATGATGATGTCCATGGCGTC
>Ga0335070_10007688_pt1 | contig 12623 bp, 10 predicted proteins | sample Lox_Sample_13_FD_206722 | JGI IMG/M metagenome (GOLD analysis project Ga0335070, IMG submission 206722) | Soil microbial communities from Loxahatchee National Wildlife Refuge, Florida, United States - Lox_Sample_1.3 | ecosystem: Environmental > Terrestrial > Soil > Wetlands | place: USA...
CGCATCGTCCACGTCGATGCCTCGCGCGCGCTGGCCCACACCGGGGTGCGAGCAGTGTTCACCGGGAAGGACCTCGCCGAGGGAGGGGTCAACCCCATCCCGGTGGGGTGGCTCCTCCCTGGTCTGAAGACCACCGACTTCCGGGCGATCGCGGTGGATCGGGTCCGCCACGCCGGCGAGGCGGTGGCGGTGGTGGTGGCCGAATCGGCGGCGATCGCCCGCGACGCCGCGGAGCTGGTCCAGGTGGACTACGAGGAGCTCCCGGTGGTGGTGGACGCCGTCGCCGCGCTCCGGCCGGGTGCGCCCCAGGTTCATGCCAGCGCGCCGGACAACCGCTGCTTCCACTGGGAGATCGGCGACCGGGCGAGAGCGGAATCCGCGCTGCGCGGGGCGGCGAAGGTGGTCCAGACACGGCTGGTGAACCAGCGGCTGATCGCCAACGCCCTCGAGCCGCGAGCCTCGCTCGCCACCTACCAGGCGGCCACCGACGAGCTGACCCTCTGGGTCACCTCGCAGAACCCCCACGTGCACCGGCTGATCATGGGCGCGTTCGTTCTCGGGCTTCCCGAGCAGCGGTTCCGGGTCATCGCCCCGGACGTCGGCGGGGGCTTCGGCTCGAAGATCTTCATCTACCCCGAGGAGGTGGCGGTGGCCTGGCTGGCCCGCCGGCTCGGCGTCCCGGTGAAGTGGACCGCCCAGCGCACCGAGAGCTTTCTCACCGATGCGCAGGGAAGGGACCACGTCTCCGAGGTGGAGATGGGGTTCGACCCGAGCGGCAAGCTCGCCGGGCTCCGGGTGAAGACGGTGGCCAACCTGGGCGCGTACCTGACGCTCTTCGCCCCCGCGGTCCCCACCTATCTCTACGGGACGCTGCTCAACGGGGTCTACGACATCCCCGCCATCTTCTGCGAGGTGGACGGCGTCTTCACCCACACCGTTCCGGTGGACGCCTACCGCGGCGCCGGCCGGCCCGAAGCCTGCTACCTGCTCGAGCGCACGATGGACCTCGCCGCCCGGGAGCTCGGCGCGGACCCTGCGGAGCTCCGCCGCAAGAACCTCATTCCCAAGGAGCGGTTCCCCTTCCAGACCCAGGTGGCGCTCACCTACGACAGTGGCAACTACGCGCCGGCGCTGGAGCGCGCGCTGCAGATGGTGGGTTACGAGCGCTTCCGAGCGGAGCAGGCCGAGGCGCGCAAGAAGGGCAGGTATCTCGGGCTCGGGCTCTCCTGCTACATCGAGGCGTGTGGCATCGCGCCGTCGCAGGTGGTGGGCTCGCTCGGGGCGCAGGCCGGCCTGTACGAGAGCGCCACGGTCCGGGTGCACCCCACGGGCAAGGTGACGGTCCTCACCGGCTCGCACAGCCACGGCCAGGGACACGAAACGACCTTCTCCCAGCTGGTGGCCGACATGCTCGGCATCCCGCTGACCGACGTGGACATCGTGCACGGGGACACCGGCCGGATCCCCTTCGGGATGGGCACCTACGGGAGCCGCAGCGGCGCAGTGGGCGGCACGGCCATTCACATGAGCCTGCAGAAGATCATCGAGAAGGGCCGGGCACTGGCCGCGCACCTCCTCGAGGCGGCGCCGGACGACGTGGAGTTCAAGGGCGGCCGCTTCTCGGTGAAGGGTTCCCCGGACCGGGGGAAGGCGTTCGCCGAGGTCAGTCTCGCGGCCTACCTCGCCCACAAGATGCCCGCGGGCATGGAGCCCGGGCTGGAAACGACCAGCTTCTTCGACCCCTCGAACTTCACCTTCCCGTTCGGGACGCACATCGCGGTCGTCGAGGTGGACGTGGAGACCGGGCTCACGACGCTGCTCCGCTACGTCGCGGTGGATGACGTGGGCAACGTCATCAACCCGATGATCGTCGACGGCCAGCTGCACGGCGGCATCGCCCAGGGAGTTGCGCAGGCGCTGTGGGAGTGGGCCAGCTACGACGAGGCCGGGCAGCTCACCACCGGGTCGCTGATGGACTATGGCTTGCCGCGGGCCGACCAGCTCCCGAGCTTCGAGACCGACCGGACGGTGACTCCCTCTCCGGTGAACCCGCTGGGGGTGAAGGGCGCAGGGGAGGCGGGGACCATCGCCGCCACCCCTGCGGTGGCCAACGCGGTCATGGACGCGCTGGCCCCGTTCGGCATCACCCACCTGGACCTGCCGCTCACTCCCCAGAAGGTCTGGAAGGCGGTGCAGGCCGCTCGCGCGGCGGGGAGGAGGTAGCCATGTACCCCGTTCCCTTCGAGTACCACCGGGCGGGCAGCGTGCAGGAGGCGGTGGACCTCCTCGCTCGCTACGGCGAGTGGGGCAGGCTCCTCGCCGGCGGACACTCGCTTCTCCCGCTGATGAAGCTGCGGATGGCCGAGCCCAGACACCTGGTGGACATCCGGCGCATCCCCGGCCTGTCCGGCGTGCGCGAGGAGGCCGGCGCGCTCGTCGTCGGCGCGGCCACGCCACATCAGATCCTGGAGCGCTCGCCTCTCGTGCGCCAGCGCCTCCCCATCCTCTCGGAGGCCGCGGCGCAGATCGGCGACGCGCAGGTCAGGAACATGGGCACCATCGGCGGGAGCCTGGCCCACGCCGACCCTGCAGCGGATCTCCCGGCGGTGATGCTCGCGGTCGGCGCCGAGCTGGTGGCGGTGGGCCCGAAGGGGAAGCGGACCATCCCGGTGGACGGCTTCTTCCTCAAGCTCTTCACCACCACGCTCACCCCCGGGGAGATGTTGACCGAGGTGCGCATCCCGCTGCCGCCCGCGGGGACCGGCGGCGCCTACGCCAAGTTCGCGCATCCGGCCTCCCGCTTCGCGATCGTCGGGGTGGCAGCGATGGTGACCGTCGCCGCGCGGAAGATCACCGCCGCCCGGGTGGCAATCACCGGGGTGGGGGCGAGGGCGGTGCGAGCGACCGCCACCGAGGCGGCGCTGGTGGGCGCGGCGGCCGAGGCGGCGGCTGTCGCCTCCGCGGCGCAGAAGGCCTCCGAGGGGCTCACCGTCCGCTCCGACGCGCGGATGGACCCCGACTACTGGCGTGCGCTGGCGGTGACCTTCACCCGGCGGGCGCTGACCACGGCGGTCGAGCGAGCCCGGTAGAACGACCCGTGCGCGAGGAGATCCAGCGGATCCAGCAGTCGATGGAGCGCCAGGGGTACGTCACCGACCGCGCGGTGGCCACCGCGGTCCACCTGGCCACCACCCTCGGGAAGCCGCTGCTGGTCGAGGGGCATCCCGGGGTGGGGAAGACCGAGATCGCCAAGGTCCTGGCGACCGTGCTCCAGGGCGACCTGATCCGGCTGCAGTGTTACGAGGGACTCGACGCCACCACCGCGCTCTACGAGTGGAACTACCCCAAGCAGCTCCTGCACATCCGGCTGGAGGAGCACGGCGAGCGACCGCTCGCGGCGCGCGAGGCGGACATCTTCAGCGAGAGGTTTCTCCTCAAGCGCCCCCTGCTGCAGGCCATCACCCACCAGGGGCGCCCCCCCGTTCTGTTGATCGACGAGGTGGACCGGGCGGACGAGGAGTTCGAGGCCTTTCTCCTCGAGGTGCTCTCGGACTTCCAGGTCACGATCCCCGAGATCGGCACGGTGCGCGCTGCCGCACGACCGGCGGTGGTCCTGACCTCCAACCGGGCCCGGGACCTCTCCGACGCCCTCCGCCGCCGGTGCCTCTACCTGTGGATCGACTATCCCCCGCTGGACAAGGAGCTGCGCATCGTGCGCACCCGAGTGCCCGGAATCGCCGAGCGCTTGGCCCGCGAGGTCACGACCTTCATCCACGCCCTGCGGAGGATGAAGCTGGCCAAGGTGCCGGGAGTCGCCGAGTCGCTCGACTGGGCCCAGGCGCTGGTGGCGCTGCACGCCTCACACCTCGACGAGGAGCTGGTCCGCGAGACGCTGGGTTGCTTCCTCAAGGACGAGGAAGACCTGCGCACGGTGACCGCCCGGCTCGACGCCGGAGAGCTGGCTGCGCTCTCCTCGCCGCTCTAGATGAGCCTCGCCGCAGCGGATCTGGTCGAGCACACGGCGCGCTTCTGCCGCCGCCTCCGCTCCGAGGGCCTGCGGCTCGGGCCGGGGGACACGCTCGACGCGGCCCGGGCGCTGGAGTCGGTGGACCTCGTCGACCGGGAGGACGTGCGGCTCGGCCTCCGCACCGCGCTGGTGAAGCGGGTGGAGGACATTCCGCTGTTCGAGGAGCTCTTCGAGCGGTTCTGGGGCGGGGGCGCGCCGGTCCCGCGCAACCCGCTGGTGATCCCCCCTGACGCAGAGGACGACCGGGAGAAGCGAGGCGCCGCCTCGAGCCGCCGGCGCACCGGGAGCGACCGGCAGTCGGTGGAGGAGATCTCCGTTCCTGCTCCCAGCGCGCGGGAGGCGCTCGGACAGCAGGACTTCGCGTCCTTCGGGGACGAGGAGCTGCGGGCGGTCACCGCGCTTGCCCGCCGAATCGCCCGGCGGCTCCGTGCGCGTCCGGGCCGGCGCTGGAGGCACGCCCGCCGTGGAGGCCAGCTGTCGCTCCGCCGCACGATGCGCGAGGCGATGAAGACCGGCGGCGAGCTGTCGACCCTGAGCTACCGGGAACGGAAGCTCAGGCGCACGCGGCTCGTCGTCCTGGCCGACGTCTCGGGCTCGATGGACCTCTACGCCCGGCTCCTGCTCCAGTTCCTCTACGCGCTGCAGAACGCGTTCTCCTCGGTGGAGACGTTCGTCTTCGCCACCCGGCTGAGCCGGGTCACCGAGGAGCTCCGGGCGCCGGGGTACCGCGAGGCGCTGGGCGGGCTCTCGGCGCGGGTGCAGGACTGGAGCGGCGGGACGCGCATCGGAGAGTCCCTGTCCGCGTTCCTCGAGGGATGGCCGCGGCTGGTCGACCGCCGCACCGTGGTGGTGGTGCTCAGCGATGGGTGGGAGACCGGGAACCCCGAGGTCCTCGGGCAGGCGCTGGCCAGTCTCCGCCGCCGGGCCGGTCGCCTGGTCTGGCTGAATCCGCTCCTCGGAAGCCCCGGGTACGAGCCGCTGACCAAGGGGATGCAGGCCGCGCTCCCGCACCTGGACGTGTTCGCCCCGGCGAACGACCTCGCCAGCCTCGAACAGCTGGCGAGGCACCTCAGTTTGTAGTGAGCCGCCGTCAGTCGTAGAGCTCCGCCGCCTTGACCGGGAAGGCACCGGTTCCCTCGGCACCGCCGAGCAGCAGCACCTGCCCCTGCGGGAGCAGCGACGCGGTGTGCCCGACTCGGGCGAGCGGCAGCGGGGTCCGCTCGGTCCAGGCACCGGTGAGCGGGCTCCAGGTCTCCACGGCGGTCAGCGCGTGCCCGTCGCCGTTGCGCCCACCGATGGCCAGGACCTCGCCGCTGGCGAGCACCACCATGCGCAAGTCGGCCCGGGGCAGGCGGAGGGAGCCGGTGGCGGTGCATTGCCCGGTGAGCGGGTCCCAGACCTCCGCCGCGCCGGTCGGCGAGCCCGCCGCGTACCCGCCGGCGAGGAGCACGCGCCCGTCCGGCAGAGCGGCGGCGGCATGGGCCCAGCGCTCGCTGGCCAGCGTGCAGGCGCGGGTGAACGTCTCGGCGGCGGCGTCGTAGATCTCTGCGTTCGAGACCTCCTGGTGGGTGAAGGCATTGAGGCCCCCAGCGAGCAGCACCCGGCCGTCGAAGAGGCGGGTGGCGGTGTGCAGGAGCCGCGGCTCGACCATCTGGCCCTTGGGCGGCCTCGGGGTGCCCAGGTCGACGTCGAAGAGCTCGACCGGCGTCACCGTCGCGGGGTCCCGCCGATAGAAGTCACCGCCGGCGACCAGCAGGACGTTGCCCTCGACCGGAAGGCGGGTGGCGCTGTTCCCGAAGCGGACCTCGAGCAGATGCCCCGGGGAGTTCCACGCGCCGGTCTCCGGGCTCCACACCAGCACCGCGGTGGCCTCGTCGCGGCGGGAGGCGCTGGTCTCGCCGCCGGCGATGACGATGCGTGAGCCCGAGGCGCCGGCCCAGACCGGGTTGAAGCGCGTCGTGGGCATCTCGCCGGTCTCGGTGAACGATGCGCTTGCCGGATCGAACAGCTCGGTGACCACCCAGGGCGTGTACGTCGGCGAGCGCCCGCCGAAGACCAGCACCCGGCCATCCGCCAGCACGGCGGCCCCGTGGTCCACGCGGGCGTAGTCGCTGGGCGTGAGCGGCCTCAGCCGGTGCCGGTACACCAGCGGCAGCCGCAGCTCCTGGCGGAGCTCCTGCGCGCCGTCGCCGACGACGAGGGTGAAGAGCATCCCCGAGCCGAACGGTCCCACCCGGTAGCGCTTGCCGCTCTCGACAGCCCCGACGCCAGGCTCGATGCGGGCGGTCGCACCCACGAAGCGCGGCAGCAGCTCCACCGGGTCTCCGACCCGCAGGACAGCCGGGCTGGCGGTGAACGACTCGATGTGGGCGAGGTCGCTCCCCGAGCCGGAGGGTCCGCAGGAGAGGACGAGGGCGAGGACGGGGAAGCAGGGATGGCAGACACGACCGAGCGAGGACACGGGGGCTCCTTGAGGTGGGACGCTCAAGTGCAACTAATCTCCACCATGAAACGCCCCCCCGGCGAGGTGTCAGACACCTCTGTCGGGACACCTCTGTCGGACCGCCGGCCCGTCAGGGTTCACGGGCGGGCTGCGGGAGCGGCTGACCCGCGGAGGCGACCTTCCGGACGGAGCTCCCCTCGACGAGCGCCAGCCCGTCGCCGCGGGGCCCCGTGCCCTCGACCGCGACCACGTCGCCGCGCCGGAGCGAGAAGAAGGCCTCGTTCGCCGCCGTCCGGTGCTTCTCTTGGAGCGCCAGGCCGAACCGCCCCTCGGGGCCGCAGCCAACGTACCGCTGGCGCCCCTTCCCCTCGAGCGGCTCGGAGACGATTCGGAACACGCGTCCGGGTGGCGGCTCCGGCCAGGCCTCTCCACGCGGGGCCAGCACCAGGTAGCTCATCTTGAGCGCCTCCTTGTGCAGCCCAGCCTCGCGGGCCAGCGCCTCCAGCAGCGGCGGCGGCGACCAGCTCCGCTCGGCGTGACACCAGTCCGAGGTCTTCACCAGCGCTGGACACCCCCCCCGCCAGAGGCAGGGCGCCCGCACGGCAAACCCGCGCGAGACGATCAGGTCGCGGACCTGGAGCAGCTCGCGCGAGGTGTCCCGGAGGGCCGGCTCGAGGACCACCACCGAGCCTCCCGGCCGCAGCTGCGCCGCCGCGCGCTCGAGCAGCGCCGCGCGCTCGGCGATGGCCGATGGCCCCTGCCCGAGCTCGTTGAGCACATGCCCGAGAGTGATGGCGTCGAACTGCCCGTCCGGCAGCGCGGCGCCACCGTTCCAGGACCGGGTGGCGAGCGGCTCCTCCGCCTCGGCCGCCAGCGTCCGGGCCAGCGTCAGCGCCGGAGCGCTCCGGTCCGCCGCGGTGACGTCCGCGGCGCCGGCATCGAGCGCGGCGAAGGCCACCGGCGCCGGTCCGCTCCCCAGGTCGAGCACCGAGCGCGGGCGGCGCGGCAGCTCGCCGAGGACTGCCCGTGCCTGCGCGTAGCTCACCGGCCAGTAGAACAGGAGGTAGGCCCCGAGCAGCCGCGGATCGTCCAGGTACCGCGCCCCCACCAGCGCCCGGTCGCGCGTCAGGCCCGCCGACAGGGTGCGGATGCCCTGCGCAACCTCCTTCAGCTCGCGCCCGACCAGCGTCGGCGGCCCCGGGGGCAGTTTGCGGTGCCGGCGCCACACGGCGACCAGCCGCGGCATCCAGCGGGCGAGTTCGCGATCGACGTCGGCGGTGGCCACGGCTCGCGCTTCACTAGCACCGGTGGAGCGCTCGCGCCCTCAGCCGCGCCGCCCCGGGCCTCGCAGGAACGCCCCGAGATTGCCGGCCATCCGTTCGAGCACCGACACGGTCGTCCGGTAGTCCGCCTCGCCCACCCCCTCGGCGATGTGGCGGCGCTGCGCGGCGACCGTCGCCTGGAGTCGCCGGTGTGCCTCCCGCCCGGTCGAGGTGAGCTGGACGCCGACGCCGGGGAGTGACTCGGCCCACCCGCGATGCACCAGGTCCGCCAGCGCGGCCCGCACGCCCTCGGCGTCCGTCGCCGCGAAGGGCGCGACTGCCGATTCCAGCCCGGACTCGCTCGCCGGTCCCGCCTCGAGCACGTTCAGGAGCTGCCAGTGACGGCGGCTGCAGTGCTCCGGGGCGAGCGCCTGAGCGCACGTCGAGGCAAGCGGCTGGTGGCTCCCGGGGACGCCGGCTCAGCCCGCCTGCGAGAGCGTGCCCCCGCCACCGCGGACGAAGTCGCGGACCTCGTCGGCCCGGGCCCGCGTGTCCTCGTAACCAAGTGTCACCAGCCGCTCGATGTACTCCTGCTCGAACGCCAGGTAGCTCAGGAGGTCCGCGCCGCCCTTCTGGCTGACGCCCAGGCCCTTGAGGAGGAACCGGAGCGTCCGCGGGAAGCGCATCACCTGGTCGGCGGCCAGCGCCGCCAGATCCTGGCTCGGCTGGAGCAGGAGGATCCGCACCGGACGGAGATGCGACTCGGCCGGCCGCTGGATGGTGTCCAGCATCTCGGTCACCCGCTCCACCCGCTCGATGTCCGGCTCGAGCGAGTCGAGGAACACCGCGTTCATCAGCACCCCGAGGATCTGCGAGAGCGGAAGCTCGTCGCGCTGGGCGGCGTCGTTCAGCTCGGCGGTCTCCGCCGCCGTGCGGGGGTGCCGGATGCCAATCGCCAGCACCCGGTCGGCGCCCAGGTGCAGCGCCGGGCTCATCGGCGCGTTCAGCCGCACCCCACCGTCGCCGTACCAGGAGCGTCCCACCTGCACCGGCGGAAAGAAGATCGGGATGGACGCCGAGGCCATCACCTGATCGAGGGTGATCTGCGTCTTCACCCCCATGCGCCTGCTCCTGGCCCACGGATGGAGGTCCGGCGCTCCGTCGAAGAACGTCACCGAGGTCCCGGTCTCGTAGTTGGTGGCCGAGATGGCCAGGCCCCGAAGGTGACCGCGCTGGATGTTCTCGTGGATCCGCTCGAACTCGATCTCCCGTCCCAGCAGCTCGCGCAGCGGCGCCGTGTCCAGCAGGTGGTTGTAGCGCCGCGGCGGCTGCGCCCCGCCGGCGGTCAGGCCCCGGAACCAGCCCGAGCCGATGGAGACCAGGCTCAGCGCGTCGGTCCGGTACACGTGGTCGGGCGTCAGCGCGAGCCAGGTGTCCGCTAGGTGCTTCACCGCACCCTGGAAATCGTCCGCCTCCGCAGCGAGCGAGGAGCCGTTGATTGCCCCTGCCGAGACCCCGCACACCACCTGGAAAGGGAGGGGTCCGCTGTCGAACAGCTCCGCCAGCGCTCTCAGAGCGCCGACCTGATACGCGGCGCGCGCTCCGCCGCCTGTGAGCACGAGGCCGAGGTTCACCGCTGCGGCCCAGAGCGTAGCACGCTAGGAGAGGGGACCTTGATGGCTCAGACCATGGTGTCGGTGCAGGCGCTGCGGAAGCACTACACCGTCCACAAGCGTCCACCGGGGCTCAGGGCCGCCCTGGGCTCCCTGTTCCGGCGGGTCCCCACCGTCGTCAAGGCGGTGGACGGCATCTCGTTCCAGATTGCCCGGGGCGAGCGCGTGGGGTTCCTCGGCCCGAACGGAGCCGGCAAGACGACCACCTTGAAGGTCCTGGCGGGTCTCCTCCACCCCTCCTCCGGCGAGGTCCGGGTCGACGGACACGTGCCGCAGCGCCGGGAGGATGCGTTCCTCAAGAAGATCACCCTGGTCATGGGCCAGAAGCAGCAGCTCCTCTGGGACCTCCCGCCGTCGGAGACCTTCGCCCTCAACCGCGCCATCTACGAGGTGCCCGAGCCCGAGTTCCAGCGCACCCTCACCGAGCTCACCGAGCTGCTGGAGCTGGGCGACCTGGTCAACAAGCCGACGCGGACGCTCTCGCTGGGCGAGCGGATGAAGTGCGAGCTCGCAGCGTCGCTCATCCACCGGCCGCAGGTCCTCTTCCTCGACGAGCCCACCATCGGCCTCGACGTCTCGATGCAGGTGGTCATCCGCGACTTCATCAAGGCCTACAACGAGCGAACCGGGGCGACGCTCATCCTCACCAGCCACTACATGGACGACGTGGCCGCGCTCTGCCCCCGGGTGGTGGTCATCGACAAGGGCGTGCTCAGCTACGATGGCGCGCTCGACGAGCTGGTGCGACGCATCCGTCCGGAGAAGCGCCTCGTCCTCCGCCTCGACGCCCCGGCCGATCGGGCCGCGCTGGACGCCGTGGGAAGGGTGGTCTCGAGCGATGCCGCGGGCGTCACGCTCCAGATCCCGCAGGAAGGAGTCAACGCCGCGGTCTCCCGCGCCCTGGCCACCCTCCCGGTCCACGACCTCACGGTGGAGAACGCCCCCCTCGAGGAGGTCATGAGCGAGCTCTTCGCCCAGAGTCGCGCCGCCCGCGGCGAGGTGGAGGACGCGGCATGAGCGTCCGCAGCACCGTACGCGCCCTCCCCACGCTCTTCCGCGTCGGCTTCGCGGAGATGGTGGCCTACCGGGCCGAGATGCTGGTCTGGGTGCTTGCCACCACCATGCCGCTGATCATGCTCGCGCTCTGGTCGGCGGTGGCGCACGACGCGCCGGTGGGCCGCTTCGACCAGGCCGACTTCGTGGCCTACTTCCTCGCCACCTTCATCGTCCGGCAGCTGACCGGGGCCTGGGTGGCGTGGCAGCTGAGCTTCGAGGTGCGCACCGGGACGCTGGCCATGCGCCTGCTCCGGCCACTGCACCCGATGGTCTCGTACGCGGTCGAGAACCTCGCTGCGATCCCGCTCCGGATGGTGGTGGCATTCCCGGTGGCGATGCTGGCACTGATCCTCACCGGGGCCAGCCGGCTGCCGCGCGACCCGCTCCTCTGGGCCGTCTTCCTGCTCTCGTTGCTCGGTGGCTGGCTCATCACCTTCCTCGCCAACGCTGGCATCGGCACGCTCGCCCTCTGGACCGGAAGCAGCGTGAAGGTGATGGACGTCTGGCTGGCGCTGTTCATGGTGTTCAGCGGGTATCTCATTCCGGTGGAGCTCTTCCCCCCCGCCATCCGGGGGACGATCGAGGTGCTCCCCTTCCGCTACCAGATCGGCTTCCCGGTCGAGCTGCTCACCCGCGGCCTGGACCTGCGCGCCGCGCTGCGCCTCTTGCTCGGGCAGTGGATCTGGGTCGGGCTCCTCACGCTCGGAGTGCGCGCGCTGTGGCGGAGGGGCCTGCAGCGGTTCGCGGCTTACGGCGGATGACCGGCGTGGCCCGGTACTGGCGGCTCTTGCGGGTGCAGGTCCGGAGCTCGGTCCTGCTGGGGCTCCAGTACCGGGCGGACTTCGTGCTCGACGGCGTGGTGTCGCTGTTCTGGACCCTCACCGCGCTGGTTCCGCTGTTCACCGTGTTCCACCTCCGCCAGACGGTGGCCGGCTGGACCTTCGAGGAGGCGCTGGTGGTCACCGGCTGGTTCACCTTGCTGGAGGCCATCCTCGAGGGGGCGATCAACCCCAGCCTCACGGCGGTGGTGGAGCACATCCGCAAGGGCACGCTGGACTTCGTGCTGCTCAAGCCCGCCGACGCTCAATTCCTGGTCTCCACCGCCCGCTTCGAGCCGTGGCGGAGCACCAACGTCGTCACCGCGCTCGTGCTTTGGACCGTGGCCTTCGTGCGGATGGGGCGGCTGCCGTCACTGCCGGGCTCGCTCTCCGCGATCCTGCTCCTGGTGACCGCCACCTCCTTGCTCTACTCGCTGTGGATCCTCACGGTGAGCGCGGCGTTCTACGTGGTGAAGATCGACAACCTCACCAACCTCTTCAACTCCATCTTCGACGCCGCCCGGTGGCCGGTGCAGGTCTTCCGCGGCGTGATGCGCTGGGTGTTCACCTTCATCGTCCCGCTGGCGCTGATGACCACCTTCCCCGCGGAGGCCATGCTGGGTCGGCTCCCACTCCCCGCACTCGCCGGGTCGGTGGTGGGAGCAGGTGTGTTCGGCTGGCTCTCCCGGCGGGTGTGGCTCCTCAGCATCGCCCGGTACACCTCGGCCAGCAGCTAGAGCACCCCCCCGCAACTCACCCCCGGCTCCCCGGGTTGGAGGAGGCAAGCGATGCAACCGGCCCCCACCACCCCGGTGCGCGTGTCACTCGATGGTCTCGAAAGAGGGAGTCATGAAGCTCGCACGTCAGTCGTTCCTCGTGGCCGGCCTGTTCCTGGCGGCCGCATGTGGCAACAGCAGCAGCAACGGTCCGGACGAGTACCAGGCGGCGGTTCCCACCTTCTCCGGCGTCTCCGCGGAGGTCTCGGGCGCCTCGTCCGAGGGTGCCAGCCTCACCGCGTCCGGCGGAGCCGAGGCGGCCCTGATCGCACCCGCCCCGGGCGCGGAGCTCCAGGCGAGCACCACGCCCGACTGGCTTCCGAAGATCCGCGACGCCATCAAGAGCCTGAACCAGGGCCTGAAGGACGCCTTTGCGCCGGTGGAGCAGCTGGTCCTCACCAGCGGCCCGACGCAGGTCCGGGGGCAGGTCTACACCTACGGCCCCTACGACCAGAACGGTGACAGCTACCTGCTCTCGGTGGTCCGCGTCGCCGGCAACCACTACGGCTGGAGACTTCAAGTCAAGAAGACCGGTGACGCCGACTCGGCCTATGTCGGCTTCGCCGCC
>Ga0335070_10007692_pt1 | contig 12620 bp, 15 predicted proteins | sample Lox_Sample_13_FD_206722 | JGI IMG/M metagenome (GOLD analysis project Ga0335070, IMG submission 206722) | Soil microbial communities from Loxahatchee National Wildlife Refuge, Florida, United States - Lox_Sample_1.3 | ecosystem: Environmental > Terrestrial > Soil > Wetlands | place: USA...
TCGATCACCGGCGCCTGGCTCTTGTAAACCTTGAAGTAGATCAGCTCGCTCGGTTCTGATTCCCGCCCGGTCAGCTCCCGCTCCACCTCCCGCGTGAACTCCTCCCTTGGCATGGAGCGGGCTTTGTGCACCCAGGGTGCACAATCGAACTGCTGACCTTCCGCCCGCGCCAACTTCGCCAACTCCCTCCCTTTCGTCCAGCCGATATTCTTTAGTTCCTTCCTCACTTGTGGTGGCAGGTGTTCGTGTATGGACATCAGGTAGTACGCTTTTCTCCTCGATTCCGGGAACCGCCTCTCCAGAAATTCGTCAAAGGACCCAAGGTTCTCGAGTCGCCAGTACTGGCCTGCCCGCACCTCGCACAAGTACCTTCCTAGTTCTACGAACCGGGTGTCGCGCTCGGCCTCCTTCCGCCGTTCCCAGGCGAGGATCTCGTCAATCTTGGAGAGCACGAACAGTGCCCGGCGGCGATTGAGTGTTGGCGGCATCGGTGGATCTCTAGTAATCAAGCTGGTCAAGCCAACCAAGGTCGCCTCCCGGACGGCGGATCAGCTGGACGTCGACCAGTTCCTGTTTGCCCAGGCAGAGTCCCAGATGCGAGCAGCTCAGGCAGCCGTTCTGGGGAAAGCGAATTCCGCTGCGGGCAGGGAACTGGGCCGCTTCAATCTGCCGAATGGTGCTCCCGACCATCCCGCCGAAGCCGTCACGCTGTCCTTGGGTGATGGTGGCGCGCAGATACTGGATCTCCACCAGTCGCTTGCGCACGAAGACCACGAATCCGACATTGGGTTCTCCGGTGATCCAGGAATAACAGACGAGTTGAGGATCCAAAGCCAGCAACCCCGCCGGCTGGTCGGGGTAACGCGCGCCGGTTGTCTTCCAGTCAATCACCGAGCGCTCCCCGTCCAGCTCGCCGATGGCATCGACGTAGGCGACGAACTCGTTGCCGTTTCCGATCGGGCGGCTGAACTTGATCTGCAGATTGCGGCGGGGATTCCGGATCCGCACTCGGTTATCCTGGACAAATCGCGCGAGCAAGTGGATCCCTTGCTCCAGCATCTGGTCCCAGGTTTCGTTCTTCGGGTACTCGAGGGAGGAGTTCTTGTATTGGGACCAAGCATCGAACAGGGCACAACCCGGATCTTCACGGCGGAACAGTGCAGCCAGAGCATGTTCGAAGGCACGTCCGAACAGCAGCCCGGCCCGGGTTTCCTTCTCCTGCCAGCCGTCCAGATAACGATAGCGATAGCGCAGCGGGCAGGCCAGATACTGTGCGAGCTGGGTGTAGCTGTACGTCACGATGCCACCTTTGAGCACAACGGGGGAGGAGCCGGCGTAGAGATCGATTCCCAGGTGCTTGCTGGCGCGAAGGCATCGAGGTTGACCAACATACGACCGTTCACCACGCTGTGGGAGAGCTTGACCACGCCGCGGAGTCCGATGAGGCCCTTTTCTTCCACCTCATCCCGGCCGAGCAGCTCCGGGTCGTAGCCGAAATCGCGCAGAAACCAGCTGAACTTCCACAGCGCCTTAGGACTGCAGTAGAGCCGGCCAGAGAAGGTGCGCCCAGCCAGGGGTTGGGGTTCGATCAGGGAGAACCGAACGGTGTAAAAGGGCTTCTGGCGCTCCCGCGAGTATCGGACCTGATCAACTCGGACCAGGAACACGCCGTCGGGAACCTCGGCATCGGCTTGTGCCGTCGAAGCGAGGCCTTGGAAACGCCGTCTCATGCAGCACCCGCCTGCTGGGCAAAGCTATTAAGCTTGACCAGCAATGCTTCCTTGTCCCGGGCGGCGAATTCGGCGATGTGCTTAATAAAGGAAGCGACCTGCTCGCGGCTGGCCTGGCGGAGGTCCTTGGTGCCGCAAAACTCGGCGGCGTACTGCTTGACTAGGGCTGCATCCAGCCGGTGCTGGCGGATCAGCAGGCAGAGCTGATCGCGGAGTTTGGGCTCGCCGTTGCCGTGTACAGGCTGGGGCGGAAGTTTCCGGACATTCGCCTCGGGCTGACTGCGAACGGGCAAGGATCCGATCTCCTCGACCGAGCAGATCCCGATCCCATAAGCCTTGCGCAGGGCCCGGTTGACCGCCCGTGTCTCTGCCACGCGCATCTCGGCGCCCCGGACGAGGGCAGAAACGTTGGACGGGTCGGCATCGCCATGGCCGACAAAGCCCTTGCATGTCGGCGATTTGTACACCGTGGCCTTGAACGCCCAGCGTGAAGAGGAGGGATCACAGAGTCGTGGCATAGCCGTTACGGCAATACCACAGCAACGCTTGCGCGTGGCTATACGCAGCAGCCCGGAATGGGTCACATACCACCTTCCGTCAATCAGCAGCAGGTCGCCACGTTCGACGGACAGGCTTAGCTGCTCTGAATAACCTCGAAGAGCCAGTTCCGCCTCAGAAGATAAGGCGGTTTCCCACTTCGCGCGGGCGAGTCTCAGATTCCGACGGAAAAGGAGGAGGGTTCGCTCTCGATATGAGGCCTTTTGGCTGTTCATTGACGTACCTCCCGAGTCACTGCTCGCCAGCTTGTCTCCAGCAGGTCGGCGTGTGATAAAAGCTTTGAGTGGTGTTCCTCGCGAGCAAGTTACATAGAAATAGTTTACTTATATATAACTTCAATGTCAAGACCCAAATACAAGTCAAAACCCGTGGCGGTCAACTGGACAGCGGTAGGGCGCCGGATACGTGAATTACGTGGCTTTGACTTGACTCAACAGGAATTTGCTGCCCGCGTGGGCATCAGCCAAACCTATCTGTCCCATGCTGAGCGGGGCAAAGGTGAAATCGGGGCCGAGATCTTGCTCAGAATTGCGCGCGAGTTCGGCAGAACCATGGAATGGCTACTGACTGGGGAGGACAAGCCCTGACCTCTTCGGAAGCGCACTAGTCCGCAAGCACTATCGGCTATCGTTCTTTGTCAAGGTCGCCAAGGCTACAAAAGACAGAGCTCATGATTCCGCAGCCAAGAGCGCCGCGAGCAGTTCATGCTTGGACGGCGCAAATGGATTTGTGACAGTAACTCCCTTCCAGGTAAAACCTTCTTGGAGATCTTCTGAAAGAAGAAGCCGACATCCGGCTTCACCGGCGGCGGAGAGGATGACGGCATCCCAAATACCGAGCTGGTGATCGGTCGCCAGCTCCACGGCAGAAAGGATGGCAGCTTCTGAGGTCTCGATCAAAGGGAACGCATCGCGCCAGCTAAGAATCGCGCTCCTGGCCTTTGATGCTGGCCGCCCAGCTTTTCGCACGAGGAGGTTGAACAGCTCCCCCAGGACTTGAACCGGCAAAAGCGTTCCGCTAGCGGGGAGTTTGCGCACCAAATCAAGCGCAACTTTTTTCATCGACGCGCCGTTGACGCCCTCAGCGTAGGCAAGGACATTGGTATCGAGTGCCAGCCTCATTCTGCGTCCTCGTACAACTCATCGCGCTTCCAGCGGCCAATCCTGGCGACGCGCTCTGATCGTAGTCGAGCCAGAAGAGCGGACCGGGCGCCGGCTGCTACACGGCCATCCTCCTCAATCGGCATGATCTTCGCGACCGGTTTCCCGTGCGACGTCACAACATAGCTATGCCCTTTTCGGACGGTACGAAGGAGTTCGGAGAACTTTCGGTTTGCATCGGCAGCGGACACGGCCTTCTGCATGGTCGACTCCAGATGTAGTGATATTACGTATATTATCAGCAGAGCTGAGAGGAGGCAATCGCATCAGCTATACACGCCATGCGCCGAGAAAGACCGACGGTGTAGGATTTCAGAATTAATGACATTCGTGTCAGAGTACGTGACACAAAATGTCAGAATTAATGACATAGACCGCTGCGCGTTACCCGCACCACATCGCGGGCCAGGCCGCCGCAGTCTCAAGCTTACCGCGTTGCCCGCTCTTTCCTTCTTAACACTCTGCCTGTTCAAATGTTGGTTGAGGTTTTGTTACCGGCCGGCCTCGTCCTTATGGAGCCTTGAGTCTGTTGTCGAGTGGCTGCATGGGAGGTCGCGCCAGTATCCTCACTTGGGTCGGCATGCTGGCGAGCTCACCTTCGTGCCGGCAACAATCGAGTGGAGTTCGTGATGAACGCAAGTTCCGAGCTGACGTGAATAAACGCGGCCAGCAGCGGGTTGAGGAGCCCGAATGCAGCCATAAACACTCCAACGCCATCCACGATGAGGGTACCGTAGAAGTTCTGCAGGATGATTCTCCTGCACTTCCGCGCAATCCGGAGCGTCTCCACAAATTTCGCCAAGTCATTCCCGATGAGGATAACGTCGCCAGTTTCCCTGGCGACATCGGTTCCCGAGCCCATCGCCACACCGACGTCGGCCTTAACTAGCGCCAGCGCATCGTTGATACCGTCTCCTACCATCGCAATCTTGCGCCCTTTTCGAGTGTATTTCGCAACGCAATTAGCTTTTTCAGAGGGCAGGAGTTCGGCGTACACACGGTCCACCTTCAGCGCTTTCGCCATCTCGTAGGCGACAGCCTTGGCGTCCCCTGTGATCAAGGCAGTTCTCATGCCCATGTCTTTGAGGGCCGCGATTGATTCTGTTGCTTCCGGACGCAAGTGATCGGCAATAAGGATCGAGCCTAGCAGTACCCCAGACTTGGCGATCAGGATTTCAGACGCCCCGCGTACGTCGGTCGCAGCCGGGAGTAGCAGTCCGCGCTCTTTCAACAGCGCCCGGCTGCCCGCGACTGTTTCAACGCCACTGGACTTCGCAATGACACCACGCCCTGGAATGTATTCAAACGAATCGATGGTCGTAACTAGCAGTGAATTCTGAACGGCTCTTTTTACTATCGCCTTTCCGAAGGGATGTTCCGATCGCCATTCTGCGGTCGCGGCTGCGTCCAGGACCTCGCGCTCGGTGAAGCCCTGCTCCGGTCTGATTTCCAAGACCTCAGGCGTTCCGAACGTAACGGTCCCCGTCTTGTCGAGGAACACGGTGTCTACGGTACCAAGCTGTTCCAGGTGGATGCCTCCCTTTACGATGGACCCCAATTTCGCCGCTCGGCCAATCGCGCCCAAGATTGCGAGTGGCGTACCTGCAGCGATTCCGCACGCTCCAGCGACGATCACGACTGAGATAGTGGAACGAACATTGTGCGTAATCAGCAGCGTCAAGGCGGCGGCCCCGAGAGCGAAATACACCAGATAACCCGCGAGCCGATCAGCAGTCTTCTGAATCGGGGCTTTAGAACGCTCCGCCTCTTCCACGATCTCGATGATCTTGCCGAACGTCGTGTTCAGCCCGACAGCGGCAACCTCGATTTCCATTGCCCCGGACTGGTTGATTGTCCCCGCATAAACGGCTGTACCGGCCTTCTTTTCGACAGGCATCGATTCACCGGTGATTGACGATTCATCCACAAATGAATCGCCCCGCAGCACTTTTCCATCCACAGGAATTCGACTGCCCGGCCTAACCAGAATCAGGTCACCTACCCGTACTTGGTCAATCGGCAGCTCTGCAGGCTGTCCGTTCCGCAACAGCGTCGCCGTCTGCGGCAGCAGATCCAGAATGTCACGAAGGGCCCGGCGCCCACGGCCCACGGTCAGACCCTCCAACACTTCGGCCACCAGCACAAAAATCATGATCACGAGTGCCGTGAAGAACTCCCCAATCAAGAGAGCTGCGACAAGGGCAATCGTCATCGACAGCTCCATGGTCATCCTGCGCTCCAGGATGTCGTTGACGGCTTCTTTGAAGATTGGATAACCGCCGAGCAGGGCCGCAGCCAACCCGATGATGCTGATGTTGCGGAACGGCTCCCATATTCTGAACCAAACCATTGCAGCCGCTATCGCGACCAGCCCGATGCGTACCGCATCGGCCCTTTCAATGGCGTGATCATGGTGTTCGTGGCCGTCGCGAAGAGCTTCTTCACATTCGACTGCTGAACAGCCTCTGTCCAGGGATTGCTGTTTTTCTGTCGCTGAGGATGTGCGATCGGCGGGGCGGATTTCGATTGAATTCGACATCTGTATCACTCAGGTGCGTGTAGGTTCGTGAGGTGTACGTCCTCCGACCCATACTCGGGGGAGTGTATGCACCCCCCGTGTCCAACAAGCGAAAGCCGTGGTCACTTGATGTAGCGACGCACCATTCCGATGACCTCATCGGCCGCGTTTGCCTCTGGAGAGTTCGCCTTCGTATTCGGCGCAAGCACGTGCATCTTGATTTCGCGCTCGATGATCTCAGCCATCAGGCTGTTGATAGCGCCGCGGCAAGCGGCCACCTGCTGTAAGAGGGTGGCGCACTCCTGCTCTCCCTGAATGGCGTCCCTGATCGCATCGAGTTGCCCCTGGATGCGGTTGATGCGGGTAACGAGTTCCTTCTCGGCTCCGGTAATGTGACTCAAGCGCGGTGGATCTCCTCCGAGCGCCCGAATTTCAAGAAAATCGGGCACCTACAAAATACTATTGACAGTATAGTACGCTTTTAACTGCGGCAACTGACCAGGCGCAATGCGCGTTTGTGCTGGCGCTCCCATAGTTGGGTAACAGACGGTCGTGCCTTGGGTTGCTGGTGCTAGCAGCCTTGCGAGAACGTGCCCGAAAAATCCTCTGGTCCCTGCGCTAGCCGAACGACGGACCTGCGCATAGCCAGCGTTTGCCGCTGGCTGGAATATTGTGAGTCCGAGGATTACGCGTATAATCCAACAGACCGCTATATGCGTTACGAACCGGAACACAAGACGCGAACCCGCGATCGTATTGTGCGAAACGCCGCTCGCAAGCTCCGCGCTGAGGGGTTGAGTGGCCCTGGCGTCGCCAGCGTGATGAAGGCATCCGGTCTGACGGTGGGCGGGTTTTACAAGCACTTTCGGAGCAAGGACGAACTTCTCGCCGACGCGATCGCGCAGGGATTCTCGGAGTCCAACGAGAAGATCCGATCCTTCCTGCAAAACGTTCCGACTGAGCGCCGGTGGAAGGAAATCGTTTGGTGGTACCTATCCACCAAGCACTGTGATCGTCCCGAGACCGGTTGCCCGGTTGCGGCGCTGGCGCCAGAGATCGCGCGCGCCAAATTCAGTGTTAGAAAGCGGATTGCCGGCCTAATGAAGGAGTGGGTGGAGTTCATGCCGGGAGTGACCCCAGCAGAGCGGGAACGAAACTTCTTCGTCATTTTTAGTGCGATGGCGGGCGCCGTGTCCATTGGCCGCATTCTTACCGATCCTGCCGACAGACAGAAAGTGTTGGTTAGTATGCGAGATCACCTTTTGCACAGCTTCTGATTTTTTTGCAACTATGGGATTACATGCATAATCCTATGCAGCATGGTAACGAAAGGGGTCTTATGAAACTCACCGGACGCACCATCCTCATCACGGGCGGCTCTGCTGGCATCGGCCTTGCTTTTGCGCTCAGATTTTTGGAGCTTGGCAACGAAGTCATCGTCACTGGTCGTCGCCAGGGAGTACTGGACGAGGTGAAGGCGAAACACCCGAAGCTCCAGACCATCCCGAGTGATGTGGCCGATCCCGCGCAAATCGCCGTTCTCGCGACCCGCGTGAAGGCAGATTTTCCCAACTTAGACGTGCTGATGAATAACGCAGGCATCATGCTCTACAAAAATCTCAGAGCTCCTGCGACCGACCTCGCCGGGTTAATGGCGGAGGTGAAGATCAACGTCGGCGGCGTGATCGGGATGACCTCCGCGTTTATCGACATTCTTACCGCCCACAAAGGCACGGTGATAAACGTGTCCTCCGCCCTGGCCTTCGTGCCGCTGCCCGCCGCGCCAATCTACAGTGCTACCAAAGCGGCGATTCACTCTTACACTCAGTCGCTGCGGTTCCAATTGGAGGAGAGCGGAGTCGAGGTCATCGAACTCATGCCTCCCGGAGTCAAGACTGACCTGACGGCAGAGGTTGGCGAGGGCACGATCAGTCTGATCACTACGGATGAGCTCGTGAAGCAATCCTTTGCGTCCCTGAAAGCTGGCGCGTTGGAGGTCCGGCCGGGGCAGTCCAAGACGCTCGCATGGATGCGCCGCCTCGCCCCCGATTTCATCAACGGGCAGCTCTGGAAATCGTCTAAGAAGCTGGTTCCGGTCGGGGCGGGATAGGACGGGCACTAATCTGAGCCCACGCTCTGCGTCGGCGCCGCATTGTTTGGACGGCGTATTTAGTTTGGAGATTGAAGATGTCTGTCACTGAGATTCCGGTACAGCGGTTCAGCCTGACCTGCTCAAAATCATTTGAGCAGGTTGTGAGTGAGTTCGAGGCCGTGATTAGCCGGCCAAACATGGCCGTCTTCCTGAGAGAGATTGCGGACGCAAAGTCATACGCCGAACTCGAACAGGTAGTCGAGAATGCCCTTGGTCCCTCGGGCCTGATGGAGTTCATTCGCTTCGATATCGGCGAGGTATTGCGGAAGCGAAATGGAACCGCCAGGCCAAAAATCCTGCGTGTGATCCTAGGAAATCCGCTCATCATGAGGCAAATGGCGGAGCACGTGTCCGACGCCGCTTCTTACGCTCCGGTCACAATCTTGATTGATGAGCGTTCGGATGGCGTCCACGTCTCATACGACAGGATGGGTAGCTTCCTGGCGCCCTACGAAAACGAACTGGCATTGAAGGTAGCGCGGGATTTGGATGCGAAAATTGAGGCGCTACTAACCTCCGTCTGCACGTAGGTGCTTCCGTTTTTCTGGGGAACAAATTCTAAGGGGACATCGATGGCACAGTTAGCAGAACATCCCACGGTTAAAAAGTTCCACGAGCAAAGAACAGATCGGACAGAGCTACCAGAAACTCAACTTCTCGACGTTGCCTGGCTTCGCCAGTTGTGCCTGCATGCCGGAGCAGACGACGTGGGCTTCGTCGAGAGTGACCGGCCAGAGATCGCCGACCAAAAACCGGAAATCCAATCTGTGTTTCCTCGCACGAAGACGCTCATCAGCTTCGTTTGTCGGATGAACCGTGAGAATATCCGGACGCCTGCCCGGTCGATCTCGAACCTCGAATTCCACCACACGACAGATGAAACCAATGATGTGGCCCGACGAATTGTGTCGACTCTCGAAGAGCTTGGAATCGGTGCGATCAACGGTGGGGCCGCGGGGTTTCCGATGGAAGCAGACCGCTGGGGATCAAAGATGTGGGTCATTTCGCACAAGCCTGTGGCGGTTGCTGCCGGGCTGGGCCAGATGGGGATTCACCGCAATGTGATTCATCCGAAATTTGGGAATTTCATTCTCCTCGGCACGGTTTTAGTCGATGCGAAAGTCACGGAATATTCGCATCCCATCGTGTATAACCCTTGCCTTGAATGCAAGCTTTGCGTTGCCGCCTGCCCGACCGGAGCGATCAGCCCCGATGGCCAGTTCAACTTTTCCGCTTGCTACACCCACAACTACCGCGAGTTCATGGGCGGGTTCAGCGACTGGGTGGAGAACATTGCCGATAGCAAGAACGCTCGCGATTATCGCAAGAAGGTCTCCGGAGCTGAGACTGTGTCGATGTGGCAGAGCCTCTCGTTCGGTGCCAATTACAAAGCAGCCTATTGCATGGCCGTTTGCCCGGCAGGCGAAGACGTAATCGGGCCGTTTCTTACCAACCGCAAGCAGTTTCTGGACGATGTCGTTCGGCCACTTCAGAACAAGCCGGAGGCGGTCTATGTCATACGGAATTCCGATGCTGAGGAGTATGTCGCGCGACGGTTTCCACACAAAGAGACCAAGCGTGTATCAAACGGACTCGCCGGCCAGGGCACCATTCGCAGTTTTCTGCGCGGCCTGAACTTTGTTTTTCAAAAAAGCAAATCTAAGGGTATGAATGCGGTTTATCACTTCACGTTCACCGGTAAGGAGAAAACAAAAGCAACAGTCACCATCCGCGATGAAACGTTGCTGGTTTCGGAAGGCCACGTCGGGCAAGCCGATTTGAAACTGATTGCGGATAGCCAGACTTGGCTTCGATTCCTGCGCAAGGAGACCAATCTCGTATGGGCATTGCTCCGGCGCAAGATTCGCATCCAAGGTTCGCCAAAGTTGTTGCTGGCATTTGGGCGGTGTTTTCCATCGTGAATAGGCACATCCGGTTGCAGTGGGATAGCCGTCATAGCCGAGAACAATGAGATTAAGAACACGAATCGCAGCACGACGCGTCAAGCAGCGTCTCGATCTTGGGAGACTGCGAACGGAATCTGAGCGTCAACAGTAATGGGAGGTCACGATGAAGGTGCATTTCGAAACTTCGGGTCCGCTGGCAATACTCACGCTGGCGAATCCGCCGCTCAATCTACTCAGTGGGGAGCTGTTGGATGAGCTTGGCGCCGCCGTAAGGGAGCTCAAGAGGCTTCCGATAAGGGCGCTGATGCTGCGCGCCGAGGGCAAAGTCTTTTCTGCCGGCGCTGACGTCAGCGCCTTCAAAGGAAAAACCGAGAATGCGGCACGCGAAAGTTTTGCTGCCCATCAGCAAATGATCACAGATCTTGAAGCATTGCCATTTCCGACACTGGCAGCTGTTCAAGGCATGTGTGTCGGCGGAGGGCTGGAGGTGGTGCTCGCGTGCGATCTCATCTGGGCGGCTGCCTCGGCCCGCTTCGGCCAACTGGAGGCAACGATCGGAACCACAACGTTGCTCGGTGGTGTGCAGCGTTTGGCCGAACGAGCTGGATCAGCACGCGCTCGCGAAATCATATACACCGCCGAACCGTACGACGCGGCAACGTTTGAGCGGTGGAACATCGTGAACCGAGTCGTTCCAGATGACGCGTTTGAATCGCAGGCTCGAGCGTTCGCCGAGCGGCTCGCAAATGGTCCTACGCTTGCCTACGCCGCCGGTAAGCGGATGGTACGTGCATATCTGGACGGGGGCATACGCGCGGCGGATAGGGTGGTGGGAGAAGTAGGCCCCCCGCTTTTCCAAAGCGAAGATATGCGCGCCGCCGTTGCTGCCCTGGTGGAGCATGGTGCCCGGAACTTTCGCGACAAGATCTTATTTCAGGGGCGATGACAAATTGCCCTCTCCCTCCGCTTTGGCGCTGCGCTGATTATCTGCTACGTACCAGGAGTTCGAACCATGGCTAATGTTCCGATTACGAAATTCGCAACCAACGCCCGCTGCGACGCTAATGCGTCACCTGGTGTCGCGAAACTCATAGGGTTTCGGCTGAGTACATTCGGCGGAGGTGAAGCAATCGTAGAACTAGACTCCGGCCCTCAACATTACAACCCGATGGGTACAGTTCATGGCGGCGTGCTCTGCGACATCGCGGATGCTGCCATGGGAATGGCGTTCGCCAGCACCCTCGATACAGACCAGAGTTTTACCACCCTGGAACTAAAGATCAACTTCCTACGCCCGGTGTGGGAGTCCATGTTGCAGGCCAAAGCGCGCGTGACTTCGCGCGGCAAGACGGTGGGGCTGGTCGAGTGCGACGTGATAGACGCAAACGGGCGCCTCATGGCGCGGGCCTCCAGCACGTGCCTGGTACTCAGCGGAAGAATGGCGGAAGGGCGCTAAATAGGACAGAAAAGAGAGAGCACAATGAAGGCAATTGTTGTTCATCAATTCGGCGGTCCCGAAGTACTGAAGCTTGAAGATGTTCCTACGCCCCGTCCCGCTTCTGGACAGGTACTGGTGCGGATCCACGCCGTCGGCGTGAACCCATATGACACCTACATGCGTAACGGTGTCTATGCCATCAAGCCACCACTGCCGTACACCCCCGGATCAGATGGCGCTGGCGTCGTCGAGGCCATCGGCGAAGGCGTGAACACGGTCAAACCCGGCGATCGCGTTTATGTCGCCAAGACGGTAACAGGTGCATACGCGGAATATGCACTAACCCTGGAGGGCCAAGTCCATCCACTTCCTGCAAGGATTACGTACGCCCAGGGCGCTGGCCTTTGGGTGCCATATGGCACGGCGTACCACGCTTTGTATCAATGCATACGATCCCGCGCCGGCGAAACCGTACTGATTCACGGCGCCAGCGGCGGCGTGGGGATTGCGGGTGTTCAGATGGCACGCACCATAGGCCTGACCGTTCTGGGTACTGCCGGCACGGAGAAGGGCCTCGAGTTGGCAAAGCGCGAAGGCGCGCACCAGGTCTTCGATCACACCAAGCCGGACTACAGGGAACAGATCCTGAAGGCGACCGGCGGGCGGGGCGTTGACCTCATCCTGGAAATGCTCGCCAACGTAAATCTCGGCCACGACCTGAAGCTGCTCGCTTCTCACGGCCGTGTTATCGTAATCGGCAGTCGCGGCGACGTCACTATCTCGCCGCGCGACCTCATGACGCGCCGTGGTTCCATTCACGCTTTTACGCTGTGGGGCCTAATCGAAGCCGAAGAACAGGAGATTCACGCGGGACTCCTTGCCGGGCTGGAAAATGGCACTCTGCGGCCGATCGTCGGGAAAGAGCTGCCGCTCGCCGAGGCTCCTCGCGCCCACAAAGAGATTCTCGAACCCGGCGCCTTCGGAAAAATTGTTCTGGTTGCCTAAGTGCGTATACGACGTTCGCCGCCGGTTGCTCGACGGGTTCCTCCGGAATGACCGGCGATACGGAAGTAATCCGATTGGCCCGGTCGGGCTGTAAGAACGCCCTCGGAGAAGTCGGCCTGTCCAACACGTTGCGATGTGGTCGCGCCAGCTTC
>Ga0335070_10007694_pt1 | contig 12620 bp, 9 predicted proteins | sample Lox_Sample_13_FD_206722 | JGI IMG/M metagenome (GOLD analysis project Ga0335070, IMG submission 206722) | Soil microbial communities from Loxahatchee National Wildlife Refuge, Florida, United States - Lox_Sample_1.3 | ecosystem: Environmental > Terrestrial > Soil > Wetlands | place: USA: Florida...
TCCACCTGCAGCCTGCTTACGAGGGACGCGTGGTTGTGCCCGACGAAGGGCTGGTGGTCACTCAACAGATTTGTCGCGAGATTCTCAGTCTGCCGATGCACCCGGCAATTCATGATGAACAAGTGCAGCACGTTACCGCGGCCATGGTGGACTGGGCGCGAAGGCACGAGGCGGGGTCATGATCCGCTACTTCTGCACCTATTTCGATCAATACTACCTGCCCAGAGGGCTGGCGCTCTATCGCTCCCTCAAACGTCACTGCCGCGACTTTCAGCTCTGGATTCTCTGCTTGGACGGCACGTCTCATAGCGTCCTTGCCAACCTCCAGTTACCAGAGCTGCACTTGATTCGACTGGAAGATTTCGAGCGGAACGATGAAGCGCTCCGTCAGGCAAAGCTGAACCGCACGACCGTCGAGTATTACTTCACGTGCACGCCATCGCTCCCGCTGTTTGTCTTTCGCCAGTGCCCGGACATTGGGCTCTTGACGTATCTGGACGCCGATCTGTTCTTCTTCGCCGACCCAGCTTCACTGTATGACGAGCTCGGGGAGCGGTCGATCGCGATCATTGAGCACCGGTTCCCGCCACGGCTACGCTATTGCGAACGGAACGGAATCTACAACGTCGGGTGGTTGTCCTTCCGGCGGGACACTGACGGCCTCAGTTGCCTCAACTGGTGGCGCGATCGCTGCATCGAGTGGTGTTACGACCGGTATGAAGATGGCCGCTACGCTGATCAGAAGTACCTCGATGCATGGCCCGAGCGCTTCAAGGGAGTAACGGTTCTCAAGCACAAGGGCGCGAACCTCGCCCCTTGGAACCTTGCCAACTACGCTGTTCACTCCGACGGTGATCGGGTGTGGGTTGACGAGCAACCCCTCCTCTTTTTTCACTTTCAGGGATTCAAGCAACTTACGCCGTGGCTGTACGATCCCAATCTTGCCCGTTACGGCGTGCGGCTATCGAAGGCGGTCCGGCAGGGCATTTGTGCGCCCTACATCGAGGCCCTTTCGGAGATCGCGCACAACGGCCGAGTCCCGCGTGGGATCAGAGACGCGTCGTCGCGCTGGCCGAAGTTCGTCCGCGATGCGCGCACCCTTCTTCGTATCGCGCCCGGCATTCTCACTCGTCGTTACCTTGTCTGTCTGAGCGAACGCGTTGTGTGACCACGCCAAGCACGTCTCGTAGGGAGTCAATCGCCCGTCTCGCCGGTCTCCAGATCCCATATTCCGAAAGCTAGCCATGACTGAGGTTCCGTCGAACGTCGAGTGGCAACGCTGGGGAGAAATCGACCCGCTCTTTGGCGTCGCCGCGTGGGAAGGCAAGGCCCGCGATGGCGGCGCGCCGTGGACCGACGCCGAGTTCTATGAACTGGGGCACTCCGACTGGCAGGACTTCCGCCACCACTGGGAGCACTACGGGCTGGACCGCGCCGTGTGTTTGGAGATCGGCTGTGGCGCCGGCCGCATCACCATGCACCTCGCCAAGGATTTCAAACAGACGCATGCGGTGGACGTGTCGGAAGGGATGCTGGCCTATGCCAGGGCGCGCATCACCGGTGCATCTGTGACCTTCCACCTCAGCGACGGCGCCCGGTTGCCCGTGCCTGACGGCGCGGTCACCGCGGTGTTCTCGACGCATGTCTTCCAGCATTTCGATTCCCTGGCACACGCCTCCGCCTACTTCGCCGAGGTGGCGCGCGTGCTGGCACCCGGCGGCAGCCTGATGATTCACCTGCCGGTCCACAACTGGCCAGCGATACCGGCTGTGTTTGACCTCCTGTACCGCCTGCGCACCGCAGTGGCACAGACCAAAGCCACGCTGCTGCGCCCACTGATTGCCCGCGGCAAAGCGCGCCCGATCATGCGGCGGACGAGCTATCCGCTGCCGTACTTGTACACCACGCTGCCGGGCTGCGGCCTCACCGGCGTGGAGGTGCGCATCATCGCGCCGCGCAGCAATCGCGACCCGCACCCGTTCGTGCTGGCGCGGAAGATGTGAGCGGCCAGGGCTGATTCAGAGTCCCCCTCCCTACCAAGGCGGGGCCAGGGAGGTTGTCTCAAGCGTGCAACCTCCCCCTTTGCCGCCTCCTTCCCAAGGAACGGGAGTACACAAGAAGTCCGATATGCTCTTCAATAGCTGGGAGTTCGTCGCACTGGCGCTGGTGACGCTGGTGCTCTACTACACGGTCCCGCGGCGCCCGTACCAGCTGCTCGTGTTGCTCGGGGCCAGCTTGATCTTCTACGGCTATCAGAATCCGCCGCTGGTCTTGCTGCTGATCGGTTCGATCCTGATCAACGCGATCAGCAGCTACCTCGTCGTCCACGGCCGGCCGGCGCGCCGGCTGTTCTGGGCGGCCACGGGCGTGATCGCCAACCTGGGGTTGCTGGTGTTCTTCAAGTACAGCGCGTTGCTGTATCGGACGGTGGCCGGCGTGCGCGGCGCCGGCGATCCGGTCGGGGCGTTCCTCACGGGCATCCCGCTGCCGATCGGCATCTCCTTCTTCACCTTCCAAGGCATCAGCCTGGTGGTCGACGCCTATCGCAACCGCCACGCTGCGACGACCATTGTCGAGGTGCACCCGCAGTTCCGCCGCCACCTGCTCGACATCGCGGTGTTCAAGGCGTTCTTTCCGCAGTTGGTTTCCGGGCCCATCGTCAAAGCGCACGAATTCCTGCCGCAGATCGCGGCGAAGCGGCTGCGCGACGTCGATTGGGAGTTCGCCTGCCGCCACCTGATCCTCGGCTACTTTTTCAAGATGGTGGTCGCCGACCATCTCAAGGATCAGACCTTCTGGATCGCCTATCCGTACTTCCGCTCGTTTTCGTCGCTGACGCTGCTGGTCATGCTGTTCGGTTACTCGATGCAGATCTTCGCCGATTTCGCCGGCTACTCGCTGATCGCCATCGGCATCGGCGCGCTGTTCGGCTATCGGCTGCCGGTGAATTTCGAATTTCCGTACATCGCGCAATCCTTCTCCGAGTTCTGGCGCCGTTGGCACATCTCGCTGTCGACGTGGTTGCGGGAATACCTGTACATCCCGATCGGCGGCAACCGGCGCAGCCCGTCACGCACGTACGCCAACCTCATGGCGGTGATGCTGCTCGGCGGCCTGTGGCACGGCGCGGCCTGGAGTTACGCGGTGTGGGGCGGCTGGCACGGTGTGGCGTTGGCGGTTGAACGCTTCCTCGGCAACCGCATCCGCTGGGCCACCGACGCGCTCCCGTTGCGCGTGCTGAAGGCCGCCGCGGTGTTCACCTTCGTGACCATGGCGTGGCTGCTCTTCAAGCTGCCGAACTTCGGCGACGTCATCGAGTTCCTGCGTTCGCTGCGCGACCAGACGCAACTGCCGATGCAGAAGAAGATCGTGTTCACCATATTCGTCTACTCGTTGCCGGTCATCGGTTACCACCTAGCCTATGTGCTGCGTGACCGGCCCCGCTGGCGCGCGCTGCGCCGCGCCGATGCGGCGGTGTTCGGCCTGCTACTGTTTCTCATCTGCGTCAGCAGCGGTGCGCCCGGGGCGTTCATCTACTTCCAGTTCTGAAGGTTGTGGGGTGAAAGCGTTCGCCGGGTTCCTCCCCCGTTTTCAGAGAATCGGCATGCTGTTTCTAGCAATTGCGTGGCTGCTGCTGTTAGCGGTGTCCTTCGTGGTGGGGGCGGGGTTCCTGCACATCGTCGGAGATCGCAGCTTCCAAGAGCCGGGAGATCGCCTGGTTGTATCATCGTGGTTGGGCGTTGTGTTCCTGTGCGTTGCTCTTTCGGCCACAGCGCTCATCGTGCCGCTGTCCCCGATTGCCGCTGCTGCAGTGGCCGGCGGTCTCGTCTGCCTGTCAGTGTCGTCTGGAAGGCGGGCGATTGTACCGGGCCTGCGAAGAGCGGCACCAGCAAAGGTCGCTCTTGGACTGCTCGGGTTCATGCTCGGGGTGTCGGCCGTGGAGGTGCGTTTCATAACCCATGGGGATGCGGGCCTCTACCATATCGGTGCGATCCGCTGGCTCGCCCAGTACGGTGTCGTTCCGGGACTGGCTTTGATTCATTCGAGATTTGGTTTCTCCTCATCCTGGTTCTCACTTGCGGCGCCGTGGAGCGCAGGTCCTTTGCAAGACCGGGTCTTCACGCTTCCGGGTGGACTGGCTTTTCTGCTGGCGGGTTTACACTTGGCTTTCTGTCTTGCCCGGTGCAGTGGACCGAAGGGCAGTGCGAACTCTGAGGACTGGTTTGCGGCGACGGCGCTGCTGGCCGCGCTCCCGATGATTGTTGTGGACCAGTACTTGGTTTCACCGACACCGGATCTGCCGGTGACCATGTTGGTGATTCTGGGAGCGTGGTCGATGGTAGTCATTGTGAAGAACGAACGAAACAGATTGCGGGACAGGAGGAAGCTAGTTGACGCGAGACTCGTGCCGCTAGCGCTTGCCGCCGGCGCCGCAACCATGAAGCTGAGTGCTCTGCCCTTCCTTGTCGTTGCGTTGTGCTTCTATGTCTCACGGAAGCCGCTTTTGGGACGATCCGTGGTGGCGCTGTCATTTTGCGTGCTGCTGCTGTTACCGCTGCTCGCATCGAATTCCGTCACCTCGGGGTTCCCGTTGTTTCCGAGTCCGATCATCCGCTTGGATCTGCCTTGGTCCCTCGACTCGGAGGAGGTGCGGAGGCTATCCGAGGTGATCACAAACTGGGCGCGCTGGTCCGGGCCGACTCCTGTAGACGCGAGCAGTTGGAACTGGCTTCCAGGCTGGCTGCTGCGAGAGAAGGCTGTCAGCCTCTTGATGCTGATGTGCCTGACAGCAGGCCTGGCGTCACCCCGATGCATCGCTGACGGGCTTTTCCAGGGCTATTGGTGGCCCTTCGCGGTTGGATCGGCAGGCGTTGTCTACATGATGCTTCTTGCGCCCACGTGGCGCTTTGGCCTGGGGTACGTCAGTGTTCTCGCCGGCGTCTGCGTCGGACTCCCGTGCGAAAGGTGGGCGCGTGACTTTGGCTTGATGTCCCGACGTCACATTGCCTCCAAGGAAGCCGTGGCCGCAAGCCTGCTTGTGGCCTCGGGGCTCTTGGTACCGTTCGCTGCGTACGCACGAAGCAAGTTCTTTTCACGTGTGGACGCAGCAATCGACGTTGCCGTGAAAAAGGGGACGCTCTCTGCCGACACCAACTACCTGGCGAGAATGGCGATTCCCCCCGTCGTCCTCAATTTCCAGATGAACACCAGGCCCGACGGGTCCTCGACGGTTTCAGGTCTTGATGCAGAGGTCTACACGGTAAACAGCATCAGATATTTGGTCCCAAAAGGCGCCGTATGTTGGGGAGCGACGTTGCCTTGTGTGCCTCCGGATCCCATGAAGCTGCAAGCGGTTGCACTGCGCGACCCTGCGAAGGGGATTGCTGGAGGGTTTGCAAGGTTCAGTCATGCCTTGTCCAATGGAGTGATCGGACCCAGGATGGGGTCGAACTGACAAGTGCGGTGTCTGGTCCGTATGGGTCGGTGTCGTCCTAAAGGGAGGTTCGTTGCAGAGACGGTCGGGGTTGCGCTGGTGTTCTTGTGTCTCTATGCGGCGGCCGTGCTGCGTCTCCTTCCCGCCGGCGGCGAAGCGCAGGATCAGTGGCAGGACAACCAGATGCGCGCGCAGTGGTACGTGCAGCACGCCGGTGGGTATGCGGTGGTGATTGCCGGGTCGTCGATGGCGGCACGTCTCCCCGCCGACGCGTTGCCGGCCGGCTGCTACAACCTGGCGATGGCCGGTGGTGGAGCACTGACCGGTCTGGAGATCGTCTTGCGTACGACCCCGGCCCCGCAGGTGGTCCTGGTCGAGGCCAACGACACATTGTTCCGCGAGGCGGATCAGACCGTGCTGCGCAGTGTGTTTCAGCCGATCACCTTCCGCTTGCGAGCCTTGTTCCCGGTGCTCGGCGATGCCTATCAACCCGTGAGCATCGCCACCCGCCTCCTGCGCGAGCGTTTCAACCTGATGCGGGACGGCGCAGAGCCACCACTGCCGCCGCACGTCTACGATGAACTGTTCGCGATGCAGCGGCAGGCGCAGCAGCAGGTGCCGCCGCCACAGATGCTGGCGGCCGCGCTCGATCGGTTAGGCGGTGTCGTGCAGCGGGTGCAGGCGCGCGGCGTGCACGTTGCCTTCTTCGAAATACCGATCGCCCCGGGCTTGGACGACTCACCGCTGCGCATTGCGACGCGCCAAGCGCTCGCCGCACGGTTTCCCCCGCCGCGTCACACCTGGTTGCCGCGCGCCGACGCGCGCGACTACGTGACCCGCGACGGCGTACATCTGCAGGCAGCAAGCGCCCGGCAGTTCGCTGCGTTCTTGGGCCGTGAGGCGGATCGCATAGTGAGCGAGCCGCGAAACGGGCCCGCCCCATCATGATCCCCTCCTTACCAAGGAGGGGCAGGGGAGGTTGTCCACGCGGGCTTCGACCCCCCCTTGCCCTCTCCTCGGTAAAAAGGGGGAAGAAGAAAAATCCGAAATTCGAAATTCGAAATCCGCAATGAATCAGCCTCTCGTCTCCATCGTCACCCCGTCCTTCAACCAAGCCCAGTTCCTGGAGGAAACCATCCGCTCGGTACTCGAGCAGGAGTACCCGCGCATCGAGTACATCATCTGCGACGGCGGCTCGACCGACGGCAGCGCCGACATCATCCGGCGCTATGCCGATCGGCTGGCGTGGTGGTGCAGCGAGCGTGATGCGGGACAGTCGGACGCCATCAACAAGGGCTGGCGCCGTGCTAGCGGACAGGTGTGGGCCTACCTGAACTCGGATGACGTGCTGCTGCCTGGTGCGGTGCGCGCCGTGGTCGCCGCGTTCCAGGCGCACCCCGGCGCCGGCATCGTGCATGGCGACTGGATCTGGATCGACGCAGCGGGCGCGGAGCAGGGCGCTGGTCATGGGGCACCGACCGACTTTCGCAAGCTGCTGCGTGATGGGCAGATCCAATACGTGGCGCAGGCGGCCTCGTTCTACCGTTCCGCGATCGTGCGCCAGGTCGGCTTGATTGATCCGGGCCTGCACCTGTCGATGGATTACGATCTGCTCTTGCGCCTGGCGCGTGTTGCCGCGGCGGTCTACGTTCCGCAGCCGTTGGCGCGCGTGCGTTTGCATGCGACCGCCAAGACGTCGGCGCTTACGGAGCGGCACTGGCAGGAGTCGCTTGCCGTGCGTGCGCGCTACGGCGGGCGCTACTTGCTGAAGCCGCGCTTGGGTTACTGGCGCTACCGGACGCTGCGCGCGCTGCCGGCGCCGGTGCAGGCGGCGTTCCGGCGCTGGCGCAACTCGCCGAACGATTGGGTGTGGCTCGGCGTCAATCGGGAGGGCAAGTGACCGCAGACAACAGACATCAGACAACCGACGACGGACTGCCAGCAACATGCCGCGGCATCTCTCTCATCTGCGCGTCTGTCCTCTACATGTCTGTTGTCTACGCGTCTGTTGTCTGTTGTCTGCCTCTGCATGACCACTGACCACCGGCCGCGTGTCCTGCACGTCGGCCCGCTGCCGCCGTCGCTCGGCGGTGTGGCGGCGGCGCTGCAGATGATCTTGCGTTGTCCGGCGCTGGCGGGCTTCGAGCAGCGCGCGTTCAACGTCTTCCGCGGTGGGCGGCCGGAGATCGCCGGCCGAAAGGTGCCGACGCCGGGGCGGGTGCTGCGCCGCCTGGCGCTCACCACCGAGTTGGCGAGGCAGGTACGCCACGAGCGCCCGGACATTCTGCACTTCCACTTCGGCTCGGAGAGTACGCTCGACAGCATCGGCGCGCTGCTGATGATGCGTGCCGGGAGTGGTGCCGCACGACGGACGATCCTGCACGTGCATGTAGATCCTGCGACCGCCGACCTGCCGGGGCGCGGCGCCCTGGGCCAACGACTGTTTCGCCAACTGACGCGGCAGGTCGACGCCATCTGCGTGTTGACTGACGGCTACCGCGAGCATTTGTTGCGTTGCGCCGTGCCGCAGCCGGTGTCGGTGGTGCCGAACATGTGTGATGAGCAGTTGTTGGCGCTGTCCATCGAACGTCAGCGCGGAACGGATGGCGTCTGCGTTGTGGCGCTCGGGCGATTGACACGTGAGAAGGGATTCTTCGATTTGCTGCAGGTCGCGACGCGGCTGAGGAACACGCGCCCGGCGATTCGCTTCGAGGTGGCAGGACTTCCGGCCAGCGCAGCGGAGGCGCGCCGCATCGACGAGATCGTGGAGAGTGCAGGATTGCGCGAGTGTGTGCGCCTGCCCGGGGCGGTGCTCGGGGCGGATAAGACGGCGTTGTTCGCGCGGGCCGATGTCCTGGTCGCGCCGAGCTACTGGGAGAGCTTCGGCCTCACCGCGATCGAAGGCATGGCGGCGGGTCTGCCGGTCGTCGGCACGGCGGTCGCCGGCCTGAAGAACATCATCGTTGATCAGCAGACGGGATTTCTGGTCGCGCCGGGCGACATCGGGGCCATGCAACGCTGCCTGACGCAGTTGGCCGGTGATTCCGCCCTGCGCCTGCGGATGGGCGCAAGTGGCCGCCAGCGTTTCCTGGATCGCTATAGCGCGGCGCGCGTCGGCGCGTCGATTGCCACGCTCTATCAGCAACTGCTGGAGGCGCCGGCGGTGCCCCACCGACGCCAGGGAGTCGCGTGACTGACACCGACGTGCACCGGCGTCTCGCTGCGCTCTTGCGCTATGTGGATACCGCCGGTTGGGCGTCCTACGACAACTTCGATTGGTGGGCGACGCCGTGGGGGCAGCGGCTGAAGCAGTGGGCCTATCGCACCGAGCCGCTCGGCAATCTGGTGTTTGCGGCGCCGCTGTTGGCATGCGAGCTGTGGCTGCCGTTCCTGCGCAAACCGCTCGGCATCCCCAAACGGGTCTATCCGATCTGCATTGCCCATCACGGCCTGACCTGCCTGGAACTGTATCGGCAGACCCGCGACGAGCACTACTTGCACACGGCGCGTGGCGACGCCGAGTTGCTGGGTGCGCAGGCCATTCCCGGTGCCAAGGGCCTGTGTTGGGGCTTCCCGTTCGTGTGGTCGACCAACGTCGGCATCATCCCTGCCAACCAGCCGGCGGCGACGCAATCGGCGTACGGTTACGATCTGTTCGAGCAGTTGTGGGCACTGACTGGCGAGCCGCTGTACCGTGAACAGCTGTTGTCCGTGGCGCGCGCGATGGCGGAGGAGTACGTCGACTTGCCACAACCGGACGGGGTGGCGAACACCTACCACGGGCGCGGTTTTGGTGACATCGTCATCAACGCGATCAGCTATCGCATGTACATCTTGGCAGCTGCGGTGGGGCAGGGCGACGAGCAATGGCGGCCGACGGCGTTGGGTCTGGTGCGTTACCTGCTGAGCCAACAGCAGGCAGACGGCGGCTGGTGGTACGGCACGACGCCGAAGAACCGCTTCATCGACCATTTCCACACCTGCTTTGTCCTCAAGAACCTGGCGCGTGCCGACCGCGTCCTACAACTGCCGGAGATCGCCGCCGCCATCGAACGCGGGCTTGCCTTCTACTGGACGCATCTGTTCGACGCGCACGGATTGCCGCGGCCCTTCGCCCGCACGGTGCGTCTCAACCTCGTGCGCTACGAATCGTACGACTTCGCCGAGTGCCTGGGTTTGTTCGCGTTGTTCGGCAAGACGCGTGAGTTCGCCGGCGAGCGCCTGCAGACGATCCTCGGTGCCTTCTTCCGGCTGTTCGGTCTGCCCGATGGAGCGCTGCGGTTTCGGGTCTATCGCGTCCCGACGGCGACCAGCTACCCGTACTACCGCTTCGGCATGACTGCGGCGATGCTGGCGTTGGCGCAGCTGCTCAACAGCGAGTGGTTTGCAGCACAGAGAGAAGAGGGAAAATAACGCAAAGACGCCAAGGCACGAACCCGTAAAGAGATGCTCTCATTTGGCGGCTTAGAGTCTTGGTGCGTTTGTGTTGAAGCGTTTCCTTATGTCACCCCCCACACTCGATCGTGCCCTGCTGCGCGAGCTGTTTCGCTTCAACGCACGCCTCGGTCTGTACCGTCTGGTGAAAGGTATGGACTACGTGCGCTGCATCGAGTTCCCGACCTTTGCGGCGGAGCTGCTGCGATGGCGTGCACAGCCGTTGGCGTATCTCGACGTCGGCTCGGGCGACTCCGTTCTGCCGACATTCGTCGCCACGCACTCGGCGTATCGCGTGACCGTGGTTGACAAGTTCGAGTGGGTAGAAGCGCAGGCGCGCTATCTCCAGCGGCTGGGTCGGTCGAGCTCGTTGAGCGACGGGCGCTTCACCATCCGTCAGGAAGACTTCGTAACGGCCACCTCGCTGCCGCCCAGCACGTTCGATCTGATCACCGCACTCTCGGTGGTGGAGCACATGGACGGCGACGGTGATACGCAGGCGGTGCGCAAGATCTTCGCGTTGTTGAAACCAGGCGGCCGCTTCCTCATGAGTTCGCCGTACAACGATCGGCACGCCCAGGACTTTTTCGTGCCGTACGCGGTGTACGGCGCACGACCGGACGGGCGTGGCGCATTCTTTCAACGCCACTACAGCGCCGAGACGCTGCGCCAGCGCATCATCGAAGCCGCACCGTTCGAAGTCGAGCGCATCTTCTACGCCGGCCACTACGAGCGCCTCAATTTCTTCAAGCGCTTCTGGCTCGTCCCCGGATGGCTGAAGCCGCTCAAGCTCTTCTACAACTGGGCGGCGCCATTTTACGCACCGCACTTCCTGCAGCTCTCGGCGACGCCACCGGCAGACCCGCAGCCGCAAATGGTGACCGCGGACACGGCATTCGTGTTCTTGCGCAAGCCGTAGGGGAATTGCGGATCGCGAATGTCGAATTGCGAATTGAAGATGGCGCGAACCGACTTCCGAAAATCCGCAATCCGCAATCCGCAATCCGAAATTCCCCTATGTGCGGCATAGCCGGCTGGCTCTCACTGGACGGTTCACCGGTCGACCGCGATGTCGTGCAGCGCATGACGGCGGCGCTGGTGCATCGCGGGCCCGACGACGACGGCTACCACTACGACGGCCCGGTGGTGCTGGCACAGCGGCGGCTGTCGATCATCGACGTCGCCGGCGGGCATCAGCCGCTCGCCAACGAAGATGGGCGCGTGTGGATCACCTACAACGGTGAAATCTACAACTTCCTTGAGCTGATGCCGGCGCTGGCCCAGCGTGGCCATCGCTTCCGGACGCGTTGCGACACCGAGGTGGTCGTCCATGCGTACGAAGAGTACGGCCTCGACTGCCTGCCGCGCTTGAACGGCATGTACGCCTTCGCGCTGTGGGATGCACGCACGCGGCGGTTGCTGCTGGCGCGCGACCCCTTCGGCATCAAGCCGCTGTATGTCTGGCAGAATGCGCACCACCTGCTCTTTGCCTCGGAGATCAAGGCGTTCCTGGCTGACCCGTGTTTTCCACGCGAGATCGATCCGGTAGGGTTGGACGAATATCTGACGTTCCAGTTCGTACCCTCGCCGCGCACCATCTTCAAAGGCGTGCAGAAGGTACCGCCGGGGCATTGCCTGGTGGTGGAAGATGGCACGGTACGAACGCACGCCTTTGCGCGCACCGCGATCCATCCGGCGCCGGTTGGTGACGAGGTGCATGCCGTCGCAACGCTCCAAGAGCGGCTCTCCGCGGCGGTGAAGCGGCAGATGATCAGCGACGTGCCGGTGGGCGCGATGCTCAGCGGCGGCGTTGACTCGGCGACGGTGGTGGCGATCATGCGCCAGGTCACCGCGCAGCCGATCAAGACCTTCACGGTAGGCTTCGAGGGGAATTTTGCGAAGGATGAGATCGCGGCGGCACGGCGCAGCGCGGCGATCCTCGGCACCGAGCATCACGACGTCGTCATCGGCGCGCAGGACTGCCTCGACGCGTTCGCGCAGACGATCTGGCATCTCGACGAACCCGTAGCCACGCCGTCGGCGCTGGCGATGTACTGGGTGAGCCAGTTGGCTGCGCAGCACGTGAAGGTGGTGCTGACGGGTCAAGGCGCCGATGAACCGTGGGCCGGCTACCGCCGCTATCGGGGCGAAAAGCTTGGGCAGTGGTACCGGCGCGTGCCGGGGCCGCTGCGCCGGGCGCTGATCGAGCCGCTGGTCGCACGGCTGCCGCGCGCCGAAGCGGCGAAGCGGGCGGTGCTGGCCCTCGGCGAGGACGACCCGGTGCGCCGCTTCGTTGGGGTGTACGCTGTCTTCCGCCCGACGATGAAGCAGGCGCTCTACCGTGATGGCTGGGCAGGCGCTACGACCGACGTGCTCGACGCCCTGGCGTACTGGCAGGCGCCGGTTGCCGGCCTCGACCCGCTGGCGCAGCAACTCTATGTCGAAACCCGCTTCTCCCTGCCTGACAATCTGCTGCTCTACGGCGACAAGATGGCGATGGCGTGGTCGCTGGAGGCGCGCGTGCCGCTGCTCGATCTCGACCTGATGGCGTTCGTCGAGAGCCTGCCGGTCGATCTGCGCTTGCGCGGCTGGAGCGGGCACAAGTACCTCTACCGCAAGGCGATTGCGAAATGGCTGCCGCAGGAAATTTTGCACCGCCCGAAGATCGGCTTCAGCACACCGATGGACGAATGGTTCCAGCGCCAGATCGCCGGCCACGTGCGTGAACGCCTCGTCGGTTCGGGCTCCGCCT
>Ga0335070_10007695_pt1 | contig 12619 bp, 13 predicted proteins | sample Lox_Sample_13_FD_206722 | JGI IMG/M metagenome (GOLD analysis project Ga0335070, IMG submission 206722) | Soil microbial communities from Loxahatchee National Wildlife Refuge, Florida, United States - Lox_Sample_1.3 | ecosystem: Environmental > Terrestrial > Soil > Wetlands | place: USA...
GTCGGCTCCGGGCTCGACGCGACGAGCGCGGCGGCGGAGACGACCTGGCCCGGCGTGCAGAAGCCGCACTGCACGGCGTCGGCGCGGACGAACGCCTCGACGAGCGGATGGTCGCGCAGCCCTTCGATCGTCGTCACCTCGTCGTCGACGCGGTGCGCGAGCGTGATGCACGAGAGCGTCGGTACGCCGCCGACCTGCACCGTGCAGGCGCCGCAGTGTCCCTCGTTGCACGCGATCTTCGTGCCGGTGAGCCCGAGCCGCTCGCGGAGCACGTGCGCGAGGCTCTCGCCGACCGGCGCGTCGAGCGCGTGCCCGTTGCCGTTGACGGTCAGCCGCAGCTCAGGCACGCGTCGTCACCGTGACGATGTTGGCGATGTGCATGAGCCGGAAGGCGGTTCGCGCGACGACGCGCTGCTCGCCTTCGTCCTCGATCTCCGGCACGGTGCGCCACAGGTCACGTGCGACGGTCAAGAGCTCGCGGATCTGCTCCAGCTCCTCGACGTGGCCGTTCCGCGAGTCGCACGCGTTGAGCGCGAGCCCGAGCGCGCCGATCGTGTCGCCCTGCCGCGTCCAGAGCATCGGCGTCGCCATCGAGAGGTACTGGTGGATGCGCGCCAGCGCGAGCGGCTGCGCGAGCGTGTCCGTGCCGTACGGACGCGTCGGCTCGAGCGGCGCGACGCCGTCCGCGATCCGGTCGGCGTTCGCGTGCAGCATGTTCCGCACCTGCGCCTCGTCGAGGCCGGCGAAGCGCGCGGTGCGCAGCGCGATGAGGAGCGACGCCGGCTGCTGCCCGTACGGGTAGTCCGACGCGTAGACGATCTGCTCCGGCGGCACGAGCCGGAAGAAGCTCAGCAGGTCGATCGGGCTCCACACCGACGTGTCGAAGAAGACGCCCGCGCGGCCCGCGAAGTGTCCCGCGAGCGCGTCGAGGTCGGCGATGCCGGCGTGCGCGATGATCAGCTGCGCGCCGGGGTACGCGTCGACGAGGCGGTGCAGGTGGTCGCCGATCGGCGGCAGCCCGCGCCCGCCGTGGATGAGGATCGGCACGCGCCGGTCGGCCGCGAGCTCGAACACCGGCGTCAGCCGCTCGTCGTCGAGGAGGAACTTCTGCGCCCGCGGATGGAGCTTGATCCCGCGCGCGCCGGCGTCGAGGCAGCGCGTCGCCTCGCCGATCGGGTCCTCCGAGAGGTCGAGCCGGACGAACGGGATCATCCGCCCGCCGGACTGCTCGGCGAACGCGAGCGTCCGGTCGTTCCCGGCGCGGAACCCCGGATGCCGGTCGGGCTCGTCGAGGCAGAACATGTTGCAACGGGAGACGCCGTACTTGTCCATCAGCGCCCCGAGCTCCTCGAAGCGGCCGACCATCCCGTCGATGTCGTGCCCGAGGTGGACGTGCGCGTCGAAGATGTCGACGCCGGACGGCAGCTCGTCGCGCAGCTCCGCCTCCCAGCGGGCGAAGAGCTCTCCAGCGCGGTCGAGCGCGTCCTCCATCCCCAGCGGAATCTACCCCCGCGGGCATGGATCGCGTGAGGGCTGCGTTGTAGGCGCCGTGGAGCGGCGGCGGCTCGGCGCGAGCGACCTCGAGATCACGCCCGTCGGCGTCGGCACGGCGCCGATCTCGTCCCTGCCCGGCGTCTGGTGGGTGAACTGGGGCCCGCAGGACGAGGACGACTCGGCGCGCGCGATCCACGCCGCGCTCGACGGCGGCGTGAACTGGGTCGACACCGCGCCGTTCTACGGCTGGGGCCACGGCGAAGGCGTCGTCGGGCGCGCGCTCCGCGGTCGCGACGACGTCCTCGTCTTCACGAAGTGCGGCACGAAGCGGCGCCCGGACGGGGACGACCACATGGACCTCTCGCCGGCGGCGATCCGCGAGGACGTCGAGGGGAGCCTCCGCCGCCTCGGCCGCGAGCGGCTCGACCTGCTCCAGCTCCACGACCGCGACCCGTCGGTGCCGATCGAGGAGTCGTGGGGCGCCGTGCTCGAGCTCGTCGCCGAGGGGAAGGTGCGCCACGGCGGGATCTCGAACCACCGGCCCGAGGAGGTCGACCGCGCGCTCGCCGTCGGCCCGGTCGCCGCGATCCAGGTCGAGTACAGCGCGGCCGCGCGCCGCGTCGAGGAGGCGGTCCTGCCGCACGCGCTCGAGCGCGGCCTCGGCGTCATCGTGTGGGCGCCGCTCGCGAGCGGCTTCCTCACGGACGGCTTCTCGGTGGACGCGCTCGCGCCGGACGACTTCCGCCGCACGCATCCGTTCGCCGGGCGCGACTTCGCGGAACTGCACGACGAGCTGCGCGCCCGCGGCGGGACGGTCGTCGAGGGAGCGGTCCGGTTCGTCCTCGACCACCCGGCGGTCACGGGCGCGATCGTCGGGGCGCGGAACGAACGCGAGGGACGGGATCTCGCGGCGCTCGCCGCGCGCTACCCGTACGATCCCGCTCCATGAGCGACGGCGCGATCGAGACCATCTTCCTCGAGGAGCGGCGCTATCCGCCGCCCGCGGACTTCGCGGCGCAGGCGAACGCGAAGCCCGACATCTACGACGAGGACTTCGAGACCTTCTGGGAGCGCGAGGGCCGCGAGCGGCTGACGTGGTTCGAGCCGTTCGTCGACCTCTTCGAGTGGGAGGCGCCGTACGCGAAGTGGTTCCTCGGCGGCAAGCTCAACGTCTGCTTCAACTGCGTCGACCGGCACGTCGACGCCGGCGCCGGCGACAAGGTCGCGTTCCACTGGGAAGGCGAGCCCGCCGGCGAGACGCGCGCGATCACGTACGCCGACCTCCAGCGCGACGTCGTGCGGTTCGCGAACGCGCTCAAGTCGATCGGCGTGAAGAAGGGGACGCCCGTCGCGATCTACATGGGAATGGTCCCCGAGCTTCCCGTCGCGATGCTCGCGTGCACGCGCATCGGCGCGCCGCACACCGTCGTCTTCGGCGGCTTCTCCGCCGACTCGCTCTCCGGGCGGATGAACGACATGGAGTGCGAGGTGCTGATCACGCAGGACGAGGCGTGGCGCCGCGGCTCGCCGGTGCCGCTGAAGCGGACCGCGGACGACGCGATGGCCGATGCTCCGGTGGTCCGCGCGTCCGTCGTCCTCCGCCGCACCGGCAACGAGGTCCCGATGACGGACGGACGCGATCATTGGTGGCACGAGCTCGAGGACGGCGCCTCGGACGACCCCGCGTCGTGCCCGTGCGAGCCGATGGACAGCGAGGACCTGCTCTTCCTCATGTACACGAGCGGCACGACCGCGAAGCCGAAGGGCATCGTCCACACGACCGCCGGCTACCTGTGCGGCGCCGCGACGACGCACCACTACATCTTCGACCTGAAGCCCGACGAGGACGTCTACTGGTGCGCGGCCGACATCGGCTGGATCACGGGTCACAGCTACATCGTCTACGGGCCGCTCTGCAACGGCGCGACGTCGGTGCTCTACGAGGGGACGCCGGACTACCCGGACAAGAACCGCTGGTGGGCGATCGTCGAGCGCTACAAGGCGACGATCCTCTACACCGCGCCGACGGCGATCCGCGCGCACATGAAGTGGGGGCCGGAGTACGCGCAGCAGCACGACCTCTCGTCGCTGCGCCTGCTCGGCTCGGTCGGCGAGCCGATCAACCCGGAGGCGTGGGTCTGGTACCGCGAGCACATCGGCGCCGACCGCACGCCGATCGTCGACACGTGGTGGCAGACCGAGACGGGGATGATCCTCATCACGCCGCTGCCCGGGATCACGACGCTGAAGCCGGGCTCCGCGACGAAGCCGTTCCCCGGCGTCGACGCCGGCATCTTCGACGAGGCGGGGAACGAGGTCGGGCCCGGCGGCGGGGGGTATCTCGTGCTGAAGCGGCCGTGGCCGTCGATGCTGCGCGGCATCTTCAAGGACCCGGCCCGCTACGAGGAGACGTACTGGTCGAAGTACCCCGGCGTCTACTTCGCCGGCGACGGCGCGCGCGTCGACCGCGACGCGGACTTCTGGCTCCTCGGCCGCGTCGACGACGTGATGAACGTGTCGGGCCACCGGATCTCGACGATCGAGGTCGAGTCGGCGCTCGTCGACCACCACGACGTCGCGGAGGCGGCGGTCTGCTCGCGGAAGGATCCCGTCACCGGCGAGGCGATCGTCGCGTACGTCACGCTGAAGGGCGGCCGCGACGGCTCGGTCGAGAAGCTCGAGGAGCTCCGGAACCACGTGGCGCAGAAGATCGGGGCGATCGCGAAGCCCGCGAACATCGTCTTCACGCCGGAGCTGCCGAAGACGCGGAGCGGCAAGATCATGCGGCGCCTGCTCCGCGACGTCGCGGAGCACCGGCGGCTCGGCGACACGACGACGCTCGCCGACCCGACGGTCGTCGCGGAGATCCAGCAGCGGGCCGAGTCGGACCGCGCGGGGGACGACGCTTGACTCTCCCCTAGCGGGAGGCACCATCCTGGGGCGCAATGGAGTCCCTGCAGGAACAGCTGCTCCCGATCGGCCGCTTCTCGCGGCTGACCGGGCTGACCGTGAAGGCGCTGCGCCACTACGACGAGCTCGGCCTGCTCCCGCCCGCCGCGGTGGACGACGGGACGGGCTACCGCTACTACGCGCCGGCGCAGGTCGCGGTGGCCGAGGCGATCGCCAACCTGCGCCGGCTCGAGATGCCGCTCGACGACATCGCGACGCTGATCCGCGCCGACGACCCGGCGAGGGTGCGGCGGGTCCTCGTCGACCACCAGCGCCGGACGGCGATCCGGAAGGCGGAGCTGAACGTGATCCTGCAGCGGCTGCAACCGCTGATCGACGGGAAGGAGACGGTCATGGAAACGCGTGCGGAAGCCCTCGACCCGGAGACGGAGCGCCGCCTCGGCGCCGACCTCTTCAACAAGACGTGGACGCTGATGGAGAAGGAGGACCGGACGCCGGACGACGACGACGAGATGGTGCACTGCGCGCACGCGTCGGCGTACCACTGGCGCCAGGTCGGCACGGCGGCGAACCGCTCGCGCAGCGAGTGGCAGTGCTCGCGCGTCTACGCGATCCTCGACCGGCCGGCGGAGTCGCTGCGGCACGCGCGCCGCTGCCTCGAGATCGTCGAGGCGAATCCCGACGTGATGAAGGACTGGGACCTCCCCGCCGCGTACGAGGCGATGGCGCGCGCGCTGTGGGTCGCGGGCGAGACGGACGAGGCGGCGCGCTACGCGGTGCTCGGGCGCGAGACGACGGCGGCGATCGAGGACGACGACGACCGCGCGATCATCGAGGCCGACTTCGCGACGATCCCGGTCTAGAGCAGCGCGTCGAAGTGCGCGGCGTCGTCGAACGGGCCGATCACCGCGAGGCGTAGCCGCTCGTCCGCGATCACGTCCTGCGCGACGCGCTGCACGTCCTCGACGGTCACTGCGTCGAGCGCCGCGAGGATCTCCTCCGGGTCCGGCGCGCGGCCCTCGAGCACCTCCCGCCGGAGCCCGTAGCCGATCAGCTGCTGCGGGCTCTCGAGCTGGAGGACGAAGCGTCCCTTCGCGAAGTTGCGTGCCTTCTCGAGCTCGTCCGCCGGAACCGGCTCCCCCGCGATCGTGCGCAGCTCGCCCGCGATCGTCGACACCGCCTCGTCGATCCGGTTGATGTCGACGCCGGCCTGCGAGTAGAGCGAGCCCGCGTCGGTGTAGCTGTGGTTGATCCCGAAGACGTAGTACGCGAGCCCGCGCCGCTCCCGCACCTCGGTGAAGAGGCGCGACGACATCCCGCCGCCGAGCACCGTCGAGAGGAGCTGCAGCGAGTAGCGGTCCGGATGCTCGAGCGGATAGCTCGGGACGCCGAGGCAGATGTGCGCCTGGTCGGACTGCTTCGTGAAGACCTTCACGCGGCCGTTCGCGTGCGGCTCGACCGGCTCGGCCTCACCCGTCTCGCCCGGTGCAAGATCGCCGAGGAGCTCCTGCGCGCGCTCGAGCGCGTCGTCGCCGATGCGGCCGGCGAGGCCGAGCACCATTCGCGACGGCTTGTACCAGCGGTCGAGATACGAGAGGAACGTCGCGCGCTCGGCGCCGCGCACGGTCTCCTTGCGGCCGATGATGTCCCAGCCGAGCGGCTGGTCGCCGTAGAGCAGGTCCTCGTAGACGCCGCCGATGTAGTCGCGCGGCGTGTCGAAGTACATGTTCATCTCCTCGACGATCACGCCCTTCTCGCGCTCGATCTCGTCGGGGTCGAAGCGCGAGTTGCGGAGCATGTCGACGAGGACGTCGAGCGCGACGTCGCGGTGCTCGGCCGCGCACTTGACGTAGTAGCCCGTGTACTCCTTGCCGGTGAAGGCGTTGAACTCGCCGCCGATCGAGTCGATCTCGCCGGCGATGTCGCGCGCGGTCGGGCGGCGCTCCGTCCCCTTGAAGAACATGTGCTCCGAGAAGTGCGCGATCCCGTTCGTCTCCGCGGTCTCGTAGCGCGACCCCGCGGCGAGCATCACCATGCAGGTGACCGACTGCGCGTGGTCGAGGTTCGCCGTGAGCACGCGCAGGCCGTTGTCGAGGACGTGACGCTCGAACGTGCTCATCGCCGTGTGATGGTATAGACGGTGCAGATGGCCGGAGAGCAGACGAAGCGCGCGATCGCGCTGCAGCCCGAGTGGCTCGCGCAGGTGCCGACCGACAGGCGGTTCCCGGACGGCGCGCGGCTGCTCTTCTGCGGTTGCGGGACGTCGTTCCACGCGGCGCAGACGGGCGGGGAGGCGGTGCAGGCGCTCGAGCTCGTCCTCCGCCCGGAGCGCGACGCGGACATCCTCGTGCTCGTCTCCCACGAGGCCGAGACGCCCCTGACGCTCGAGGCGGCGCAGGCGTGGCGCGGCACGAAGTGGCTCGTGACCGGGAAGCCGGACGGGCCGATCGCGGCGCTCTGCGACGAGGTGATCGCCGCGGCGCCCGCGGTCGAGGAGAGCTGGTGCCACACGGCGAGCTACACGTGCGCCGTCGCCGCGATCGCGGCGCTGCACGGCGAGGACATCGCATGGCTCCCGGACGCGGTCGAGGTCGCGCTCGGCGAGGCGCTGCCGGTGTTCGGCGCGGAGGAGCGGTTCCTCGTCGCCGGCGCGGGGCGCGACTGGCCGACGGCGCAGGAGGCGGTGCTCAAGCTGCGCGAGGGCGCGTGGGTCGCCGCCGAGTCGTACGAGACGGAGCAGCTGATGCACGGCTATCTCGCGGCGGTGGACGAGACCGTGCGGGCGTTCGTGCTCGAGGGCGAGGGCCGCGCGGCGGCGCGTGCGCGCGCGGCGGTCGCCGCGCTGCGGGAGCTCGGCTGCGACGCCGACCTCGTTGCGACGCGTCATCCCGTCGTCGACGTCGTGATGTTCCAGCGGTTGGCCGTGGCGGTCGCGGAAGCGCGCGGCCGCGAGCCGGACCGGATCCGCCGGGACGACGAGCGCTGGGCGAGCGCCGCGAAGGCCGCGAAGGCCGACAACGCCGCCTGACCCGCCTCCGCTGCCGTGTCGCGACCGGACCTGTCGCGTTTCTTAACGGTGCCTGGCACCGTTAACACGCGCTAGCGGTCTGCGACGCGGTAGACGAAGCGCAGCGCCTGCCACGTCTCGTCGATCGACGCGCTCTTGTTGTCGACGAGGCCGTTCGCGAGGCCGACCTCCTGCACCGCGGCGAAGTCGAGGTCGGTGTCGAGCTTCGCCGCCTTCTTCGGCCACGCGACCCAGAGGCCGTCGGCCGGCGCGAGCGTCTTCTTCAGCTTCGGGAACCGGCGCTCGAGCTCGGAGCGGCGCGTCGTGAACAGCACCGTCACCTCCGCGCCGGGTTTGGCGCCGAGCTTCGTCGACAGCTCAGGCACCGGCGAGGATCTCGCGCTCGCGCTCGCGCGAGAGCGTCGGGCGCTGCTCGCCGGCCTCGCGGCTCCACGCGAGCGTGTCGAGCACCGTCTCCCGCACCGGCCGGAACGTGAGGCCCGCATCGAGTGCGCGCCGGATGTCCGCCTGCTGCAGCCCGCGGTACTCGTCGCCGGGGATCCACAGCGGCAGCTCCATCCACGGCTGCACCGCCGCGTCGAGGATCCGCCGGTCGTCGGTCCAGTGCAGCGTCGCCCCCGCGCCGATCGCGGCGTTCGCCTCGTCGAGGAGCGCGCCGAGCGTCAGCGGCCCCGCCGGCCCCGTCGCGTTGAACACGCCGCCCGGTCCGTCCGCCGCGAGCCGCACGAGCCACGCGCCGAGGTCGCGGGCGTCGACGAACTGCACCGGCGCCGACGGATCGCCCGGCGCGAGCACGTCGCCGCCCTCGGCGAGCCGCCGCGGCCAGTACGTGAACCGGTCGGTCGGATCGAACGGCCCGACGATGAGCCCGGCGCGCACGAGTGCCGTGCGGTCGCCGTAGACCTCGGCGAGCACCGTCTCGCACGCCGCCTTCAGCGCGCCGTAGTCCGCCTCGACGTTCTCGCTCGCAGGATCCTCGAGCTCCGCGACGGCCGACGCCTCCGTCACCGGCTCCGCGAAGTCCGCGTACACGGAGATGCTCGACACGAACACGTAGCGCCCGACCGCGTCGCGCAGCAGCTCCGCCGACCGGCGCACGACGCGCGGCACGTAACCGCTCGTGTCGACGACGCCGTCCCACTCGCGCCCGGCGAGCGCACCGAGGTCGCCGTCGCGGTCGCCGGTGAGGTGCTCGACCTCGGGGAAGAGGTCCGCGTTCGTCTTCCCGCGCGTGAAGATCGTCACCTCGTGGCCGTCCGCGAGCGCGGCGTCGACTGCGTGGCGTCCGAGGAACTTCGTCCCGCCGAGGACGAGCAACCTCATCCGCGGTACCGGTCGATCGCGCGCGAGACCGCCTCGGCGCCGAAGCGCACCGCGTCCGCCGGCACGCGCTCGTCCGCCGCGTGCACGAGCTTCGAGAACTCGAATCCCGGCGGCAGCTTCAGCGGCAGGTAGCCGTACGTCTGGATCCCGATCCGCGAGAAGAACCGCCCGTCGGTCACGCCGATCTGCATCATCGGCACGGGCACGGCGTCCGGGTCGAGCTCGCGGAGGATCTCGGACAGCGTCGGCACGAACGAGAGGTCGACCTCCGACGGGCCCGGGTCGTGGCGGACGAGCTCGAGCTCGAGCTCCGGCCCGACGAGCTCGCCGAGCTCGCGGATCACGTCGTCCGGGGTGAACCCGGGAAGTGCGCGCCCGTCGAGCTCGAGCTCGATCTCGGACGGGACGACGTTGATCTTCTCGCCGCCGCGCACGATCGTCGGCGTGACCGTGTTGCGGAGCGCGCGCTCGATCGGTCGGAGCTCGTCCGGCGCGTCGCGGAGCGTCTCCTCGGCGGTGGCCGGGTCGAGGAGCGAGCGCATCACGGCCGCCTGCTCGTCCGGCAGCGCGTCCGCCATCGCCTCGATCCACGCGCGCGCCGGCTCCGTCACGTGCACCGGCAGCGACCGCGTGTCGAGCGCCTCGAGGATCGGGCCGAGCTTCGCCATCGCGCTGCCGCGGACGCCGATCGCGGCGTGCCCGCCGGGGCCGCGGACCACGCCGCGCAGCCAGCAGATCTGCTTCTCCGAGACCTGGATCGGATAGAACGCGCGGCCGGACACGTGGGTCGTCGCGCCGCCGAACTCGCCGAGCGCGTGGCGCACGCCGGCGAACCGCTCGCGATGCTCCTCGCAGAGGAAGGCCGCGCCGAACGCGCCGCCGTTCTCCTCGTCGCTCAGCACCGCGAGCACGAGGTCGCCCGGCGGCGGCCCCTCCTCGCGGGCGCGGACGAGCGCGTGGATCAGCATCGCGACGCCGCCCTTCATGTCGAGCGCGCCGCGGCCCCAGACCATCCCGTCGGCGAGGTCGCCCGCGAACGGCTCGTGCGTCCACCGCTGGCCGGCGGTCGTGACGACGTCGACGTGGCCGTAGAGGAGGAGCGGCGGCGCCTCGCCGCGGCCCGCGACGCGCGCGACGAGGTTCGGCCGGTCGTCGGCGCGCGCGAGGATCGTCGAGTCGATCCCCGCCGCGGTGAGGATCCCGCGCACGTGCTCGATGCACGCCGTCTCGTTCCCCGGCGGGTTCGTCGTGTCGAAGCGGATCAGCTCGCGCAGGAGCTCGACGACGTCGGGCGCGCTCAGAGCTCCTCCAGCGCGGCGAGCAGGCGGTCGACCTCGTCGGTCGTGTTGTAGTGGACGAACCCGGCGCGGACGGCGCCCCCCTGGTCGGCGAGGCCGAGCCGCTTCATCACCTCGATCGCGTAGTAGTCGCCGTCCCACACCGCGATGTCGCGTGCGGCAAGCGCCTCGGCGACCGCGCGCGGCGACCGGCCGTCGACGGTGAACGCGAAGGTCGGCACGCGTCCTTCCATCGTCGGGAGCCCGAGCAGCCGGCAGCGCTCCGGCAGCGCGTCGAGGAAGCGCTGGCCGAGCGCGGTCTCGTGCGACTGGATCGCGGGCCAGCCGAGCTGGTGGAGGTAGTCGACCGCGGCGATGAAGCCCGCGAGCAGCTCGTGTGCGAGCGTCCCCGTCTCGAACCGCGCGCCGAGCGGGTCGGTCGGAGCGGGACGGACCTTGTACGGCCGCCACGAATCGATCAGCTCCGCGCGGCCGAACGCGAGGCCGAGGTGCGGGCCGAAGAACTTGTACGGCGAGCAGACGAGCACGTCGACGTCGAGGTCGACGACGTCGATCGGCGCGTGCGGCGCGAAGTGCACCGCGTCGGCCCACGCGAGCGCGCCTGCCTCGTGTGCGAGCTCGGCGATGCGGCGTGCGTCCGGTCGCGTGCCCACCGCATTCGACGCGAGCGGGAACGCGACGACGCGCGTCCGGTCGGTCAGCTTCCACTCGAGATCCTGGAGATCGAGCGTCGTGTCGTCGCGTACGTCGACGAAGCCGACCTTCAGGTCGAGGTCGTGCGCGAGCTCGAGCCACGGCGCGACGTTCCCGTCGTGGTCGAGCCGCGTCACGAGGATCTCGTCGCCGGCGCGCAGCGTGCGGCCGAGCGTGCGCGTGAGCATGAAGCTCAGCGTCGTCATGTTCGCGCCGAAGATCGCCTCGTGCGGTCCGCAGCCGAGGAAGGCCGATGCGGCGGCGCGGGCGCGCGCGACGACGTCGTCGCTCGCGCGGCTCGTCGCGAACGCGCCGCCGAGGTTCGCGTTCGACTCGCGCAGGTAGCGCGCGATCGCGTCGACGACCGAGTCGGGGCACTGCGTCCCGCCCGGCGCGTCGAGGAAGGCGGTCGGTCCCTGGAGCGCGGAGAAGCGTGTGCGAACCGCGTCGACGTCGAGTGCGACGGTGCTCATGGGACGGACGCTACCGCACTACGATGGAGGGGTGAGCAGCACGCTGACGCCGCCGCGCGAGCGGGAGCGGCTCGATCGCGGCGACGGATCCGGCTTCGGGCGTCCGTGGCTCGTGATCGTCCTCAACGACAACCACAACACGTTCGAGGGTGTCGCGTTCGCGCTCTCGAGCGTGCTCCCGGGCGTGAGCTACGACCGGGGGATGGAGATGGCGAACACGATCCACAACAAGGGCCGCGCCACCGTCTGGTCGGGCGAGCGCGAGCAGGCGGAGCTGTACTGGGAGCAGCTGCGCGATGCCGGGCTGACGATGGCGCCGCTCGACGTGTCCTAGTCGTTGACGCGCCAGCGGTACGTCGGCTTCGCCGTGAGCGACGCGCCGACGAAGCAGTCGCGCTCCGCCTTCGCGAGGAGCTCGGCGAGGGCGTCCGGCCCGGGCTCGGGGTCGAGCCGCACCGCGAGCTCGACGCTCGCCTCGACGACGGCGTAGCGCCCGTCGCTCTCGCGGCGCGTGACGCGCGCCGACGCGCCGGCGCTCGCACCCGTGACCTCGACCTCCGCGCGCTTCGCGTGGTGGCGGAGGCTGTCGAGCGAGCAGCGGACGAGCCCGGCGAGGAGCAGGTGCTCCGGCGTCCATGCAGGCGCGGTGACGAGGCCCGTGCCGTTCTCGGTGTGGAGCCCGCCGTCGGCGTCGAGCTCGATCGCGTACCGGAACTCCTTCGGTGTGGAACGCACGGCGCCATCGTCGCAGACGTCCCGCGCCGTCCGGGGGCCTCCATACGCTTTTGTGCGTGCGGCGGCTCAGACCGTTGACCGAGGCCGAGTGCTACGCGCGTTGCTACGGAGCGTGGGATCCGACGGTGCGGGTCGTGCGGCTCGAGCGCCGTCCGCCGCGGTTCCCGACGGACGTGAGCGGCGAGGACATCCGCCGCGCCCTCGAGACCCGCCTCGACGGCCGCACCGGCGACGAGACCGAGGTCGAGGCGGCGTAGCCGCCCCCGCCCGCTCGTAGACTCAGCTCCGTCGCCGCCCGCCGCGAGCCTCCCGCGACGAAGCTGCGACCCTCGCGTATGGATTCGTCGCGTACCGTTCCAGAAGGGAACCTCGTGCCCCCCGTGGGGGGGAACGTGGGTCGCGCGCCGGACACGTCCGGCGCGGACACGACTCCGAGTGACGTTCCCGACGTGCTCGCGCCCGGGTTGCGCGTCGTGTTCGTCGGGATCAACCCCGGTCGCGTCTCGGCGGCGGCGCACGCGCACTTCGCGAACCCGCGGAACGACTTCTGGCGGCTGCTCCACGCCGCGCACTTCACGCCGCGCCTCTACGAGCCGCACGAGCAGTTCGAGCTCCTCGGCGAGGGGATCGGCGTCACGAACGCCGCCTACCGGACGACGCCCGGG
>Ga0335070_10007697_pt1 | contig 12618 bp, 9 predicted proteins | sample Lox_Sample_13_FD_206722 | JGI IMG/M metagenome (GOLD analysis project Ga0335070, IMG submission 206722) | Soil microbial communities from Loxahatchee National Wildlife Refuge, Florida, United States - Lox_Sample_1.3 | ecosystem: Environmental > Terrestrial > Soil > Wetlands | place: USA: Florida...
CAAGACCGATCTCGTCCTGCTTGCCATGGGATTCGTCGGCCCGCGCACCGGCGGGCTGGTCGAGCAGTCGGCCGTCGCGCTCGATCCGCGCGGCAACGTGAAGGCGAGCGTCGCGGACTACAAGACGAGCGTGCAGAAGATTTTCGCCTGCGGCGACATGCGCCGCGGCCAATCCCTCGTCGTCTGGGCCATCCGCGAGGGTCGCCAGTGCGCCCGCGCGGTCGACGAATTCCTCATGGGCGCCTCGGAACTGCCGCGCTAGGCGCCGCCGAACCGACCGTAAACTCGAATTTAGCATGCCTCGGGCTTGACCCCGACGGGCCTTGAACGACAATCGCGGCCCATTCGCGCGCAGCAGCCGGTTCACCCTTGGCGCGCAGGAAACAGACATGACAAAGATCGCGCGCTGGGCGTCTCTCGCCTTCGTCTTCCTGCTTCTCGCCGTACCTGCTGCCGCCAAAGACGTAGCGCCGGTACAACCCTGGCCGCAATTGTCGAGCGACCTGCCGGCCGATCGGGACATCCGCTTCGGAACGCTGCCCAACGGCATGCGCTACGCGATCCGCCGCAACACGTCGCCGAAAGGCGCGCTGTCCGTGCGGCTGCGCATGGATGTCGGCTCGCTGATGGAGCGCGACAACGAACAGGGCATCGCCCATATGCTCGAGCACATGGCGTTCCGCGGCTCGAAGAACGTCGCCGACGGCGATGTGGTGCGCAAGCTGCAAAGCCTCGGTCTGACGTTCGGCGCGGATACCAATGCCTACACCACCGCGACCCAGACCGTCTTCATGTTCGACATGCCCAAGAACGACGCCGCATCGATCGACACGAGCATTCTGCTAATGCGCGAAATCGCGGGCAATCTCAACATCGACCAGTCCGCGCTCGACACGGAGCGCAATGTGGTGCTCGCCGAAGCGCATCTGCACGACGTGCCGGGCCAGCATCTGGAAAAATCCAATCTCGCCTTCCTCTATGGCGACCGCGCCGCCTCGGGGCTCATGCCGATCGGGCTCGAAGACATCATCGCGCATGCCGACGCCAAGCTGGTGCGCAATTTCTACGACGCCTGGTACCGGCCCGAGCGCGGCACGCTCGTCATCGTCGGCGACATCGATCCGGACCAGATCGAGGCCAAGATCCGCGCCAGCTTCTCGGACTGGACCGCACGCGCCCCCGCGCGCGTCGCGCCGCACTACACGCCGCCCACTGCGCACGCTGATCCGGTGAAGCTCTTTGCCGAACCCGGCGCCCAATCCTTCGTGCTCTTCGACTGGGTGACGCCGTTCGACGCGACACCGGACGACAAGGCGAAAGAAACCCGCGAGATGAACCGCTATGTGGCGCTCGCGGTTCTCAATCAGCGCTTCAGCGCGCTCGAACATGGCGCGAGCCCGCCCTTCATTTCCGCGGTCTCGAGCCACGACCAGGCCGGTACTGTCGCCGACACCAGCGAAATCGCCGTCAACTACCGCACCGCCGAGGCGATGGGCGGGCTCGAGACGGCCGAACGCGTCTGGCGCGAGATCGTCGCCAACGGCGTGCGTCCCGATGAGCTGCAACAGGTCATTGCCCAGCTCCGGACGTTCTTCGAGAGCCGCTCCACCGCCTCGGAAACCACGACGACGCCGTTCATCGCCAACGACGTCGTCCGCTCGCTCGACGAGGACACCGTCTATACCTCGCCGGCGACCGATCTTTCGCTGTTCAACGACGTCGCCAAGGGCATGACCGTGCAGGGCGTGAACGCCGCGCTGCGCGAGGCCTTCAGCGGAACGGGCCCGCTCGTCTTCGTCAGCGGCCCGAGTCCCTTGACCGGGGGCGAGGCGGCGGTCACGTCCGCGCTCGCCGATGCCGACAAGACGCCGCTCGCGGCATCGCAGGCGACACCGACGCCCGTCTGGCCCTATGAGGCGTTCGGCGTCACCGGCAAGGTCGCGTCGCGCCGGACGGTCGACGATCTGGGCGTCACCTATGTGCGGTTCGAAAACGGCGTGACGCTCACCGTCAAGCCGACGCAATTTCGCGCCGGTCAGGTTCTCATCGATGTCGACTTCGGCAACGGCCGCCTCGACCTGCCGCGCGACCGCGTCGCTCCCGCCTGGGCGCTCGGCGGCGCCTTCGTGCAGGGCGGGCTCAAGCGCTACGGCGTCGAAGATCTCCAGCACCGCATGGCGGACAAGGTATGGGGCGCCTCGCTCAGCATCGGGGACGATTCGTTCACGCTCTCGGGCCAGTCGCGCGCCGAGGACCTGAATACCGAAATGCAGGTGCTTGCGGCCTATTTCACCGATGCGGCGTGGAAACCGGCGGCGTTCGACCAGGTGCGCATCGCCGACGCCGGCATCCAGAGCGAGACCGAAGCATCGCCGAGCTCGCTTCTGGCGCGCGAGTTCTACGGACTCGTGCATGACGGCGACACGCGCTGGCGGGCGCCGACGCTCAACGACATCAATACCGCGACCGTCGACCAGGCCAAGGCGATCGTCGAGCCCGCGATGGAGTCCGGACCGGTCGACATCACCATCGTCGGCGACGTGACGGTCGAGCAGGCGATCGCGGCCGTGGCGCCGACCTTCGGCGCGCTCGCGCACCGTTCCCCCGGTGGCCCGCCGCCGAATGCCCACGAAGTCTTTCCCGGGCCGACGCCGCAGCCGGTGCGGTTGACGGATTCGGGAGCGCCCAATCAGGCCGTCGCCGCCATCGCCTGGCCCACGAGCGGCTTTTTCCCCGACATGCAGTCGCCGCGGACGCTGCGCGTGCTGGCGGAGATCTTCAGCCAGCGGCTGCTCGACGAGTTGCGCACGAAGGAAGGCATCACCTATACGCCGGGCGCATCGACCTACACGTCGCTGGTGACGCCGGACTATGGATTCATCTATGCGCTGGCGCAGATTCCACCGGACAAGATCGACACCTTCTACGACGTCGTGGCGCATGTCGCCGACGACCTGAAGACCAAGCCCGTCGCGGCCGACGAACTCGAACGCGCGCGCGGTCCGCGCATCGAGGACATCCAACGGCAGCAACAGACGAACGAATACTGGCTCTCGCTGCTCGCCGGCTCGCAGACCGATCCCCGGCGCCTCGACGTCATCCGCACGACGCTGCCCGATCTCCAGGCCGTCACCGCGGACAAGCTGCAGGCCGCGGCCGGGACCTGGCTTCTTCCGGACAAGGCTTACAAGGTGATTGTGCTGCCCGGAGCGGCCCCTTAGAAAAATACACTAAACTATGCGTATAAATTCCTGCCGCCGCGAAACGCTGCGGCATCATGGTCTTGCGGTTTGACGCCTCAACGATGGCAAACCTTCGAAGCGGCGGTATGCGGGCCGTTGCTCTCTGTGGATACGCCGCTACAGTTGATGACGTACCGGGCCAGCAGTGCCCGGATGGTGAGGAACATGAGCGATCTCGAGACCTTCCGGACTGAAACGCGCGCCTGGCTCGAAGCCAATTGCCCTCCCTCCATGCGCGGAAACACGGCCGTCGACGACGACGACAATTCGATCTGGGGCGGACGCAAGGCGACGTTCAAGAATCCGGAACAGAAGCTCTGGCTGGACCGCATGGCGGCGAAGGGCTGGACCGCCCCGACCTGGCCGAAGGAATATGGCGGCGGCGCGCTGTCGGGCGCCGAGGCCCGCATCCTCAACAACGAACTCGGCCGCATAAAGGCGCGTCCCGCGCTGATGTCGTTCGGCCTGTGGATGCTCGGGCCGGTACTGCTCGAATACGCCACCGAAGAACAAAAGAAGGAATTTCTGCCCAGGATCGTGCGCGGCGAAATCCGCTGGTGCCAGGGCTATTCCGAACCCGGCGCCGGGTCGGACCTCGCCGGCCTGCGCACCCAGGCCGTCGACAAGGGCGATCACTGGCTCGTCAACGGCCAGAAGATCTGGACATCCTACGCCGACAAGGCGGACTGGATCTTCTGTCTCGTGCGCACCGACAATACCAAGAAGCACGAGGGCATCTCTTTTCTCCTGTTCGACATGGCATCGCCCGGCGTCGAGCCGCGGCCGATCAAGCTGATCTCCGGTCAGTCGCCGTTCTGCGAAACCTTCTTCACCGACGTGAAGGTCCCCAAGAACCAGCTCGTTGGCAAGCTCAACGGCGGCTGGGACATCGCCAAGCGCCTGCTGCAGTACGAACGCCAGAACATCTCCTCGGGCGGATTCGGCGGCGGCGGCGGCGGCGCCTACGATATCGAGCATGCGGCGCTCGACTATGTCGGAAAGGATGCAGGCCAGATCGCCGATCGCGACCTGCGCGCGCGCATCACGACGCACAAGATGGAAGCGCGCGCTTTCGCGATGACGGTGCGCCGCGCCGAGGAAGAGTCCAAGCAGGGCAGGGGCCCGTCGGCGGCGACCTCGATCATCAAATACGCGGCCGCCAAGATCAACCAGGAGCGCACCGAGCTCCTCGTCGAGACTCTCGGCTCGCAGGGACTCGGTTGGGAAGGCGACGCCTATAAGCCGCACGAAATCGCCGCGATGCGCGGGATGCTGCGCGCCAAGGGCAACTCGATCGAAGGCGGCACAAGCGAGGTCAATCTCAACGTCGTCTCCAAGCGCGTGCTCGGCCTGAAAGACCATCAATAAACGGGAGAGACTCATGTCAGCGGTACTCGAGTCCGATCTGGAAAGCTTTCGCGCCGAAACGCGCAAATGGCTCGAAGCCAATTTTCCCAAGTCGCTGAAGGACGCCAATGCGCTCAGCTTCTTCGAAGGCTTCGGCTCCAAGGATCCGGATTTCCTGACGTGGAAGAAGGCGATGGGCGAAAAGGGCTGGGGCGTTCCCACCTGGCCCAAACAATATGGCGGCGGCGGCCTGACGCGCGCCCAGGCCCGCGTCCTGCAGCAGGAACTGAGCCGCATCGGCGCCTTCAATCCGATCGGCGGCATGGGCGTGGCGATGTTCGGTCCGACGCTTCTGGAATATGGCAGCGAGGAACAGAAGCGCCGCCACATGCCCGGCATCGTCCACGGCACCGTCCGCTGGTGCCAGGGCTATTCCGAGCCCGGCGCCGGCTCGGACCTCGCCTCGCTGCGCACCCAGGCGGTCGACAAAGGCGACCACTTCCTCGTCAACGGCCAGAAGATCTGGACCAGCGGCGCCCAATATGCCGACTGGTGCTTCTGCCTGGTGCGAACAGACAACAGCAAGAAGCATGAAGGCATCTCGTTCCTGCTCATCGACATGCGGACGCCGGGAATCGAGACGCGCCCGATCAAGCTGATCAGCGGCAATTCGCCCTTCTGCGAGACCTTCTTCACCGACGTGAAGGTGCCCAAGGAAAACCTGATGGGCCCGCTCAACGACGGCTGGACGGTCGGCAAGCGCCTGCTCCAGTTCGAGCGCGACGGCCAGGGCGGCAATGCGCGCGGCGCCAGTTTCCGCGGCGGCGACACGCGCTCGCTCGACGAGATCGCCAAGGCCTATCTCGGCACCGACGAGAAGGGCCGCATCGCCAATCCGGAACTGCGCGCCAGGATCGCCAACAACATGATGGACGCGACGGCGATGCGCCTCACCGTCCAGCGCATCAACGACGATGCCAGGTCCAACCAGGGGCCGAGTGCCGTCACCTCGATCATGAAGAACGCCAACGTCCGCATGGTGCAGGAGCGCGCCGAACTTCTCGTCGAGATCATGGGCAGCCAGGGCCTCGGTTGGGAAGGTGGCGCCTACAGCGCGCACGAGGTCGACCACACCCGCAACTGGCTTTCGGGCAAGGCGATGTCGATCTACGGCGGCTCCAACGAAATCCAGAGCAACATCATCGCCAAGCGCATCCTCGGTCTGCTCGACCATCAATGACGCCCCGATGCCCGTACGCCCCGGGCGAGGGGTGAGAACACCGAAACGAGAAAGAGACGAAGAGAATGTCAGCAGCAGAAAAGATCGATCCGGAACTGGAAGCCTTCCGCGCCGAAGCGCGTGGCTGGCTGGAAAAGAACTTCCCGCCGTCGCTCAAGGGCAAAGGCGCGATGATGATGGGCGAAGGCGGCCCGGAAACCAGCGCCGATTTCGCCAGGTGGAAAAAGGCGATGGGCGAAAAGGGTTGGGGCGTGCCCACCTGGCCCAAGAAATACGGCGCCGGCGGATTGAGCCAGGCCCAGGCCCGTGTGCTGCAGCAGGAGATAAACCGCATAGGCGCCTTCAATCCCATCGGCGGGATGGGCGTGATGATGTTCGGCCCGACGCTGCTCGAATTTGGCAGCGAGGAGCAGAAGTCCAAGCACGTCCCCGGAATCGTCAAGGGCGAGGTGTGGTGGTGCCAGGGCTATTCCGAACCCGGCGCGGGCTCCGATCTCGCCTCGCTGCGAACGCAATGCATCGACAAGGGCGACCATTTCCTCGTCAACGGCCAGAAGATCTGGACCAGCGGCGCGCAATATGCCGACATGTGCTTCTGCCTCGTGCGCACCGACAATACCAAGAAGCATGAAGGCATCTCGTTCCTGCTCATCGACATGAAGTCGCCGGGCGTCGAAGTGCGGCCGATCAAGCTGATCAGCGGCAACTCGCCGTTCTGCGAGACCTTCTTCACCGACGTGAAGGTGCCCAAGGAGAACCTGATGGGCCCGCTCAACGGCGGCTGGACCATCGGCAAGCGGCTGCTTCAGTTCGAGCGCGCGGGCATCGGCGGCAACGTCGGCAGCGGCGGACTCAACCGCGCCGGCGAAACCCGCACGCTGGATCAGGTGGCCAAAAATTATGTCGGCGCCGACGCGAACGGCCGAATCGCCGATGCCGACCTGCGCGCCCGCGTCACCAACCACATGATGGACATGCGCGCTTTCATGCTCACCATCCAGCGCGCCCAGGCCGAAGCCAAGGGCAATGCGAGCCCCGGCTTCACGACGTCGATCTTCAAGAATGCCGGCTCGCGCATCGGTCAGGAGCGCGCCGAACTTCTGCTCGAGATCATGGGCAACCAGGGCCTCGGATGGGAGGGCGACGGCTTCACGGCGAACGAGCTCGACACCGTCCGCGGCTGGCTCGGCGGCAAGGCCACGACCATCTATGGCGGCTCGGCCGAGATCCAGAACAACATCATCTCCAAGCGCGTGCTCGGTCTTCTGGACCACCAATGAGCGCGGCTCCTCATGCTTCGACCGGCTCAGCATGAGGTTTTGCACCAGCACTCGTCCTGGGCCTGTCGAAGGATGAGCGAAAGAACGAAGAAAACGAGGATAAGATGGCAGTACTGAGCGAAGAACAGACGATGATCCGCGACGGCGCAAAGTCGTGGGTGCAGGAAAAATCCCCCGTCACCGCATTCCGCAAGATGCGCGACAGCGGCAACCCGGACGGCTTCGACCGCAATGTGTGGAACGAGATGGCCGAGATGGGCTGGGCCGGCATCCTCATTCCCGAGGAGTTCGGCGGCACGGGCCTCGGCTATCTGACGCTGGGTCTGGTTCTGGAAGAGACCGGCCGGACGTTGACCGCATCGCCGCTGATCTCGACCGCCCTGACGGCGACGACGGCGCTGTTACTCGCCGGCAGCGACGCGCAAAAGAAGAAATATCTGCCGCAGATCGCGGAAGGAAAGCTCATCGCCACGCTCGCGGTCGACGAAGGCGCGCATCATGCACCCGACAAGGTCGCGCTCAAGGCCGAGAAGTCGGACAAGGGCTACAAGCTGAGCGGCAAGAAGAGCTTCGTGCTCGACGGCGGCTCGGCCGATCTCATCATCGTCGCGGCCCGCACCTCCGGCAAGCCGGGCGACAAGAGCGGCATCACGCTCTTTCTCGTCGACGGCAAGGCGAGCGGGCTGACGCGCGAGAGGCTGAAGACGGTCGACAGCCGCGGCGTCGCCAACCTGACGCTCAGCAATGTCGAAGTCTCCGGCGATGCGGTGCTCGGCCCCGTCGACGGCGGCCGGGACATCCTCGAGGCGACGCTCGATCGCGCGCGCGCCGGACTCGCCGCCGAGATGCTGGGCCAGGCCGCCCAGTCCTTCGACGTGACGCTTGAATATCTCAAGACCCGCGTCCAGTTCGGCCAGGTGATCGGCTCGTTCCAGGCGCTCCAGCACCGCGCGGCCAAGATGTTCACCGACCTGGAGCTGGCGCGCTCCTGCGTCGAAGGTGCCCTTCAGGCCATCGACAAGGACGCCAACGACGTGGCGCAGCTCGCCTCGCTCGCCAAGGCGAAGGTCGGCGATCTGGTGCATCTGGTGTCCAACGAGATGGTCCAGATGCATGGCGGCATCGGCATGACCGACGCGCACGACGCCGGTCTGTACCTGAAGCGCGCCCGCGCGCAGGAAGCGACCTTCGGCGGCTCGTCCTACCACCGCGATCGCTACGCGACGCTGCTGGGTTACTGAGTTTCAAACATCGCCGAACGCGAAAGGCCGGGCCCACGCCCGGCCTTTTTCTTTTCAGACGGGCGCGAGCGCGACGTGCGGTCCGGGCGGCAGCACGACGCGGATCGCATCGCCCGCCTTGACCTCGCCGCCTGCGATGACGATGCCCATCACGCCCGCCTTGCGCACGAGGTTCCCGCCGGCGTCGCGTCCGAGCGTCGCCTGCATCAGCCCGTCCCGAAGTCCGTCGAGCTGGGCGCAGGGATTTCTGAGGCCTTTCACTTCGACGATCGCCTCGGCGCCGAGATGAAGCCGGGCGTTCAGCGGCAGGGCGAGCAGATCGACGCCGCGGGTGGTGACGTTCTCGCCCATGGCGCCCGCTTCGACGGCAAAGCCGCCGCTGCGCAGCTCGTCGTGCAGTTCGGCGTGGATCAGATGGACCTGTCGCAGATTGGGCGCGTCCGGATCGCGTTTCACGCGGGACAGGTGCTGCACTTTCTCGCCCAGATGGGCATCGCCCGCGACACCGAGACCCGCGACCAGCATGATGCTCTCACGCTGCGGCTTGCTGAAATTGTGCCCGCGATCGCTGGCGACGGCGACGACTCTCATGGCTTGCGCGGAATCATATTGCTCGCCGCCCCGGCCGGCACCTGGTCGATGACGAGAAGCTTTACCGGCACGCTGCCGTTGTTGACGCCATAATGCCAGGTGTCCGTCATCTCGGCGACGAAATCGCCCGCTTTCACCTCGAAGCTCTTGTTCGCGTCCGTGTTCACGACCGTGAGCACGCCCGCGAGCACGTACACATAGTGCGGATGCGGATGGCGATGTTCGGGAATGCGCGCGCCCGGCGGAAATGTGGCGATGGAAACGATCACGTCCGGATGTTCGGGAACGGTGATCGGCTGTCCGGTGACGGTGACGTTGGTGCGCGCGACCGGGGTCACCTGCACCGCCGGTGCATCGGCGGCGTACGCTGCGCCCGTCACGAGTGCCAAGACGGGGAGTAGCCGGACCGGTTTCATCTCAGACCCGCTCGATGGCGAGCGCCACGCCCTGTCCGACGCCGACGCAAAGGGTCGCCAGCGCGCGTTTCCCGCCGGTCTTCTCCAGCTGGTGCAACGCTGTCAGCGCCAGCCGCGCGCCGCTCATGCCGAGCGGATGGCCCAGCGCGATGGCCCCGCCATTGGGGTTCACCTGGTCCGCGTCGTCCGGCAGGCCGAGACCGCGCAGCACGGCGAGCGACTGGCTGGCGAAAGCCTCGTTCAATTCGATCACGTCGAAGTCCGCGATTTTCAATCCCAGCCGGGCCATCAGCTTTTCGCTGGCAGGCACCGGACCGATGCCCATCACGCGCGGCGCGACGCCTGCCGTCGCCATGCCCAGGACGCGGCCGCGGACGGTCAGATCGTGCCGCTTCGCCGCCGCTTCCGACGCGATGATCATCGCCGCCGCGCCGTCATTGACGCCCGATGCGTTGCCGGCCGTTACCGTGCCGGGGTTGCGGAAGGGCGTTTTCAGCTTGGCCAGATCCTCCGCCGTCGTCTGGGGCCGCGGATGCTCGTCCGCGGAGAAGGGCGCAGGCTTGCCGCGCGCATCCTTGGCCTCGACCGCGACGATTTCCTCGGCAAAGAATCCGCGCTCGGCGGCGCGCCCCGCCTTTTGCTGGCTGCGCAGTGCGAAGGCATCCTGGTCGGCGCGGGAAATCTGATAGGCCTCGGCGACATTCTCGCCGGTTTCCGGCATGGAATCGGTTCCGTACACCGCCTTCATCTTCGGGTTGATGAAGCGCCAGCCGATCGTCGTGTCGTGATTTTCCGCGGCGCGCGGAAAGGCGCTCTCGGCCTTGCCCATGACGAAGGGCGCGCGGGTCATCGACTCGACTCCACCGGCGATGGCGAGGCCGATCTCGCCGGTCTTCACCGCGCGCGCCGCCGTTCCCACCGCATCGAGCCCGGAGGCGCACAGCCGGTTGATCGTCGTGCCGGGAACCGTTTCGGGAAGTCCGGAGAGCAGCGCGGCCATCCGCGCCACGTTGCGATTGTCCTCGCCGGCCTGGTTGGCGCAGCCGAGAAACACTTCCTCGAGCGCCGACCAATCGACGCGCGCATTGCGCGCCATCAGCGCCTTGATCGGCAGCGCCGCCAGATCGTCGGTCCGCACATGGGCGAGCCCGCCGGCATAGCGCGCGATCGGCGTGCGCACGGCGTCGCAGATAAAGGCTTGGTTCGACATTGCATCCTCGGCCAGAACTGCGCAGAGATTAGCGGGGCTTCCTGTGCTGTCCACGCCGAAAGCCTTTTGCGGAACGGATATTCGCAAACTTGTCCGGCGGCGGCCGAGGCGCGGGATGATAATTCGAAGAATCGCAGCAAAAACAATGTGCGGAGGGGAGGGGGTCCGCCAACGCAAAAACGAATAGACGCCGCGGAATGACTTGCGCGGGCGCGCCCAAGGTCTAGCCTTGCGCGAGCCTGTTGGGGAGAAGCGTCCGTGAAAGCTGCCGTCTACTATGAAAATGGTCCGCCGAGCGTCCTGACCTACGAAGACGTACCCGATCCCTCCTGCGCGCCGAATGGCATCGTCATTCGCGTCGAGGCGGTCAGCATCGAAGGCGGCGACACGCTCAATCGCATGGGCGGCCCGCTGGTGACCAAGCCGCACATTGTGGGCTACCAGGCCGCCGGCGAAGTCGTCGAGGTCGGCGCCGACGTCAAGGACTTCAAGGTCGGCGACAAGGCCGTCACCACCGGCTTCAACGGCTCGCACGCCGAATTGCGCGCGGTCGCGGCGCGCACCGCCTGGAAGATTCCCAAGGGCTGCGATGTGCGGCTCGCCGCCGCCGTCCCGGTACCTTTCGGCACGGCGCATGATTGCCTGTTCGAGTTCGGACGGCTGAAGGCCGGCGAGACCGTGCTGGTGCAGGCCGGCGCCAGCGGCGTCGGTGTGGCGGCGATCCAGCTCGCCAAGCGGGCCGGCGCGCGCGTCCTCGCGACGGCCTCCAGCGACGAGCGGCTTGAGCGTCTCAAACCGCTCGGTCTCGACAACGGCATCAACTACAGGACGGACGATGTCGTGAAATCGGTGATGAAGCTCACCGACAACAAAGGCGTGAACCTCGTCGTCGATTCCGTCGGCGGCTCGACGCTTCAGGGCAGCATCCTCTCGCTCGCCTATCGCGGGCGGGTGTCGATGGTGGGCGCTGCGGGCCGCGAGCCGATGCGCGTCGATGTGGGTTCGCTGATGGGCGGCAATCGCAGCCTCACGGGCGTTTTCCTCGGCGCCGAAATCGCCACCGACCGGGTGCACGATATGATCCAGGCGCTCGTCGACGATGTCGCGGCCGGGAGATTGAAGGTCCTGATCGACAGGACCTTCCCCTTGTCCGAAGCCGCGGCGGCACACGCTTACATAGAAAGCCGCAAAGCGGTGGGTCGCGTACTTCTGATACCCTGAGGGCATCGACAGAGTGGATACTATTTAATTACAATGTAATTGGAGCGAACGCAGACTACCCAAAGTGTGGGTTGCGAAAGACAAAGTTGAGTTTCGAGTATAGGTTAATCTTCGTTTTTAACGGAGTGACCTATGCGCGACGGCAGGGCCCGCATCGCTTCGCGCCGCGATCAGGAATCGTGGCGCGAACTCTGGGCCGAGTGGGAGGCGTATATGAGTAGGTTCGGCGACGTTCAGACCTTCGTGCGGGAAGCCAACAGGGTCAGCGACATTCCCAGTCTCCGGTCGCTGCTGGAAGACACTGTAAGATCGCTCGGCTTCGACTATTTCGCGCTGCTGCACCATGTCGATCTCAAACGCACGGCGTCGGATTTTGTGCGGCTCGTTCACTATCCGCAGTCATGGAAGGAAATGAGCGCCAAGCAGGACTACTATTCCGACGATCCGATCCTTGCCGTGTCGCAAAAATCCGTTACGCCGTTCCTGTGGACCGACGTCCCGCGCCTGATCGCCCTGTCGCCGCGGCAGGAGCAGATCCTGCACGGCGCCCAGCTGGCCGGCATCGGAAACGGCGTCACGGTTCCGATCAACATCCCCGGCGAATTTTCCGGCTCCTGTTCGTTCAGCATGCGCACGGGCCGCGAGATACCGATTCCGGCGCTGCCGACCGCGCAATATCTCGGCTGCTTCGCCTTTCAGGCGGCACGCCGGGTGGTGACGATGCGCGCGCCGGCCAGGCCGGATTCCGACGATCCGCAGCTGCGTCTGTCGCCGCGCCAGCTCGATTGTGTGATCCTCGCCGGTCGCGGCAAAAGCGACCGCGATGTGGG
>Ga0335070_10007698_pt1 | contig 12618 bp, 7 predicted proteins | sample Lox_Sample_13_FD_206722 | JGI IMG/M metagenome (GOLD analysis project Ga0335070, IMG submission 206722) | Soil microbial communities from Loxahatchee National Wildlife Refuge, Florida, United States - Lox_Sample_1.3 | ecosystem: Environmental > Terrestrial > Soil > Wetlands | place: USA: Florida...
CTGTAACATCTTGAACTAATTGATATAATTTGCGCTTACTGTGTGATAAAATCGCCGGAAATTGGATCAACACTCACAAAATTCGGTGATTTCATGAAACCAAAATCAGGTATAATCGATCAAGGCGATCTGTTCCGCTCCAGACTGGATCAGATCCTGAACCGCCGTCATCCGCTGTTCCGCCTGGCAGACAGCATTGACTGGACGGTCTTTGACAAGGAATTCGGGCCCCTGTACGTTGAGAAAATGGGCCGCCCTGGTCTGCCGATCCGTTTGCTGGTGGCACTTCACTACCTCAAGCACGGCAACAACGTAAATGACGAGACGGTGGTAGAGCAATTCATCGAGAACGGCTACTGGCAATACTTCTGCGGCTTTGAGTACTTCCAGCATGACTTTCCGCTCGATCCGACCACCCTGGCCAAGTGGCGCAAACGTATCGGCTCTAAGGGTATGGAGAAGCTGCTCCAGGTGACCATAGAGACGGCAAAGAGCAAGGACTACGTGACGGAAAAGCACATGGAGCGGGTCAATGTGGATACCACCGTGCAGGAGAAGGCAATTGCTTTTCCCACCGATGCCCGTCTCTACCACAAAGCCCGCCGCATCCTGGTCAGGCTGGCAAAAAGAGGCGGAATCGAGCTGCGCCAGAGCTACGAAAGTCTTGGTAAACGCGCCTTCATCATGCAGGGTCGTTACAGCCATGCCCGACAGACAAACCGGGCCAGACGAGAGCTGAAGAAGCTCAGCCTCTACCTTGGCCGGGTAATTCGTGACATTGAGCGCAAATGCCCTGAACTGCACGGGGCTCTAGCCACCATGCAGGAGCGGGCGAAGCGGATCTCCAGCCAAAAACAGCATGACACAAACAAGCTTTACAGCATGCAGGCTCCTGAAGTTGAGTGTATCGCCAAAGGCAAGGCCCACAAGAAGTACGAGTTCGGCTGCAAGGTTTCCCTGGTCAGCACTTCAATAGACAGTTGGATTGTCGGTGTTCCGGCCATCCACGGCAATCCATACGACGGGCACACACTGAAGGACTCTCTCGCCCAGGCACAAGCCGTAACCGGATGGCGGCCCCAGCATGCTTACTGTGACAAGGGATACAGGGGAAGCCCCAAGTTTATTGAGCAAACCGAAATCCACCTGGCCAACAAGAAAAAGAAGAGCATGACCGCCAGTGAATGGAAATGGTATCGAAGGCGCAGCGGCATCGAGCCGGTCATCGGCCACACCAAGCAAGATCACAGATTGGATCGCAACTATCTCAAAGGAGAAGTGGGCGACAAAATCAACGCTATTCTTGCCGGATGCGGCTTCAACCTGAGGAAGCTCCTGAGAGCTATCCTTTTGTTCCTTTTCAAAGAGCGGTTCAACAGAAACTTTTTCCACTGGCCGACCCTCATCGGTAGGTTCAGACAGCATTGTCAACCAGCCTGAGACAGTTTCAGGACTTTTTCAGGGACGACTACGATACCAAGCCTGCAAAATTTGGCCGGTTCTGTATCTGTATTGCATCGTGAAAGGCTGGGGATTAAATCTCCCCAGCCGTAGATGCTGACCGTCTGCTTAACTAAGTATTATGCTGGTGTACCGCTACTTCTCAATTCTTGGTCGGTTGCTGCAACCGGGGTCTATTCATAAATGAATTCGAGGCTTTCCCGAGCTTTGGCATGTCCCTGGCTTGCTGCCCTGCGAAACCACTTGTTGGCTTCCCCCCTGTCTTTTTTTACACCTTCACCTGTGGCATACAATGTTCCAAGTCGGTACTGTGCCTCAGCATCCCCTTGTGCTGCAGCCTTCATGGTATTTTCCAGGTTTTTCCCTGACATTTGGGTAACATGATGCGGAGCCGCATGGTTCCTCTTTTTCGCCATCTTTTTCCCGTGCCGCTTGCCGATGGACGCCCTTTTCTGTTCTACTCCTGTCACGGGAGCTTGCTGCATGACACTTTTCTGAGCTGAAGATATCGGTTTATTCACTCTCGTCGAGGTCATGACGGTCTGCCGCACAGGCTGTGGCGGTACTGTCACTTTTGCCGATTTTTTAAATGCCGCGATGCCGATCAAAATGCCGGCGGAAACCGCAACCAAAGCAACAAGACAAATCATCACCACCAGGATTACCGTCTTATTTGCCAGAAGATTTTCCAAGGGCAATGAAACAATCGGCGCATTCTTTTCTTCAGCCTCTTTCACGTCTTCCGGAGTATCAGCTAGTGGTTCACTCTCGGGTTCCGATGACACTGCTGCAGCAGCTACCTCGGGAATCCGTTCACGCTTCTCAATGTCTTCCATATCCCCTCCGGATCACAATTTTCAGAAGCTTGCAATTTTGAACAAGTATAACACTTCCACCGGCCTTTTACAGTCGGTTAAGGATTTTTTTTCATGAATTTCTCCCTACCTTAGTTTGAGGGAGTGAACCGATTTCTTATTATACGATTTCTTATTGTTTGTCTGGATACTGGGCAAATGCCCCGATCCAATTTCTGCGGAAAACGTAAAGAAGTGCATTCGCTACCGCATCTCTAACTTCCTTAGGCGGTGGCCATGTTAAGTTTGCCCTATCTAAAGTTTCAACTCCAGATTCGGGTACTGACACGGTGACCACCCATGAGCCGTTATGCCTACCCGTTCCCAACAGGTAGTTTTTTATCCTAATGTGGGCTCCAAATAGCGACATGCTCATTTCTTCCAATACACTTTGCTTCCCGTCGGGATGATCGAACAGCATCGATACGTTTTGCTTTTCAAGCTCATCCCAGTTGCGCTCTGGAAGAGGTGTTCCGCGATTTCTCAATTCTTGGTATTGGTCAAATACATCCCGTCCTGCCCACCCTTCCGGTGGCGGTCCGAAAACCAGAAGAAGTGATGGTTCCATGGCATGAGCCTCCACTCAATCCCTGTCCAGAACTTCTCGTACTTTCTGCAATAGATCAGTTTTCAGGAAAGGCTTCGTTATAAAGGTCGTACTATCTTTATTGATAACGTTTTTGTCGATGAACTCTGCTGAATAACCACTTATGAAAATTACCCTGATTTCAGGTCTTAGTTTTTTAATCTCTCCTAAGATTTCTTTTCCATTCTTTTTCGGCATCACCACATCTGTCAGAACAAGTGAAATAACGTCCATTTCTTTCTTGAATTTCATCACCGCATCTTCGCCGTCCTTGGCAGTTATTACGCTATATCCAGCCCATTTGAGGACTTTCGAAATGAATCTTTGTACCATTTCGTCGTCCTCGGCGACAAGAATGGTCTCAGTACCCCGAAAGACCGGTTTTGCCTTATGCCGCTTTTCGATACCTATAGGCACTTCATTTGTGGTTGGAAGATAAATGGAGACTGTCGTCCCCTCGCCAGGTTCACTTTCTACATGGACTGAGCCATTGTTCTGCTTCACAATTCCGTAAATAACAGACAACCCAAGTCCCGTACCCTTGCCGATCTCCTTCGTGGTGTAAAATGGTTCAAAAACCCTTTCCAGGGACTTCTTATCTATACCTGTTCCTGTATCGGAAACCGAGATCAGCACATAAACTCCTGGCCTCGCAAGACCATAGTTTGATTCGGACCCGTCCTTGACAACTACTTCCTGCGTCGCTATGTGTATATGACCCCCAGATGGCATTGCATCGCGAGCATTTGTCGCAAGGTTCATCAAGATCTGCTCTATCTGTCCCTCGCCAACTTTAACCAGTAGATTTTTGTCTGAAAAGCTGGTTCTTAATTCAATGTCCTCGCCTATGATCCTCTTGATAAGACCAACGGTATCATGGACGATAGTGTGAACATGAACCGGCTTCGGATGTATCAACTGCTTTCGGCCGAAAGCAAGAAGACTCCTGGCGAGTTCCGCGGCCCGATCTGTGGCTCTGAGTATTTGACCGACGCTCTCCTGTAAAAGCTCATCATCCGGGGGAATGATTTCCTCGATTATTTGCCCGTAACCTGAAATACCGGTAAGCAGGTTGTTAAATTCATGTGCAACCCCCCCGGCAAGAAGACCTATGGATTCCAGCTTTTGCGCCTGCAAGAGCTGCTGTTCCAGTTTTTTTCGGTCTGTCATATCATGAAAGATTCCTTGGTAACCGGAAATTTGCCCAGCATCGTCCTTTATGGCAGAGGCGGAAACATGAACAATGATTCTTTCGTCATCCTTTCTCTTCAGCTCCATTTCAAAATCGCTTGCAAATCCAAAACCTTCCAGTTTTTGCCATAACACGTTCCTGTCTTCCCGCTTGCAGTATAGTTTTTCCAGATCAAGTGCAAAGATTTCTTCCCTTGTATAGCCGAACAGTTCAATGAAGGCATCGTTAATGTCGATTACCCTTCTTGCCTTATCCAATACAATGATCGCATCTTTTGATTCCTCGAAGAGCGTTCGGTACTTTTTCTCAGACTCACGGAGAACTTCCTCAATTATCTTCCTTTCGGTTATGTCAGAATGAGAGCCCACGAACCTGGTCGGATTTCCCCCAGAGTCCCTGTGACAGGTTCCCCTGGCGTTAATCCAGCGGTAGCTGCCGTCTTTGTGCTGAAGCCGATATTCAATCTCATATGTTGGTTTGTGCCCCTCCAGACAAGCATTTCTCGCTTCCATGACCCTATAACGGTCATCAGGGTGGAGCCTTTTCTTCCATTCCTCCAAATTATTGGGGATTTCATCGTCTTCATAGCCGAGCATGCTTTTCCAGCGTGGAGAGAAGTAAATTTCACCGGTTGTAAGATTCAGGTCCCATATGCCGTCATTTGACCCCTGTACAGCCAGGGCGTATCTTTCCTCGCTTGTCCGCAGAGCTTCGGCGGTTGCTTCCAGCTGCTTCGTCCGCTCCGCAACACGTTTTTCCAGCTCGTCACGAGCCAGCCGCAGTTCGTCCTCCATGCGCTTGCGCTCGGTGATGTCTACAATAACGGAGATATTGCCGGTGATTCGGCCCTCAGCGTCGCGCAGAGGCGAGGCGTAGATGCTGTAATCGATGGGCGTCCCGTCGCTCTTCTGCCGCCGCACTTCCTCACCGTCCAAGGTTTCGCCATTGCGTATCCTCTCCCGTAAACGCCTGGACTCCTCCTGTTTCTCTACCGGAACGCTGGGGAGTGGATGGCCCATGGCCTCCCGAGCACTCAAGCCGAGCATCTTCTCTGCCGCCGGATTCCACACGGTTTGCACATTTCCATCCAGATCCAGGCCGACGATGGCGGTCGGTGCGGCCTCGATGATGGCACGAAGCAGGGTGTTGGACTGCTGGAGTTCTTTCTCGGCCCTCTTGTATTCAGTGATGTCCCTGGCAAACGATATCCCTACTCCCTTACCCCCAAATGTCAGATAATTGGCCGCAACCTCCACTGGAAAAGCCGTGCCGTCTTTTCGCCGATGCAGAGACTCGAATGTCCTGGTACCGGTGACTTGGAGCTTCTTTCTGTGCTCCAACCAGGTCTCACGGGTGAAGGTGGGATCAATGTCAAATATGCTCATCGAGGTGAGTTCTTCGCGTGTGTACCCAAGGCTTTTGCACATGTAGTCATTGGCGTCCAAGATTTTTGCATCCGGCCCGGCGCGGCAAATGGAGACAGATGCCTTATCAATACAGAATTTGGCCAGGAGCAATTCCTCTTCTACCCGTTTGTGCTCAGTTACATCGCGGGCAATCGATGAAACACCTATGATTTCGCCTGTCTCATTGATGATTGGCGACATATTCAATGAGACGTGGATCTGTCTCCCGTCCTTTGTGAAACGGACGGTTTCGTAGTTTTTAACACGTTCTCCTTGTCTGATTTTTTCAAGTATTCGCAAAACCTCGTCATGTCTGTCGGGTGGGGAGAGGATCGTGATATTTTGGCCAATAATTTCCTTGGCGGTATAGCCGTAAATTTTTTCTGCCCCTCTGTTCCAACTGACAATGGTGCCATCCAACGACTTGCCGACAATCGCGGCGTCCGAGGAGGATACCAGTTCATAAGCCGAAGAAAATAGATTCTCCATTTTCTTCAGTTCTTCGATTAACTCTTCTTTTGTCATTTTGTCATATTCTGTCATCTGAGGCCTCTAGGTTACCAAGGTAGAACTCCTGTAATCAGATTGTAAGATTGTAATTATATATCATCATTGGATTTTTTCTTTTGTAATTCACATAAGTCATCCCTGTTAGGCGGATAAATTTCTTGAAATCGCGGGCTACGGACTACCGTCCCCTCTCGGCTTCTGGCTGAGGAAAATAGAATTCTTCGTAAAATGGCGAAAAAAATTTTTTGTAAAGTTACTTTTTTTCCATTTTGCCTTTCCCGCGTTGCCTTCCTAATCCGCAGGTCGCAAGTTCGAATCGTGTCGGGGACACCAGAAACAGCAAAGGGTTACAGTTTAGTCTGTAGCCCTTTTTTATTTGTAACGAAAATTTCTGCCAACTTTCTCCTGATTTTCGGGCATATAAATACCGCCCCATTCCCAGGGCGGCCGTTTTGCTTTCATCTAAAACTTTGGTAAAATTTTATTACACCAAAGACGCAATGGTTGTACCCGCCTTACCCTCCGGGGGGCGGGTCTTTTTTTGGCCTTTTTCTGTAAACGCCCATCTGAGCCCGTTTTCTTCCTCAGGGGGATAAAATCTCAACAGAATATCGTTCCAGCATTTATTGTTTATCTTCGGGCATTTTCGGAATATTACTGGTGTCGTAAACAGCAATTAATCGATCACTCTGATAACTTTCATTTACATTTTTAGAGGCGCCCTTTGGTGCATACTTGTCGCCAGTTCCGGTTACCTTGTAGAACTCGTGCGGAACATTCACTAAGTGTTTTTCAATGACCGGAAGTGGCGTTTCCGAACGCTTCATGCTCAGTTTCTTGTTGAACTCCGGGTTACCGATTGCGGACGCACTACCTATGGACAACAGGATAACCTTCCTTCCGTTGCTTTTCGCCGAAACGTAGTCAAGGAATCTGACAAGCCGCTGGTACTGAGACGGTTCCAATTCGGCCGAGCCGATCTTAAATAACAGAGTCAACTCCCCCGCTCCCTGCTGGTTTGCCATCTGCTCCTGCTTCGCCAGTGACTTCTGCGCTGTCTGCAATCCCTGGTTCGATGTTTCCTGGACTTTGTTGACAGATCCCTGAACCTTGTCGAGACGTTTATATACCTCGTCGAAACTCTTCATACTGTTGTTATTGGTATCTACGATCGTCTTCTCTATCACATTCGCCTGCTCTCCCGATGCCGCACCGGAACAAGTGCTCGGAGGCATTGTGACCTGCTGCTCCTCCCCTCCGAATGTCTTTACTGCATACATGAGGGACGGTGTTTGACACCCTCCGATTAACAGCATGCTGATTACTTGGATCAACCCAAACATTAATCCTTTGCACCGACATCCATTTATAAGACGATGATAGAATCCGAACATGTTGTCCTCCTTTCATAACGGTGGTGCGGTCCGCATCAATTCGAATCGTCCTTCTAGCATTGGGTGATGCAGTATGATCAACACCAACATCCCCCCAGCCTGTAGACCTTTTTATTGAAGTAACTTCGCCTCCATCTGTCATCGCACCAAGCTGATAATCGGGGGTGTTATCAAATTTTCCATCTTTCAACATCACCCAAATCTTCCTTGGACGCGCCCTCCCCTATGAATATGCATTTAACCTTAGAAGTCCTGTCGCATTTTCCGACTTTTTTTATTATAAGTATATCATTTCATGGTCTTCTTTTCTCACAGTAAGAATTACTGAAGAAGTGGCCAGACAGGCGACTCTGCAACGATATCGCTTTAGCCTGAATACTCACAAAAATTGATAGTTGAAATAAAGATTTACTGCGTAACATATTACCCATCAATACAAAAAAGTCGCCGAATTTCCCGCCGGCCACATACTTCCCGCTAAATGGGCTAACGCCTCACGCCCCTTGTCGGTCTCTACTGTTGTATCAATTAGATAATAACAATTATGCCGCAATCACAATTGCATTCAAATTCTGGCAAAATAACCACCCTGGTTGACAAACGCGCACTAAATATTAGGCTTAAGAAAGTAACGAAAATCAGAACCAATCCGATATGCCATTAATATTGTCAGAACAAGTAAAAATTCTTGTGAAAAGTTCGAGTAGAGCTTCTCGGAGGAGGGGGTTATGATAATAGAAAACACTGTGCAAAGAATTAAAACAGAAAGGCACCGGAACTGGCTAACCACAATATCCACGGCATTTGCTTCAGAGCTTGAAAAAAATACCTATCCGTTGAGGTTCTCAATTGTTGACATATCTAAAGGAGAGCTTGTTATAGAATCAACCGTCATCCGGTATAGTTCCGGTTACAGGTATGCCGGTAAACTCGAAGAAATCGAGATACTGGACCCGAGAAGAAAGGCCTTCCAGGCTCGGCCTTTCGGCGTCGTTCAAATTGTACCCACCGGAATTGGTTGTGAATTCGGCGGCTACGCCGGCGATGCAGGTCCAGTCACCAACCTGCTGGCTTCTTCAGTGGATTTTCTTGTAACCCATCCAAACAGTGTGAACGCCTCTGAACTCAATGAAATGGCGCATAACGTACTTTACGTTGAAGGGAAAAGTCTGGACGACTTTCTGCTGGGACACTTGGGTCTGCTCCCTAGCCTGGGAAACCGTATCGGCACCTTTGTCGATGGTACGGGCGCCGCTTACGGCGATTACGTCGTTAATACCCTCAATGCCGCGCGGGCCGTGAAAGGGGTTGACTGCGGACTATACACGATTTTGCAGGAAGAGCTTGGAGTCACCATTCAATGGTCGGACACCGGGTGTGCGGTGGGCACCATTAGCGCCCCCGATGCCCTGTTGGACGCGGTTGAGTTGTTAATATCGCAAGGCGTCAACGCCGTGGGAGGGGTTTCGGTCATCCACGGCGTGACCAAAGAAATGTTTTCCAGCCATCAGCGTGGCGAGATTCCAAACCCTTCCGGCGGAATCGAGGCAATCATCACCCACCTGATTTCCAAGATATTCAGGGTCCCTACCGCCCACGCGCCGCTTCCATATTACCAGGACATCAAGGAAAAAAGCACCCTCAACCCGCGTTCGTCGGCCGAATTCATTTCGACCCCCCATTACTTCAGTGTTCTGAAGGGACTATCCAAAGCTCCCCGCCTTCAGCCCATTTCAACAGTAGAGGATGTTCCGGTTCACCTGATCAGCTTGAACAACATCGGCGCAATCATAACGCCGGCGGACTGTCTGGGCGGAATACCCGCTCTTGTCGCGGAATTCAGTGACATTCCCCTGATAGCGGTGAGAGATAATAAGACCATACTCAACATCACAAATGACAAAATGATGATGGCGAACGTCATTGAGGTTAATTCATACCTTGAAGCTGCAGGTGCGGTAATGGCCTTGCGTGAAGGTATTTCGATAGAAAGCCTGCGCAGGCCTCTTCACGTTGCGACAAGAATCGAACACCCCTGCAAGACGGACCAAGCAGACGGTGATGTGGAAGAGGAAAAGAGGCCGGACAAGAGATATTCCCTGCCAGTGTAGGACCGGTCCAAGTGAGTGGCGCACATATCCCGCCTCAGTCAGAATGTCAGGATGCATCAACAATGTCGATAGAGTATTCTAAGGATTCATACCCCCTCTCCCCCATGCAGCAGGGCATGTTGTTCCACGGCATGTATGATCCGCAATCCGGGGTCTATGTCGAGCAGCTCATCTGCGGTTTGCATGAGCGGCTGGATATCCCGGCTTTCAAAAAGGCGTGGCGTCGAGTAATAGAAAGGCACACGGTACTGCGAACGAGCTTCCATTGGGAAGGCTGCGCAGAGCCGCGCCAGGAGACACATCGTTATGTAAGTCTTCCCTGGGAATACCGGGACTGGCGTGGTATTGCGGCAGTGGAACGCCGATGGGACGTTTACGTTGAGGATGATCAGCGACTCGGTTTCGAATTCACGAAGGCGCCGCTCACACGACTGGCGCTTTTCCGGATAGCCGAAAATGATTACCGGTTTATGTGGACTTTTCACCATGCGTTGCTGGACGGTCGTTCCGTTCTGATCGTCCTGAAGGAGCTCTTTGCCTATTACGAGGCCTTCCGCCGGGGTCAGGACCTGCATTTTTCGCAACCCCGTCCGTATCGGGACTATATTCACTGGCTCGGGAACCAGGACCTGGGGAAGGCGGAACGCTTCTGGCGCAACATCCTCAGAGGATTCACAGCCGGTACACATCTGGCCGTGGATCATACCCGCGCGGTCAGGCCTGATGAAAAGAGTTACGGAACACGAGAAACCCGGCTATCCCGGGCAACGACATCCCGGCTGCAATCCCTGGCACAGGAACATCAACTGACACCCAACACCATACTTCTGGGTGCCTGGGCTGTGCTGCTCAATCGTTACAGCGGCGAGGAAGATGTAGTTTTCGGAGCCACAAGAGCATGCCGCCGGTCGGCTTTTGAAGGTACCGAATCCATGGTGGGTCTCTTCATAAACACCCTGCCCGTACGTGCACGTCTGTCTCCTGAAAGCAGACTGCTGCCATGGCTTAAAGAGCTCCGCTCCCAATGGGTTGCAATCCGTGACTATGAGCACACCCCTTTGGGGAAAGTAAAAGAATGGAGTGAAATACCTGCAGAAAAACCACTGTTCGAAAGCATCCTCGTATTCGAAAACTGCCTGCTGAATTCAGTCTTGCAGGCCCAGGACGGAATCGGAAAACAACGGGAGTTCCGTCTTCGCGGACCGACAAATTATCCTCTCACGGTTGCCGGCTATCTGGACCAGGAGCTCGTGCTGGAGATCGGATACGATCGGCGTCTCTTTGACGATGCTGCGATTGGCCGGATGCTGGGACATTTAGAGATGTTGCTGGAAGGCATTGTCGCTGACCCCTGGCGGCGGCTTACGGAACTTCCTCTGCTTACAGACCGGGAACGGCTGCAGCTACTGGTGGAATGGAACGACACCGGGACAGACTATCCACGAGACGAGTGTATCCATCAATTGTTCGAGGCACAGGCCGAGTGCACGCCCGATGCCGTGGCAGTAGTGTTCGAGGGCAGCCAGCTGACTTATCGGGAATTGAACCGGAGGGCAAACCAGTTGGCCCGTCATCTGCAGAAGCTCGGGGTCGGCCCCGAAATGCTCGTGGGGATCTGTACGGAGCGATCGCTGGAGATGGTAGTTGGGTTGCTTGGCATTCTCAAAGCCGGTGGCGCCTACCTGCCGCTTGACCCCTCGTATCCGCGGGAACGCCTCGCTTTCATGCTGAACGAAACTCGAGCCCCGGTCCTGCTGACCCAGCAACGGCTTTTAGACAGTCTTGCCGGACCTGACACCAGGATAATTTGCCTGGACTCCGATTGGGAAACCATATCGCGGGAGAATACGGAGAACACTGCCAGTGGGGTCAAAGCCGATAACCTGGCATATGTGATCTACACCTCGGGGTCTACGGGGACACCAAAAGGAGTAATGGTGTGTCACCGGGGTGTCTGCAATTTCCTGCACTGGAGATGTGAGTACTTCCCGCTCGGGGAGGCGGATCGGTTGCTTCAGAAAGCATCTTTCTGCTTCGACGATTCCGTCTGGGAGTTTTTTGAGCCGCTTATGGTTGGAGCGAGACTGATCATGGCGCTCCCAGGAGGACATCGTGACAGTGCCTACCTCGTACGGCTGATTTCCGAGCAGAAAATTACCGCCGTCTCCTTTGTCCCGTCCATGCTGCACATTTTCCTGGAGGAAAAAGGCGTAGATAACTGCAAGAGCCTGCGTCGCGTAACTACCGGCGGGGAGGTTCTGCCGGTCGAGCTGCAGGAACGTTTCTTTTCCCGTCTTGGAGCGGACTTGCACAATGGATACGGGCCAACGGAAGCGACAATCAGCTCAACCTTCTGGACATGCAGGCGCGCCGGGGATCAGCGCATCGTCCCCATCGGCCGCCCCATTGCCAATACGCAGGTTTACCTGCTGGACGGCCTCTTGCGGCCGGTTCCCATTGGCGTGCAGGGTGAGCTGTACATCGGTGGGGTCGGTCTGGCGCGGGGTTATTTCAACCGGCCTGAGCTGACCGCGGACCGGTTCATTCCCAACCCGTTCAGCACCGAACCGTGTGCCCGTCTTTACAGAACGGGAGATCTGGCTCGATACCGGCCTGACGGCAATCTGGAATTCATTGGGCGCGTTGATCATCAGGTGAAGATTCACGGCTTCAGGATCGAGCCGGGCGAGATCGAGTTCGTGCTGAGTCGGCATCCGGCGGTGGAGAAGGCTGCGGTGCTTGCCCGCAATACGGCATCCGAGGAGAACCGCCTGGTCGCTTATGTGGTTTTTGCCCTGGACCGTAATGCCTCCGCGGCGGAATTGCAGGATTTCCTGAGGGAGAAACTTCCAGCATACATGATCCCATCCGCTTTCGTGTTTCTGGAGAACTTTCCCATAAATCCGAACGGGAAGCTGGACCGTAACGCTTTGCCCGTCCCGAATCAGACGGACCCTAATGCGGGAAGGGACTTCACAGAGCCGCGTGATAAATTTGAGCGCAAGCTGGCTGAAATATGGGAAGAAGCGCTGGGGGTTAAACCAATAGGTATAACGGACGGTTTTTTCGATCTTGGCGGAGACTCCCTGCTGCTCCCTCTTGTT
>Ga0335070_10007699_pt1 | contig 12617 bp, 14 predicted proteins | sample Lox_Sample_13_FD_206722 | JGI IMG/M metagenome (GOLD analysis project Ga0335070, IMG submission 206722) | Soil microbial communities from Loxahatchee National Wildlife Refuge, Florida, United States - Lox_Sample_1.3 | ecosystem: Environmental > Terrestrial > Soil > Wetlands | place: USA...
CGCAGCGGCGCATGCTTCGTATGTTTATACGCCACTTCTGCGCCACGTCGGAGGATGCATGGCTGAGCCCCAGCAGGAGAAGCGGGGTGCGAGACGTTTCCCATTGCGAGTGCCCGTCAGCGTCAATCGCAATACCAACAACGGGTCCGTCGACAACGAAGTTGCCCAGCTTCGGGATGTGAGTGCACGGGGTATCTGTTTCTATCTTGGTACGGCGATCACGCAGGGTGCGCCCATCGGATTTACGCTGACTCTGCCGCCCGAAATCACTCTTACCGAAAGCATCCGTGTGCAATGCAAAGGCCGAGTGGTGCGGGTCGAAGAAGGCGCGCCTGAAGGAAAGGTCACTGTGGCTGCAGTGATCGAGGAGTATGAGTTTCTGCCCGAAGTGTGAAGATGCAGGGGCTAGGGATTAGTGATTAGGGACTAGAACGCTCACCGCCGCGCATCTGCGTCGCCATTTTTCTCTTGACTGATTTACTGCGAATTTTCCTGAGCTGGGACATTCCGTATTTGCCAAGGCACTTTTACGAACGTCGTTGCGCCACGCCCTGGATTCTCTACTCCGGCCACTAATCCCCAGTCCCTGATCTCTGTGATATGTTTCCTTCAAGATTCCAGCGAGGGTATTGTGCCGCGACCGCGATCCCGGTGGATTTACGCCATCACTCTGAATTGCCTTCTAACGGTCAGTGTGGCTGGGCAGAACTTCGGTCCGCCGCGCGTCATCAAGAGCGTACAGATTGTCCATGAAAAGGGTGTTCCGGCCGTAGAGATCATCTCGAGCGGCTCTTTAATTCCGGAGATCACGACACTCGACTCGCCGCCGCGCTTACTCATCGATCTACCCAACTCCCGTTTGGGAATGACTCAGAAGCGAATTGCAATCCGCAGGGAGAACATCACAGCGATTCGCCTCGATCAGTATCAAAGCAATCCTCCGGTGACCCGGATTGTGATTGAGCTGGCGGCGCCTTATGGCCATTCCTGGGATGGAGCGGGGAATCGTTTGATGGTGCGCCTGAAACCGCCGGAGGACTTGAACATCGTAACGAAACAAGAAGCGCAGCCGCAGATGGCCCCCGGGTTCAAGCTGAGTTCTGAGGCAACGGTAGTTCCAGTGGCTGGCGCAAGTGGGTCAACTGTCATCGACGCCAGTCGTCTGGCCGGAGGCTCTTCGGTGACCGCGGGATCGGAGACAACGATTCTGCAGCTTCCTCGCGGTGGCGAAGTGCGCGTTTGCCCTGGGACGACACTGTCGGTAAGTACGTCAGCCAGCAAGCGCGATCTGATGTTTGGGATGAGCACCGGTGCGATTGAAACGCATTACACGCTGAAAACCTCTGCGGACGCGGTGCTCACACCTGATTTCCGCATCATGTTCGCCGGGCCGGGGGAATTTCACTTTGCGGTCAGCGCCGATTCGCACGGCAACACTTGTGTACGCACGTTGCGCGGGAACACGTCTTCTGCGATCGTCGCAGAGTTGATGGGCGATCGCATATACCAGGTGAAGCCCACGGACCAGGTCGTATTTCGTTCGGGACAAATCGACAAAATCGATGGCGACATCCCGCTTGAATGCGGATGTCCCCCGCCCCGTTCTGGGTCCTTGGTTGGGTCGAGTCCGATTCCACAGCCGAATGTTCAGCCTGATCTTTCAGCCAAAGCGGCGTTGGGCGCGGACTCAACTGGACCTGCGCCCCATGAAGATGCAGCAACCCATAGTGCGGCAGAGGCCGGTGATGCGCGCCTCACGCATGGTCCGGAAACAGCTCCACTTCCGCCATCGCAACCTGACGATGTGCATGTCAAGGTAGACGCTCCGTTCGTATTCAGCGCGAAGGACCGCGCTGCCGCAAAGGCTGTGCCGATCGCGGCCGCACCGCAGCCCAAAGACGTACCGATCGAACCGTCGTCGCAGCGGCAGGCGCATTTAGATCCCGTGATTCAGTTCAGTCCAGCGGCAGAACCGCAGGCGAAGACGCATAGCGTCGGATTCTTCCACCGGATGGGACGGTTTTTCTCGGCGATATTCCGCTAACTCGGCGGGATATCCTTTTCCCGCTGGCTCGCGTCATAGCTCTTGAACGACCACCCTGTTGGCAGGAGCCTGTCATGACTGCAGCAGTGCCCGGGCCCCATCTCTTCTCCGCACTCCTCAACAAGGATCAAGGTTTTGATCGAAGGCGAGAGACTTTTGCCGCATCTCTGATCGGGCAGGCCGCAATTCTTGCCCTGGCCATCTACTTCACCAGCCACATGATTGGTGGGGTTGAATTCAAGAAACAAGTTTCCAAGTTCGGAAATGATCTGGTGTTTTTCGGCACTGCGGGAGGGGGCGGGGCGCTGGATGCGCTACCAGCCTCGCATGGGAGTGCTCCTCCCGCTTCTGCCAGTGTTCCGATCGTGCCCCCGACGGTGATGGTTCCAACAGCCATGCCGAAACTTCCCGTTGAGCAATCGGTGGCGGCGCCCGACGTTAAAGTAGTACCGAGCGGACAGATCGGGGATCCTAGTTCGCCGTTCTCGCAATGGCTCTCGAACGGAAAAGGTGGTCCCGGTGGAATTGGCGATCGAGGGTGCTGCGATGGAGTGCGAAACTTTAATGGCCCGTACGGCTGGAGCAGGCAGGGAATCTATCATCCGGGTATGGACGGCGTGAGCGTGCCTCAGCCGATTTACAGCCCCGAACCAAGCTTCTCGGAGGAGGCAAGGAAACTGAAGCAGCAGGGCATCGTGCTGCTGATTCTAGTCGTCGGTGCCGACGGACGCCCCTATGATATTCACGTCCGGCAAAGCCTGGGAACGGGATTGGACGAGAAGGCGATTGAGGCTGTTACAAGATGGCGATTCCGTCCAGCCACTCGTGCCGGCCAGCCCGTCGCGACGCAGATCGCGGTGGAAGTGAATTTTCGGCTGTATTGATAGCGTGGGGCAAAAATCAAGCGCCGGGGTGATGTCCCGGCACTCTCATTTGAAAACTCTGGATTCTCCTAGCTATTGCCGGCAACGGTCCGCAGCTTGCCGGGCAGGAAGTGGTATGGCGGCCAAGGGCCGCTGACGGAAACCTCGCAGTTTTTCAACTGCTTGGCTGCCGCTGAGTAGCGGTTCTGATATTTTTCAACGCTCTTGTTGTCGATCAGGTGGGCGATGTCGATCAGCATGCCCTCGGGAGCGACCTTTTTGCAACTGACCTCTTCTTCGAGTGGATTGAAGAGCTTGTGGACTTGGACGGAAAGGGCTCGCGCCTTGGTTTGCCGTTCGCGTTCGCGGGAGGCCTTTTCCCGGAGTTTGGAAAGGTAATCGCCGCCGACGGTGTCTGGCAATTCGACGTCGATCATAGCCTCGCGCAGGGAGCCATCACGGACAACCAACTTGATGTGCATTTCGGACTTGCCGCGGAGCCTGGCCACGCTCTGGCCAAAAGCGCGCCGGTTGACCCGGACGGCCTGGCGGAGGGCGTCGTCGCTCTCGAAAATCGTGCCGAATTTGAACGGGAGAACGGTGGAGTTGCGGAAACAGGTGCTGACGACTCTTGCGTGTTCGATGGCCGCTTTCTGATCAAGTTGGCCAGTGGTGTGGTCATATTCGCTAACGATCACGGCGAATTCACCACTGGGATAGCTGAGAACCGCAGCGCCGTCAACTCCTTGAACACCTTCTAGCAGGAAAGGACGGCGAGTGCGGGTTCCATTTGGGAGGGTTTGGTGCTCGGTCAGACAATACGCGTACCACGCCATGTTGAACTCTCCGAACCGGGATGAGGGCGGACTGCGCCGCCTCTTGCGTCGAGTTTTTTCGCCAAAGCTGTACAGCGAATTTGGAAGTAAGGGAACCGGGCGGTACTGGGCTACGACCCGGAAACGCTTTACTGTCGCGCTTCCTACTTGCATATTACTTTGGGCATCCCTAAAATTGCAACTTTTTCTTTGCGAAACGCATCGGAGGCTTTCATTTTCCGCTGGCGGAACGGGTTGAACGATCTTGCAATGCCAGCAGCACGACGCGGAACATTTCATCCCAAGGGGCGGGCTTTCCGGTCCAGATCTCGAACTGGCGCGCGGCCTGATGGACGAACATCTCGATGCCAGGAATGATCTGAGCGCCTCTCTCTTTGGCCAGTTTCAGCAGGCGGGTTTCAGCCGGATCGTACACCATATCAAAGACATAGCGGGCATTGATCTCTTTGTCTTGCAGCGGGGTTTCGCGCGTATTTCCCATGCCCACGGGTGTGGCATTGATAATGACGTCGAAAACAAGTTTTTTCAGGTCGGGGCGCTTCACGATTCTGGCGCGGGCTTGATGGGCCAATTTCTTTGCCGCAGCAAGGCTGCGGTTCAGGATGTAGACCTCCGAACCGCGTTCCTTCAGGCCAAAAACGGCAGCTCGCGCAGCGCCACCGGCACCGATCACTAAAATGCGAGCGCCCTCCAGCGTATTGAGGCGGCGCTCCAGCGGGCGCACCACGCCCGCAGTGTCGGTATTAAAACCATAAAGCTTGCCGTCCTGCGCCCGCACAACAGTGTTACATGCGCCGATTTTGGTGGAGTGGGAGTCGTTATTATCCAAGTGCTGGAGAATGGCCTCTTTGTACGGCATCGTCACGCTGAGGCCGTGAATGGGGATCTCTTTCACGCAAGTGAGGAGATCTTTCAGCGTCTTGGCATGCAGCGCCAGATAGACAGCATTGACGTTTTCGCGCCGGAAGGCGGCGTTCATGATGGCCGGGGACAGGGAGTGGGCGATGGGATCCCCCACCACGGCATAGACACGCGTAGCGACATCGACCTGGTCTATTCGATAGATGCTGCGCAGTTCCTGTGCGCTGATCTGACCGGGAGCGGTTTCCTGTCCGGCGCCGGCCGAGCCGAAGGTGAAGACGCTGCCAGCTCGTACGCCGAGAACCCTGCTGATAGTTCCCTGCTCTCCCATGCACATACCGACCATCGAATGGCGATCGCCTTCGCGGGAGAGAAACTTGATCATGGTCACGTTATCGGCGAGCGCAGTAGCCGTGCTGACGACCTTGTAGAAGTCGGCCGGGTACGCGAGCATCTTCTCCAATGTTTCGTCGAGTTTCCTGGTTGCGCGAAAATCGTGAAAAGACAGGATGAGCCCCGCACGCGCGCGAATTTTCTGGAGCTGGTCTGGCCTGCACTTGGTTGCCGTCTGCAGCTCCACGTCGACAAACTGGCAGCCCGCGCCCACAGCCTTCGCCAGAATATCGAGCTGAGAAGCGATAGACCCTCGGAATTTCCCGCCGCTGGCAGCCCTCCGGCATGTAGCAATCGCGATGGCAGAGTGATTCGATTCGAAAAAGCGCTTGATCCTGGGAATGGCCAGTGCCGGCCGGGACAGGTAATCTAACCTGAACTCCAACAGAGGGTTATCGCGGACCAGGACTTCGGCCCTTTCGACCAGCTCATTGGGATCGGAGCCCTGGACCGCTACACACAGCCGCGGCAGCCGATGTGGCACAAAGCGCGGCATTAGAGGGGGAGCGGGATTCATCTTTGGTTGACTCGACACTGCACGCAAACGCAAACGAATGAACGGCGAATTATTACAGGCAGCTAATTATTTATGCAACAAGGGATTAAGATTCACCCGAGAAACCTTGACGCGGGGGTGTGCAACACCCTCGTAACCTTGACCCGCCCTTACTCGCTTGTTACCTTCCGACTGAAGCCTTTCTTTTCTGACACTTAACTGGGGGAACAAAGCCGCTGAGGGCGGCTTTTTCCGGAGGTAACATGAAGAAAACAGGACTGTTTGTAGTGCTGCTGGCAACCACGGCATGGGCGCAGACCACGACGGACCCAGCCACATTTCAGGCTCCCGAAGGAACGACGCCGACCGCCTACAGCTTCCCGGTGGAGCGAATACCGACGCCGACCTATGCCGACCTGTATTGCGCGGGTTTCATCAGCAAGCAGATCCTGCCTGACGCGAACTACATCGCGGGTGGAATCCACTCGCCGACGACGACGCACTTCACGCGCGGCGACATTATTTATCTGAAGGGGACCGGGTACAACAATGGCGCAGAGTATGAAATTGTCCGGGCTCTGCGGGATGTCAACGAGTACGAAATGTTCCCGGGACAGCACAAGCTTATTAAGGAAACCGGTCAGCCGTACGCGGAAATAGGCCGAGTCCGCGTGATCGATAGCCGGAGCAAGCTGGCGATCGCGCAGATCGAATACGCCTGCGACGGTGTCAACCCCGGGGATACAACGATCCCGTTTGCCGAGAAGCAGACCCTGCCCTTCCACGGACCAGTGCGTTTCGACCGCTTTCTGCCGGCCAGCAACAAAGTTTCCGGGCGCATTCTGATGGGCAAAGATTTTGACTCGCAAATGGGCACCGGTCACAAGGTCTACATCAATGTGGGCTCAAACCAGGGAGTGAAGATTGGCGACTACTTCCGCGCGGTGCGCTCGTACGAAGCGGATTTGAAAGATCCTGTCGATTCGCTATCGTTCCGGGCGGCTATCGCCGAGGATACGCAGAAGAAGATGGCGTCTTTTGATCCCCAGATGTTTGAGAAAGGAAACGGCCCAGTGATCCACGTCCGCGATCTTCCGCGCCGCGCGGTGGGTGAGATCGTGATTATTGGCGTGACCGACACTACGGCCACCGGTATGATCGTGTTCGCGATGGAGGATGTCCACGCCGGTGACGGCGTAGAACTGGATCAGGTCAACTAGCTCTGCGCTCAGTGAAGTCCCAGACCGGGGACGGGAAACCGTCCCCGGTTTCGCTTTTGGCTTCCGCCCGCTACCCAGCACGTTTTCTTACACGCCCCGATGTGTAATAATTCACACATGGCCACGAATTTAGCAATTGACGATCGACTGATCGAAGAAGCTCGAAAAACAGGAAAGCATAAGACTAAGAAAGAAGCGGTGACTACCGCGCTGCAGGAATACATTCAGAGGCACCGCCAGCGCCGGATTATAGAGGCTTTCGGCACCTTTGAATTCGATCCCACCTATGACTACAAAGCCGAGCGCCGCAGAAAGCGGATGGGATGATCCTGGTAGATACACCAGTGTGGTCTCTGGCACTGCGCCGCAAAGCCGCCAACCTGAATGCAAAAGAGCGCCGTTCAACCCAGCTGTTGTCGACGATCATAGATGAAGGGCGGGTAATACTTCTGGGCTCGGTGCGCCAGGAACTTCTCTCCGGCTTGAGAGAGGAATCCGAATTTCTAAGGCTCCGAGATTACTTGCGGGATTTTCCCGACACGCCCGTTCTTAGCGAGGATTATGAAGAAGCAGCTCACGCGAGCAATCGCTGTCGGGCGAGGGGAATCGCGGCTTCTCCGGTCGATATGGTCATCTGCGCCGTAGCTCTAAGGCACAGATGGGAGATCTTTACTGCTGACCTGGATTTCGCTCATTACCAGCGGGTGCTACAGATTCATCTGTTCCCTGCACGTAGTCTTTGAAGAAGCTATTCGGTCGTCTTGCCGCAGCACCAAGTCACCTTACTAACTCTCCCTTTCGCCGAATACCTCAGCCGTGAATGCTTCGATAACGGCGCTGGTCCTCCACGCATCGAGCGGTAGACCCGCCTTTCTGCAGGTTTGCTCGAGGAATGTGACGCGATCCCAGTGGTGCTCGATCGGCACTTGGGGAAGAAGAAGGCCGCGCCGTCCGCTCATGCTGACAAGCAAGCCGTGACGCCCCACTTCCACTTCGTCCGGTGAGACAGGAGTCGGCCGGGACAGAATGCTGAGTTCCACCTGGAGGTGAGGCGCCTCCTGGTTCGTTACGGGAAAGAAGCGCCTGTCTTCGAAGGCAGCAGCCCGTGCGGTTTCGATGACCGCACGGTAAACCGAACCTACGGGCAGAACATAGCCGACGCATCCGCGCAGCTCACCGTGCAGGTAGAGCGAGGTAAAAGCGCCCCGAGGTTGGGCAAGGTGCGGCGTAGGTGGATCCAGGGAGATTTCGCGCTTTTCAAGTGTGGAGAGAATCGACTGGTGTGCCAGGTGCAACAGCAGAGTTCTCTCTTCAAGGGAAAACTCGCCTTGCACAATCGCGGACGGACTAGGTTGAGGCAGCGACATCACGGTCGGCCGGCGCTGGGGTTACCGGTTTTCTGCGCCGGCTGAGGATGAAAGCTCGGCGGCGACGCTTCACGACGCGCCGGTCAATTCGTGACCAGAAGGCCACAAAGTAATCAATTCCGGACACCAGGGATACGAATACCATGAACCAGATCGCCACGGATGCGATCCAGTGAATCGGGAAAATGTAATGGCCATAAACGGGCCATTCCTTCCAGCGGTGGTCCAGAATCACTGCAACCACCGAAATGATCTGCACCACCATTTTGAATTTGCCCAGTCCGCTGGCTTCGATGGTAAAGCCTTCCGAAGCGGCAATCGATCGAAGGCCGCTCACGAGGAATTCGCGGCCGATCACGACAATCGCGACCCAGGCTGGCACAAGGCTGGGGTTGATCTGGACCAGGACAATGAAAGCCGCGGCAATGAGCAACTTGTCGGCAATGGGATCCAGGAGAATGCCCATGGTCGTGATCTGATCCCGCTTGCGCGCGAGATAGCCATCGATCCCGTCGGTCATCGCGGCGGCAATGAAAATCAGCGATGCAAGGAGTTCCTTTTCCCCATTTACGCTGCTGAAGTGCGGACTGCAAAGAATCCAAACCAGCAGGGGAATGCTGCAGATTCGAATCAGCGTGATGGAGTTGGGCAGGTTCACACTCAGGAGGGCTCCGGAGACCCCGGCAACCTCAGTCGATTATCCTCCACGGCTAGAGGGAACGCAATGCAGGGATCGGGGTCAGGAATTGACGGTAGGACCGAGCCGTCCTGACACATTCGCTACAGGGCACACGGAGCACACAGGGTCTTTCATTGAGCTCTGTGAGCCCTATTTCGAGCTTGGTGCCGCCTTCTCGCTCTTGCTGCCCTTTGGCTGCTTGGCAATGATCATGTCCTTGATCTTGTCGTAAGTGGCCTGAGGCACGATCTTCTTTTGGACCAGTTCGTTCTTTGCGCGATAGGGACGCCCGTCAATGATTTTTTGCGAGTAGGCGTCTCCGATGCCGGGCAACTCTTTCAACTGATCTTTGGTGGCAGTGTTGAGATCCAGCTTTTCTGCTGTTATTGCCGCGGCGGAGGTGGCTGTGGAAGCCGGCTTTGTCTGCGCAAAACCCGTGCCACCGACCAGCGAAAGCGCAAAGATCAGGACAGCAATCTGCGCCATGAGCCTCTTTTCGATGCGTGTCATGTAAATTCTCCTTTCGACGAAGTTAGGCGTAAATGCCTCGTTGGCGTATGGTGTATGCCACACGGTCTATGGCCAACATGTAAGCGGCAATTCGGTTGTTAACGTGGTGAGTTTCAGCGTAACGGACCACGTCATCAAACGATGACTTCATGATCGTCTCAAGCTGCTCGTTGACCACCGACTCTTTCCAGAAGTAGCCCTGTCGATCCTGGACCCATTCGAAATAGGACGTGGTAACGCCGCCGGCGTTGGCGAGAATGTCAGGAATCACGAAGACTTTCTTATCGGAGAGCACGTCGTCTGCGGCAGAAGTTGTCGGACCATTGGCGCCTTCAGCCAGGATGCGGCACTTCACGCGATCGACGTTGCGGCTGGTGATGACGTTCTCGGTTGCGGCGGGAATCAGGATCTCGCATTCCGTCGTGAGCAGCTCGGCCGAGTCGTACTTCTCCGCACCAGTGAAGCCGTGAATGGTTCCGTTCTTCTGGCGGAATTCGACGAGCGCTTTGAGATCGATGCCGTTTTTGTTGTAAAGGCCGCCGCCGACCTCGGCGATGCCGACGATTTTGTAGCCAGCTTCATGCATCAACTGTGCGGCGTTAGATCCCACGTTTCCGAAGCCCTGCACAATGACACGAGCACGGCTGCGATCGATGTTCAGCTTCCTGCAAGCTTCATCGCAGACGATCATCACACCGCGACCCGTAGCTTCGCGTCGGCCGCGGGATCCTCCGATATTGATTGGCTTGCCGGTGACCACCGCCGTGACGGTCTGGCGCATGTGCATGGAATAGGTATCCATCATCCAAGCCATGACTTGTTCGTTGGTATTGACGTCAGGGGCTGGAACGTCTTTTTCTGGGCCGATAAACTCAATGAGCTCCGCGGTGTAACGGCGGGTCATGCGCTCGACCTCTCCCATGGACATCTTGTGAGGGTCGCAGATGACGCCGCCCTTGGCACCGCCGAACGGGATATTCACGACGGCGCATTTCCAGGTCATCCAGCTGGCGAGGGCGCGCACTTCATCGAGCGTGACATCGGGCGCATAACGAATGCCACCCTTCGCCGGACCGCGCGCGATCGAGTGCTGGACTCGGAATCCTGTGAAGACCTCGAGGTGGCCATCATCCATCTGCACGGGAATATGCACCGTGATTTCACGGTTGGGATAGCGCAACACCCGCCACAAACCCTCATCGAGATTCAATTTCTGGGCGGCAAGATCAAAGCGGGCGCGTTGCGACTCCCAGGGGTTGGTTTCTTTGTCCACATGGGCAGGCGTGGTCAGCGTAGTGGTCATGGAAGTAGTCTCCGGAATAATGGCAGGTAAGCTGAAGCCCTGCTCTGCGGCGCTCGTACCTGGGCAAAAGTGCGCAAACGATCCGAGTATATGGGTCGCGACATGGAGTAAGCAAGCCGCCGTACCCTATCGCGAACGTTGAGACGCAACATGTTTCGAGCTTTTCGCCTAAATGTCCACAACGTACGAGATGGTTGGTGAATGTTCAAGGTTGTGATGAATTTGATGGCTAGATGCGGCGCGGCCGGCGTGTTGCGCTTTTGACGGGTTCGGATTTGCCCTGTTAAACTTTGAGTTCGTCCAGCCATCGCTACAGCAGAAGGGAAGTCCGTGCGCGCAGAAACCCGCCATCATCTAAAACAAGATGCTTTTAGCCGTGTGACAATCGGCGCGGCCGAAAGGACCGCCGATTGGACGGTAGAGCATCGGTCTACTCTTATCATTTCAGCTATTGTCGCCATAGTCTTAATTGCAGGAGTGGTGGGGAGCTGGTATTACCTGAACGCACAGGACGAGAAAGCCAGCCTGGAATTGGGGGTCGCAGTCCGGACCATGGATACGCCTTTGCGGGCTCCGGGAACTCCCGAGCAACCGGACTTTCCCACCTTCACGTCCATTAAGGACAGGGCAGAAGCGGCTCGGAAGCAGTTTCAGTCCATCGTGGAAAAGTATCCGCACACACGCACAGCGGATATGGCTCACTACTTCGTCGGAGTCACCTCGCAAACCTTAGGTGACAATGCCGCCGCCGAGAAGAACTTCAAGGAAGTGATATCGGCGGGGAACCGCGAGGTTTCGTCCATAGCGAAAGACGCGCTGGCGGCTCTGTATGGACAGACCAATCGCACGAAGGACGCAGTTGGGCTTTATCAGGAGCTGATCAATAAACCGACTAACTCAGTCAGCAAAGTCACCGCACAGTTGCAATTGGCGGAACTGTATCAAAATTCAAATCAGCCGCTCGATGCCAAACGAATTTACGAGCAGATCAAGAAGGAGAACCCTGGCAACGAAGCTGCGGAGATTGCCACTCAGAAGTTGACGCAACTGAAGTAGCAGCCTGCGCCGGGGGCCAGCGTCGTTCAGTCCGAACATTGGGCCTATTCGCCCGAAATTCGTGAGCGAACTAACACCCTAACCAATCGATGCCCCTCCCTGTTACCATGTTCTGCTGCTTAAGCCCTACAACCTGGACCCCAAATGGCCGACATCACACTTCGCGTCAACGGAAGTGAGAAGAAAGTATCCGTCCCTCCTGAAACACCGCTTCTCTGGGTTTTGCGTGACACACTCGAATTAACCGGCACAAAATTCGGTTGTGGTGCCGGACTGTGCGGCGCATGCACGGTGCACGTCGAGGGCAGCCCAATCCGCTCATGTTCTACCCCGGTATCGCAGGTCGCGGGTAAGAACGTCACCACAATTGAAGGCCTTGGCGCGAATGGCCTACACCCATTGCAGCAGGCCTGGATCGCGGAAGAAGTTCCGCAGTGCGGGTATTGCCAGACGGGGCAGATCATGCAGGCGGCGGCATTGCTCGCCAAGACGCCGAATCCTAGCGATGAGCAGATCACACAAGGCATGAATGGCAACCTGTGCCGTTGCGGTACTTATGAGCGAATTCGCAAAGCGATTCATCGCGCCGCCAGTAACGGAGGTGCGCGATGAGCCCACTCTCCCGCCGCGAATTTGTGGGCGCCGGTATTGCTGCGGGCGCCGGCTTGGTAATCGGCTTTTATCTGCCGCACGGAGACAGATCCCGTAAGGAATCTTTCTCGCCAAATGCATATTTGCGGATTGCTCCGGACAACAAGATCACGGTTGTAGTGGCGCGATCGGAAATGGGTCAGGGAGTGCGGACTGCACTGCCCATGATCCTCGCTGAAGAACTCGAGGCAGACTGGAAGCAGATCGAGATCGAGCAGGCGGGGGCGAGCACGTTGTTCGGAGATCAGACAACGGGCGGCAGCGCCAGCATCCGCACGACCTGGGATCCGATGCGCAAGGCCGGAGCGATCGCGAGAGAGATGCTCATCTCCGCTGCG
>Ga0335070_10007701_pt1 | contig 12617 bp, 12 predicted proteins | sample Lox_Sample_13_FD_206722 | JGI IMG/M metagenome (GOLD analysis project Ga0335070, IMG submission 206722) | Soil microbial communities from Loxahatchee National Wildlife Refuge, Florida, United States - Lox_Sample_1.3 | ecosystem: Environmental > Terrestrial > Soil > Wetlands | place: USA...
CTCGCTATGCTAGGACAGACATCTACATGTCGAACCCCTACCACTCTTTCCAACGGAATGTATTTGCATGCTGAACATTTACAGCATATTTCCATATCACTTTGATAATCCTCTAATGCCATCTTTTGTGTCCTCCTATGTTCAATTGCAGATGAGCTTTCCAATTTTCAAAAACATAGTTTTCCTGGGTTCATGATGTTGTTCGGATCAAAGATAGACTTAATTTTCCTTAAAGCTGCCACGGTAGCAGCATCCCTGTTAATAATCATACGTGCGCTATCACCGTACGGCCGGGAGAAGAATGCCCCCTTATCCGCCAGACTCTTGGTGCCGTCAGTGGATAACTGCTTAACCTGTTCCAGTTCTCTCGGGTTTCCAGCATCATAAAATAAATTGAATTCACAGTGGCAGGACGTGCCCTGCACAATCGGCTGGAGATAAAAACCTACATCGGAAAACGGGTAGCCAACTCGATCACTTGCACTGCGCATTACTCCGATCAATTCAGGAAGCTTACCATAAGTGGTCAGGAAGAATATGTCATGGCATGCTCCCTTATAGCGAAGCTTCCAGTATGGGTCTTCAGAAGGGCGGTGGACCAATTCTAATAATTCATATGCCGAGATTCCGGCGATGTTTTTTACAGGTTCAACCCCTATGCGTTGGGTTAAGGCAAGCACGTCGTCCACAAGGTAACTCACTCTCTCTTCAGGACGATAGTCATAGCCAGCTATGCTAAAAAAGAGCACCCAGAAAGGTGGCTTATTCTTTAAATCCTGGTAATCGCCCGGCCATTTTCTCGCAATGATCGTTGCCAGACTGGAATTGTTTAATACAAAGCATTTATTAACCAGCCTCAGTCTTACAAGCCAGTGAACCAGTTTCAGTATTCTATCAAGCTCTGCTGAACCGACCATGAAAGGCTCTTCAATTCTAGGAAGCAACTCACATCTCATGGTAGCCCATGTAACAATGCCCAGCGTTCCTTGGGATCCTTGAATAGCCCTATGCCAAGAAGTCTGCCCCGGCCCCATTGGTTCATCTTGCGCCGCTCCTGCTGCCAGTTGCTCTTCTATTGTTCCTGGCCCGGCAGCAGATCCTGTCCTGAACATATCACCGGTTCCGAAAACTATCTCGACACAATTCAAAGGATCCGCTATATCCCACTGATATCCTGGCATTGTTACGGGTTCTCTCTCCAGAAGGCTACCTAAGACGGATTTTGACTTACGTGGTAGTAAAGGCATATTAAGCCTAAGCCCTGCTTTTTCCACTTCTGGCTTTAATTCTGCAAATGTTACGCCGGGCTCAACCATGACAACCCTGTTCGGTCGGTCAACCCTGATTATCTTTTTCATGTCACTCAAATCAACAATTATGGCTCCCCCAGTACTAGGAACGGTATCGCCCTTAAAATGTGGAGGTCCTGAGCTTACTGGTACTATCGGTGTTAAAGTCTCATTGGCGAGTTTCAATATCCTTGCTACATCTCCAGCATTTCTTATCTTGACCACATATTCCGGCCTTATAGTTTTAACAAAACTAATATCTCTAGAATATTGCTCAAGGGTTGGTCCCTCAGTATTTACATCCACGTCATCGAAACCAATTGCTCCAGTCATTCCCAATAATTTCGCTTGATCAATCATTTTATCCCCTTCCCTCTTAAAGCTACTTCTGCGTCATTTCTTTTTTAAGCATGCCTCCACTACACTCACTCTATCCTCTGGCGCTACCTCTGCTACATCGGTTTTCTCGTTGCAGATCTCAGTATAACCAACTGCTTCCCCCCTTTTTCTAGCAATTATCAGGGGGCAACCATTTTCCAGTTGTTTCACATCAAGGATCTGGTGCCATGACTTCCTCCTCCAATCAAAAAGAGACGAAACTAAAACACTCCACTCCTGCACCTATAGCAACTCAAAATGTGATAAGAAATTTACTTTTTCGCTAGCGACGTAAAGAAACCAAGAAGGATTTCACCCAGCCTGAACTGTTTATCCATCAACCCTATAGGTGATAGCTTACGGTCATGTTTGGGTTATCGGATCTAATTTAAAGCTCGCCATAAAGACTCAAACAAAAGAAAGTCCTTTGTACCCGGAGCGTAATGTGCAGGTGTACCCGATAGTAGGCCAGCTCATTTACCAGTGACGGGGTGCTTATAGTGAAAGGGAACGATGTATTTTTCCGGATAAGGTTTGTAAACGGTAGTCGGAAAATCAGGAGTTCCCTTCGCCATTGAAATCACTACTGGCGTCTTGACCCATCCTTCATCTAACGGAGTGCGGAAGGTAAGGTAAAAGTGCATTTTCTTGAATTTCCATATGCCATCCTCTTGGATATATTCGACCTCATAGACACCATGACCCAGCGATGCTCTTAGCTCACCCTCGACAGGTGTAGCCAGCAACATGACACATTGCCATCTCCCTTTCGCAGTGTCCCCTTCGGGGTCCACGTTGACAATCCCTTGAAGCTGCATATGGATACCCAAAGCCCCAGGGAAGGGCGGCAGACCACCTTTCCCCAGAAAACCCTTGAAGAACCTCTCCACCCCCGCTTTACCCAGATATACGCCGCTATCGCTTATCTCGAGACTCTCCGTATTGTCGGAAAACAAGTCTACAACCTCGTCCCATAAACGATTATCCAAATAAAAACCATATGCCCTCTGCAGTCTTTCTATCGCCTGGACATCCTGAATAGCAGTAAGCTTTTCCTCCAGAGTCTTCACCTTGGCTTCCAAATCCTCTTTAGTCATAGACTACATCCCTTTCTTGAAAGTAATTTCAACCGATGACAATCCCTTCAGCTAAGATTGACAGTCATATTACCTTATCCTCATACTTTCCCTCTCTTTTAAACAAGATAAGTGAAGCCTGGCGAGGGGTCTGTTCCATTAGTAGCATCAAGCAATCAAGATGAAAATGCCCTTAAAGATTAAAGATTCCATGAGATTCTATTATACAATTTTAAAACGCGGCGGACTCTTCGTTACGTATAGTGGTGTGTCCCAGCCGACTTCCTCAGGCTTCACCAGCGGTCGAAAGCGCCCCCTCTCCTTAGCGCGTCTAAGTGCTGGAACAAACCTCTGTGCTACCACGATGTTGTGAGATTTGTGGAGCGGCGGGTAGTTAAACGATATAGCACCTTCAGGACAGGTCTGCTCACAGAGCCAGCATTGGTCACACTTATGGAAAACCGGCGGGGTTACGGAGAGGTCAATGCTGTTCGTGGGGCAGAGTTCCACACAATAGTTGCACCGAGTACATTTATCCATATCGATGCTGAACCCCTGTGCCCTGGCTTTCATTACTTCCGGGGGTAACTCGCCCTTCAGTCTGGCGCCATAAATCTCATCATACAATTCACCCTCTGGCAGCTGCTGGATGAGGTTAGTCTCTCCTTTGCGCATCCTCTGACTACGTTCAGCCATCCCTCGGCCGAAGTCCTCGGCTTCATTGAGGTCAATCTCGTCTGGATGGCCGTCGGTGAAGTAGGGCTTGGGCACGTACGGGAGATACACGGCACAGTACCAGTTTTTAAAGCCGATAACGACTAACCCTTTCTCTCTCAAAGCAGTCACCGACTCCCGCATAAAATCAACCGGCAGGGCTGCATGGGTATTGAAGACGAAGCTGTGCGTTCCCTCCAATGAATTCATGCCAGCGATAAACTCCCTGAGTTCAGCGGGCATTTTACCAAGTCGCACTGGGCTGCCGATGCCAATCAGATCATACCCGACCAGATCTCTTGGGTCGGTCTCCCGCAGGCGCACAATATCACATTGATCCATCCACCTGCTCATGCCTCTGTAAATCGCATCGGCAATCTGCTTGGTGTTTCCAGTGTAGGAGAGGTATACAATGATGCCCTTTGTCATATTATCTCCCCTTGCTTTAAAACCTATCTTAATTTTGCATTTATTTTATGCGAGGGTTGACTCCGTCTTACCAGGATGATACCGCCCATTAACCTGAATTACAATCGGGTGGATTTCCACTGAGCCAGAGTCCCAAACCATTTCAACGGGAAGGTCTGGGCGGCCCAAATTGGGGAAGTTCCTCCGGTGGCCAGAGCTCATCCGCTACATCGTCAAGACCCAGTTCCAGCAGTTTCTTCTTGCTCGGTTTGGTAGTTACCCGATCCCAATCGAGAGCACCCAAGTTCCAATATGTTTCCGCCTCAATATCTGATGATATTCCGGCCAGCGGCCCCTCCTTCTGGGGAGGTCTGCCAATTATTCTAGGATGTACAAAACGCTCGAGAGGATTGATACCCTCGCGAAGAGTAAAGACGTGTCTCATGTTAGCGATTCTCTCGCCTGCCTTGAGCAACTCCTCCCTGGAGCGGTCCCAACCCGTCACGGCCCTCATCATGTCAGGAGCGAATGGACCGTGGACCCCTGGCTCTTCGATCGTTGGCTTTAAGAAGATTATCAAACAGGTGCCCATGGCATTATTAAGGTGCCTTATGAAGCCGGAGGGCCCAAAACCTTGAGTGTGCCGGCCTGGGGTAGCATCCATCTTATACACAGCAGCAGTCGGGTGTTTGGGAGACTGGTAGGGGTGAGTAGGGAGTTTCGGGTCATGCAACGCCAGTTCCTGGCCTCCAATATGGACCGCATATTCCTTAGCCCCCTTTCCAATCCGCTCAGCCGCTATTTGTACCCCATCAGCCAAGAGATCACCAAATCCCTGCCGCTTCACCATCTTCTCAAGTATGGCGACAAGAGCTTGATGATTGCCCCACGCAAGGTCGATTCCGTCCGTATCTTCCTTGGTAATGATACTGTGTTCGTAGCATTCCATGGCAAAGGCGATGACACTGCCAGCCGAAATGGTATCCATACCGTAGCTGTTGCAAAGATGACTTGCCATCTCTATAGATTCTGCATTCGTGTTAGCACAGTTTACACCGAAAGCGCCTATCGTTTCATATTCAAGTCTGTGGTTGCCGGCCGGATACATATAAACTCCAGTTCCCGCCGTGAGGCTTCCCTTACAGGCCGCAGGGCAGCGCCAGCAACCCGTCCTCTTATCCAGGTTCGATATGATTACGTCCCGATGTAGACCAGTGACGTCGGGTAGATCAATAATGCCAATACCTCCCCAGTTCTTGATCGGTGAATCACCACTGTGGGCCGATATATCCCCGTGGCCTCCAGTGCCGTAAACATGAAATGCCTCAATGAACCCAGATTCTTTCAAACTGGCCAAATGTTCCTTTCTCACTCTTTCAGCCATCTCGATATCGGCGATGGGCACTTTCTTGTCTCCCCTGGCCACCACTGCCTTGAGTTTCTTGGAGCCCATCACTGCCCCCAATCCCGAGCGTCCCGCGGCATCTCCTTTATGGGTAATAATACAAGCGATGCGAGAGAGTTTTTCCCCTGCTGGGCCGATACAGATGACCTCGGCCGTTCCCCCGTATTCTGCTTTCAGCGTATCCTCTGTTTCATACGTATCTTTACCCCAGAGGTGGCTTGCATCTTTCAACTCGGCCCTACCATTGTCCACAAGCAAGTAGACCGGCTTAGCCGAAATACCCGTAAAGAATACACCATCATAGCCAGCGAACTTGAGCTTAGGGCCAAAATGCCCACCGGAATTAGCATCCCCCCAGCCGCCAGTGATTGGCGACTTCGCTACGGCTCCGTACCTGCAACCCCCGATGGCCGGCGTTCCGGTGAGTGGTCCGGTAATCAGTCCAAGAGTGTTATCCGGCCCTAATGGATCCACTCCACCTTTCTGGCGGCTGTAAAGTATCCTAGCCCCGATGCCGTAGCCTCCAATAAAATCTCGGTAAAGTTCCTCATTGGGTGTCTCCTGTTGTATCTTCCCCGTAGAGAGATCCACGAACAAGAGTTTTCCCATATACCCTCCAGCCATCTTTCATTCCTTTCTTAGCAAAGAATAAAATAGTCCATGTAAACGAATTGACAGCGCAGGACACTGGTCCAAACAGTGCGATCGCTCGTCACGCCTTTCTCTTCGTGCGTAAACTCCCCAAAACTCAAGCAGGAAGCTTCGGACTCCAGGCTCATCTCACGGTTGAGATGCTTGATGCGGGTGAGCCTTTTTTCTTATCCGGGTGTCATATAGCCCCAGGATACCCATGGGCATGAAAATGATGATAAGTATGATGACGACAGCCGTAATGATTGATTCATACTCTTTCGCTACTCGGAAATACTCTGGCGTAAAGGTAAGTACAAAAGCGCCGACAATAGGCCCGGCGATACTATGGGCCAATCCGCCGACAATCACATACATCATGACAAAAATGGAATGGTGGAAACCAAAGTTGGCCGGGGCAGCGACTGCAGAGTAGGCTACATAATAGCCACCTGCCACGGCAGCAAAAAAGTTCCCAACAAGGACATTAGCCATCCGGTACTTGACCACATCAATTCCTGCTGAACTGGCGAGTTTCAGGCTGGATCCTATGGCGTTCCATGCCCTGCCGATTCTGGAATTGTAGAGAAGATGATAGACCACGATATTGATTGTCAAAAAGAAAAGCCCCAGGTAATACAACGCCGGTTTGCTGACGAAAGCAAAAGAACCGATAGTCGGTGGGGGTACAACTGGAGTGCCCGACCAACCGCCAAAAAAGGGCACCGTGCCAAAAATCTGATAAATCGTCATAGCCGTGGCCATGCCAAACATGAGAAAGACCATCATGCCTCTTGGTATGGCTGCCGCAAAAATCAGCCACCCCAGAGCTACAGCGATGAGTCCCCCAATGAGAAAGGCGGGCCAAAAAGAGACCCCCACCTTCAGGATGAGCAGCGCCGTCGAATAGGCCCCTACGCCAAACCAGGCAGCGATATCAAATCTCGGCAAACCTACTTTGATCGTGAGGGCAAAGGCCAATCCCAGCATGGAGTAAGTAAACGTCAGTATGAAGATTTGCAGCACGTAAGGGTTAACCAACCGCGGCAATGCTATTAGAAGCGCTACCAGTACCCCGACTGCTATCTTGACTGCATTAGACATCGGCTTCCTCTACGCTCATCCTCAGTTTTCGCCGGGCACCGGTAACGGTTTGCCGAGCAAGCCACCGGGTCTGAAGAACATCAGAATCGCCACTAACACAAAAATCACCACCAGGCTGAGTTCTCCCACTAGCTGGTAAGCGAAGCTTTCCACTAGTCCAATGATGAAGGCAGCCAATAAGGCACCAGACATACTTCCCATACCCCCCACAAGGACGACCATCATAACCCGTATAAACATCCCGGTCCCCATTACGACAGAAGCGGAAAGAACTGGCACTATCAAAGCCCCCGCGATTCCGCTTAGACCACAACCGACAGCCATGGTGATCCAGAATATCTGTTTGGCATTGATTCCCTGCAGCCCGGCTACATCTCTGTTTTCCGCCGCTGCAACCATGGCGGTACCCATCTTCGTTTTCATAAAATAGTAAAGAGCTAACATCACCACGAGAGCTCCGGCTATTACAATCAGTCTGCTACCACTCACAGTAATGCCCCCAATGCTCAACGAACTGGTAACCACCGCCGGCACTACTCTATCGTTAAAACCAAAAGTGAGAAGTGAGGTCTGGCTGATCACTGCCCCGCAAGCAACCGTTACTAACAGCGTGTGGAAGAACCCGGAGGGCATGGTCCACTGAACGATGCCAAAGTACATTAGCGCTCCCAATATCGCCGTGGCTAGAAATGCTGCCAGGATGGCCAAGGGATAAGGAAGTCCCAAAGCGGATGCTACCGCATAAGTAACGAAGGCCCCGAGCATGTAAAAGTGACCCTGGGTAAAGTTGAATACCTGAATAACCCCAAGGATCAACGTAAAACCAGTTGCCACCAGTGCGTAGATGCCACCGCTCATCACCCCGTTTACGAGAACCTTTGCAAACAATCCAGCATCCATGTGGCTTCCCCTCTTCCCAAACATTCCGAAAAGGCGGGTTTCCGTGCCGACAAAAACGCGGCGACCCGCAAGCCGACGCTACTTCTTGAGGATATCCTTGAAGTCGATCATGCTCGGTTCATCCGGGAATTTGGGGCGACCATATTTGTCCCAATATTCCCGGTAGGTATCTACGAGGCCATAAACCTTGACGGAGACCAGATACTGATCCTTAACTGAGACTTTCTTGAGGAGCTTCATCTGACCGTCTTTCACGATGCCGATTCCGTGCCCAGGAGCGACGTCTATTGTCTGTAAGACGCCTCTGTCTGGTCTTGCGAAGAGTTGGCTATAACCACCGAGTGTCATCACTCCGTTTTTGGATTCCCCCAGATATTTTCTGAGGACTTCGACATCGACGCTCTTAGTGACCTGGACCGCATCTTCGAATATGAACCACGGGCCGACCCAAAAGACGCCTTCGTAACGAAACTCACCATATTCTTTCATATAGCGATCAATGAGAACCTGCATCTTAGGGTCATTGTGGACCCCCCTGGGGTCAAAGTTGTTATATTCCATTCCTTCCGCATACTCTTTGCCGACCTTCGCTATTGTGTTTGCCAATATGGTGGGATTCAGGTTCGCTGGAGATAGAAATCCTCTATACCCTGCGTCCTTAAGCGCAGCTATGATATTGGTTATCTGATCCCCCGTGACGAAGGAGAGTTCGACGAGGTCGGGCTTGAGGGCAACGATCTTCGTCGCTACCGGACCAAAATCGGCCGTATCAGGAGGATAAGTGAGCCCCGGTATTACCTTCATTCCTGCCAGTTTCGCCGCCTCGCCCCACAGTTTATTTCCAACTCTACCAGACTCGGTGTCGGCATTCACGGAGATCTCGGTCGTGGCTCCCCTTGCCATGAAATCCTTTTCTATAACGTAACTCAGACCCCGTGCGAAGTAGACTCCGGAAGCCCGGAAGAAATATTTCAGGTCCGGTTTTACGGTGGCATCCGTAAAGTCGCAACCCAACCACAATACTTTATTGGGTTCCGTGATCGTAGCGGTCTGGGTAGGCGTCTCTCCCCAGTTGCTCACCATGAATTTGACACCGTCCTGGTAGACCAGCCTCTCCACTGCAGCACGGGCCTTGGCAGCGTCGCGCATCACTCCGCCATCATAGACTATGGACTGAAGCTTGTACGTATCGTTTCCGATCTTCCAACCACCCTTTTCGTTGACTACCTTGGCAAAGAGCTCCATCCATCTCTTGATTTCCACCCCTTCCTTTAAGGTCAATGGGGCCACAGTGCCGATTTTCAAAATCTTCTCTGCCGCCTCGGCCTTAGGTATCATCAACTGCAACGCAAAGGAGATCCCAAATACCAGGACCAAAAATATGGCAAATAACCTTTCACTCAGCTTTTTCATTTTTTCTCCTCCTTTTTTTCATTGTTTTTCACATCCTTGCATGCACGATGACCTCAACCGCATTAGGACCCTAGATAGGCTTTGGTGACATATGCATCTTCGGCGATGATCTTTGCGTCCCCTTTCAAAGCGATCGTCCCCACTTCCAGAACATAGGCTGTGTTTGCCAATCTCAGCGCCATTCGAGCATTCTGCTCTACCAAAACAATGGTCACTCCCATCTTATTGATCTGGCGGATGATCTCTCCCACTTCACTGACCATGAGAGGCGATAACCCCAGGCTCGGCTCATCCATCAATACCACTCTCGGGTTCGACATAAGTGCACGAGCAACCGCTACCATCTGCTGCTCACCCCCACTCAGATCTGTCGCTCGGTTCTTTATCCTCTCCTTCAAGTTGGGAAAATGCTCCAACATGGACTCCAGGTTCTTCTTGAAATCACTTCTCCTTCTTAATAAGAATCCACCCATCTCTAAATTCTGCACTACCGATAGACTATAGAAAAGCTGCCTTCCCTCCGGAACATGGGTGATGCCTCGCCTCACAATCTCATGGGACGCCAAGCGATCTATCCTCTGACTCTGATACCAAATCTCTCCTGAAGTCGGCCGCTTCAGACCCGACATCGCCCTCAACGTCGTTGTCTTACCGGCACCGTTGGCCCCAATAAGAGTCACGATACTCCCTTCTTCTACCTCCATCGAAATGCCTTTAATAGCTTCTGCTCTGCCGTAATGAACCCACAAGTCTCTAACCTCAAGCAGCATGCTATGTCTCCTCTTTCCCCAGATAAGCTTCGATGACCTCTTTGTTCTGCTTTATCTCACTCGGAAGTCCCTCGGTGATCTTTTGCCCATAGCTTAACACTGTAATTCTATCGGAAACGTCCATGACAACTCTCATCGTATGCTCTACCAGTATAATAGTTATCCCTCTATCTTGGATCTTCCTGATCCGTTCCACCATTTCCGTTGTTTCTGTTGGATTCATACCCGTGACCGGCTCGTCCAGAAGTAAAAGAGTAGGGCTGCACGCCAGAGCGATGCTTACTCCGAGGGCCCGTTGATGTCCATGGGGTAAATTGCCGGCAAGCTCATTTTTCAGACCACTCAGCCCCATAAACTCTATTATCTCTAGAGCCTCCTGTCTTGCCTTCTGGTCTGTCTTCCTGGCGCTTGCGGTGTGCAGGAACTCCTTTAAGGCTCCGGCCTTGCAATGCATATGAAAGCCGATGAGGATATTCTCCAACACGGTTGACTGCATGAAGAGAAAAGTCTGTTGGAATGAACGCGCGATCCCCCTCTGTGCAATCTGGTGCGATTCCAAGGAAGTGATGTCCTCTCCGTCGAACAGAACCCTACCGCTCGTCAATGGAAAAATACCTGTAATGAGATTGAACACGGTGGTCTTACCCGCCCCATTGGGCCCTATCAAGCTATGGACGTCCCCTTTGGCAACAGTGAAGTCCAAGTTGGAGACTGCTTGAAGTTTCCCGAAGTTCTTACTCACATTCTTAAGCTCTAATAAGGCCACGCCCAGCTTCTTTCTTTTCAAGGTATCTTCAATCCAGACACCGAACTTAAGACTTTAGACGTCAGACCTTTCTATTCAGGGAACTAACCCTGCACGGCTGTCAAGTCTAAAATCGAATTATGTTGTCTTTCCTCTTACCTCCCTGTCCCTCTATCATTTGTTTGCCTTTTCTCAACCGAGCATACCATTTCGTACGACCAAACCAAGGCTTTACCCTCCTGTCTATCAATCCCAGTATACCCATCGGCATGAAAATAATGATCAGAATGGTGGCAACGCCGGTAACGACCGGCTCATATTTCCTCCTATGTCTCCTGTTTTGTGGTTGCCCATATCACTTGTCAGCTACTCTCGCGGTGAATTGCGCGGAAAGAGTCTTGGCGATCCACGCACTGTGCGCTTCGAGCAGTCTTTCCGCAAGCCTCAGGTCCTTGTTCTTGACCGCTTCGTAAATTTCGCTGTGCTGTTGCACGTGACCGCCAAAATTCTCGGGTATGAGGGGAGGATCGTCAAGAAAGCTGCTCGTGACCGTCAGGAGGGCTTCTTCAATCATCTCAAAAAAGGGGTTCCCGGTTGCCCTGAAGAGGATCAGGTGAAACTCCCCGTTGGCGCGTACCCAGGAATCGAGATCGGGAAGGCGGCCCTCCCTCTCCGCCTCCTTCAGCATAGCTTCTGCGTCCTCCACGCACTTCCTGAGAAGATCGAGCTCCTCCGGCGTAATTCTTGCCATGGCCGACCCAATAGCCAGCTTCTCGACGCCGATTCTTACCTCGATGAAGTCCTCCACGCTGACCTCCCGGCGGCATATGACGTCGATAAAGGATTTGGAAACAGCCGATGAATTTACCTCCTTCACGAAGGAGCCGCCGTCACTCCCTTGCTTTACGGTGATCAACCCAGAATGCTCCAGGATGCGGAGGCTCTCACGGACGGCCGTTCTTCCCGCGTTGAACATCTCGGCAAGATCTCGTTCCGCAGGGAGCTTTTCCCCCGGTTTGAGCTTCTTCGTGTATATGAGATCTCGAATCTGGTCCGCGATTTCTTCAAAGGCCCTTTTTCCTGAGAGAGGTTTTACTAAGAGACTATTCTTGACCACAGTTGAAAAACCCTCCTTAGCCAACTCCTTTAGATCCACAGCCTGCTATGTGAACGGCGATGATTCGAACTCGCCTTCTGTTCTCAGCCGGCCCGTTGGTCATACTGATGACCAAGTAGCATACTTCTCAGGCGATGTCAACAAAATATTTCGTCTTCTTCGGATGAGGCATGGAAGTTGGGCTATTACTGCATATGCTTGATTATATGAGCCTCCCGGCAGCAGGTCATCTGGTGGATTACCCTTACTTGTTCATGATGGCGGTCATTGTCGTTTATAAAAAATAGGTAATAGGTCAGACCAATGCCGTCAGTCTTGCGTTCCAGGGTCGCCTTCGCCTTCACTTTGCTCCATAATTCTATACTGTGTCTCTGAGGATGTAGTTCGCAGATCCCTTTCCGTTTGCTTGATATCTTGCCCCTATTCGCACCTGCCAAAAGGCGGCGATTTGATGTCCATATATTCATCCTACAGAGGCGTAGCTCAGAGACTAATCAGAGGTTAAAAAATCACCCAAAATTTTCTCTAATCTCTTGAGGTATTCCTTAACTGGTTTAGTCCTCCCCTTCTCCCAGTTGACTATGGTCATCTCACTAACCCCAATCTTCTTTGCCAGGTCATTTTGAAATAACCCCTGTTCCAACCTCCATTTTATGATACGTTCTCCC
>Ga0335070_10007702_pt1 | contig 12616 bp, 11 predicted proteins | sample Lox_Sample_13_FD_206722 | JGI IMG/M metagenome (GOLD analysis project Ga0335070, IMG submission 206722) | Soil microbial communities from Loxahatchee National Wildlife Refuge, Florida, United States - Lox_Sample_1.3 | ecosystem: Environmental > Terrestrial > Soil > Wetlands | place: USA...
GCAGCATGGGTCCGTTTTGCGTGACACATTATCTGCCTGGTTTTCTGGATAAGTCCCCCTCAGTGTGTAAGGAATGAAATTCTTCCCGTGTTTACTTCCTGGGGCTTGAGGATTACTGTAACCCGGCGCGGTGGTACCGCGTCTTGGAAATGACCACGATGAGAGGAATCGCACCACTGGACCCAGCTCCGACGCCCCATTCGAGCTGGTGGGGTGGCCTGTTCGCCCGCCTTCGGAACCTTGGCATCGTCCTCCTGATGGCGGCAGCGGTGCTGATCTGCGGCTCCAAGTCCGGCCTGGCCGTCTCCGACACGGACGGCGATGGGTTCTCTGACTCGGCCGAGACGGCGATGGGGACAGACCCCGCTTCAGCCTGCAGCCTGACCGTCGCCGCGAACGACGAAACCATCGACGCCTGGCCGACGGATTTCAACGACGACGCCAAGGTAGACCTCGTGGACGCAGTGGCTTTTCGCAACAAGTTCGGGCTGTTGTCCACCGATGCCGGCTTTTCTGCCCGCTTCGACTACAACGGCGACGGGCGCATCGACATTCAGGACGTCTCACGCCTGCGGACGGACTTCGACAAGACGTGCGCGCCGGCGCTCCCTGTGGTGACGGACCAGTTCGTGGGCCAGTACTACGACAACAGCGACCTCACCGCGCTGAAGTTCGTCCGCTACGACCCGACCGTCAACTTCAACTGGGGCACCGGCTCGCCCAATGCGCTCATCGGTTCCGACACGTTCTCCGTGCGCTGGACGGGCGACTTCAACTTTTTCGCCGGCAGCTACACGTTCACGGCGACGGTGGACGACGGCGTCCGGGTCTGGATCGACGGGTCGCTGGCCCTCGACCAGTGGCACAACCAGAGCACCACGTTCAACTTCCAGCGCACCCTGACGACGGGCGTGCACAGGATCGTCGTCGAGTACTACGAGGGCACCGGCCCGGCAAAGGCGCAGCTGCAGTGGTCCAAGAACCAGGACAGCGGTCTTTCGGCCGGTTCGCGTATACCCTGGGAGGGCCAGAACTGGTACCTGCACGGGGTCAACATGCCCTGGTACAACTGGCAGTGCGACTTCGGCTGCGGGACGAACAGTGGCGTCACCAACAGCTCGGTCAAGTCGGCGATTGCCGCCAAGTTCGGGCAGTTGCAGGCGGCGGGCGTGCACACCGTGCGCTGGTGGGTGTTCCCGGGCGACCCGTGGCAGATCACGCGCGACGGCAACGGCGCACCGACGGGCCTGAACTCGCAGATCTGGCCGGACTTCGACGCCGCGCTGCAACTGGCGGACCAGTACGACCTGTACTTCTCGTTCACGCTGTTCGCAACGCCGATGGACCTTTCGGCGAACTGGATCAACGATCCGACGCAGCGCCAGGAGCTGGCCGACGTCCTCGGCGAACTGTTCGCCCACTACGCCAACAACCCGCGCATCATCAGCTGGGAGATCTTCAACGAGCCAGAGTACGCGATGTGGAACAACCAGGTTTCGACGCCGAACATGCAGGCGCTGGTCGCTGCCATAGCTGCTTCCGTGCACGCCAACTCCAGCGCCTACGCCAGCGTGGGCTCTGCGATGCTGGACGGGCTGTCGTTCTGGACCGGCGTGGGCCTGGACTACTACACCGCCCACTGGTACGACTACATGGCCAGCGGCAACTGGTGCGCCCGCTGCACCGACTACAACACAGTGAAGAACCGCTACAACCTGGACAAGCCGCTGGTCATCGGCGAGTTCTACGGCGGGACGGACACGGACGCGCTCCAGCGCTTCGAGGACTGGTACTCGAAAGGCTACGCCGGCGCCTGGGCCTGGTCACTCTTCCCGGACCACACCTCGGACGGTCTGGACGTGGACCTGGGGGCCGCGCAGACGTTCTCCTCACAGCATTCAGATATCGGCCCCTAGAGCGCGCCGCACTCGGATTTCTGCCGCGACTGTCCCTAGACAACCCCGCAACCCCCCCGCAACGCCGCTTTTCTATGCTTTGTACTACAGATTTCGTGTAGCCGGACACCTGGGGTAGATATGAGAAGCAACGGCGTGAAGGCAGTTATAGTTGTGCCCACCATCCGGGACGTCACTTTCCTGGAGGACTGGCGCGACGAGTTCGAGCCGCACAAGATCATCATCTGCGAGGACCGGCCCAACAAGAGCGTGAAGCTGCCCAAGGGCTTCAACATCGACCACTACAGCTGGAACGAGATCGATAGCGAGCTAGGCTCGTCGTCCTGGATCATCCCGCGCTACAACGCCTCCGTCCGTAGCTTCGGCTACTGGAAGGCCTGGCAGGAGCGGCCGGACATGATCGTCACGATCGACGACGACTGCTACCCGCACCACAAGACCAACGGGAACAGCAATGGCAAGGCCAACGGGAACGCCAAGGGCACCGGTTTCATCGCCGGACACTGGCAGAACCTGCAGGCGAAGGCCACGCTGGGCTGGGAGCTGACGGCGGACTTCTACACGCGCGGCTTCCCCTACGCGGTCCGCGACAGCGCGACGGTGCTGGTCAGCCACGGCCTCTGGGCCGGCATCCCGGACCTGGACGCGCCCACACAACTTGTCAAGCCGGAGCTGAAGGTGGACGAGGACACGAAGACGAAGGTGATCCCGCGCGGCACCTACCTGCCGATGTCCGGCATGAACCTCGCTTTTGCGCCGGCGATCGCCCCGGCGATGTACTTCCTGCTGCAGGGGCGCGACTGGCCGTACGACCGCTTCGACGACATCTGGGCCGGCGTGCTGGTGAAGAAGATCTGCGACCACCTGGGCTACGGCATCCGCTCCGGGGCGCCACTGGTGGAGCACAAGCGCGCCAGCGACGTGTTCAAGAACCTCCAGAAGGAAGCGGCCGGCATCGAGGTGAACGAGTACTTCTGGCGCGCCGTGGACTCCGTGCACCTGGAAGGAACGACGATCCGCGACTGCTACATCGAGCTGGCTGGCAAGCTGCCGCTTGAAGGCGAGTACTGGGACAAGCTGAAGGAGGCGATGATCCTCTGGGCGGGGCTCTTCACCGAATAGGCGAACGACTACCGTAAATGATCTAAGTCATGTGGACTAGTCCGTTCTTCGGAGGACTAACCGCATAATCTGCCGATGCGCGAACCACCAGAAGACCGCTACCTTCGTCATATCAGACCAACCGGGGGGGAGTGTCTGGGGGCAACGCTGGGGAGTGTCCACCGCCAACGCGGCCGCGTTGACGGTTGAGCCCATGCAGCGGAACTCTCGGCGTCAGGCGGCATAGCCGTCGTTACTCTTCCCGCAGATCATGGCCATGACGCACACTGCAGCATCTCTGCCGCTAGACAGGTACCCGCAGCTCGCGCTCGGCGGGATACGCATCGACGCCATCGAATCGGCGGGCGTGGATGACCTGCTGCGCCCGCTGCTGCGGCGGCCGGGCCCACACCACGTCATCACAGTCAACGCCAACTACCTGCGGTCGGCCGCGTCCAATCCACGCCTGCAGCAGGTGATCGAAGACGCCTCTCTGGTCGTCCCGGACGGGATGCCGCTTGTCTGGGCGATGAAGCTGCGCGGTGCGCGCGTGGGCCGGCGCATAACTGGGCACGACCTGACCGAGAGCCTGATCCGTCTCTCTGTCTCGGAGGGCATCTCGCTGTTCTTCCTGGGCGCGGCGCCGGGCGTCGCCGCTGAAGCGGCGGCGCGAGTACGCAGGCGCCATCCGGCGGTGAGCATCGCGGGCGTGTATTCGCCCCCGGAGAGCGCTTACCCCTTCCCGGCCGGCGAGAACGAGCGCATGATCTCGGCGATCAACACTTCGGCGGCGGACGCCGTGCTGGTGGCACTGGGCTGCCCCAAGCAGGACCTCTGGCTGGCCGATAACAAGCACGCGCTCAACGCATCGCTCGCGGTGGGCGTCGGCTGCGTCCTGGACGTGCTGGCCGGCGGCGTGTCACGCGCGCCGGGCTGGGTGCAGAGCGCCGGCGTAGAGTGGCTCTACCGCCTGTACCAGGAGCCGCGGCGCCTGGCGACGAGATACGCCAGGGATGCTGCTTTTCTCTCCAGGGTCTTCGTAAGAGGGGCGTTGGAGGCGTCCCGGCCCGGCCGCTGATGGAGCTCCATAACAAGCTGGGTGCGTTTGGCTCCCGGCGATCCTCCGGCTCGGCCTCACCCAGGGCCGCGGACGTCGTCGGGCTGGCCGCTGCTACGGCGGCGGGACTGACCGCATCAACGCTCGTGGGAAGCTGGTTCGTCCCGGACCCGGTGCTTGTGCTGGCGCACGTGGCGTTCTTCTTCACCGCGCTGCTGGCGGCAGAACATGTCGAGCAGGCACTGCAATCGCGGGTGCACTGGAGCTCCAGCGCGCGGAGCACGCTGGCCCTGGGCATCGGCTGCGCGCTCACAGCCGCGTTCCTCGTGACGTTGCTCGCCGTCACGGGCAGCGGGCTGGCGGCGGCGTCGATGCTGGGTCGCGTCATATTCGACGTTCATTCGCTCGCCATCTCGCTGGCTCTCGTGGTGCCTGCGGTGGTGCTCTCGCGCCGGCTCATCGCCAGGCCCCGGCTGCACCAGAAGGCGATCGACAAGACCGTGGAGCAGGACGCCGAGCGGCTGTCCCTCATCTTCCACGAGTTGCGCCGCCCGCTGACGATGCTGGTCTCGGCCTCAGAGCTGGCAATGGAGCCTGACATCTCCGAGTCCGAGCGCTTGCAGCTTGTCGAGACGATCCATCGCCGGTCACTAGACCTCAGCGGGTTCCTGGAAGAGTTCATCGAAGTGGCGCGAGTTCAGAACGGCAGCGTCAACATCAACGTCCGGCCCAGCGATATCCCGCGGCTCGTCTCGGAAGTGATCGCTGAGTTCAGCGGGCCGCGCCAGTCTCATCACATCGAAGTGATGGGCGAGGGGCCCCTGGTGGCCCCAGTGGACGATGGCAAGCTGCGGATCATCCTCAAGAACCTGCTGTCCAACGCAATCGCCTACTCACCGAATGGCTCGCTCGTCACTGTGCGCTTCCACCGCGGAAAGGCCAGCCTTGTGCTGGAGGTCGAGGACCAGGGACCGGGCGTTCCCAGAGCCTACAGGGAACAGGTCTTCCAGCAGTTCTTCCGCGTACCGGGCACGACAGCTCGCGGGTTTGGCCTGGGGCTCTACCTTGTGCGGCAGCTCGTCCTGGCGCACGGCGGGACGGTCAGCCTCACGGATGCCGAGCCGACAGGCGCGCGGTTCACGGTTATGCTGCCGGCCGCCGAGGCGCGCGTGGCGCCTACTCCTCGGGGCTCGTCGTCCTCGGGGTCCGTACCCAGCGCCGGGCGCCAACGCCCAACAGTGCCTGCGCGTAGAGAGCCACTTTCCAGGCGAGGTAGAGCGGAGCTGCCAGAAGGGCCCGCCATGCCTTAGGCGGGACGCCCGCCACCATCATCCCCCCAATAACGTGCAGAGCCACGCCTGCCAGGCTGGCGAGGCCCAGCGCGGCCAGCGCCTGGCTCCCCAGCAGGAAGCCGCCCAGCGCGCTCACGGCGCCCAGCGCCACGACCACTGATAGCGGCGGCACCATCGGCTCAAGTGCGGCATCGATGGCGGCGAGTGAACGGCGCCGCAGCCCCCTGGCCAGCAGCGGCAGCGACGAGCGCCGCGCCACCATCCAGCGGCCGGCCTCCCAGCGCAGGTTCTGGGTGCGCGCGCCACGCAGGGAGCCCGGCATCTCGCCTTCGATGCGGGCCTCGGGCGCGAACTCCACGCGGTGCCCGGCATCGACGATGCGCAACCCCTGCTCGGCGTCCTCGACCACGGAGAACGACTTCCAGCCGACCTCCTGCAGAAGGCGCACTGAGAAGGCCATGCCGTTGCCCTTCAGCCCGCACGACCCGCGGAATGGCTCCTTGCCCAACGGCCTCACGTAGTGCATCAGCGCGAACGAGATGGAGCGCAGGGCCTCTGCGGTGGACTCTGGGTGGAGGACGGCGTAGTAGCCCTGGACCGCCTCCGCTCCGCCGGCCAGGCGGGCGTCCATCGCCCGCAGGAAGCCGCTGCCGGCCACTGTGTCGGCGTCGAACATGGCGACGGCGTCGTAGTCCGAGAGCGCGATCTGGCCGAGAGCCCAGTCGAGGGCATAGCCCTTGCCCCGGCGCTCCAGGTCGTGGCGCTCCAGCACCTGCACACCGCAGGAACGGGCGATCTGTGCCGTATCGTCATCGCAGTTGTCGGCGATCACGTAGATGTCGGCAAGACCGCGCGGGTAGTCGAGCGATTGGAGGCTGCGCAGCGTCCGGCGGATGAGCAGCGACTCGTTGTGCGCGGGGACGAGGACGGCGAAGCGCGTCCGTGGCGTGAGCGGCTGGACAGCCGCCTTGCGGCGCGGCCTCTGCACCGCCGCGGAGATGGTGAGCGACGCCGCGTAGAGGGACGAAGCGCCGGCCACCAACCCGGCGGCCCAGAACGGCAGGGCGACGAAGCCGGCCATCAGCGCCCCGCCGTCTGCAGCGCGGGCGTGGCCCCAGCCGATTCGCGGCCAGGATCGATCAGCGACGCCAGCGCGGCGACGTAGCGCTCCAGGCCGCCTTGAGTGAGGCGCTTGCCGTTGGCGCCGAGGGCTAGCGCGACGTCCGGACGTTCGAAGACGTAGCGCATCGCGGATCGCAGCGCGCCGGGGTCCTGCGGCGGCACGTAGATGCCGCTGGCGTTCTCGATCGCAGGGCCGGATTCCGGCCAGGACGTGGCCGCGGCGGTCCAGAGGGGGCCCACCAGCGCGTCCTGCTGGCCCGGCGTGCGCGTCGCGATGACGGCCTTGCCCGCCGCCATGGCCTCCAGGACGGTGGTGATGCCGGCCTGGAAGTCCGTCGGCAGAAGCGGCACCACGACGAAGCGCGAATGGCTGTACAGATCGCGCAGAGCTACGTAGTCGAAGCTGCCGGCGGTGACGTTGGCAGGCAGCGCCTCGCGCGGGCGGTTGCGGGAGCGCGACCAGTGGCTCGCCGCGGCAATCGTGAGACTGACAGGCACGCCGTCGATCGCGCTGAGCAGCGTGTCGTAGTCCCGCTGCTCCAGGCCGCAGCTCACGACGAGCGGCTCAGAGGCTGCGGCGGGCCGGGCACCCCAGAAACCGGCGTCCACCTGGTAGGGCACGAGGTGCACCCTGCGTTCGGCGAACTTGAGCTCGCTCGTCGCGAAGTTGCGCTGCATCGGCGAGTGCACGATGAGAGCATCGATTCCGCCGCGGGCGAATCGCGCGAGCTGGCGCTTCCGCCAGGGCGAGAGCCAGTGGCCGATCATCACGTGGCGCGGCCGCCGCTTCTTTCGCGCGAGGATCGCGGCCAGAGGTAGCCCGATGTGCTCGCCGTCGGAGAAGATGACGTCGTACTCGGACTGCACGCGAGATGCGAGCCAGGCCAGGCCGGCGCCGCGGCGGAGTGCGCGGTCAAAGAGCTGCGCTGTGCGGCTGCGGCCAACGTCGGAGAGGTCGAGGATATCGGCGCCGAGGGCGGCCGCCAGCTCCAGGTAGTCCTTGCGGGGTGAGAGGCCCGCTTCTACGTCCGCGCGGCCGGCGCGCCAGTCGTTCGTCGTGATGAGGGCCAGCACTTTGACCATGGCGCGCCCTCAGTTTGCGAGGGAGGCGGCCATCGGCGCAAGGCCGGCCAGCGGGTCCGCCGGCGGCTCAACGCCCAGCACCTCCCGCATCTTGTGCACGTCAGCTACGAAGCGCACGACCTCGACGCCGCGCGCCGGTTCGCACTGCATCTGCGAGTTGCTGGCGGTGAGGTTGAGGATGCGGTCCGCCAGCTCGCGCAGCGGTACGCCCTGCCCGCTGCCGACGTTGATCGGGCCGTTCACGCTGCACTCGGCGGCTGCCAGGAGAGCGTTCACGGCGTGCTCCACCCAGAGGAAGTCCAGAACCTGCTGGCCACCGTAGAGGCGCAGCTCCTGGCCCTCCAGGGCGCGCTGAAGCCACATGGGGATCACGCGGTCTCTGTCGCGGGGGCCGTAGAGGTTGGCGAAGCGCAGGACCTGGCACTCCACACCCGTGGAGCGCTGCCACGTGCGGCAGTAGACCTCGCCGGCCACTTTGCTGGCGCCGTAGGGGTTCTTGGCCCGCAGCGGCGCCTCCTCGGAGACCGGCAGCGTGTCCGGTTCGCCGTAGACCTCGCGGGAAGAGGAGAAGACGATCCGGCGCACACCGCGCTCGGCGGCGGCCTGGAGGACGTTGAACGTCCCGACGACGTTGCTAGTGAAGGAATACTCGCGGTCTTCCACCGCGCCCATGACGTTGGATTGCGCGGCGAGGTGGTAGATCACCTCCGCGCCTTCACTCACTGCCTGCACGGCGTCGTACTCCCGGATGTCGCCTTCGACCAGCGTTATCGACCCGCTCTCCAGGTGCGCTGCGAGGTGGGCCCGCTTGCCGCGCCGGAAGTTATCGAGGACAGTGACGGTGTCGCCGCGGGAGACGAGCGCGTCGACGAGGTGGCTGCCGAGGAAGCCCGCGCCGCCGGTGACGAGAGCTTTCATCGGCCCGCGGTTACCGCGTCCGATTCCGAGCGCTGGCGGTCGCGGCAGACGCCCTTCAGCACGTCTATCACGCGCTGGGCGTTCACCTTGCTGTCGTACATCTCCTCGGCCAGGCGGCGGCCGGCGAGCCCCATCTGCACCCGCAGCTCCTTGTTCTCCACCAGCACGTTGAGGGCGGAGGCCAGCGCCACGTCGTCGCCGGCCGGGACGACGAAGCCGTTATCGCCGTGCTTCACGGCCTCAGGCAGCGCGCCGACATCCGTCGTCACGATCGGCAGGCCGGCGGCCATGGCCTCGCCCAGCACGACCGGGAAGCAGTCGCCCAGCGTCGGCAGGACGAAGACGTCCGCGTCGCGGTAGAGCGAGAGCAGCTCCGGCGAGTTGGAGCCTACGCCGCGGTAGACGAAGACGCCGTCTTCGGGCGGCACGTCTTCCTGGGTCACCAGGTGCAGCTCTGTGCGGCCTCGCAGGGCCGCGCGGTGCACCTTCAGCAGGACCTCACCGCCCTTGCGGTGGAAGTCGCCGCCGACAAAGAGCAGCTTCACAGGGCGGCCGCTACCGTTGACGTGCCGCTCTGCGCCGAACGGGAACATGTCGATGGCGGCGCCGGGCGCGATGACGTGGATGCGCTCCCGGTCCACCCCGTAGTCAGTGATCAACGAGTCTTCGGCCCAGTGGCACCACGTGATGATGGCAGCAGCCTTGCGAAAGACGCGGCGGCGCATCCGGCGCTTGAGGTACTCGATCGGGCGGGGGCGCTTCTTGTGCCCGTACCAGGAGCCGACCTGGTCGTAGTTTTCGGGCGTGGCATCGGCCGAAAGGACGGTGGGCACGCGGTCCATGTACTTACCGGCGAAGAGGCTGATGGTGATCGTGTGAATGAACAGCGCGTCGAACTGCCCGGCAACCGCCCGGCGGAGCGGGCTGATCGCCTTCAGGCTCCCGCGCACGCTCCAGTTGCTCGAAACGACGGGCAGCGACCAGGGCAGCCCCTGCGACTCGAACTCGACGTTCGACCAGTCGGCCTCCAGCTCGTTGTCGTTTTCGACGCCCCAGCCGAGCGTTTGCGTGTGGCTGCGGTGGCCGAGGGTCTGCTCCATCACAAAGCCGACCTGCCAGGGTGGGCGCCTGTGTCCGTTCTCGAGTACCATACGTTCTCCGCTCGTTATGTCGTGTCCGCTACTCGCAACTTCCAATAGAAGCTTAAGGTTTGTCCGTTGATTCACGGTTGATTCCGCGTGGGGAAACAGTTCGCTACGGGGGAGTTATGTCAACGGCCCTCCCGCCAATCAGCGAGCGGAAGATGGCGTCCGTGCCCAGTTCCTCGGCGACACCCTGGTAGTACATCAAGTTGAAGGCCACGCTGTAACACGGCCGCGCGATACGGAATACGCCCATCTCCCCGGTGGCGGCGGCCACGGCCAGCGCAGCGCCGGCGACGGCGCGCGACCTTCGCTCGTGGCCGGCCGCGAAGCGGACCACGGAACGCAGCAGCGAGTTGCGCTTCGGGAACTCGTGGCGGATCAGGTCCAGCATGCCGCGGCGTCCCTTGTCCCGCCACATGCGGACGTCGTATATGCCGTACTGGTACGGCACTTTCCACCAGGCGGCCAGGCTGCGCTCAGCGTAATGCGTCACAACGGCGCCGGGGTGGAAGGCGAAGCGCACACCTGCATCCCACAGCCGGTAACCGAACTCGACATCCTCCGCGCGCTTGAACGCGGAGTCGAAGCCGCCGGCGTCCAGGAACTCGGCGCGGGACATGGAGGCGTTGGCCGTGTAGAACTGGCGCGGCGTGGGCTGGTAGAGGCCCTCCATCATCGCGCGGTACTGCTTGTCCAGCACCTCCTGCTCCCAGAGCACCCAGGAGCGGCGGCGTCCGCGCGCGGGGCGCACCATCGGCCCGATGATCACCGCGCGTTCTATGGTGCGGTGCGCGGCGGCGTGCCGGGAGAGTAGGCGGGCGTCCGCCTCGCAATCGTCGTCCAGAAAGAGGACCAGGGGGGCCTGCGCGCTGGCCACGCCCAGGTTGCGGGCGGCGCCGGGTCCGCCGCGTTCAGAGGCAATCCAGCGCAGCGGAAAGGGCGCCGTGTAGGCGGCCAGCATCTCGCGCGTGCCGTCCGTGCAGCCGTCGTCAACGACAACGACCTCGAACAGAGGTGCGTCCGCCTGGCCGCGCAGCGAATCAAGGCAGCGCTGGAGGCTGCGGCAGCGGTTGTACGTGGGGATGACCACGCTGATTGTGGGAGGCAAGGCTAGGGCGCCCCTCGCTTGAGCAGCGCGGGCACGGGCGCGACCGTCTTCGGCCCCTCTGACTGGCCTACCGTCCCGACGACCGTGATCATGGCCAGGGCGACGGCTAGCACGGACAAGGTCCGGGCGGAGTTCAGGCCCAGGTCTTCCCAGCCGAACAAGAACACCATCGGTATCGTGCACGCGGCCACCAGGCCCCAGGCGCGCAACAGCGGTTCCACCTCCCGCCTGGCCGTGGCCATTCCCTTCATCATGGCGTGACCGAAGGCGCCAAGGAGCAGGACAAACGGCACGATCCCGCCGTTCATCCAGATCGCCAGTACGGAGTTGTGCGGGGTGAAGTGCTGGAACGACCAGAATCCCGTGAGGTCCGGCACCGGACGCACGAAGACGTACTCCTTGCCGAATCCCGAGCCCAGGATGGGATTCTCACGAATGTTCCACTCTACGTTGAACGCTTCGGCCTCACGGTAGGTGTTGGATGAGACGTCCTCGGAGTCCGAGTTGTCGCCCATGATCGCGCGCACGGCGCGCGCGGGCTGGCCAAGCGAGCCATTGGCGTTCCAGGTGGCTCCTATGTAGCCGCCGCCGACTATCAACACGATTGGCATGACGATGATCGCCAGCCGCCACTTCTGCTTGATGAAGGCCAGCGTCATCAACACGAGACCGAAGTCCAGGGCGACGAGGCCGACGCGCCGTTTCAACACCAGCAACCCGCCCAGTGAGATGGCGCCGGGGATCAGCATCAGCAAGCGCAGACGAGAACCCTTGCCCCAGATGATCGTGCCTGCGGCCAGCAGGACGACCATCGCAGCGAAGAGGGCGTTCTCATGCGAGAGAAACTCGACGTCCACGCTGGTCCTGAGGTGGCCGGGGCGGATGACTGTGAACTGCACCCAGAGGGCGCTGAGCGACATCACCGTAATCGCGCCAACGAGCACGGCGGTGAATTCGTGGACATGACGCCTCTCCTTGAGCAGGTTGATCGCTGCCAGGTAGATCACCGGGACGTAGAACAGCGAGCGGACTTCCTGCACGGCGACGTTATAGTCCCCCCCAGCATAGAAGCCCCGCAGGATGCCCGGGAGGATGGCGAGGCAGAGCAGGGCCCACGGCCAGAACAGGTCCCCGGCCCGCATGCCCGCTGCCTTGCGGCGGCTGAACACGCTGAGCAGGATGATGCCGAGGGCCACGTCCAACGTAGAGATGGGAAATCCGTGAATGTGGAAGAGACCGCTGAGACTTTCGTAGAGGACTGTCAAGTCGCGGAGAAAGACAAAGCCGCTGCTGCCTTCCACCATGCAGAAGACGGATATGACTCCGTACAGGCCCTGCCGGGGATAGAGGAACAGCAGAACGGCGAGGCCAGCCGCCAGGGCCATGCTGAACACCTCGAAACCGGCGACGAGAAAGCAGAGGCCCAGGAAGAGCACGCAGGCAATGAGCGCGGCGTAGATCCAGATGGCCTGGTTGCGTTGCGCGAAGGCGCCCCGGTGGAGAGCCAGGGCGGTCATTGCATCAGGCCGTAGAACTGGAGGAAGGCCAGCGCAACAACTGACGCGCCGGCCAGGGTGATCACATACGTGCGCCGGTTGCTATACGAGGTGTAGAGCCCGGCTACGGCAACGCCCAGGAGGAACAGCAGGACAAGTTCCACGGTCCCACCTTCAGGCGGACTCTCCGTCTTCGGACAGGATGCGCCGCAGCCACCAGGGCGCGGAATGGCGGACGTTGTTCAGCACCACCCCAACCAGCTTCTCGCGGCCGATGAGGCTTACCGCGCGCTCCATTCTCTCCTTTGACGTCTGGCCGGCCTTGATCACCAGGACGACGCCGTCCAGCAGGTCGATCAGGGGGATCGCCTCGCCACC
>Ga0335070_10007703_pt1 | contig 12615 bp, 11 predicted proteins | sample Lox_Sample_13_FD_206722 | JGI IMG/M metagenome (GOLD analysis project Ga0335070, IMG submission 206722) | Soil microbial communities from Loxahatchee National Wildlife Refuge, Florida, United States - Lox_Sample_1.3 | ecosystem: Environmental > Terrestrial > Soil > Wetlands | place: USA...
AGCTCGCGATCGAGGCGGGGTTCGACGGAGTCGAGCTGCACGCCGCGAATGGGTACCTGATCGAACAATTCCTGAATGCGAACGTGAACAAGCGCACCGACGGCTACGGGGCCAGCGTGGCGGGACGCAACCGCTTCGCGATCGAAGTGGCGCGCGCGACCGTCGCCGCGATTGGCGCGGACCGGGTCGGCATTCGCGTGTCACCCTATGGGGCATTCAACAGCACGGGCGCATTTGCCGAAGTCGAGACGCAATATCTCGCGCTGGCCCGCGAGCTGTCGGCGTTGGGGCTGCTCTACCTGCACCTGGTTGATCATTCCGCAATGGGTGCGCCGCCAGTGCCGTCCGGGTTCAAGGCCGCGCTGCGTGGCGCATTCACCGGCCTGTTCATCGCTTCGGGAGGTCTGGATCGGGCGAGCGCGGAACTGGCACTCGCGGAACGGCGCGCCGACCTGGTCGCCTTCGGCCGTCCGTTCCTCGCCAACCCGGATCTTGTCGAGCGCATGCGGGCCAACGCACCGCTGAACGCCCCGGACATGGCGACGTTCTACACCCCGGGTTCCAAGGGCTACACGGACTACCCGAGCCTCGCACGTTGATGGGCGGAGCGGGCGGCGAGCGGTGCATCCGTCCGCCGCCTGCCTCCCGCCCTGGCCGCGAATCTGGAAGCCATTCACATGCGGTTTCCAGCGCGCGCACACGAAGTCGACGCCGAAGCGTCCGAGCACGCCCTTCGCGCGCAGCACGTCCGCGACTCGAGGTTCCTCTGGTCTGGGTGCACTGGATAGCCTGGTTCGGGTATTTCGGCTGGGCGACCTCGCAGTTCCATGGCGGCAATCGAGTCGTCACCTTTCTGCTTGGAACAGCCGCGGCGGCAATGACCAGCGTCGCGGCGTGGCAAACGGTCGATGTGCTCGCAAACACCTTGAAGTGAAAGCGGTCGCCGCGCAGGCGACGGCTCCACCCTCCCTGACCATTCGTTCAACGGTCGGAGGATGGAGCCGTATTCACTGATTCACTTCACGCGATCTTCAGTGAATGTCGTCGTCGTATTGTGCAGCTTGTCCTCGTCGACGAAGGTGAGCGTCTTGCCGTCGCTCGAGGCCTTCCAGTGGATGACGTCACTGAGCTTGCCGTCGCTGTGGTCGGTTTCCTCGATCTCGTGGTCGTTGATGCGCTTCAGCGTCACCATCGTGTGGCCGGGATCGCCCTGCGTCGGATATTCCTTGCCGTCGAACTTCGCATCCACCGTGGTCCCGTTGGATTCGTACTTCAGGCCATTGGGCGTGGCGGTTATCACGGTGACGAGCGCCGCGGCGCTCACGTCGGCGAGGCCGTTGTTCTGCCAGCTGCCGGCAATCGCATGCGAGCCGGCAGCGCCGGCGGCAGTGCGTGTCTCGGTGTAGGTGAAATGCGCGGGGCTTGCTCCGACGTAGTTGATGCCCTTCTGGGTCAGCACCTTGCCGTCGGCCGACACCGACAGTGAAACCTCGCCGATCAGCTTCCCGGCCTTCTGGGTCTTCCACTCGGCGCTCGACGGCCCGGTGATCTTGAATGATGCGCTGTCGCGGTAGGCATTCTCGGGCGTCTTCTGCAGCGTGCCGTCGGCCTTGATCGTGTATGGCGGTACGCAGCTCCTGCACGAAAAGCTTCCGTCCTTGACTTCGAACACATCGGGGGCGCCCGTGGTCTTGAATGAGTCCACGCGCGCCTTCCACGTGCCTTCGAACGGATCCTTCGCGAACGCAGCCATGGGCAGCAGCGAGAGCAACAGCAGTGCGGTCTTCATGATGCAGTCCCCCGATCGTGTTTGCGGTGTTCGGCCAGCGCCGTATAAGTCGCCTTAATGATCCTCGTGCGCTGCAAAGTCAAGCGTCGGCGAGTTAAACCCGCTTCATGGTACGTGCACGTCGGCCATGACTCGGATATACAGGCGCTGCAATGCCCGCGAGCGCCCGAGAGAGCGAACCACCGTACTACCGCCCGTATCGCTGGGCGGCGGCGGAATTCCAGCTGGGCCTGCGTCCTTTCAGCCCCGATCGCTGGATATCGATGGAGGCCGATTACGCGCACAACATGCGCGAGAAGCGCGAGCTGCTGGCCGCCTACCCGGACCGCTACTACCGCACGCTGCCCAGCTCGCTGCCGGCGCAGCGCGAGTTGCTCGAGCGGGTGGTCGCGCACCTGGTGGCGGACCACGCCGGTCGCTTCGCTCGTGCGGGCTCGACACTCTGCTCGCTCGACACCGGCGCGCGCTTCGATCTCGACGCCCGCGGCATCGAACCCCTGCTGCTGCTCAGCCACATCATCGAGGAAGATGTCATGCTGATCGAGCAGGTCGAAGGCCATGCGATCATCTCGGCGGCTTCCAACGTGTATTCGAGCTCCGGACGGCTGGTCGCCTCGGTGGGCCGCGCGATCGACTGGGCGCACGTGCCGGTTCCGGGGCTGTCGGCCTTGCTGGGCAAGCGCATCGACCGCGTGGTCGGCAGCGTGCATGCCGACACGCCCGGCGAGCGCTTCAACTGGCAGCTCACGCCGATGGCGTCGATCTTCTTCCCACGCGACAACCCGCACGCGGCGAACGCGGCGGCGATGCATGCGATCATCGACGAACTGCGCGCCCATCCGGAGCGGGCCGGCGATTTGCTGTGGATCCGCGTCGAGCGACAGACGCTGAGCCGCTTGCCGGGCTCGGGCGCGGTGGCGTTCAGCCTGCACACCTACAGCGATCCGCTCGCGTCGATTCAGCGCGACGCCGCGAGCCTGCGCGCGATGCTGGCGTTGTTGCGCGCGTACTCCCCCGAGCGGCTGCACTACAGCGAGATGGACATCATCCGCGAGCCGGTCATGCTCTGGCTCGAGGCGGCTGCGCAGCGGGCGCACTGATCAACGGGGCACGGAGTCGATCCAGCGGTTGATCTGTTCGTGCAGGATCGACATCGGCATCGGGCCATCGTCGAGCACGGCGTCGTGGAACGCGCGAATGTCGAAGCGCGCGCCCAGGGCTCTTTCGGCGCGTGCGCGTTCCCCGAGGATCTGCAGCTCGCCGATCTTGTAGGCCAGTGCCTGCGCGGGCCAGGCGATGTAGCGCTGCGTTTCGTACACCACCTGCGATTCCGGCAGGGCCGTGTTGTCGCGCAGGCAGCGCTCGGCCTGCTCCGCGCTCCAACCCTTCCAGTGGATGCCGACGTCCATCATCAGGCGGCATGCGCGCCACATCTCGTAGGAGAGGCGGCCGAACTGCTCGTAGCCGTCGCGGTACACGCCCATCTCGCGGCCGAGCTGCTCGGAGTACAGCGCCCAGCCTTCGACGAACGCGGTCGGTTCGTCCTTGCGGCGGAACAGCGGCAGGTCGGTGCGCTCCTGGCCGAGCGCGATCTGCAGGTGGTGCCCCGGCACGCCCTCGTGCAGGATCCACGCCGGCAGGCTGAACAGCGGATTTTCCTGGGCATTGGCGTTCAGCACCACGGTGCCCGGCGCGCCTTTCGCGGGATCGCCGAGGTCGTAGCCGCTCGACGAAGCCGCGAGCTCCGGCGGCTTGAGGCGGATCGTCCACGTGAGCCGCGGCAGCTTGCCGAACCACAGCGGCAGCAGGCCGTCGATGCGCTTGCCGACTTCGCTCGCCTTTTCGATGTACGTCTGCAGGTCGGGCGCGTAGAAGCGCCTGTCGGTGCGCAGCATCGCGATGAACTGCGGCAGCGTGCCGGTGAAGCCGGTCGCGCGCATCGCGGCTTCCATGTCGGCGTGGATACGCGCGACTTCACGCTCGCCGGTTGCGTACACCTCGTCCGGCGCCAGCTCGGTGGTCGTCGAACGGCGCACGAGGAAGGCGTACCACGCGCGGCCGTCGGGCAGGCTCGAGGCGCCGAGCGCGCTGCGCGCATGCGGCAGGTAATCATGTTCGAAGAAGGCCACGAGCCTGCGTTGCGCGGGCTTGACGTCCTGCTCGACCGCGGCGAGCGCGTCGGCCCGCAGCGCGGCCTGGCGGTCGGCGCCAATCGTCGAGGGGAGCGATTTCAGCGGGCCGAGCAGCGGGCTCGCCGCAGCCGGCTGGTCCGCGGCGATCTTCAGGATCGCGAGTATGCCGGCGGACGTGGACTGCGGTTGCACCCATCCGGTCGCGATGCCGCGCCTGAGGTTGTCGATCTGCTGGTCGAAGTAGCGTGGCAACGCGCGGAGGCGCGCGATCCAGGCCTTGGCGTCGGCCTCGGTGCGGATCACGGTCGTCTCGGCGGCGTAGTTGCCGACGTTGAAGAAGCCATCGCCATTGTCGAACGGAATGCGCGCCTCGTCGAAGCGCGCCGCTTCGATGCGCATGCCGAGCCGCCAGTCCAGCAGGCGGCGCGTCAGTTCGTCCTCGCTCCCGGCGGGCGAGGGTGGCAGCTCCGCGAGGCGCTGGCGGATGAGCTTGAGTGCGGCGATGCGCTGTGCTTCCGCCTGCGGGCTCACATCCGGCCAGCCCGGCCCGTCCTTGGGATCGGTCTGCTGCTCGATGGCGGTTTCCTCGGCGACGATGGCGGCAACAGGAGTTTCCCGTTCCGCCGCGGTGGCGCGCACCGCGGACAACACCCCCAGCAGGGCGTGGATCGTGACGGTCGTGATGGTGCGCATGCAGTTCACCTGGCGTCGGAGGCGGCGGGCCCGGAAGCCGGAGTGTAGACCGCTGCTGCGACCTCATGCACTATCGCCACGCGCGCCTCGAGTGGGCGGGAGGCGCACGAGCGGAGGGCGAGCGCCATGAGACATGCGTTGTGGGCCTGCATCGCGCTGCTGCTGTGCGCACGCGCCGGCGCCGGGCAACCCAACTGGATCCTCCTGCAGGACGAGAATTTCCGCGTGTACTCGTCGGCGAGCGAGCGCGCGACGCGCGAGATGCTCAGGCAGTTCGAGCTGATCCGCGGGTTCTTCAACCAGGTGACTGCCGCGAAACCGGCGAAGGCCGAGCCGGTGTGCGTGATGATCTTCGGCAGCGAAAAGGAATACCAGGGCTACCGCCTCAATTCCTACGCCACCGCCTATTACGCCAAGCGCTCGGACGGCGATTACATCGTCGTGGGCAGGCTCGGCGAAGGCAGCATCGAGACCGTTTCGCACGAATATACGCACCTGGCGTTCGCGCACGACGGATACTCGCTGCCGCCGTGGCTCAACGAGGGGATTGCCGAGCTGTTCTCGACGCTTCATCCGGATGGTGAATTCACGTTGTATGGCGCGGTATTGCCTGGCCGCCTGCAGGAGATGGACAGCGAACCCTGGGTGCCGCTGCAGGCCATCCTGGCCGCGGACCAGAAATCCGCCTACTACAACGAAGCGAGCAAGGCCGGCAGCCTGTATGACGAGGGCTGGGCCCTGGTGCACATGCTGGCCACGACGGACGAGTACCGCGCCCGCTTCTGGGACGTCGTCAAGGCGGTCAACGCCGGCGTGGATTCAGTGGCGGCGCTGGAGAAGGTCTATGGCATGCCGTTGGCGAAACTGGAGGACACGCTGCAGTGGTACGTGCGCGGCAACCGCTTCAACCAACTCAAGATCAAGATCGCGCTCCGCAATACGGAGCAGCTGACGATCCAGCCTGCCGACCCGTTCGAGGTGCGCGAGGTGCAGGCCGCACTGCTGTCCGACCTGCCCGGCAGGAAGGAGGAAGCCCGCGCGCGCCTCGAGGAACTGGTGCGCGAGGATGGCAAGCGGCCCGGGCCGTGGGCCAAGCTCGGGTACCTGGCGTGGCGTGACGGCCAGGAGGACCAGGCGGTCGAAGACTTCGGCAAGGCTTTCGAAGCGGGCGACCGGCATCCGCGGATGTTGCTGGACTATGCGCACCTGTCGCAGTCGTCCAACCGCGATCACTCGATCGCGGCACTCCAGGCGCTGCTCGAGGCAGAGCCGGCCAATGCCGACGCACGCCAGTTCCTCGCGGGCCTGCAGATGAGCGAGGGGCAATATGCCGACGCGCTGGCCACGGTGAGGCCGATCGTATTCGTCAAGTCACCGGAGCAGCGCGACAGCCTGCTGTACATGCGAGCGTTCGCGTACCTGCAACTGAATGACTACGCCTCCGCGTGCTGGAACGCGGATCATCTGGCGCGCGAGAGCACTGCGGACAACATGCGCACGCAGGCCGACTACGTGTTGCGCAAATGCCGGACGGGCGCGGATTCCGGCAGCAAGGCGAAGGCCACGAGGCCCGCCGCGGCCGCGCACAGCCAGTAGTAGGCCGGCGCCAGCGGGCTGCCGGTCGCGCGAATCAGCCACGTCTCCGTGAATTGCGTCGTGCCCCCGAAGATCGAGACGGCGAAGGCATAGATCGTCGCGAGGCTCCCTGAGCGCAGGTGCGCCGGGAGCTGCTCGGTGATCGCGGTGAAGATGGCGCCGCTGCTCAGTGCGTACAGGATCGTCATGACAATGCTGGCCGAATACAGCGCCGTCAGCGTGCGGTAGTGCCCGATGGCCCAGAAAGCGGGCAGGATCGCGGCCACGAGCAGGCCCATCGGCAGCAATGTGGCCGGCTTGCGGCCGAAGCGATCCGACAGCCAGCCGCCCGTGGCATCGCAGATGGCCGACACGATGTTCGTGGTGATGACCACGCTGAAGGCGACCGTGCTCGACCACTGCAGGGTGGTCATCGAATAGGTGCCCATGTAGTTGGCCGTGTATCCGCCGATCGTCAGGCTGCAGATCACCACCAGGCCGGGCAGCAGCACGCGCAGGTGCGGTCGGATGCCGCGCAACGCGGGTTGCGCGGCCAGCGTTGCGGCTTGCGCATCGGTGGCCGCCGGCGCCGGCTGCGGCAGCGATTCCGGCAGCCGGGAACGCATCCACAATCCGAACGGCACGATCAGCACGCCCAGGCCCATCGCGATGCGCCAGCCCCAGTCCTGCAGCTGCTGCTGGCTCAGCAGCAGCGACAGCACGAGGCCCACGATACCGGCAATCGCGTTGGAGAAATCCACCGTGCAGGCCTGCATGGATCCGAACAGTCCGCGGCGCATGGGCGGCGCAGCCTCGACCATGTACGCGGTCGAAGGCCCGACTTCGCCACCCAGCGCGAATCCCTGCACCAGCCGGAACAGCAGCACGAGGATCGGCGCCGCGACGCCAATCCGCGCGTAGGAGGGCGTGAGGCACAGGCCGGCGATGCCGAAGCCCATCAGCGTGAAGCTCGCCACCATGACCGGCTTGCGCCCGATGCGGTCGGCGAGCGGGCCGAAATACAGGGCGCCGAGCGGTCGCGTGATGAATCCGACCCCGAACGTGCCGAGCGAGGCGAGCAGCGAGAGCATCGGATCGCCGGAGGGGAAGAACGTCCTGCCGATGTAGACGGCGAAGAACGCATAGGTCATGAAGTCGTAGAACTCGAGGCCGTTGCCGATGAACACGGCGACGGCATGGCGCAGCGGCAGCTGACCCTGCCCAGCCTGTTGCACTGTGCCGCCTGCTGGCGCGGTGCCCTCGCCATCGGCCCGTCCACGCATCCGGGATCAGCGGCCGACCAGGCGTTGCAGGTGCTCGGGGTAGCGCGCGCCGTGCACGCCGACCGCGGCCACGCCGCTCTCGATGGCATGCAGGTCGGCCGCCGAAAGATGCAGCGACGCCGCGCCGATGTTCTCTTCGAGGCGATGGAGCTTCGTCGTGCCCGGGATCGGCACGATCCACGGCTTGCGGGCGAGCAGCCAGGCGAGCGCCAGCTGGGCCGGAGTGGCGCGCGCACGCGCGGCAATGCCCTCGAGCAATGCCACCAGCGCCTGGTTGGCCGCGCGCGCCTCGGGCGTGAAGCGCGGCAGCTGGCTGCGGAAATCTTTGGCGTCGAACGCGGTGCCGGTCGCCATCTTGCCGGTGAGGAAGCCGCGGCCGAGCGGGCTGTAGGGCACGAGCCCGATGCCGAGCTCCTCGAGCGTCGACATGACCGTGGTTTCGGGCTCGCGCCACCAGATCGAATACTCGGCCTGCAGCGCGGTGACGGGCTGCACGGCGTGCGCGCGGCGGATCGTGTGCGCGCCCGCCTCGGACAGGCCGAAATACCTGACCTTTCCCGCGGCGATCAGATCCCTGACGGCGCCCGCGACGTCTTCGATCGGCACCTCCGGATCGACGCGGTGCTGGTAGAAGAGATCGATCGTCTCGACGCGCAGGCGCTTCAGCGAGGCTTCGGCCACGTCCCTGATGTGCTGCGGCCGGCTGTCGAGCCCGACCTGCCGGCCGTCGCCGTCGATCTTGAATCCGAATTTCGTCGCGATCGCGACCTGCCCATGGAACGGCGCGAGCGCCTCGCCGACGAGTTCCTCGTTCGTGTACGGGCCGTACATCTCCGCCGTGTCGAACAGCGTGATGCCACGCGCGACGGCCGCGCGTATCAGCGCGATCATTTCCTGCTTGTCGCCGGGCGGGCCATAGCCGTGGCTCATGCTCATGCAGCCCAGTCCCAGCGCCGACACTTCCAGGCCCTGGCGGCCCAACTTGCGCTTTTCCATGATGCGCGCAGTTTAGCCTCATCCGCCTCGATGCGACGCCCCCGGCAGGATTTGCATTCCGGCGCGCACCTATGTAGACTTGCAACCATGGGTAGGCCGGATGACAACGTCCGCATCTCTCTCCAGACGCTGCACGTGCTGGAAGCCTTCCTCGATGATCCCACCGAACCACTCGCCGGCGCCGACGTTCAGAAGCGCAGCGGGCTGGCCTCGGGCACGTTGTACCCGATCCTGCTCCGCCTGGAAGCGGCGGGCTGGTTCACCAGTCGCTGGGAAAACGTCGATCCCTCCAGCGCCGGGCGACCGCGTCGCCGGCTGTATCGCCTCACGTCCACGGGTTTGAGCCGCGCGAGCGGGATTTTCGCGCGCTTCGCCAGAGGAGTACCGGCATGAACACGCAGCACGGCTTTTCCGGCTGGTTGGTGCGGCGCGCCGCCGCCGCGGCGCCGGCATCGCTGTCGGAGCGTCTCGCGGAAGAGTGGCTGGCAGACCTGGCCACGCGGCGCGCGCACCTGTCGCGGCTGGTGTTCGCGCTGGGCTGCTGCCGGGCCGTGCCGATCATCGCGCGCGATTTTCCGGGCAGGGCGCTGACGGCAGGCGCGGCGGGTGCGGGCGCGGCGACGACCGTGTACGGCCTGCACGCCTCGCCGTCGTGGCCGCGACGCCCGGGCGCGATGTTCGTCATCGTCGCGCTGCACGTCGTGGTGATCTTCGCGTTCGCATCGATATTCAAGCCTGGCGCGCCGCCGCGTGAGCCGGGCGTCATCAAGGGCGAAATCTTCACGCCGCCGAGGCCCGCCGAACCGCCGTTGCCCAGGCCAAAGGCGACGCTGGCCGAGACGCACGTTGAATCGCTGACCTTCAACGATCGCGTGGCATTTCCGGCCGAGCCGACGTCGATCACGTTCATCGGCCAGCCCGACGTTGACGTCGGCGGGACTGTCGCCGACGTCAGCCGCGTGCCCGGCGGCCCCGGCGCCGGTTTCCCCAATGCGCAGGAGTTCTATCCTTCATCGGCCAGGCGACTGGGAGAGCAGGGCGTTGCCGCCGTGCGCGTGTGCGTGGATGCGAGCGGACGACTCCGCGGGCCACCCACGGTGGCGCAGTCCGCCGGCAGCCCCCGGCTCGATGAGGGCGCCGTGCGCCTCGCGCTCGCGGGCTCGGGCCACTATCGTCCGTCGAAGGAAAACGGCCGCGCCGTGGATTCCTGCTTCGCATTCCGCGTGCGGTTCACGCTGCAATAGCGGCATCGGCCGCGTCCAGCAGCTCTCGCACGTTGAACAGCGTGGCATTCGTCATCACGACGGTGCCGATGCCCGCATCTGCGTACAGGCGCATCAGGCAGTGGAATCCGCCTCCGCCGCCTTCCTTGTAGTAGTAAGGCTTCCGGCCGAGCGAACCCATGTGCCAGCCGAGCGTCATCGGGATCGGCCGCCCGTTGGCGGCCTGCTGCGCCCGCATGAGCTCGCGCGCCCGATCGCCGAGCAGCGCCGAATGCGCGCGCAGCTGGTCCTGCAGGAATCGCGCGAAGGCCAGTGCGCTTCCCACCACGCCCCCGAATGCAGCTCCGTTCACGTACAGGTCGCGCAGCGTCACCCAGGATCCGCGTGGCTCGGCGATCAGGCTGCGATCGATGAGCCAGGGCCTGAGCAGGCCAAACAGCGAGTAGCGCTCCAGGTAGCCGCGGGCGTGTGACGCTGGGGCCGGAATTTCGTAGCCAAGTCGCGTGCCTCCATGGCCGAGCCTTGCGGCGATGTGCCGCGATACGTAAGCGGTGAAGGGCTCGCCGCTGACCGCCTCGACGATAAAACCCAGCAGCCAGTAGCCGATGTTCGAATAGCCGTAGCGCCTGCCCGGTGCCGAGCGCAGGCGCGGATGGCGACGCAGCACCACATCGAGATGCGATCGTTCGTCGAACGCGCCGTCGTCGGCCGCGTGCACCCACTTGAGCGGCATCGGATTGGGAATCCCGGCCGTGTGGCACAGCAGCTGGCGGATCGTGACCTCGGCGCCATACGGCTGCCAGGGGATGATGCGTGCAATCGGTTCGTCGAGCGCGACGGCGCCCTGCTCCACGAGTTGCAACACCGCCACGGCGGTGATGGTCTTGCTCATCGAGAAGGCCATCATCGTGGTGTCGGCCGCCATTGGGCGCCGCGTCGCCAGGTCCGCCAGGCCCGCGTGGCATTCGAACAGCACCGAGTCGCGATCGACGACCGCGTACTGGATCCCGGGAGCCCGCGAGCCCTGGACCACCGCCCGGATCAGGTGCGCGGCAGGCTCGAAGTCTCCCGATGTCAATTGATCTGCGCCGAGGCGTAGTGCAGCAGCATGATGACGAACAGCAGGCCGACTCCCAGGTAATGGAGCCAACGCGCCCGCCAGGCTGACAGCGCCAGCGCGATCAGCAGCGGCGCGGTCATCAGCGTCCATATCAGGACCAGCATCGACCAGGGCACTTTGTCCGGTTCGCCGCCCGCGAAGAACACGCCAAACGCCACGTACACGAGCTGGAACAACGCCACCAACGCCCAGAAATAGCGGCTGTTGCCGGCGTAGTAATCGCGCAGGTTCGTCTGGCTGTCGGCTTCGTCTGGCAAGCTGGCGGCGGCCACGAGGAACAGCAGGAACAGCTGGCCGACCAGGCCCAGGTAGAAGAGGAAATGCCGCGTCGCGCTGAAATTACGCACGCCCCAGATGTCGAACCACATGTAGACGGCCATGCACAGCGCGTACGCGGCGGCCAACAATGCGAGCGGGTCCCAGGTGACCTGCGAGCGGTGGCGCAGCAGGCGATGGAAGCTGGCGGCGACGTCGGCCACCGCCAGGCCGATCAGCACCGAAAAAATGCCCAGTGAGTACTCGAATGCCCTGACTTCCGGCGTCATATCGCTGCCACGTCGTTCCGCCCGATCAGGGCATTGGACACCAGCCGGGCGCACGCGGCAACCGTCCACTGAAATGTCATTTCCGGCGCATGCCACGCGGCCTTACACTGGCGGCCCGGCGGAAGACCCGGGTCTATGGAAATCCGACTCGAGCAACGACGCATCCTCGTCACCGGCGCCAACTCAGGCATCGGCGCCGCGATCGCGCGGCAGCTCGCCGCCTGTGGCGCGCGCGTCGCGGTCAATTACATCGTGCACCCGGAAGCAACCGAAGCACTGCTGGCCGAGTTGCACGCGGCCGGCGCGCAGGCTATCGGCGTCGCGGGCGACGTCAGCGACGCCACGCAGGTGGCCGCGATGTTCGCCGAGGTCGATCGCCAGTGGGGCGGCATCGACGCGCTCGTCAACAACGCCGGCATCGATGGCGCGCATGCGCCTGCGTGGGAAGCCGACCCCGCCGCCTGGGAGCGCGTGCTGCGCATCAACCTGTATGGTGCTTTCCTGTGCGCCCGCGAGGCGCTGCAGCGCATGGTGGCGCAGCGGCGTGGCGTCGTGCTGAACATGTCCTCCGTGCACGAGCGCATCGCCTGGAGCGGCTTCAGCGCCTACACCTCGAGCAAGGCGGGACTGGCGATGCTGACGCAGACGCTGGCGCAGGAAGCGGCGCCGTTCGGCGTGCGCGTGCTGGCGCTCGCGCCAGGCGCCATCCGCACGCCGATCAACCAGGACGTGTGGAGCAATCCCGACACGCTGCGCGACCTGTTGACGAAGATCCCGCTCGGACGCATGGGTGAGCCCGATGAGGTGGCAAGGGTTGCGACCTTTCTGGTGTCGGACGCTGCCTCCTACATGACCGGCAGCACCGTCTTTTGCGACGGCGCGATGACCGACTACCCGGAGTTCGCCCATGGCGGGTGAATGCGATGGCTGAGAACTACGCGCCGGGCTGGCCCGGCATTCCGGGGCGCTGGACTTCCGCCGCGAAGAGCGGCGTCGGCACCGCGCTCGGCGGCAGCTCGATCTGGTTCACGCTCTCGCACGGCATCATCAACGAGATCTACGCGCCGCGCATCGACGAGGCCGTCACGCGCGATGTCGGCTTCCTCGTGGCCGGGCCGGACGGATTCATCGCCGAGATCAAGCGCCACGCGCGGCACGTGACGCGTTGCCCGCGGCCGGGCGTGCCGTACTACGCGGTCGGCGCCGAGTGCCTGCAGGGGCGCTTCCGGTTGCAGACCGAGATCATCACGGACGCGGAG
>Ga0335070_10007704_pt1 | contig 12615 bp, 9 predicted proteins | sample Lox_Sample_13_FD_206722 | JGI IMG/M metagenome (GOLD analysis project Ga0335070, IMG submission 206722) | Soil microbial communities from Loxahatchee National Wildlife Refuge, Florida, United States - Lox_Sample_1.3 | ecosystem: Environmental > Terrestrial > Soil > Wetlands | place: USA: Florida...
CGAGATCGGCAAAGCTCTGAATGGCCTTGAGGTACGACGGCAGGAAATCAACTTCAGTGATTGCGGCTCCCTGAGCGGCCCGCGGGACGACCTTGCCGAGATTCGACTCAATGGACGAAATAATGGAGGGCTTGCCCGAGCCGCCGTACCAGGCTTTGTACTTCACGCCGTTCCACTGCGCGGGATTGTGCGACGACGTGATCATGATGCCGCCTGCGGCCTTGCGCTCGCGCACTCCGAAGCTGAGCGCGGGCGTGGGCGTGACCGCGTTGGCCAGCATCACGGGAATGCCAGTTGCTGCGACCACTTCAGCGCATGCGTGCGCAAATGCCTTCGACCCAAAGCGCGTGTCATAGCCAATGCAAATGCCTTTCTTCGGGTCTTCGTCGGCAGATCCGCTGCGCGAGTGGAGGTAAGCCGCGACGGCTCCAGCGGCGATGCGCACGTTGGCGAATGTGAAGTCGTCGGCAATGACGCCTCGCCAGCCGTCGGTTCCGAACTTGATTTGAGGTTGAGGCATGGTTGGGCCAAGGCTCCAGATAAAACAAAGAAAAACAATAACAGGCCAAGCGTGGCGTGTACACGGGTAGCCTGGGGAGTCGCGTCCCAGGTTGGCGGATTCGTTGAGGCTGCGGCAAAGGCTCCCGGCGTGGAGTATCCTTTCTGAAAACATTGAGAGTAGCGATCATTGGCGGCGGCATTGTGGGCCTGGCGACGGCCTACCGGCTCCTGGAGCGTCATCCTTCGGTGAAGGTGACGGTGCTCGAAAAGGAATCGGGCCCCGGCCGCCATCAGACCGGCCACAACAGCGGCGTGCTTCACTGCGGCCTCTATTACAAGCCCGGCTCGACGAAGGCGCGGCTGGCAGTGCGAACAGCATGGTGTGCCCTACGAGCTGTGCGGCAAAACCGTGGTAGCGGCCGATCCGGAAGAGATTCCTCGCCTGCACGCGCTTTTGGAACGCGGCAAGGCCAACGGCGTGGAAGGGCTGCAACTTTTGGGGCCGGAGCAGGTCCGCGAATACGAACCACACGCTGCGGGACTCGCTGGAATCCGTGTTCCCCAGGAAGGAATCGTGGACTACGGCGCGGTTTGCACCGAGCTGGTAAAGGCAATTCAAGCCCGAGGCGGCGAACTCCGGTTTTCGTCGGAGGTGACGCGCGCGAAGAGATCCGCTGCCTGGAGTATCGAGATAAAGAGCGAGTCGGGCAGCACGGCCTGCGAAGCGGATTTCCTGATTAATTGCGCGGGATTGCAATGCGACCGCGTGGGCCGGCGCGCCGGCAGCGGCGACCGCGCAAAGATCGTCCCTTTTCGCGGCGAGTACTACACGCTGCGACCTGAGCGGCAACATTTGGTAAAGAATCTGATCTACCCCGTGCCGGATCCGAAGTTTCCATTCCTCGGTGTGCACTTTACGCGGCAAATTCACGGCGGCGTGGAGTGCGGGCCTAACGCGGTGCTGGCTTTTGCGCGCGAGGGCTACCGTCACACAGATTTTTCTGTCCGCGACACGCTGGAGACGATGACCTATCCCGGGTTCTGGAAGTTCTTTGTTCGCTATCCACGCATGTGCTGGGAGGAGTTCAAGCGATCGTACAGCAAGACGCTATTTTGCCGGTCCTTGCAGCGCTTGGTTCCCGAACTCACGTTGGACGATCTTGCGCCGGGCGGCTCCGGCGTGCGTGCGCAAGCGCTTTCGCCCTCCGGCGAGCTCATGCAGGATTTTCACTTCGTCGAGCGCGAAGGCGCATTGCACGTCCTCAACGCGCCGAGCCCGGCAGCTACAGCTTCGCTGGCGATTGCTGACGCGATTCTGGATCAGGCGCAGGAAGCACTGGGGGCTTCCTTCGGCCGTTGAAGGGTGATGCAGGCAGGGACCTGCAGCGGTGTAAACTAGTTACGACCCCAGAGCCGGTTCGCAGAGGCGGACCGGCTGCGTTATGTCGGGACGTGGCTCAGCCTGGTAGAGCACTCGCTTGGGGTGCGAGGGGTCGGCAGTTCAAATCTGCCCGTCCCGACCATTGACTTCCTGATCCCTCTCCCGCCGAGGCGGGATCGGGATTTCGCCTCAAGGCTCCCGTCGCTTCCGCTCCTCACGCCTTGAAAACGGCTCAAATTTAAATCTGCTCTTCCCGACCATCTTCACTCCGCAAAACTGAGTCTGCCTGCCTCATCCTTCGCCTGGCTTTGTTGACCATGGCACCAACATGACTTTTGTCATATACCCAAAACTACATTCTTCAAGCATTGTTGAGAGACAGGCAGCAGACCCCAAGGTGACCAGGGACCGGCGGTAGCGGGCGGATGGAGCGTGCTCGCGATCCGATTCGGCAAGCGCTCGGCGACGAGAGCAGAGGCGGCGCATGAATTCCCCCCAATTGCGTTACACAGTGCAATCAAGCACCCATCGGTGCGAACGATCAGCCACCCAAAAGTACGGCGCCAAATTCCGCGCGCTCATTCTGTTTGCGGCTGCGGCTGGCCTTGCCGGCTGCACGCAGAAGACTCCGACGTTGAAGCAAGTACCCCCGCCCACCATCAGCTCGTTTTCCGCGAGCCCGGCCTCGATCACGAATGGCTCAACCACCACGTTGACCTGGGCCACTTCGAATGCAACGGGGATCGCAATTACGCCCGGGACGTTTGCATCGACGTCGGCGGGCGGAACTGTGGTGCTGAGCCCCACTGCAACGACCACATACACGCTGACGGCAACGAACACGACTGCATCGGTGACGGCGACGGTAGTGGTGACCGTGAATCAGCCGAGCAAGCCAACGATCAGCTCGTTCACTGCAAGCCCCACGAGCATCGCATTGGGCGGCATTAGTACGCTGAGCTGGGCGACTTCAGGCGCGACGACGATCAACATCGCGCCGGGAAATCTTGCGTCGACATCAGCGAGCGGAAGCGTAAACGTGAGTCCGGAAACGACAACCAACTATGTGCTGACCGCGACCAATGCGGCAGGTGCGGTGACGGCCACGGCAACGGTGACGCTGACGTCTTCCGGCGGGCCACTTTCAATTACGACGACAAGCTGCCCGGGCGGCACGCAAAACACGGCCTATGCGGGATGCACGATTGCGGCGACAGGCGGGAATCCTCCCTATACATTTTCGATCGACGACAGTGGCACCTACCCGCCGTTGCCTGAAGGAATGACGATGGACGCGGTGTCTGGCGAGATCACGAGCCCACTAATCGGCGGCCAGGGAACCTACACGCCGGAGTTCATCGTGACGGATGCTACGAAAGCGACCAACCTGCCGGTGGACACGTCGCCCGCAGCGCCAATGTATAGCGGCTATTTGCCGGAGACGATCAAGCCATTTTTTGGAAACAATTCGAATGCGCCATTTCCGAATGGAATTCCCGCGATCGAAGTTCCGGCGAACCAGCCCGACGTTTCGGTGGCGACGACGGTGTATCAGTCGTACTTTACTTCGGGGCCGATTCCGGCATACGCGCCAGTGGAAGGCACAAGCAACTCAACAGGCGATCGGCACGTGCTGGTTTATCTGGAGCCGGCCAACGGAAAGAACCCTGCGCTCTACGAGATGTGGCAGGGAATCTATCTGGATGGGCCGTGGACCGACTCTTCAAACGCCGAATGGCCGAACGTTGCCACCGACGCACTGACGCCGCAAGGGCAAGGAACGTCGGATGCGGCAGGCTTGCCTGTAGGACCGCTGCTGGCGAATGCCGATGAGGTGATCGGGACGGGCACACCGACTGCGCCGAATGGGACCGTGAAGCACCCGATTCGATTCACGCTGAATCACATGCTGAATTACTGGGTGTGGCCCGCTACGGAAACGGCGGGAGTGGGAAGCTGCAAGGATTCGAACGGCACCGCGATTCCGGTGGAAAGCGAAGTTTCGCAGGCAACGCCGCCACAAAGCTGCACCATGAGCGGAGCTGCGGGAGAGATTTACCGCCTGAAGGCTTCAGTCGCCACGCCAACGTGCGCGGCGACAAGCCCGCAGGCGGCCATCATCATCACAGGGTTCCGGAATTACGGAATCATCCTGGCCGATAACGGCGATAGCGGCGGGTTGATCGGGACGCCGGACGCGCGCTGGAACGATGCGGATCTGGAGTGCCTGACCAGCCTGACGCTCGGTGATTTTGAGCCGGTGAACGTGTCGAGCCTGATGGTGAGTAACGACAGCGGGGCGACGAGCCACTAAGACGAAGCGCCTCGCGTCCGGAAAACTCTCCAGACGCGAAGCGTGTTCGAACTGCTGCTATGCGCTGTACGTAGCACCTAGTGCCGCAGCCTGCGGACGGCTTTTGTGTCCGGCTTCTTTCATCACCGGCGGAACTTCAGGATCGGAGACGAAGCTCTGCCAGCCCTTCTCATCCCAGTCAAACACAACCCAAACGCGGTCGGTCTGATTGGGATCGCGGAAGACGAGCGCGCCTTTTGACCCATGTTGGCGGCGCTTGTCTGCGCCCTTGGTTGAGAAGACATTCAGGAAGCGGTCGAAATCTTCGACGGTTGTAGTTGCGAGAATCACGGTTTTTCTCCTTTGAGTGAAGTGAATTTTTTGATTTTTGGGATTGGTTTTTGAGATTCAGGCGGTGACGGTCTCAGCGGCTTCAATCGCGCCCACGACGCGTTCTCTGGGGTCGATCGTGCCCAGGCTCTTGACGACGTTGAACACGCCGCCTTTGGCCTGCGCGATGTACATGTTCATACGGGCGTGATGCTGACCGGGCACCATCTCAGCTGGCCCGCCGGGGCCCTCCGCGATCCTGGCGTGGTCCAGCGCCCTGATCACATCCTGCTGATTGAGCGAGCCTGCCTCTTTTACCGCTGCTTCCCAGAACTTGAGTCCGCGATAGAGGCCCGTGCAAGCGCCGCCGGCGGTGAACTTCGCGTCGCCCGGGAAAAGCCTGTCATATTGTGCATGCAGCTGCGCGCTGAACGGATCGTTGACGGTGCCGTAGTAATCGAGGCAGCCATACAATCCCTCAACATGCGCGGGCGGAGCAAAGTTGAGAAAGTTCTCGTCGAAGTAGGTGCACACCAGATGGCCGCCGCGCTTGGCGAAGCCGGAGTTGTGGAGTTCCTCGAGGAACGGAAAGACGCCGGGGGGCACGATGGTGTTGAACACAACCTCGGCGCCGGTGGAGGCGATTCGCGCCACGGTTTCGCGATAATCGATGTGATCGAGGGGATAGTATTCCTCGCCAACGATTTTGCCGCCGTTACCTTCAACCAACTCGCGGACCTTACGGTTCATGGTGTGTGGCCATATGTAGTCGGCCGACGGCAGGTAAAACTTTTTTGCCCCTGTCTTCCGCATTAACCATGGGATGAGCGGCTCTACCTGCTGCGCCGGAACCGGGCCAGTGCAGAAGATGAGCGGGTCGCTCTCTTCGCCTTCGTACTGCTCGGGATAGATGTAAAGCGTCTTTCCTTTCTCTACAACGGGCCCTTTGATTGCCTGCCGGGTGGAACTGTAGATTCCGCCGAAGACCACGTCGACGTGATCCTGCTCAACGAGCTTGGTTGCCTTGGCAGCCGCTACGCTGTCTGTGGTGGCGCCATCTTCAACGATCAGTTCAATCTGCCGCCCCAGCAGCCCGCCGCGTGCGTTGATATCGTCGATGACCATTTTGGCCACGTTGGCATTGGCGTTGCCGGCGAACGAAAGCGCGCCCGTCAGCTCCGCGATGACCCCTACCTTGATTTGTTGATTTCCTGCTTTGGATTCCTTCATGGCATTCCCTCCATTGTTGGCACTCGCTTTTGGCGAATGGCTGATGAATCGGCGCTGACCTCGCTGAAGCTGGCTACCCTGCGCCGAAAAAGGGAGCGCCCTTCGGTGATGTCGAGTTTTTCCTTGACCGCCCGCGGTCATTCGTGTTCGATTGAGTACCAGAAATACTCCCACTCATCAGGGCCCCGCATCGGGAGAGTTCCCTATTTTTCAAAAACCGCTTCGTTTAGGTGAATTCGTCGCCACCCTGGCCCTCGCGCAGGACAATGCGTTCGGCCAGCCACTGGAGTCGCAACTGCGCTCCTGCCTGCTTGCCGCGTGGATTTCAGAGGCGGCGGGCTTCAGGAAAGAATTCTGCGATACCGTCTATTGGGTGGCGCTGCTGAGGTATGTGGGCTGCACCGGCCATGCACACGAGGTGGCTACTGTCTTCGGCGACGAGATTGCCATCCGCGCGCAAACGCTGGTCCACGACGCCGCCAATCCTGCCGAAGTGATGCACGACGTTGTGGCCTTTGCGACGGCCGGCCGCTCCGAGGAAGAGAAAGAACAGATCGTCAAGATGATTCAGCAGACCGCGCACGAGTGGGCGGTGCACAACTTCAAATCCGGGTGCGAAGTGGCCGACATGCTCGCCGAGCGGCTCGGGTTCGAACCTGCTGTTCGCGATGCGCTGCGTTTTACCTTCGAGCGGTGGAATGGCAAAGGCTTTCCCATGCACGCCAGCGGTGAGCAGATTCCGCTGCCCATGCGCGTAGTGCACCTAAGCCAGGACATGGAGGCGATCGGGCGGCTTTTTTCTCCGGCCAAGGCAATTGAAGCGGCGCGTGAACGCCGCGACCGGACCTACGACCCGGCGCTAGCCGACTTGTTTGTGCAGCATGGCGCGGACTGGTTCAAGAAACTCGACTCGATTGAGCCCTGGGATGCAGTGCTCGCGCATGAGCCGGAACCGCATCGCTTGCTCGAAGGCGATGCTTTGGACAATGCGCTGACGGTGGCCGCTGACTTTATCGATTTGAAGTCGCCCTACATGGCTGGGCACAGCCGGCGATGCGCAGAGTTGAGCGCGGAGGCCGCGCGGATGCTTGGCTTCGCCGATGACGCGGTGAACGCGGTGCGCCGGGCAGCGCTGGTGCACGACTTTGGTACGACTGCGGTGTCAAACGCCATCCTCGATAAGCGCGGCTCGCTCACGCGCGCCGAGTTCGACCGCATTGAGCTTCACCCCATGCTGACGGAACAGATGCTGCGCCGCTCGCCTGCCCTGGCAATGCTGAACCCGGTGGCGGCCGCGCATCATGAGAAATGCGACGGCTCTGGCTATCACAAGCGGACGCGCGCCGACCAGGCAGACGTTGGCGCATGCGTGATGGCGGCAACGGAAATCTACATTGGGATGACCTCAGAGCGCCCGCACCGCCCGGCTTTCACCGGTGCGGAAGCCGCGGAAGAATTGCGCCGGCTCGCCTCGCAGGGCTTGCTGGATCAGCGCGCCACACAAGCGGTGCTCGCGGCGGCGGGACACACGGATGGAAAAAACGGCGCGCTCAGCCGGTCCCAAAATCCCGGAGGGCTCTCAAGCCGCGAAGTAGATGTATTGCGGCTGGCCTCGCGCGGATTCACGACGCAGGAGATTGCAGACCGGCTCTTTATTTCGCCCAAAACCGCCGATCACCACATTCAGCACATCTATAACAAGATCGCTGTGAGCACCCGCGCTGCTGCGGCGCTCTGGGCCATGCAGAACGCAATCGTTCAGTGATCCGGATCGGTTCTGCGTTTGCTCAATGGGATGGCGGTACGTATTCGGCGGGCAGCGCCGAGCCTTCGCCGAAGAAGAACTGCTCCATCTGCTCGACGAGGAATTGCTGCGCCTGAGGTGTCCAGGGCTGAAGCCGATACTCGTTCAGCAGCATCTTCTGGTGGTTGACCCACTCGCCCCAAGCGGCTTTTGACACGTTCTTATAGATCTTCTGGCCAAACTCCGAGTCGAAGGGCGGCTCGTCCAGGCCCTCCATTTCTTTTTTGTAGCGAACGCAAAAAACGGTGTGCGCCATCGAAATTGCTCCCGAAACTTATTGTAATTCGGCGCCCGTGAGTTCAGGGACAGACCGGGTATGAACAAAGCATGATTTCACTTGACAAGATGGCAGGCGGCGGGTTGTTCTATCTCCACCTCGCTTGACGCCCTCGGCCCAACTGGCTGAACTCCCTGGGATACGCAGGGCGTTCGCAGAGGCGAAGAAGCCCCCTCCCTCAAAACCGTTCTTCCCGTAAAGGAGAGTTGCTATGGCCGACGAACCGAACACTGCAGCAACAGCCAGTTCAGGATTGTCTGAGGATGCCGCCAGCGGCCTTGCCTACCTGACGATTATCCCGGCGATCATTTTTCTGGTAGTTGCGCCTTACAACACAAACCCGAAGGTCAAGTTCCATGCCTGGCAGTCGATCTTTCTGGGCTGCTCATGGGTTGTGTTGTGGGTCCTCAATATCGTGCTCGCGTTTATACCGATTATCGGATGGATTCTGATGCTGGTCCTCGCCCTGGGCTTGTTCATCGTTTGGCTCATAGCCATCATCCAGGCGTTCCAGGGGAAGAGATTCGTCATTCCGGTGATCGGGCCTCTCGCCGCAAAGCAGGCGGGAGTATAGGCAACGGCGGCAGGGCTTGAGGCCGCTTGCCGCCGGCGTTCACCGTTTTCTGCCTTTCTTGAATCGCCGCTTGCTCCCTCCACGGGGCTGCGGCGATGAGTTTTTGTGTCTGTCCTTCTTTGGTTTTTTCGCTTTTGCCGGTGCGGATTTTTTCCCGGTCAGCGGCAACTCTTCCTCAACTAAAGCAAATTGCAGCTTGCGTTCCTGCGCGAGAATGCGATCCAGGATCACCTGGATGCGATCGCCTGCGCGAAAGCGGCGGCCGGTGCGTTCGCCTACGATCTCGTGGGTATTTTCGCGCCAGGTATAGCGGTCGGAGCGGAGCGTGTCGATGGGGACGAGGCCTTCGACGAATAAATCGGTCAACTCGACAAACAGGCCAAACTTGGCGGGGTTGAGCACAAGGGCGGCAAATTCATCTCCGACGCGGTCTTGCATGAAGCGGACTTTCTTCCATTCCACAAGCTCGCGCTCGGCTTCAGCGGCGCGGCGCTCGGTGTAGCTGGTTTCTTCGGCAATCTCGGCGAGTTCGGGTTCCGAGATGGGGGCTGGGATTGGGCCGGAGTCAGATGATTGGGACACATGGCCCCCCACCCTAGCAGAGCTAGGATGGGGCACCCGGGTTGTTGCCTGGCGTTCATTCGGGTGCGACCACGGCGAGCCGAGCCGCGCAGCACTTACCTCGCGCCGGCCGCTGACGCCTTCGCGCAGGAGCGATTTCGCGATGCGGTGGACAATGAGGTCGGGATAGCGGCGAATGGGCGAGGTGAAGTGCGTATAGGACGGCGCAGCCAGCGCAAAATGGCCTTCATTCACTTCGGAATAGCGCGCCTGCGAGAGCGAGCGCAGCATGAGATAGCTGAGGATGCGTTCTTCGGGCTTGCCCTCGATGCGCGCAGCAAGTTTTTGATACATGCGCGGGGTGACGGGAATGTCTTCGGGAACGTCGTGTAGGCGAGGATTGCGGCCCTGCCCGCGCGATTCGCGGCGCTCGGCGCGGACTTGCACTCGGCGGACCGGTAAAGGTCCCAGGCCAAGGGAATAACCAAAGCCGGCGGCAAGCTCTTCGAACTGAATCACCCGGCGCGGATCGGGCTTCTCGTGAATGCGATAGAGCGAGGGGACACCCAGATCTTCAAGCCACACGGCCACGCACTCGTTGGCGGCAAGCATGAACTCCTCGATAATGCGGTTGGCCCAGGTGCGCTCGGCGCGCGTGACGCCGCGCATCTGGCCGTTCTCATCAAACTCAATCACCGGCTCGGGCAAATCGAAATCAATCGAGCCACGTTCCTCGCGGCGCTGATTCATGAGGACGGCGAGTTTTTTCATGCGATGGAAGCGCTCCCGCGCCTCCAGGTCTTGGACTGGGGTTTCCAGTTGTTCAAGAATCGCCGAGACCGCCGTATAGGTCATCCGCGCGGCGGAACGGATCACGCCCTCGACGATCTCAAAGCTCTCAAGATTTCCCGTAGCATCAAGCTGCATGATGCAGCTCAGCACCAATCGGTCTTCATTGGGGCGCAGGCTGCAGATGTCTGTCGACAGCTCCTGCGGAAGCATGGGGATGGCGCGGTCGGGAAAGTAAACGCTGGTGCCGCGGATGCGCGCCTCTTGATCGAGCGCTGAGCCCGGGCGAACGTACTCGGCGACGTCGGCGATGTGAACCTGCAGCTCGTAGCCGCCTGCGCGTTCGCTCACAAGCACCGCGTCGTCGAAATCTCGCGCGGTTTCGCCGTCAATGGTCACGATAGGCAGCGAGCGAAAGTCGGCCCTGTGAGCGGCGATTTCCGGGTCGAAATGCGCCACCTTGCGCGCTTCGGCAAGCACGGCTTCGGGAAAAACCCGCGGAAGCTGATGCTTGCGGATCATCATCTCCACGTCAACGCCAAAATCGTCGGGCGAGCCGAGAACTTCAATCACACGGCCGATGGGCGGGCGCGTGGGCGTGGGCCAGTTGGTGATCTCGACGTCGACAATCAGACCGTCGCGCTCCGCGCCTTCAGGTTTTGGACTGGATCTTCGCTCATCTCCAAGCACCCGATGCGGCGTCGCCGAGCCTGCAGCCGGAATCTCCGCACCGGAAGGAATCACGATGGGCTGCGTCATGCGGTCGTCGAACGGGATGACCACATTGTTACGGCCGCGATCGGCACGCGCCACGCGAAAAGTCCCGACGACCGTTAAGTTCCGGCGCTCGAGAATGCGGACGATGCGGCCCTGCATGCGCCCATCGGCTTTGGGAGGGTCGAGCTCGACCAGAACCTGATCGCCCTGCATGGCGGCATTGATCTCGTTGGGTGGAATAAAGACGTCTTGCGCCGCAGAAGCTGTCGCTGCGCCCGCCGGCGCGGGCTTGCGATTTGGCCGGACAAAGCCGTAACCATCGCGATGCAGATCGAGCCGGCCCGCCACGAGATTTTCCCCGGCCGCCGATGATGTTCGCGACGCCGCTCGGGGCAGGCTCCAATGCTCGCGATCTAAATGAAGCAGCCTGCCGCTTGCCGTCAACCGGGCCAGCTGCTCAAGTAGCAGACGCCGCTCGCGTCCGCCGGCCAAGGAAAGCTCGCGAACCAACTGCTTGTAACCGGCTTTTTGCCCAGCTGAGGCAGCAATCCGGGCGAGCAACTCGCGGTCGGTCATACGCCAAGACTAAGCCAAACAGATGGTTTGCGGGTTGCGGTGACTTTGGAGAGTCGCACTTGCACAGAAATCGCGAAGTTGCCGTAGAATGGGGTTGCGCGTCTCCCTGGCGAAGCCGAAAGTTGATTCGACCGATCGTCGGTAGCCCAGGAGACGGCCGCGGCTTGAAGCGGCAAGCAAATTATTTATTGCAGGCTAGAGCCGTTGGCCTTGCCTTGGCATCCCCAGTCCTTGAAGCGGACAGAATAGGAAGAGAGAACCTTGAGCGCAATGTGGAAACCAAGCCAGACTGGATCATCGATCCCGAACAACACTCCTGAGCCGCAGCACGCGGCACCGCCAGCTCACGTGCCTGAAGCTCCATCGCGGATGCAAGCCGGAAGCGCCGAGCAAGCCACGCTCGGCAAAAGCCTGTTTATCAAGGGCGAGATTACAGGTTCGGAATCTTTATATATCGACGGCAAAGTGGAGGGCGCAATCAACCTTCCCGGCAATCGCCTCACGATTGGACGCAACGGCCAGGTCTCAGCCAACATCACGGCACGCGAAGTGGTTGTGCTGGGCAAAGTGAAGGGCAACGTGTCTGCGACGGATCGCGTGGATATTCGCGCGGAAGGCTCGCTGCATGGCGACGTAGCCGCGGCGCGCATCAGCATTGAGGATGGCGCATTCTTCAAGGGCGGCATCGATATTCGCAAGCCCGATGCGAAGCAGCCATTGCAAGCCACTGGCACCTCCGGGCCGGTTGCGGTCTCCACGCCAGCGATCCAGGAAGTGCACAGCTAAGGCGCAGACCGGCCAAGCGATCGTTCACTTCTCAAGTTGAAGCAAGCGCTTCCGCTCCAGGAGGCGCTTGCGTTTTTGTGCGTCATGGATTGCTTGGGTTGCGCGAGCGAATGTTGCGACGGCGCAGCTTCGCGCCGAAGTCAGCCCATGCGCAGGCGCCGCAAGGTCACCCGCGGCAGCGCCGAGCCTGCTCTGTCCAATATCCACATCGCCACAGCAGTCCACACCGCCAGGCCGCCGATAAGAATTGCGACGTCGGCGATGGACCGCGCACGATGCAGCTCAGCCAGGCGCGGCAGATGGTGGAAGAGGGCGGCAACACACCAGGCGACGAGCCACGCCGCCGCGCCAGCCGCCAAAGCTCCGAGCAAGCAACGGCCCATCTCGGCATAATCCAAATTGGCGAGCGAAACCATTCGCCGCTTATGCAGAAGCAATGCAATCGTCAGTGTCTGCAGCGCAATGCCGATGTCGGAAGCGAGGGCGAGGCCCATGGCACCGCGCCATTGGAAGAGAACATAGTAGATCGGCAGCGAAACAACGGTGACGATGGTGCTGGCCACCATGGGGACGAAGGTGTTTCCGGCTGCATAAAATGCGCGCGAGTAGATGGCCTGCGCCGACCACAGAAACAGCGAAACCGAAAAGACCGCGAAGTAGGAGGAGCAGAGCCGCGCGTCGTCGGCTGAAAAATGCCCGCCCGTAAAAACCAGATCGATGGCCGGCCAGCCCAGCGCCACCATCATTGAAGCCACGAGAAGACTGAGCGAAGCCACACGCGAAACAGAATCGGCTA
>Ga0335070_10007705_pt1 | contig 12613 bp, 12 predicted proteins | sample Lox_Sample_13_FD_206722 | JGI IMG/M metagenome (GOLD analysis project Ga0335070, IMG submission 206722) | Soil microbial communities from Loxahatchee National Wildlife Refuge, Florida, United States - Lox_Sample_1.3 | ecosystem: Environmental > Terrestrial > Soil > Wetlands | place: USA...
CGGCCGGATTCGAGGCGAGCGCATCCCCGGCCGCACGGATGGACATGGCCCCGTCGGACGCGGCCGGCGCGCGCCGGGCGGAGGCGCCGCGGTTCACGGGACGTTTCGAAAACGGCCGCCTCGCCGAGCTGGTCGTCCCGGACGACCTCCGCGCCGCCGAGTCGGGACGCACGGGAGGTCCGCCCGGGTCCGGCCTCAGGACGCTGTCGGCCGGCTTCGCGCGCCTCACGTTCGGCGCCGGGCTCACGCTGGACACCGGGACGTTCGACCGGAACGTCGCGGCGACGGACGGCACGCGCGCGGCGGTCAAGGCGCCGCATGCCACGCTCCGGGGCCGCGACGAGACGGCCGTCTTCTCCGGCGAGCCGGGCGTTCCCGCCGACTATCGCGACGAGCACGGCACGATCCGCGCGCGGACGCTCGCGTGGAACCGCCGGGAGGAGCGCGTGGACGCGGCCGGCGACGTGAAGACGACGTACCTCGGCGGCGCGGGCGACCGGCGCATCGGCCTCCTCGGAAGCGACAGCGCGGCGCCGTTCTTCTCGGAGTCGGACACGCTCCGCTTCTCGAGCCGGACCTCGAAGGTCCTCCTCACCGGCTCCGTCCGCGCCTGGCAGAACGAGAACGTCCTCCGCTGCGGGTCGCTCGAGCTGGACGACAGGGAGAAGACGCTCCGCGCCGAGCAGAACGTGCGGGCGTTCTTCCGGCGCGAGACCCCGGCGCCGAAGGGAAAGACGGGCAAGGGCGCGGCCCCGGCGGGCCCGGAGACCGTCAACGCCGCCAGCGACGTCCTGACGCACCGGGAGTCCGACCGCTTCGTCCGGCTGGAGGGTCATGCGACGATCACGTCGGGACCCTGGACGATGGACGCCGACGTGACGGACATCCGCCTGACGGAGACGCGCGCGATCGAGTATGCCGAGGCGCGCGGAGCCGTCGTCGTCGAGGACCGCGCAGAGCACCGCCGCGGGGAGGGGACGAAGGCGATCTGGCGGCCCGTGACGGAGGCCGTCACGCTCGAGGGCTCTCCGGCGACCGCGCTCGACGGCCGGGGCAACAAGTCGACCGGCGCCGCCCTCACGTTCCGGCAGGGCCGCTCGCAGGTGGACGTCGAGACCGGCAGCAAGGTGCCGACCGAAACCGTCCTCCGTCCGGAGGGCTCGTGAGCGCCGCGCCGCCTCTTCTGGAAGGACGCGCCCTCCGGAAGGTCTACCGCGGGAGGACGGTCGTCAACGACGTGAACATCCGGGTCGAGGGCGGCGAGGTCGTCGGTCTCCTCGGCCCGAACGGGGCCGGCAAGACGACGACGTTCTCGATGGCGGTCGGGCTCGTGATGCCGGACGCGGGCTCCGTCCTCCTCGACGGCGAAGACGTGACGACCCTTCCGATGTTCCGCCGTGCGCGGCGCGGCCTCGGCTATCTCCCGCAGGAGCCGTCGATCTTCCGGCGGATGACCGCGTTGGAGAACCTCCTTGCGATCCTCGAGACGCTCCCCGGCGACCGCACCGAGCGGGAGAGCACGGCGCACGGCCTCCTCGATCGATTCAAGCTCTCGCACCTCGCGCACTCGGTGGCGGACACGCTCTCGGGCGGCGAGAGGCGGCGCCTCGAGATCGCCCGGGCTCTCACGCTCTCGCCGCGCTTCATCCTTCTCGACGAGCCTTTCGCCGGAATCGACCCGATCACGGTCCTCGACCTGCAGCAGGTCATCCGGGACCTCGCCGGGGCGGGGATCGGGATCCTCATCACGGACCACAACGTCCGCGACACGCTGGCGATCGTGAGCCGCGCTTACATCATCCACTCCGGCACGATCTTCAAGACGGGGTCGCCCGAGACCCTGTCGGCCGATCCCGAGGTGCGGCGCGTGTACCTGGGGGAGACCTTCAGGCTGGACTGAGGCCGATCCGGCCGCGGGGACGGTCTCAGAGCTAGAATCGTGCCAAGGCCGGATCCAAAGGGCCGGGATTCCGATTTCAAATGGGACTCGAACAGAAACTCTCGCTGAGACTCTCGCAGCGTCTCGTCATGACGCCGACGCTGCAGCAGGCGATCAAGCTCCTGCAAATGACGCGCCTGGAGCTCCAGGACGTCGTCAACCAGGAGCTGGTCTCGAACCCCGTCCTCGACGAGGAGGATGCCGCGCAGGGGGAAGGGCCCGACGAGGAGCCGGGGGTCGCCGAGACCCGGGAGCTCGAGCTCGCGTCGTCCGCGGAGGCCCCGGACGCGGCGCTCGAGGCCGCCGTCGCCGACGATCGGGAGTTCGCTGCCGCGGAGACGGCCGCCGACGCCCGCGCCGAGTCCGCCGAGGCGCTTCCCGCGCCGACGTCCGACGTCCCGGCTCCCGAGCCCGTCGTCGACTCTTCGACCGGAGCCACGGACGAGCCGTTCTCGGACCTCGACCTCGAGGCGTACTTCGGCGACTACATGGAGGGCACCTCCACGGCGCCGCGGATGAGCGAGGAAGGCGAGGAGTTCTCGCTCGAGAACCGCCCGGAGTCGCCTCCCGGCCTCGAGGCTCATCTCACCGAGCAGCTCGGCGTATCGGACGCGCCCGCGGACGTGCGCGAGGCCTGCGGCTTTCTGATCGGGAACGTCGATCCGGACGGCTGTCTCCGCGTGACGCTCGAGGAGATCGTCGCGGCGGTCCCGTGCTCCGCCGAAACGGCCGAGAAGGCTCTCGCGCTCCTTCAGTCCTTCGACCCTGTCGGCGTGGGCGGCCGCAGCCTTTCGGAGATCCTCCTCCTGCAGGCCCGCGCCGCGAACGTCGCGACGCCGCTCCTCGTCGAGCTCGTGACCCAGCGGTTCGCGGAGCTCGGCACGAAACCTCCGGCGCTCCTCGCCCGCCAGATGGGCGTGCCCCTCGAGGACATCCAGCAGGCGCTCGAGTGGATCCGCAGGCTCGACCCGAAGCCCGGCCGGCGCTACGACTCGTCGCGCACGATCTACGTCGAGCCGGACGTCGCCGTCGTGAAGGTCGAGGACGACTACGTCGTCGTGTTCAACGACGACGGCCTCCCGCGGCTGAAGGTCTCCGCCCTGTACCGTCGGATGCTCCTGTCGCGCGACGGGAACCTCGACGGCGAGGGGAAGAGCTACCTGCGCGAGAAGATGCGCGCGGCGCAGTGGCTTCTGAAGAGCCTCGACCAGAGAAAGCGCACGATCGTGCGCGTCGCCGAGTCGATCGTGAAAAAGCAGCGCGATTTTCTCGACTACGGCGTTGCGCACCTCAAGCCCCTCGTCCTGCGCGACGTGGCCGAAGACATCGGGATGCACGAGAGCACGGTCTCGCGTGTGGTCTCGAACAAGTGGATGGCGACGCCCCGCGGCCTCGTCCCGATGAAATTCTTCTTCCATTCGGCAATCGCGTCGTCGGCGGGAGAGGACGTCTCGTCCCTCGCCGTCAAGAACAAGATCCGCGGCCTGATCGAGGCCGAGGACGCGGCGCACCCCCTCTCGGACGCCCGGCTCGCCGAGCTTCTCTCCCGCGAAGGGATCCAGATCGCCCGCCGAACCGTCGCGAAGTACCGCGAGGAGCTCCGCATCCCGGCCAGCTCGATCCGCCGGATCGGAGCCCCGGCGCCGCCGGCGGCGCCTCTCGACGTCGCGGCCCCGGAGAACGGCGACAGGTCCGGACCCGCCGAGGGCCCCGAAGGGCCTTCGGAAGAGGAGGAGCCATGAAGACGGACTACACGGCACGTCACATCCGGATCCACTCCGGCGTCCGCGAGGTCGTCGAGAAGAAGCTCGCGCGCCTCGAGCGGGTGCTCCCGCCGCGCGCGGAGGCTCGAATCGTCGTGACCGCCGGGAAGATGGACGTCGAGGTCGAGGTCGCCGTGCTCGGGAAGACACGGACGATCACCGCGGTCGGGCGGGGCGCGGACCAGCGGACCGCGGCCCAGGCGGCGATGGAGCGCCTCGCGGGACAGGCCCGCGAGACCAAGGCGATCGTGAAGGAAACCAAGAAACATCGTCCCTCCGGCGTCCGGGGCGCCGGAACCTGGGCGCCGCCCACGCAGGAGCCCGCGCCGGCCCCCGTTCCGGGGCCGAAGCGCGAGAACGTCAGCCCGCGTGCGATGTTCGAGGAGGACGCCCTCACGCACTTTGCCGCGTCCCGGCGCGAGTTCATGGTGTTCCGCGACGCCGCGTCCGGCCACGCGATCCGGTTCCTGTTCCGGCGGCGCGACGGGGGGCTGCACCTCGTCGTGCCCGAGTAACCGATGCGCAATCCGCCCGAGCCGAAAGCCCCGTCCGTGCGGGCGATCGACCTCAGGTCCCCCGCCCTCGCCTCGCTGAACCTCAAGCTCGTCGCCGGCCACAAGGGTCTCGACCGCCGGGTCGACTGGCCCCGGGTCCAGAAGCCCGGCCTCGCGATCGCCGGCTTCATCGACTACGTGAAGGAGAACCGGGTCCAGATCCTCGGGGCGTCCGAATTCAACTACCTGAAGACGCTCCCGCCGTCCGTCGTCCGCGAGAGGCTCGAGGCGTTCACGGACCTTCCGCTGTCGGCGGTCGTCGTCACGAAGGGAATCCACCCCGGCTCCGTGCTGACCGGCCTGTGCCGCCGCCGGAACATTCCGCTCTTCACGACGGAGCGGCTCACGAGCAGCGTCATCGAAGGCCTCACGGCGTTCCTCGAGGAGTCCCTCGCGCCCCGCGCGACGCTGCACGGAGTCCTCATGGAGGTCGGCGGCCTCGGAACGCTGCTCCTCGGCGATTCGGGGGTCGGCAAGAGCGAGTGCGCGCTCTCTCTCGTGCAGCGCGGACACCGCCTCGTCGCGGACGACCTCGTCGTCGTCCAGAGGTTCCCGAACGACGTCCTGATCGGCTCGTCCTCGGGTCTGATCCGCCACCACATGGAGCTGCGCGGCCTCGGGATCGTGAACGTCCCGATGCTCTTCGGCGTCGCGGCGGTCCTCGAACGCCACACGGTCGAGTTCGTCATCCAGCTCAAGGACTGGGACGACCAGACCGAGGTGGACCGCCTCGGACTCGACGACGAGTTCGAGGACATCCTCGGCGTCGCCGTGCCCCGGGTGAGGATGCCGGTCGCGACGGGCCGCGACGTCGCGCTCCTCGTCGAGATCGCGGCCCGCAATCAGCTCCTGAAACGCCGCGGCTTCAACGCCGCCCGGGAGATCGCGCAGCGGGTGCACGACGAGATCGTCCGCAAGGCGGCCGCCGACCATCTCGCGCGGCGCACCCGGCGGCGACTCACGGCTCGGGAGCGCGAGCGATGAGCGAAGGGTCCCGCCTCGTCATCGCGACGGGGCTCTCAGGCTCGGGGAAAAGCTATGTCGCGCACGCCCTCGAGGACATCGGCTACGCGACCGTCGACAACCTGCCGCTTTCCCTCCTCGAGGAGTACGCGGGGGAAGTCGCGGCCGACCGGACGGCGCACAAGCGGAACGCCGTCGTTCTGGACGTGAGGAACCCGGATTTCGCGACGCGCTTTCCGGAGCTCCTCGAGGCGCTCCGCAGCCGGCTCCCGATCACGCTCCTCTTCCTCGACTGCGAGGAAAAAGCCCTCCTGAACCGCTTCTCCGAGACGCGCCGGCCGCATCCGCTGGGCGCGGGCCGTTCGGTTGCCGAAGCCGTCGCCTACGAGCGGCGCGAGCTCGCCGAGGTCAAGGCGAAGGCCGACCTCGTCATCGACACGACCGTCATGACCGTCCACGAGCTTCGCGCCGCGGTTGCCGAGCATTTCCGCGAGCCGGGGGATCCCGGCGTCCTGGCGGTCTCGCTCGTGTCCTTCGGGTTCAAGCACGGCCTGCCGCCCGCGCTCGACCTCTGCTTCGACGTCCGGTTCCTCGCGAATCCGCACTTCGACGCGGTCCTGCGCCGGCGTACGGGCAAGGACCCCGAAGTGGCCCGGTTCATCGAGGCCGGCGAGCAGACGGAGCCGTTTTACAGGCAGCTTCGCGGGTTCCTGGAGTTCTGTCTTCCGAATTACCGGCGGGAGAACCGCGCGTACCTCACGATCGGGATCGGCTGCACGGGCGGGCGCCACCGCTCCGTCTACGTGGCCGAGCGCCTCGCGCGCGACCTGACCGCGATGGGGTATCCCGTGCGGGTCTCCCACCGTGACGAGGCGCTCGACTGACATGACCGCTCCCGCCGCCCCCTTCGTGGGTCTCCTCCTCCTGTCCCACGGTCCCCTCGCGAACGCTCTCCTGGAGACCGTCCGCATGCTCGAGCCGGACGAGCCGGAAGACATCGGCGCCCTCTCCCTCGCGTGGGACGAGGCGACCGAGGCCGCGACGCGCCGGCTCGAGAAGGCGATCGCCGACCACGACGACGGCCGTGGCGTCGTCATTCTGACGGACATGTTCGGCGGGACGCCCTCGAACCTCGCGCTCGCGTTCCTCGATGCCGGAAAGATCGAGATCGTCACGGGGATCAACCTCCCGATGGTCGTGAAGGCGCGCGCGCTCGCCCGCGAGGGAAAGGGCGCGCGGGAGATCGCCCACGCCCTCGTCGAACGGGGCCGCCGGGCGATCGTCGCGGCGGCCGAGCTCGTGGACGGCGCCCCGAAGGGAGCGCCGTGAGGGAAGAGGTCCTGACGCTCCGGAACCGCCTCGGCCTCCACGCCCGAGCGGCTGCGAAATTCGTCCATACCGCCGCCAGCTTCGGGTCGAAGATCACGATCACGAAGGACGGCGACGAGGTGGACGGCAAGAGCATCCTCGGCCTTCTTCTCCTCGCGGCGGGGAAGGGCACGCCGCTCGTCGTGCGCGCCGAAGGGACCGACGAGGAGCCGGCCCTCGCGGCTCTGCGTGCTCTCGTGGACCGGAAGTTCGACGAAGCCGAGTAGGGCGCCCGCTACAATGCGGGGGTGAAGCGCCCTCTCTCTCTGACGGGAATTCCGGTTTCTCCCGGCGTCGCCGTCGGCCGGGCCGTGCTCTGGGTCTCCCGCCAGGACACGTCCCCGCGACGGACGCTGGAGCCCGAGGAGATCCCGGGCGAGATCGAGCGCTACCGCAGGGCCGCGCAGGCCGCCGTGGCCGAGATCGAGGAGACCGCCCGCCACGTGAAGGAGCGTCTCGGCTCCGAATACGCCGGGATCTTCCACGCGCACGCGCTCTTCCTGCAGGACAAGGCGTTCGTCGGGCCCGTCGAACGGCGCATCGCGCATGACGCCGCGAACGCGGAGTGGGCCGTCTCCCAGACCACCGAGGATCTCGTTGCGCGTTTTCGCAGCCTCCCGGACGAGAGCCTCCGGGACCGCGCCGCAGACCTCGACGACGTCTCGCGCGTCCTGAGGCGGCACCTCGGCGGCGAGGAGCAGTCGCGGATCAAAATGAGCGACCTCGCGGGCGAGGCCATCGTCCTCGTCGCGGACGAGCTCACGCCTTCGGACGCGGCCCGCATCCCGCGCGACCGGGTCATCGCCTTCGTGACCGAGCGCGGCGGCAAGACCTCGCACGCCGCGATCCTCGCGCGCTCGTTCGGCCTGCCGGCCGTCGTCGCGGTGCACGGACTCCTGACGCACATCGGGGACGGGGACCGGGTCGTCGTCGACGGACGGGACGGGGTCGTCTGGCGCGAGCCCTCGGAGGCCGTCGTCGCCCTCTTCCGCGAGCGGCGCGATTCGGAGGCGCTGCGCGAGGTCTCCCTGAAGGAGCGCGCCCTCTCCGGGCCGGCGCATTCGGCCGACGGAACGCCGATCGAGATCCGCGCGAACATCGAGCTCACGAGCGAGGTTTCGGACGTCGTCGAATACGGCGCCGACGGCGTGGGCCTCTTCCGATCGGAGTTTCTCTACCTTTCCAAGGAGGGCGCCGAGTTCCCGAGCGAGGAGGAGCAGGCGTCCGTCTATCGCGAGGTCGTCGCGCGCCTCGCCCCGCGCCCCGTCGTGATCCGCACGTACGACCTCGGCGGGAAGAAAGGTGCGCGCCACCTCGTGGGCGCCGACGAGATCAACCCGGTCCTCGGCCTCCGGGGCGTGCGCCTGTGTTTCGCGCGTCCCGAGATGTTCATGACGCAGCTCCGGGCGCTCCTCGCGGCCGCGAACGCGGGCGACCTCCGGATCCTCGTCCCGATGGTTTCGAGCGTCGAGGAGTTCCGGCGTGTGCGCGAGCTCGTCAAGACGGCCCGCGACGAGGTTCTCGCAAGGGGCATCGCGGTCCCGGACGACATCCCGGTCGGCGCGATGATCGAGGTGCCGTCCGCGGCGATCACGGCGGACCTCCTCGCGCCGGAGACGGACTTCCTCGCGCTCGGAACCAACGACCTCATTCAGTACACCCTTGCGGTCGACCGAGCGAACGAAACCGTCTCCAACCTGTTCCGCCCGACACACCCCGCGGTCCTGCGGCTCGTCGCGCAGGTCGCGGCGGCCGCTCACGCGGCCCGAAAGCCGCTGTCGGTCTGCGGCGAGATGGCGGCCGACCCGGCCCTCATGCTCCTCTTCCTCGGCCTCGGGATCCGCGAGTTCTCGATGGGGCCCCGCTCCGTGCCCGTCCTCAAGGAGTTCGTCCGCGGCGTGGACCTCACGGAGGCTGCTCGCGTCGCGAAGGCCGCGCTCTCGCTCTCGACCGCCGAAGAAGTCTCCTCGCTGCTCGCCCAGGAGCTGCGCGGGCTGCCGCTGGGGGAGTTCCCGAACCGCATGGAGGTCTCCGCGTGAGCCTCGGGACGACCCGCCCCCGGATCGTGAAAAAGCCGTGGGGCGAGGAGCGGGTCTTCGCGGAGACGGCCCGTTACGCGGGCAAGCTGCTCCTGGTCCGGAAGGGCGAAACGCTGTCGTACCAGTACCACAACCGCAAGGACGAGACGATCCACGTCCTCGAAGGCGTGCTCGGCCTCCAGCTCGAGAAGGACGGCGAGGCCGCCGACCTTCGCGTGCCGCCGGGCGAGGCATTCCACATCAGTCCCGGCACCCGACACCGGATGTACGCGCCGGAAGGCGATTGCCTGCTCGTGGAGGTCTCGACGCCGGAGCTCGACGACGTCGTTCGCCTGACGGACCGTTACGGCCGAGCGGGGACGACGGCGCCATGACCGTGCGCGGATTCGCGGCGCCGGCCCTCGCTTTTTTCGTCCTGGCCGCGGGATCCCTCCAGGCCCAGACACCCGCGCTCTCCGGGCTTTCGCCGACACCGGAGGCTCCGGCCGCGACGAGCGCCGAGCCGACGCCGGTCCCGACTCCCGCGCCGAAGCTCCGGGGAGTGACCGGTCCCGCTTCGCAGGCCGGACACCCGGGCCAGTCGCTCGCGGACGTCGTCCGCCTCTCGAAGGAGGCGCGGAAGGGGCAGGCGCCCCGGAAATCTCTCGGGACCATCACGAACGACACGCTCGTGAAGGGCGGCGCCGCCACGCCCTCGGCGACGCCCGCCAAGGGCAAGGGCGCCACGAAGGCCGCGCCCGGGGCCGTGCACGCGACGCACCCGACGCCGGCTCCGACTCCCGCCCCGACTTACGACGTTCCGCGCGACGACAAGGGGCGCAGCGAGGCCGAATGGCGCGGAATGATGAACCATGCCCAGGCGCTCGTCGCGGACGGCGACCAACGCGTGAAGGACCTCGAGACGAAGTCCAGGCAGCTCGAGAACGACTTCTACGCGCAGAGCGACGGCTATCGCCGCGACGGCGTGATCAAGCCCGCGTGGGACAAGGCGCGGGAAGAGCTCGCGAAGGCGCGCACGGACCTCGAAGCCGCGCGCAAGTCGCTGGACGACCTCTCCGAGGAGGCCCGGCGCTCGGGCGCGCCTCCCGGCTGGCTCCGCTGACGGCCTGCTAATCTCCCGGCGTGAGCGTGAATCCCGATCTCAAGGCCGGCCGCCGTGTCTTCATCGAGACGTGGGGCTGCCAGATGAACGTGCTCGACGGAAGGCGCTTCGCCGGCCTTCTCGCGCGCGAGGGCTACGCGGAAACGTTCGACGAGGCGGAGGCGGACGTCTTCATCCTCAACACGTGCTCGGTGCGCGACAAGGCCGAGCAGAAGGTCTACGACCGGATCGGCCGCCTCGGGAAGAGGAAGCGCGAGCGGCCGGAGCTCCTTCTCGGCGTCTGCGGGTGCGTCGCGCAGCAGGAGGGACAGTCCCTCCTCGATCGCCTGCCCGCCGTCGACTTCGTCGTCGGGACCGGACGCATCGAGACGCTCCCGACCGTCCTCCGCCGCGTCCTCGAGGAAGGGGACCGGCCGTGCGAGACGGCCATCGACCCGGACGAGGTCGTCTACACGCCCGGCGCCATCGCGCGGCTCGTGCGGCACCGCGCTTCGCTCACCGTGATCGAGGGTTGCAACAAGAACTGCACGTTCTGCGTCGTTCCCCGCACGCGCGGACGCGAGCGCAACCGGCGCCTCGCGGACGTCGTCGAAGAAAGCCGCCGCCTCATCGCCGACGGCGTCGTCGAGATCGAGCTCCTCGGCCAGACGGTCAACGCATTCCGCGACCCCGGCACCGGAGAGGACTTTGCCGACCTCGTCCGCGCGGTGGGCGCCCTGCCGGGGCTCCGGCGTTTGCGCTTCGTCACGTCGCACCCGAAGAACTTCGACGCGAGGCTCGTCGACGCGATGGCCGAGACACCCGCGGTCGCGCCATACCTCCACCTTCCGGTTCAGTCCGGCTCGGACGCCGTCCTGAAGCGCATGAAACGCCAGTACACGCGCGCCGAGTACGTGGACCTTGCGGCGAAACTGCGCGAGCGCCTGCCCTCTCTCGCGCTCTCGACGGACGTGATCGTCGGGTTTCCGGGGGAGACCGCCGCGGATTTCGACGACACGCTGTCTCTCCTGGCCGAAACGCGGTTCGCCCTCGTCTTCTCGTTCACGTACTCGCCGCGCCCGATGACGGCGGCGGCGCGGTGGGAGCACGATGTGACGCCCCCGGAAGCTTCGCGCCGCCTCGCGGTCCTCATGGAGCTCCAGCAGGGAATTCAGCGCGAGGAGCACCGGAAGCTCGAGGGCCGTGTTCTGGAAGTCCTCGTCGAGGGCCTCGACCGCCAGGGCCGGCACAGCTCGGGGCGCTCGCCCTGCAGCCGCGTCGTGAACATCGCGCGGCCCGAAGGGGAGTCTCCGATCCCACCCGGCACGTTCGTGAACGTCCTCATCGAGCGCGGCTACCCGAACTCGCTGTTCGGACGGCGAGTCCACGATCCCGTCGCTCCGGCCCTTCCGCATCTCGCGACACATCTCGTCGCTGAATGATCCGTTCGAAGAGATATTTCTTCGAATGGTTAATAAATTTGCGCTCAGGCTGTCCGCGGGCGGTTTGGACTAGCGACCCGCGCCGTCCCCCTAACCCTTTCGAAGCAAATCTCTTAGGTGCTATTCGAACGCATCCGGCCGCGAATTAGCCCTTGCGGAAACCGGTCTCCATCCCTAGATTCAGTCTCAGGAGGCGTCGCGTTGAGCATCAAGATGGACGTGAAAGCGTTGATCGTCGATCCGATTGCAAACGTGCCGGTCGTGATCCTTCGTGACGCCGACGAGAAGAACTTCCTGCCGATCTGGGTGGGAGTCTTCGAAGCAAACGCGATCGCTCTCCAGATGGAAGGGGTCTCGACGCCGCGCCCCATGACGCACGACCTGCTCCGGAACGTGATCCGCCAGATCGAAGGCGACGTCACGCGCGTCGTCATCAACAATCTCGAGGAAAACACGTTCTACGCCCAGATTCACATCAGAGTTGCGAACCGCGAGCTCACCGTGGACAGCCGCCCTTCCGACGCGATCGCCCTCGCCCTGCGCGCGCACGCGCCGCTCTTCGTCGAGGAGTCCGTCCTGGAGAAGAGCCGGAGCGCGAGCGATTCTGTCGAGGCCCAGGGCGTCGAGCGGCTGCGGAAATGGCTCGAGGACGCCGATCCGGAGAGTCTCGGCAAGTACAAGATGTAGTTGACGGCTCCGGATTCCCTTGAACGCGGCAGAGGGCCTCCGTATCATGCGCGCGTCTCGCGCATGATCATCACAGTGGCAAACCAGAAAGGCGGAGTGGGGAAGACCACGACGGCGATCAACATCGCTGCCGCCTTCGCCCAGAAGGGCCTGCGCACCCTCCTGATCGATCTCGACCCCCAGGGCAACTCCACGATGTCCTTCATCGACAGGAAGGAGATCGCGAAGTCGATGTACGAGGTCCTCACGGACCCCGCGACGTCGGTTTTCGAGATCATCCGACCGTCCCCTCTTCCGAAGCTCACGATCGCACCGGCGCGCATCGCGCTCGCCAAGGTGGAGTCGAAGCTCCTCGGGGAGCTGGACGGCCATTTCCGGCTGAAGGACAAGCTTCAGGTCGTGAAGGAGTCAGGGGAGTACGACGCAATCATCATCGATACGCCCCCGACCCTCGGGATGATCACGGTGAACGCTCTCGTGGCGTCGTCCCACATCCTGATCCCGATCCAGTCGTCGTACTTCGCGCTGGAAGGCACCGACGACCTCCTCGAGACGATCGAGAAGATCAAGGGCCGCCCGAACCCGAACCTGCAGATCCTCGGCGTCGTCATCACGCTCCACGACCGGCGCACGACGCTCGGGCGCGACATCCAGAACCAGATCGACGAGGTATTCAAGGGAAAGGTCTTCAAGACGACGATCTCGAAGTCCATCCGGCTGGAAGAGTCCCCCGCGTACAAGGAGTCCATTTTTACGTTCGCACCGCGCTCGTCAGGC